>WNGK01022113.1_pt1 | contig 12070 bp, 7 predicted proteins | sample 5400601 | NCBI WGS metagenome assembly WNGK01 (sample SAMN13153376, study PRJNA577476) | soil metagenome | isolation source: 60 cm soil or saprolite under Garry oak tree replicate 1 | place: USA:California | collected 2016-06-15
GTGGGCCAGCTTTCCGGGCAGTCGGATTGGCAACAACGTGGCAATCATCCCGGGCTGTACGGGGTGGCGCGCCTAAAGCCCGGCGTAACTATCGAGCAAGCCAGGGCCGACATGGATTTGATTAGTTCCAACCTCGAGAAACAGTATCCCGATCAGATGGCCGGCGGCGGCGTCAGAGTGCAGCAGTTGCTCGAAATTTTTGTCAGCAACGTTCGGCGCACGCTCTGGGTGTTGTTTGCCGCGGTCGGATTTGTCTTACTCATCGCCTGCGCGAACATCGCGAACCTTTTGCTCGCGCGGGCCAGCTCGCGCCAGAAAGAGATGGCCATTCGATCGGCGATGGGCGCCCGCCGCTGGCGGATTGCGCGCCAGTTGCTGACTGAAAGTGTGCTGCTCGCTTTGATCGGCGGCACCCTCGGATTACTGGTTGCTCGATGGGGAATCCAGCTCATTCTATATGTCAGCCCCAACGCAATTCCACGTTCGCGCGAGATTGGCCTTGACTGGAGAGTGTTGGCTTTCACGCTGGGTCTGGCTTTTCTCACCGGAATTCTTTTCGGACTCGTGCCCGCGCTTCAAGGCGGAACGGTGGATGTGCATGAAACGTTGAAAGAGACTGGCCGTGGCACTTCGGGAAGACATTGGCTTCGCAGTTCGCTGGTGGTAGTAGAAGTGGCTACGACGCTGGTCTTACTAATCGGCGCCGGCCTCATGATTCGCAGTTTTTATCGGCTGCAGAACGTTAACCCCGGATTCTCGTACGAACACCTGGTCAGCTTTTCGGTTACGGTACCCTCTAGAAAGTACTCTGCCGAGGATCAACGCGATCAGTTCTTCACGAGTCTGTTGGAGCGCATTCGCAGCTTACCCGGGGTTGACGGATCGGCGGCGGCGTCGGGCCTGCCGCTGGGAAACAATGGTTGGCAGACATCCTTCATCGTTGACGGAAGACCGCTCCCCGAACGCAGCCAGACGCCTTTGATGGAAGCGTGTCTCGTGACAACGGATTACTTTCGCACGATGAACATTCCGTTGCGGCGAGGGCGCTATTTTGAACCGCATGATAACCGGGCATGGTTGGCTGGACGCGATCTAAGCAAACTCAACGAAGGTGAAAGACAGATCGCGGGTCTGAACGTGATCGTGATTGATGAAGAGTTTGCGCGCCGCTATTGGCCGGGTGAGGATGCCGTGGGCAAGCGCATTCACCTCGGCAACCAGCCCAGTGCACCCATCCTGGAAGTCATAGGAGTTGTCGGCCGGGTGAAAATGGAAGGCCTCAGCCAGGACTCGGGCCGGGTACAGGGATACTTTGCATTCTCGCAGATGCCCTTTACTGGAATGACGGTAATCGCCAAAACTTCGACCGCCGATCCTAATCTTCTGGTGGCGTCAATGCGCGAGCAGGTCAAAGCCATCGATCGAGATCAACCCATCTACAACGTGCGCACGATGGACGAGATTCGCACCGACTCAGTAAGCACGGAACGTTTGAATTTGACGCTGTTGACGATCTTTGCGGGCATCGCTCTGGTGCTGGCGGTCGTGGGCATTTATGGCGTCATGTCGTATTCCGTAACCCAACGCACTCATGAAATCGGCATTCGCATGGCCATCGGGGCGCAACCGCGAGATGTGTTTCGCATGATACTCGGTCAGGGAATGGTGCTGACCGCGATTGGCATTGTCGTTGGCCTGGCGGGCGCTTATGGTCTGACGAGACTGATGAGAAGCATGCTCTTCGGTGTTGAGCCGACGGATCCGCTGACTTTCACGGCCATCGCGGTATTGCTTATCGGCGTAGCCTTGCTCGCCTGCTATCTTCCCGGCCGGCGCGCCACGAAAGTGGATCCCATGATTTCTCTGCGATACGAATAGAGAAGGATTTTTCGGAATCGCCACAGAGGCGCGAAGACCCAGAGACGAAAAAATACGTCAAAATCACTTCGCCAATGATTGGGTGTTTGCAATTTCTGCTTTGGTATTCTCTGAGTCTCCGTGTTTCCGTGGCTGGCCTTTGTCTTTTCAGGCGCCGTTTCCCCGTTCCCGCTGGCACGGCCCGTCATCATTAGGCTATAAAGACGATGTGCGATTATGAATTGCGCACTCTTGATTCCGCATTAATCGACCCATGGCCAAAATTCTGATCGCCGACGACCAGGCCGATGTGATCGCAGCAATGCGTCTGCTGCTCAAGCGCGAGCGTTTTCAGATCGAAACCGCTTCTTCACCGGCCGGGGTGCTCAAGGCAATTGATTCGCAGGAGCTGGACGTCGTCCTCATCGATCTCAACTATGCGCGTGACACCACTTCCGGCAGTGAAGGTCTCGATCTCCTGACCCGCATTCAGGAAATCGATCCATCGTTGCCGGTAGTCGTGATGACCGCCTGGGGCAGCGTGGATTTGGCCGTCGAGGCGATGCGGCGTGGGGCGCGCGACTTCATTCAGAAACCGTGGGACAACGCGCGCTTGCTGGCCGTACTCCGTACGCAGGTCGAGCTCGCAGAAGCCTTGCGCCGCGGCCGGCGGCTGGAAGCTGAAAATCTCGCCTTGCGTGACAGCGTCTCTGATTCGCCAGGTGAATTGCCTCAGATTGTCGCGGAATCGGCACCGATGAAGAACGTCTTAAAACTCGTCGAACGCATTGGCCCGTCGGACGCGAATGTGCTGATTACCGGCGAGAACGGGACCGGCAAGGAAGTTATCACGCGCGCCTTGCATGCGATTTCGCCGCGGCAGGCGAAGCCGTTAATTTCTGTGAATGCTGGGGCGTTGGCGGCAGGGATTTTTGAAAGCGAGCTGTTCGGTCACGTGCGCGGCGCGTTCACCGATGCCAAAACAGATCGTGTTGGTCGCTTTGAATTAGCAGATGGCGGCACGTTGTTTCTCGACGAAATTGCCGACGTCCCGCTCGCCCTGCAGCCAAAACTGCTGCGCGTTTTGGAAACCGGCGAATTCGAGCGGGTCGGCTCGTCCAAAACACGCAAGATCAATGTGCGCGTCCTGTCTGCAACCAATGCCGACCTGAACGCGGAAGTGGCCGAGGGCAGATTTCGTCAGGACCTTCGGTTTCGTCTGAACACCGTTGAAATTGATTTGCCTCCGCTGCGCGAGCGGCGCGAAGACATACCGGCACTGGCCGAGCATTTTCTAAGACAGCACCGGGAACGTTACCAGCGGCAGATTACCGGATTGTCGCCTGAAGCCTTCGAAGCTCTGCGCGTCCACTCATGGCCTGGCAACGTCCGCGAGCTTGATCACGTAATCGAGCGCGCGGTGTTGATGAGTTCGAATTCCCTCATCACCGCTTTTGATTTGGCGCTGCAGAATACGCCGGAGGCGCAGGTTTCCGCGCGGCTGGAAGAGATGAGCCTGGAAGATGCCGAACAGCTGTTAATCAGGAAAGCGCTCGCGCGTTTTGAAGGAAACGCCAACCGCGCCGCTGAAGCACTCGGTCTAAGCCGCAGCGCGCTTTACCGTCGCCTGCAAAAGTACGGCCTGTCGTAGCAAAGACTTCAGTCTGTGGTCTTTAAATACGGCAAATAGGTCAGCAAGTCATCAACGAATCACAGGCTAAAGGAGGCTCTGGATCAAGTGTCTTCGACGCGTAGCGTCGGCATGAGTTTAGCCCGGCGTTTTAACGCTGGGGTCCCCGCGCGGGCAGACGGCGTTGGGGTGGTAGCGCCGGATCAGATCATGGCGGTTCCCGTCCGTAGCGACGGTTGAATCCGGCTCTCGTTTCATGCGTCGCTACGCGACGCGGCCAATCTTGTTGACTCTTCCCGGCCTTGAAAGGCCGGGCTAAATTGAAAGGCCGAGCTAAATTCATGGCGACGCTACGCGTCGAAATAGGCCGGGCTAAATTGAAAGGCCGAGCTAAATTCATGGCGACGCTACGCGTCGAAATAACTTATTCAGAGGTTCCTAAAGTCTATGCAACCCTCTTTGTTATCATAAGCGCGTGAGTACTCCAGCCAGGCCTTTTAAGAGCGTTTCAACGCTTTCCAGCCTCGACCCTGCGTTGAAGCGCGGTGGGCGTGTGAGTTTCGAGCGCAGGGTTACGATCCTGGCACTCGCCGCCGGTTTTCCTGCCGTCTTCCTCTGCGCGCTGTTTCTTTGGCTTGATAACTATTCCGCACGGCTTCAATGGACAGTTGACCTCATGCTCGTGCTGCTTTGGCTGAGCATTGCTTTCAATCTCAAACAGAGAGTCGTGCGGCCATTGCAAACTCTTTCAAATATTCTCGCCGCCCTGCGCGAGGGTGATTATTCGATTCGCGGGCGGCGGGCCGCGGTCGGAGATGCACTCGGCGAGGTAATGCTCGAAGTTAACGACCTCGGTCAGACCTTGCGCGAACAACGCCTCGGCGCATTGGAAGCGACTGCTTTGCTGCGCACGGTCATGGCGGAGATCGACGTCGCGGTATTCGCCTTTGACGCTGATCGCCGTTTGCGTCTGGTGAACCGCTCCGGAGAAAAGTTGCTGGCCCGGCCGGCGCCGCGCTTGCTCGGGCGAACGAGCGAAGAACTCGGACTCGCGGCTTGTCTCAATCTTGAAAACGGCGCGGGTCGACACACGGCGCAAATGGTTTTTCCCGGCGGCGTTGGGCGTTGGGACATTCGTCACGGCACCGTGCGCGAGGGTGGCATCCAGCATCAATTGCTGGTGCTGACGGATCTGAGTCAGGCGCTGCGCGAAGAAGAACGCATCGCCTGGCAGCGGCTGTTACGCGTGTTGGGGCACGAGCTAAACAACTCGCTGGCTCCCATCAAGTCGGTCGCCGGGAGTCTTGCCGATTTGTTGAATCGCGAACCGGCACCACTTGATTGGCATGACGATATGGAGCGCGGCCTGGAAGTAATATCCGCGCGCGCGGATTCTCTGTCGCGTTTTATCGAATCGTATTCGCAGCTTGCGCGGTTGCCGCAGCCACGGTTTGAGTCTCTGAATATTGGCATGGTAGTGCAGCGGGTCGCCGCTCTTGAGACGCGCATGCACGTAAGTGTCGTTCCCGGTCCCCAATTGATCGTCCAGGGAGACAACGTTCAGCTGGAACAGTTATTGATAAACCTGGTGCGAAACGCGGTGGATGCTTCGCTGGAAACAAACGGCGAAGTGCAGGTCGACTGGAGCCAGAAAAACGGTCAGGTCGAAATTCGAATCAGCGACGAAGGACCGGGGCTCGCCGGCACCGCGAACCTGTTCGTGCCGTTCTTTACTACCAAGGCGGAAGGGTCAGGAATTGGTTTGGTGCTTTCGCGCCAGATCGCCGAGGCGCACGGCGGGATCCTAACGCTTCAGAATCGTTTGGATGCTCGGGGCTGCGAAGCCTGCCTGCGATTGCCGCTTTGAGCTTCGCGTGCGAGGCGTCTTTGCGATTGCCACTTTGAGCTTTTGGACGAGCCGCCATTTTGCCGAAGCCACCCGCGTAATCTCTAAGTAATAATGGCTTTAGTGTTTCTTGCGTCAAATCGAGCTAAAGCTATTGACACACCCCGCGAGTTTCGATAGTCTTTGCGCCCCCCAACTGATACCGCCGGTTGGTTCTGAGAGTCTGCGCTTGTTGGATCCTCCCAGTGCTAACCTAACTTTAAGTCAAGACAGAGCACAACCAGATTGGACGCGCTTCTCTTGAATATGTATTAAGGCATTGTCACGCTGTGTTTGTCAGATGGGAAGGCTTGGCCCCAAGCCTCGCTTGGAAAGCCTTCACTGATGCTGTCCGGCGATCAGTTTTGACAGACCGGTGAAATGATGATCAGACAGCCAACCTCATTGGCTCGGGAACCTCAAGACGATGATTCGCCAATTTCCCACAACAAGTGAGTTCAGGGAACGACTGCGCGCTTCGCTACAGTGCCACAGTTTGAATTTCGCCGCCATCAGCGTCGCCAAACATCGACCTATCTATATGAGCGGGGATCCAGCCGAGATTGTTTACTTTATTGAGTCAGGCCAGGTCAAATTGCTGATGCTGTCGCCTGAGGGAAAGGAGTGCCTGCTAACCATTCACACTGCGGGTGATACGTTCGGAGAACTCTGTCTTGCAGGATCGGGTCCACGTCAGGAAACGGCGATTGCGATGTCCAATACAAAGTTGAAAGGCTTTCTTGCGTCCAGTTTCTTTCAGCACTTGAGACGGAATTTCCTGGTCGAGGGTTTCGTGCAACACCTTGCTACTCGCGTCAGTGATCAGCAACAAGTCATCGCAAATCTAATTACCGTGGATAGTGAGCATCGGTTAGGCGAAACGCTGTTGCGCCTCGCCCGCATACTGGGCCAGCCTAATCCTCGCAGCATACGTATTGAGCACAAGATCACTCACGAAGAACTGTCTGAGATGGTTGGAACTACGCGGCCGCGCATCACTCAGTTTCTAAGAAAGTTCCGCAACCTCGGGCTAGTTGAAATGACCGCCGAGCGTTTTCTTATCGTCAAGGAAAAAAAGCTGGCTGATTATCTGGGCCGGCTCGCCTAAAGGGTCTCCATTGATTCTGATCCATGTCCAAAGCCTGCGGCTAATCCTCCTTTATTAAGTTGTTCAATATTGAACAGACAACTGCTGGAGGCCGGTCTAGAGTGCTTCGTTAGAAACAGCAAGATGAGCACTTCTTAGCCGGGACTCTGGGTTATGGGCGGGGTTGTCCTTCGCGCCGGCTCAAACCGCTCTGAATAGCAGCGTAAGAGGAGAAAACTATGGCATCCAGAACGACAAGTCTATCTGGCAAGATACCCAAGCTCAAAGATAGTGACGCCAAGCGTCTTGCAGCGTACCTATTGCGGGGAAATGACGTGGTGGCCCAGGCGCCGCTGCAGGGTGACGGAAGTTTTCGCATCACCTTGCCCCGCACAGCGCTCGCTTCGAAGAGTGCCTATGCGCTTCGCGTCGCGATCGCGCCCGCCGGCGCCGGTGACCATCTCGAGCACGTGCCGAACGTTCAGCAAGTGCCAATCAATCGCGCGGAGTTGGAAAAATCCGAGAAGGACTTTGTCGTGCCCGTAGAAAGGCTGGCCATTTCCGACGCGATATTAAAGATTTGGTGGCGCTGGTGCCGACAATATTGCATAACCGGAGTCGTGATTGGCCCGAACGGCTGTCCCGTGCCTGCCGCGGATGTCACCGTCTATGGTGTGGGGTATACGGGTTCCGGTTACAGCAAAGTGCCACGGGTGACGGTCACAACCGGAACCGACGGAACGTTTACAGCTTGTTTTGAATGGTGCGTTTGTCCGTTCTGCTTCTGCTGGCCCTGCTGGCCTTTCTGGTGGGATTGCTTCCCATGGTGGTGGGAGTACGACATTCTGCATGTGATCAGGGCTATTGAACAAAGACCACCTATCCCGGGGCCTGGCCCCGTGGAAACGCGGACTGGAAACGTGAATCTCTTCCGTCCCCAGGGTAATGCGCTCGTCCGCGGACAGGGATTCCCCGAGGCGTTTAAAGCGGGAATAGTCCCCGATGAATCACGCACTGCTCTGATCAAGAGCAAGTTGAAACAAGCGAGTATCCGAGCAATCTTTCCCTGGTGGTGGTGGTGCTGTGACGATCCTAATATTGTCTTCAGCGTCAGTCAGGGCGGAACGCTTCTCCTTGACGAAAATCCGGCAACCGACACCCGCTGGTGCTTTGAAGACGGCAGCAGCGTGACCCTAACCACTAACAATCAGGCAATCACAGCTTGTTCGCCAGGTCCGATCGTTGAATCGGGATTTGCCTGGACTCGCGTTGGAAGCGTCCTCGTTGATCACATCGATCAAGGGTACGCGGAGTGGTGGGGCGGCGATTCCAACGACGCGGCTTTCGCCGGTTCGCTGGATATCTACGGTGGCTTCGCGCCGGGGACGCCGGTGGCGTGCTACCAGGTCGAGGCCGGCCAATGGACTGGTAATCCCGCTCGAGGTGGAACGGCGCCGGGATCAAGCTCTCCGATTTCGGCTGATTTGTATAACTATGTCTTTATCTTTGACGGCACTGCTACGCTCGTTTTTGCAGGCTGGATCAAGATGGGACCTTTTACCGGAGGTGCGGTGCCCAACCTTTATGCCACTGAGGAAGCGCGTCAAAGCGGTCCCACACCTCCAGGCCTGAGCGCGTTTCCGGCTGTGCCGGCAGGAGGATTCGTCTTGTGGGCCTACCGCGAACGGAAAGTCTACGCTGCTTCATCAGCTCTGATTGGCGGTAACCCAAGCGGGTCCGTCGATCTCACGTTGGTTGGCTACGACACTGGTTTCAATCCAGTCGCACTAACGCCTGACGCGCCCCTGACGCTGACCATCGACAACACAGGATTGACCCACGCGAAGATAAACAGCGTTCTGGCCTTCCGGGCAGACGGAACTGTCCCGCCGCTTACCGGTACAGGCGATTGCCCAGCGTATGACATCGGACCGGGTGGTTACGTGCAAGTGAACGTGACGGTCTCTGACGCGAACGGCCATCTGGATGAGTACAACGTCAGTGCTGAGCATGGCCACGGTCATACCGATCTGGTGACGCCGCCTGGGACGCGCGGGTACGTGACTAATCCGCTGGTTTCGTTCGGCGACCCGAACTACGCACAGAAGTCCTGGATTGGCGGGTCCGAGGTGATGACATATTATCCGCCGGTCGATTGCTGCTACGAATTCCGCATTCGCGCCAGCAAGCGAGCGACAGATGGCTACAGCGGCCCCAGTCTGTCAGATTACGACTTCCAGACGATCAGTCTGAAAGTCTGAAGCTGGGAGGCCGAAGGCAGAACCCTGCATGTGAAGTACGGAGGGGCAGAAGCGACAGCCTGCCTTCGGTCACCGCTAAGTATCATGCAAGCGTTCAATGTCGCAGTGAACGCGACCACCTTTTGGATGAGATTGGCTTTGGCCGTTCTCGCTACCTGGCGAATTACACACCTGCTGGCAAGCGAGGATGGTCCGCTAGACATTATTGTCCGAATACGAAGACGCTTCGGAGTAAGCTTCGCCGGAACCCTGATGGATTGTTTTCAGTGTCTCAGTTTCTGGGTCGCTGCTCCGGTGGCGTTTTTTGTAACTCGGAAACCGGCTGAGTTGCTCTTCACATGGTTAGCGCTTTCGGGCGCCACGTGCTTGCTGGAGCGGCTTGGCAACGAACCAGTAATGATTCATCAAGTTTCTGAAACAACTACAGGAGGGTCTGAGAATGGGTTGCTGCGGTCAGAAACGAACGGCGCTCAGGCACCCGACACCGACACGGCCAACTCAGTTGACAAATCAACAGAGTAGCCACTCAGTGTTCAGTGTCAGAAACAATCCGGGCTTCTCGATGACGGCGTCCTCTTCGGAAAACCCTCAACACAATGGGAATCGCGGCGTTCCCGCCCAGAACAATTTTGCCGCGCCCGGCGCTTCACAGATCGGCTCAGTTTCCCTCCGCTATCTCAAACAAACGCGTATTCTTGTCCAGGGACCTATCACCGGCCGACACTATGAATTCTCAGGCGCACGCCCCTGCCAATCTGTCGATGCGCGTGATGTCGAAGCACTATTACGTACCCGCTTCCTTAGTCGTCAGTAACGCCTCCTATAGATAAACGGGATCTGCAGCGCTCTTCTCCTAGTCCAAGCAGCGATGCAATGAGCATTCGTACTGGCACATCATTAACAAAGCGCAACGCTCGCAATCTCTCCCACGCCTGAATAGTCTGGGGAATGACTCCGGGTTCCTGGGCGAATGCCCCAATGGAAAGTCCCCCAACGGTTCTAAGAAATCGGAACTCCCGGCCTGTCAGTGCCCGTGGCTTTGAGAGAGTTGTCCCGGCCAGCTTTCTGTGAAGATCAGTCATGCGTGGGATCGAGACTGTCTCGGTGTTGCAGGCTTGGCAGCAGTCGACAGTCAGACCAGATAGAACGGACTCGTGAGTTTGTTTTATCACATCAGCAAGAAAACCTTTACTGCAAGCTGCGCCCCCAGCCTCTTCGAGATGTGGCTATCCTACTTCTCGAAACAGGATTGCGACTAGGCGCTCGCCCTCAAGTGGATCGACATTGAGCTTGATGCAGCCAACGGAAAGAAACTTGGTTATCTCTTCGTTCGCGAAGGCAAATCGAAGAACGCTCGACGACATGTAAGCCTGACACCAAGGAGGATGAGAAGGTAAGAGAGCACTTGCAGCTTCCAAAGGACTGCGTGATACACTCCTTACGCCATACTTTTTTAACTAGGTTTGGAGCAGCCGGCGCGGACGCCTTCGCTATTAAGAAGGTCGCAGGTCACAGCAGTGTGACGATCCTCTGAACGCTACATCCCCCACACCGGAAGGCCAGGAGCGCGCTTTGGAGCGTTTCACCATTCTGAACAAACAGGCGGTTGAAAAGGTCGAAAACGATACGGAGTTGCTACAAATTCCGCTACATTACTAAATTGATTGCTTGTAAGTTGTTGTGCCCCTGTAGCTCAACGGTTAGAGCAGCAGACTCATAATCTGTTGGTTCGGGGTTCGAATCCCTGCGGGGGCACCAAATGCCATTGCCGATTTCCGATTGTTGATTGCCGATTTGCGCCTGGCGAGATTTTCTATTCGCCCACTCAAACCCACGATGACGCTAAGATGCGCGATTTGGGAAGTGCGCGATCGGCGGGTCATGAGATCAGTACCGTCCGCGGTAGCGGATGGGTTTGACGATCACGCTCCTTTTGAATCTCACCACCTTAGCCGGATTACTCGTCCAAGCGTATTAACTGCGTGACACAGCTTAACCGGCGTTTGGTCGTGTAAACGCTAGTCATCCTTATCCGCCGTTTGCCAAATTGATTCGGGGTTGCTGGTTTGCTACGGTCGTCGTCATGTCCGAGCGTTCCACCGAGCAGATACGCGAATTGCTCGACTCCCTTTATCGCGTGGATTCGGGACGAATCCTGGCAACCCTGATCCGCTTGCTCGGTGATTTTGATCTTGCCGAGGAGGCGATGCACGAAGCCTTTGCGGCTGCGCTGAGCCTGTGGCCACGGAGTGGAGTACCCGGCAACCCGCGACCATGGTTGATTTCGACGGCCCGATTCAAAGCCATTGATACTCTGCGTCGACGGGCAAGATTTGATGCGTCTCAAGACGAGCTCGTGCGATATCTCGAAGCGCAATGGGGTTCGCTCGAAAAATCCAATGCAGAGGCAAGGTCCAATGAAGAGGACGATCTTGAGGATGATCGGCTGCGCCTGATTTTTACCTGCTGTCATCCATCTCTAGCGCCGGAAGCGCACGTTGCGCTCACCTTGCGTGAGGTGTGCGGGCTGACAACCGAGGAGATAGCAAAGGCCTTCCTCATCACTCCGCGTACGCTGGCGCAGCGCATTGTGCGCGCAAAGGCAAAGATTCGCGAGACATCGATTCCGTACGAGGTGCCGACGCCGCAGGAATTGCCGGAGCGACTGGGCGCGGTACTTCAGGTCATCTATCTCGTCTTTAACGAGGGTTATTCGGCTGCGGCGGGAGCGAAGGTAACGCGGGCCGAGCTAACCGGCGAGGCGATTCGACTGGGCCGGTTGCTGACCGAACTCCAGCCAGAGCCGGAAGTCCCAGAGCCTGAAGTTATTGGGCTGCTTTCCCTGATGTTGCTACAGGAATCCCGTCACGCCGCGAGAACCTCTCCGACCGGAGAGCTGATTTTGCTGGAGAACCAGGATCGCTCGCTCTGGAACCGAGAGCAGATCGCGGAGGGAGTGGCATTGGTGGAGAAAGCCCTGAAGTCCCACCGCTTCGGCTCTTACACACTGCAGGCTGCGATTGCGGCCGTTCATGCGGAGGCGAAATCGGTCGCTGCGACCGACTGGCGGCAGATTGTTGCGCTTTACGACCGATTGCTACGAATTCACCCTTCGCCAGTTGTACAGCTAAATCGTGCCGTGGCAATTGCAATGCGCGATGGTCCAGAGGCCGGTCTGACGCTTATCGACGCGGTGTTGGAACATGGCGATTTGGCAAATTATTACCTGGCGCATTCAGCCCGTGCGGATATGTACCGCAGGCTCGGCAGGACAGCTGAGGCTCGGTCCGCTTATGAGAAAGCTCTGGCGCTGACCCAACAGGAACCAGAGCGGCAATTCCTGCAAGAGC
>WNGK01008584.1_pt1 | contig 12068 bp, 15 predicted proteins | sample 5400601 | NCBI WGS metagenome assembly WNGK01 (sample SAMN13153376, study PRJNA577476) | soil metagenome | isolation source: 60 cm soil or saprolite under Garry oak tree replicate 1 | place: USA:California | collected 2016-06-15
TCGCGCAGGCTCCGGCACCCTTGCAAGATACGCCTCAACATCGTGAGCCGCAATCTCTTCCCCAGCCGCCGTCGGTCCCTTTTTATCCACTTTCGCCTTCTGCAATGGGGCACTCCCTTCATCATCCGCGTCGCGAGCTACCGGCCCGACCTTCCCACCGGAACCCTCTCGCAGCCGCACTTTTCATGCATGCCTGCCCCGCCGCTTCTTTTGATTGATATGTTTCGGAGCGCCATGTTTTTGCGCAACATGATGCTTATCGACTGAGGGTGCAGCAGGAGGCACCTCCGACGTTGCAATATCCGACACCGCCTTCCATCCGCCGTTCGCCTGCTTGCGATATGTCGTCACATAACTGCCGTGGTCGTTCACCACCTTGTGCGTCGCCGGATCCGTCACCGTCAACGTGTAAGATCCCTGCGTGTAGCCGAGATCGCCCGATTTCGCCACCTCCACCTTCGAAGCCTTGAACGACAACGACATCGCCGGGTCGGCAACCATCTGCTGCAACGCATTCCTGATCGCATCTTTCCCATTCACCGACGTCATCCCCGTGATCATCAGGACGGCGTCCTCAGCATAGTGAGCAGAAATCTTGTTGAGATCTTTCGCCGCATAATCCTGGTTCCACTGCGCTTCAACGTTGTTGATTGCCTTCACATCGGCAGCATGCGTGTCAGCCGGAGTCGAGCTGCACCCCGCCATCAACAGCGCAATTGCCCCTGCGCCGCACAGCGTAACAAGAACTTTCATGTTGTACTTCCTCCTCCAGGAAATCCTTCGTGATGATCTAGGAATCATGGCGACAAAAGTATGAGATGAATGCAATTCGGAAGCCGGCCAAACCCACTGCATGGTCCGGAGACACCCCAGCATAGCCGCGCATACCGGCGAACGCGCGCACCGCGCCTGCTGCCACCAATCCCATGCGGATACCCGGGCGGCCAGTATATGTCAGCAACGACCTCAGAAATCAAGTCGCTGCCAAACTATGTCCTAAAGGGGACGAGCGTCAAGCCCGGCGTCCGGCCTTTTCCTCCGCCAGATAATCCAGCCAGGCCTCCATGCCCGTGCCCGTCTTTGCGGAAGTCTCGAAGATCCAGGTCATAGCTCGAAGGACAGACCAGGTTCCCGACATTCTCGATAAAGAGATAATCCAGCGCCCCAAGCTCCCACCCCTCCAGGTGACGCCCCACCATCTCGGCTTCCAGGTGGCAAATTCCATGAGTGTTGATCTGGCGCACAGGAGCTCCACTCGCTGCCAGCCGGCGCGCATCGTTGTCGGTCTCCAGGTCGCCCACCAGCGCAGCTACCCGCGCTCCCCCCGTCTTCAGCTCCCGCAGCGTTCTCTCCAAAAACGCCGTCTTCCCCGTTCCCGGGCTTGAAACCAGGTTCAGCACCAGCACTCCGGCGGCGCTGAACTGCTCCCGCAGCCCCCGTGCCAGCTCATCATTCTTCTTCAGAATCCCCTGCCTCAGCTCAACAATCCGGGTCGTCATGGATTTACCCTCTCCTCCGCCTCTTCAATCTCGATGGATTCCACTTCCAGCTCCCGCCCATGGCGCACGTCCGACGCCGGCTCTCCGCACCTCGGGCACCGAAAGCTCTGCAGGCTCTCCAGTTCGCCTTCCCCGCCGCACGCCTCGCAGTGAACCGTCACCGGCACAATCTTCACCACCAGCCGCGAACCCTCCAGCGGAGTGCCTTCGGTCGCAATTCCAAAGCAGAACTGCAGCGAATCCTCCACCACGGCCGCCAGCGCACCGATCCGCAGCCGCACCTCCACCACCCGCGCCCCAGGGTAAGCCGCCAGCGACTCCGTCACCGACTCCGCAATGCTTGCCACAATCGAAAGCTCATGCATCCTGCAAACCCGCCTGTGAAAGCCTGATTCTACCCCCCGGGTCCACGCCGGAAAGGTGAGCTAGCTCACATCGCTGCCCGGTTTGCCAGGGATTGTAAGATGGTGTCCAAAGGATTCTTCCCCGTGCCCAACCCTGCCGCCGAACCCTATCCACCCGCCCCGCCTACCACCCCGCCTGCCACCCCTGACACCAATGCGTTCGACGCGAAATCAGTGTCTATCGCTGCCATAGCTGCCCCTTCCCGCCTCGCGCTCAGCGAAATGGCCCCCGGCGTCATGCAATCCGAGATCCGCGCCATGAGCGTGGAGTGCGATCGCATCGGCGGCATCAACCTTGCCCAGGGCGTCTGCGACACCCCCGTCCCGACCATCGTCGAAGAAGCCGCCATCGAAGCCATCCGCGCCGGCTTCAATATCTACACCCGGCTCGACGGAATCACCCGCCTGCGCACCGCCATCTCCCAGAAACAGCAGCGCGACTACGGCCTCCAATACGACCCTGAAACCGAAGTCCTGGTCGCCAGCGGAGCCACCGCCGGACTTCACGCCGCCGCCATGGCCCTGCTCAATCCCGGCGACGAAGTCCTGCTCTTCGAGCCCTTCTACGGCTATCATGTGGCAACGCTCAACTCCCTGCGCATCAAGCCGGTCCTCGTTCCGCTGGCTGAGCCGGACTGGGCCCTCGACACCGGCGCGCTCCACGCCGCCATCACTCCCCGCACCCGCGCCATCCTTCTCAACACCCCCGCCAACCCCAGCGGAAAGGTGTTCTCCCGCGCCGAAATCGAAGCGATCGCCGATGCCTGCCGCCAGTACGATCTTTTCCTCTTCACCGATGAAATCTACGAGTACTTCGTCTATGACGGCGCCCGCCACATCTCCCCGGCCACTCTCCCCGGCATGCGCGAGCGCACCATCGTCATGTCAGGATTCTCCAAGACCTTCAGCATCACCGGCTGGCGTCTCGGCTACGTCACCGCCGATGCTCGATGGATGGGTGCCATGGCCTACTTCCACGACCTGACCTACGTCTGCGCCCCGTCAGCTTTCCAGCATGGAGCGGCCGCCGGCCTCGAGCTGCTTCCGCCCGACTTCTACACCCAGATCGCCACCGACCACCAGTCCAAGCGCGAACGCATGCTCTCCGCTCTGCGCGATACCGGAATGGAGCCCAGCGTTCCCGCCGGCGCTTACTATGTGCTGGCCCGTGTCGATCACCTGCCCGGAGAAACCGCCGCCCTCAAAGCCCGCAATCTCCTCGCCGCCACCGGAGTCGCCGCAGTCGCCGGCAGCGCCTTCTTCCGCCCCGGCCGCGGCGAAAACCTCCTCCGCTTCTGCTTCGCCAAAAAAGACCACGAACTCGACGACGCCTGCGCCCGCCTCCGCAAACTGTAAGGTCCCAGCCAACCGCTTCATAGAAGCAGCGACCCACCAGGCCCCTCGCATCTCGCAACCAGCCCCGCCGAATGTCCATGTTGCGCCGGGTCAAGCTGGCAGAATCCGCCCGCCCTGGCTCGATAATTGCCTCGGTCTGTTCTCGAAACTCTAGTCTAGTTGGGGGAGAGCTGGCCATCTCCGCAGGTTTCAAATTCTCTTTACCCGTCCGTTCGCAGTCAGGGGCGGTGCGTTAAACCAACGACCTTCCATTCGCCTTTTCCCGATTCTGTATGCCTTCTCTACGTTTTCCAAATTGAACCGCCTCTTTCGCTTTTTATTCCCTATAGCGCAAGTTTCGGCATAATATATTTGTTCGGGGCCGGTGCAGAGCCAAAGACTCTCGATATGGGGAAGCTGAAAATTTCTGACTTGCCAGACATGCCGATCTCGCGTGGGCGTCGTTCCCTTGTCAGGATTTGTCTCTGGCCGGGGGCGGAGTTGGACTCAAGGAGAGCGGTCGGGAACATTCTGGCCGTTTTAGAAACTCACGACGGGATTGGATTCAAGAGGACCTTGCTCCACGCCGTGACAACTAAGTTCCAGAATGGGGAGATATGGATTACTTCGTAACTTGGGAGATTGAGGTCAAGGCTGAGAATCCTGTCGAAGCTGCCAAGCTGGCGCGCGCGGCTCAAACGCAGCCCAACAACAGGTCAACAGTATTCCAGGTGTTCTGCGAAGACGCGGAAGATGCGATTCCCGTCGACCTAACCGCGATAGCCGAAAGGGGGCAGGTCTAGAAGGAGATGCCCTACGGGCCCTTCATCCACTCGAAGCCTGCCAAAATCTTGCAAACCTTTCCGTTTCCGGAAACTCGCCCTCACTTGCGAAGCGCGCGTGGAGAAACAAATGATCTTCAATCCGGATCGGATTGCAAATAGAACGAAGCTAATTCTCACAGGGTTATATCTTGCGAAATATGATTCTATCGGCTTACGGCGACTCGGGTTTCGTAGCTTTACCGAAGCATTCAACGTCATTGGGTACGCACTAGGCTCCCAACCCGCTTCGATAAAGAACTACAGGGACGAGTTCGACCCGATATTTCCGAATCAGCGAAAAGGCTGGCACAAACGACCGATCCGCGAATATTGCAGAAGAGTCTTTGACGAATACAAGGGTTTGGACATCGAGTTATTCTCAGGCCTGATTAAATCTTTTGTAGGATATGACGAGAACATATTGAGCGCGGTACAGGCCAAAGAAGAGAAGGATGAGAGCGCGTCCGGCTTCGCGAAGAGGCTGATCACCGGCTTGGCTGCGGAGCATTATTTCGAATCGGTACAGCCCAATCTTCCAGAATTCCGGGGCTTTGAATTAGAGAACACAACACGCCTCGGATGTGGATATGATTTCAGATTGCACGCGTCGAGCCACGATAGATTCTTAGCTGTTGAGGTCAAAGGCTTGCGGGAATTGACGGGCGGCTTTTCGCTAACCCCAAAGGAATACGAGGTAGCAACAGCAATGCGGGACCGTTTCTACCTATTCGTCGTTAAGAACTTTAAGAAGTCGCCTGTTCACGAAGTCTTTCCGAATCCACTCTCCTGCCGCCTTGAGTTTACGAAGAGCGAGCGGATCGCAGTCCAAGTTTCTTGGCTGGCCCGTGTCTAACAAGTCGAGGCGGTTGAACTCGGGTCTGCTCACATTACTGTGGGACGGCGGTCTCTCCACCCCGACCGGTTCCTGGCGGAGGGAGCAGGGGCCTTTAGGCCCATGAACGCAGGCCTGCGATATAAGTGGCTTTAGCCACGGGCTTTTCGTTTATGCTGCCGAGATGAGATTCGCGCCACAAGAAACTCGGACGTATCTGGTCACCGCTGTGACGGCCGAACGTCGCAGCCTTTTTCAGGTCACGGCCACGGCGGAACTTCTTGAGCGAACAATCTTCGGCTACCGCAGCCAGGGAAAATTCCTCCTGCACGCGTTCGTCATCATGCCTGATCATTTCCACGCTCTGATAACGCCGGCTCCGGATGTTTCGCTCGAAAAAGCTATGAAGTTCATCAAGGGGGGCTTCTCCTTCCGCCTGAAAAGCAAGCTGGATGTGTGGATGCGCAGCTTCAACGAGAGCCAGATCGTGAGCGAAGGGAAGTTCTTAAAATGCGTGCGGTATATCGAGGAGAACCCGGTGCGGCGTGGGCTTGTATCGACGCCGGGAGCGTATCCCTTCAGCTCCGCCGCCCGTAGACCGTCGGACCCCATGCCTGTCCACCTGCAGGGCGTGGGAAATGGAGCCCGGGCCTAAAGGCCCCGAATTGAGCCGCAGTGTTCTGGGGTCTGAAGGCCCCTGCTCCCTCCGGAAGCATAAGAAATGGCCATCAGCCAATGAGTGTGAATAGGGCCCTCAAAGGGTGCCTCGACGGCAACAACACAATCATCTATGAACGCCCGCCCCACGCCCAAGAATTCATCATATGGAGCTTATGCAGCAATCCGGGCGCAGACCCGAGGCATAACGCTTGGTCAGGTATCCACACTCGATTGAGCGCAGACATCATCGAACGCGCCCAACAGGTAGACGGGGTAATCATCTGGGATATGGTCTGCGGCACAATCGGACGCCCCTGTCCCAAGCTTCATGCCGACCCGAGCCGCGCTACGATCGTTTCCCATTACGAACTCCCACCACCATGCATTTACGTGCTCCCCGCAACCGTGCCTTCACCACGGAATAATCCTAGGCCGCTGTCACAGAATTTAACTGACGTCCAAATCCTCCAAGCATTCCACGATTGCTTCGGTGGCAGACCGGAGGAAGTTAACATGGTCGATTTCGAGGTTGAATATCGAAATGCAGATACGGTGAGGAAGACCCGAGTCCGCCGTAACGGGTTAATCGTTCAAGAATCGGCGTTCACATCAATCCGCCGGGTCTAGATTATGGAGTCGCCGGAGAAACGCCGCTACACAATGCAGGCGGTCAAATCTCGTGATACAAAGCCCGAAATGATTGTCCGACGGATGCTCCATGCGGAGGGCTACCGATACCGGCTACACGTGAAGTGCCTCCCGGGCTGTCCGGATATTGTATTTCCTTCGCGGCGAAAGGCCCTGTTTATTAATGGCTGCTTTTGGCATGGGCATACGTGCTCACGCGGATCACGTGTGCCGAAGGCCAACAGGCCATACTGGGAGCAGAAGGTCGCAAGGAACAGGGAAAGAGATTTGGACAGCCTTGAAAAACTGCGGACACTTGGATGGCAAGTTCTCACCCTCTGGGAATGTGAAATCAGGTCAATCAAGCTCGCCTCTCTGAAGCGTTTCCTTGACGACGAGATAGGATAAAGGAATTTCTGCGGTGAGACCCTGACTCATCCATCATCGCTGATGCATTAGACACCCCGCCCTGCGACCACGGATCGCTTTGCCGAAAATTACATCATCATGGCGCACAATGGAATCTCAGATAGACCCTGCCGCCACTCCATCCGTTACATAGTCAGGAATGTCCCCGGTCCAATCTGTCAGAAACCTGCCGTCTCCGTACCGAAACGGCGCACTTATATGCGCTTAATAGCACTTTAATGGGCCTTTTCGGCCCTTTAGAACACTATTCTGCAAGAACAATAAGATTGGATGTACCACAAAGCAAAGCAGTTAATAAGCCAACCTAGATCAAAAAATGAATACCTCCCCCCGGGGGGGTGGACCGATTCACCTTTTGTTCGCCTCTCGTAACCGCCTTGCGCATACCGCATTCAGGTAGATCGTCCCCAATCTGTGATTCGAGTCACCGAGACAAAAGGGTGTCTCTGCGTAGCCTCAGGAACGAGGGAAGCACCGGCTTCGTGCTCCCGACTTAAGGAGCAAACTCATCATGGCTTATGTAATCACCGATGCTTGCACCAAGGACTTTGTCTGCGTGGCGGAGTGCGCAACCGCCGCCATTGCGCCCACTGCCGGCGATCCCAAGGCCGGAACCGTCTCCCAGGTCTTCATCAACCCCGACGAATGCATCGACTGCGGCAACTGCGCCGACATCTGCGCCCAGAACGCCATCTTCCCGGTCGACGATCTGCCTGCTGACAAGGCTCATTTCGCCGAGAAAAATCGCGCCTACTTCCTGTAATCGGGTGCCGTTCCGGCCACCGACATCAATCAGGCTTGGCGGGCGCCGGAGTCTCACCGGCAGGTGCCGGCTGGCTCTGCACGGCGGCCGTCGGAGGAGCAGGTTGCTGCGCTGACGCCGGCAGCAGTGTAATCGGTAGCGAAAGCGTCTGCACCGTCTCCGGATCGTCGCGAAGCTTCAGGTATAGCAAGCCGTTCGCGGGATGCGGCACCGTGAGCTGCGCCCCGGTAAAGTCCGCAGGCACCTCGGCGGCATTCTCGAAGTCCGTTGCTGCGGCAAACGAATGCGCCAGGAAGAGATTCGTCCCCACCAGGATGCACGGCTTGGCAGCCGCGTGCGGGCAGCGAAGCTCCTTGAATCCCGGCACCCGCACCAGTGTCCCCAGGTTCATCCAATCTCCCGCCACCCCGTTCGCGGCCAGGGCGCGCGCCCGAACCGGCCCGAAAGCCGAGGCGCCAAACCGCGCCAGCGGTTCCACCACCCCCAGCGCAGTCTTCGCGTCTTCCAGAATCAGGCTCCCATCCTTCAGCGAAAGGACGGTACGGAAGCTGCCGTCCGCCGCTGCCACCTCGATCTCCTGGTTGCGGGGGAACTTCTGCGGCACCACCGATTTGAGGAAAAACATCAGCCGCCCGTCGAGGGGCAGATCGTCCGCGCTGCCCATATGCACCGGAGAAGCGGTCTGCGCTCCATCGTCCTGTGTTCCCTTGCTCAGCAAGGCGACCTGAGGACGGGGCGGCCCCACCGACACCGGCACCTTGAGCTGCCGCCCGTCGCGCAACTGTACCTTGGCCGTGTAATGCGCGTCGGGATCGAGGCCGACCGTGGTCCCGTCCGTGTTCAGCGTGAGCTGGTCAAAGTCCTGCACCCGGGCCAGCCCGGCCGGTGTCCACGTGATGCCGTTGAGGCTCGCCTTGGCCACCTCGTCCAGGCGCGTTCCCTTGAGCACTGCGCTTTTGTCGCCTGCGCTGAGGCTCAGGTGATCCAGCGAAGCAGCTTCGGCGTAAGCATCCAGGCTGAGGGTATCCGGATTCTCCACCCCATACTGGTGAATCGCGAGCGTCACCGTGCCCGGCATCGCGTTCTTCATAGGCACAGCCACTTCCAGCAGATCCGGTTTGGGCGACTTCCACGTAAGCGGCAGCACGGAGCCCGAGGCGGATTGTTGCTCCACGCCGGAGACGCACAGCGTACTCTCACCCTGGATGTGCAGCTTGTCATCGCGGCCGACAATCAGTGCTGACTGGTCATCCGCCGCCAGGGTCCACTTGCCCGGCCCCGCCGATGTCAAGTGGTAGCGAGGTCCATCCCAGTCGTCGAATCCCCATTTGCCGCGCACCACCCCCACCAACTCACCCGGCGGAAGCACCGGCAATGCCTTCTGCAGCACCAGTCCCCCCTTCGCTGGATCGGCAGACAAAGGCAGGTCGATCGGAACCTGAGAACCGTCGATGTGCAAAGTCATGTCATGTGCCAGGCTGGTGCCAAATACCAGAGGTCCCCCTTCCGCGGCAAGCACCAACCCCGGCTTCTGCGCGCACAGGCTGTCACTGGAAGTGACTGGATGAAGTCCCGGGGCTTTGGACGGTCCCACCGGCGGCAGGGCCACCACCACAACCGACTTGGGATCCCGGAATGACGGGGGCAGGTTCAACCGCAGATTCATCGTGTCTTTAGTGGGCAGTGCCAATGCAGGAATGTATTGGAAGTGCGCGGTATGCAGTGACGCCAGAATCTTTGCCGTATCCACGATTGCCCCGATGTAGGGGCTGTACATACCCCCACCCCCCATGCTCGAGTAGCTGAGCTGGTTCATCAGGTCCCCCGTCGTCCCGCTGGCCAACTGGCTAACGACCGACTGTGCGTTGGCATCGTCGAGCACCATTCCGTCGGTATGCTGCACCAGGCACGGCGCCTGCTGATCGGTTGGTTTGTCAAAGCACTGTTGCTCAAGGCGAATGCCCAGCGATCGGGCCGCAAGCTCGGCCCGCTCCTTTAGCGTCTTGGGATCGGTTTGGGACGTGATTTTAACTTCGGACAGGTAAGCATCGAGCCGCATGCGGTCCCAACTGGCAGCCTGCAAATCCTGGGTAGCGCGAACAAAAGCGCCCGGCCGGTCATGTACTGCCTTCCGCAACGTGCTGAAATCCCCACCCGTTTCCGGCGCCAGAAACATGAGTGCCTGCTGGGCCTCCTGGGGCACCGTCACAAAGACACCCTCATTGCGGGCGTCGCGCGTCCAGGTCTCCACGCGGGTAAACCAGTCGGTAGGCGGGGGGTTGGTAGCCCCGCGCAGGAAGGCGACCACCAGGACAAAGTGGGCAGACTGGCTTTCGGGCAGGTCGGGATGGATCCAGAGTCGGTCTCCCGGCATCAGGTTCGGGGTTTCACTGATCGGGAGCGTCACATCGCCTCTTTTGACGTGGACGTCCACTTTAGGGCCGGCAAGATCGAAGGCCGGATTTTCGGCGTGCACGAACGCGGATAGGGTCAATAGCCCTAAAAAAAACAGCGGCAGACAACGGTGCATGTCTTCCATTGTACGGAGATCATGGGGTGACGCAAACGCCGCTTCTCCACAACTGGACCCGGAATAGTATCTTTTCAAAGAAAACATCTTCTCTGCTACTACTATTTCCACTTGTTTACACCATTGAACCGGTTATCATTTACACTACCAAGGGGATAGTTCAAAAATTGAATAGGTAAAGCCTTTCTCGGTCCCGGCAGGGTCATTCAAATTAAAAATTGATTGATTGCTGTGGATCAGTCAATAGTCTGGGCCATTGCCTTACATTTAGTCGGGAAATGCTGCGGGCGCGGATTCCTTGCAGAGCATGACTTGTCTGCAGCGCGTGACGCCAGTAGTTCGGAGCCAGGCCGCCGGGCCCTCTGAACGTGCCGCCCATTTGGCATGCGGTAACGGGGTATACGGAGAAGAAAGAATGAAATCGACAAGAGCTGCGCAAAGCAGCATAGATGTAAGTGGTCTTAGCATTCCTGACGCAGAAGAGATTATTGAAGAAGCCTTGACGGAACTTTCTTTCTCGCAGGATCCCGGAATGGTCAGGGCGCTTCGTTTCCTCTCGCCTCCCGGATATCAGGCGATCGTTGAATTGTGCAGCGAGAATGGTCGCAGCAAGCGCCGCAATGCCTCCGCAGACGCATGGTCGCCCGAAGAAGACGAGGTGCGCATTTACTTCGAGCGCATTGACGGCGAAGAGTCCTCGCCGCGGCCCGTGCGCAGCGCGCCGCGGACCATGATGGATCATCCCTATGACGATGGTGGCGATAACCAGGAAGCAACCATTCCCGCCGATCTCGACGCTCGCGTAAAAGAGCTCTGCGCAGCGCTGGCCGAAGCCGAGCGTGGCGGTCATGCGTTCATCGCGCTCAAATGGTTTCGCGATTCCTTCCTGCCGCGCAAGGCATTCCGCTGGAATCAGAATCCCGAGTCCCGCCAGTCGGTGCTGGCCGAGGCCATTCAGCGCGGTGTCGTGCTCACCAGCAAGATTGCCAATCCCAAGACCCCGGCCTACCCCACTACGACCATCCGCCTCAATCGCGCCGAAGCCGGCATGTCTGAAGAGGTGCAGCGTTTCCACCCCGTGGCGATCCACGGCGATACACTCTCCGCGGTTATCGAGGAGGAACGGGGGGTTCTGTGAGCTGTTACTTCATTGAAGCAACCGCCTTCGCCAAGTTGTTTGTGCGAGAGCCAGGTACCGATGCCCTGATCCGCCTCATGGAGACGGTCGAAGATAATCGCAAGCTCATCTCCGCCTCTACCCCGCTTGAAATCTACGCTGCCGTTCGGCGCCGTGAGCGGGCAGGAGACATAAGTGCCGAAGATGCGGCTGCCGCGCTGGAGATTTTGCGCCTTGAAGCTGCTCGAATGGTCCAGGAGCCTCTGAACCCGGCCGTCCTTGAATGTGCCCGTCAACTGCTGGACCGTACGGCCTTGCGCTGGCCTGAAGCACTGCAACTCGGAGCCGCACTGGCAGCCCGCGATATGTTCCAGGGCACCGAGATCCTTTTCGTCTCTGCTTCACCGCAGCTGCTTGATACCGCTCGAACCGAAGGATTCCATGTCCTCGATCCAGCGAGCGAGCAGGAAACTACCAAGAACTCGCTTGATTCCGCCGCTCTTCGCGAATAGCTTCCCGGTGATCGCCGCTCTTTCTCAGAATACCAGATCTCCGAATAACCCCATGAAAAGGGCAGTCACCCGAATTGAATGTGGCTCTAACTATCCCTACGCTAGAAACACCTTGCCACTAACATCGCAGGACTGAACTACAACTTTCGTAACTCAAAGTCAATCGATCGTGACGTTTGTCACATATTTCGACGAGCCCCATCGGTAAAACTGCCCTCAACACTCCTGAGAAGTGCGGATCCTGACGGTCTTTCTATTCGACTGCATGAGGAGAGCCTCGCCTGACGCGATCTCTGCCCGGTCATCAGTTAGACCCTCCTAAGTATGAATGCGCGCCCTCGGATTAATTTAGACGAGGCATTCCATGAAGATTTCGTATTTTTCTCTCTTAGCAACTCTCGCCCTGCCCGCTTCAGCCTTTGCCATCACCGTTACGACTCCGTCGAATAACGCTCAACTCACCTCTCCGTTCCAGCTCGTGGCGAGCACAACCACTTGCGGCTCGCAACCCGCGGTATCGATGGGCTATTCGCTCG
>WNGK01013077.1_pt1 | contig 12068 bp, 8 predicted proteins | sample 5400601 | NCBI WGS metagenome assembly WNGK01 (sample SAMN13153376, study PRJNA577476) | soil metagenome | isolation source: 60 cm soil or saprolite under Garry oak tree replicate 1 | place: USA:California | collected 2016-06-15
AAGACCGTACGCTCCTGCTTCGCATACGCCTTGACCGTTTCGACCAGGTTGGGGATGAGATCGGCGCGGCGCTGCAGCTGGACCTTGATCTGCGCCGCCGCGGCGGTCACCTGCTCGTCGTAGGTCTGAATCGTGTTGTAGCCGCAACCCGCCGCGAACACCAGGCCGACGAGGGGGACGAAGCGTTTGAGCGCGTGCACGGGTGTCATCCTCTTTCTATTCGAGACGGTTCACATAGGCGGCGGTGCTGGCCACCGCCGCGAGATACGCAGCCGCGAGCGGATCCCCTTTGACGAGCCGCGGGACCGGGCCGCCCATCGCGTGCTGCACCAGCGGCGCCAGAGTGTCCGCCGGGAAGCCAGCGAGGGCCGCCGCGCTCCGCACCAAGTCAGCGGGCGAGGCGGGTACGGGCCGACTCGCGAGACGCAGCACCGCGCGCAGCATCGTGAAAAAGCCGCCGGCGCTCCCTACGACAACCCGCGCGAGCTGTTTCGAGTCCTCATGCAGCGCGGCATACGCCTGGCGCAGCCGAACCACCTTACCCATGAGCTCGTGCTCGAGCTGGCGCCGCAGCTGGCCGCGGTCCACCTGGATGCCGGGCCAGGGGTCGCGCCCTGCGAGCAGTCGGTGCGCGTCGCGCATGTCTTCGTATTCGATCGGGAACGCGTCCGCGGACTCCCGCCACTCCCGCTCGGTCAGGATGAGGGGCGCAGGGTGGCCCGCGCGGGTCCAGGCGCGCATCGCGGGAGCGAGTGTTGCGAACAAGGCGTCGTCCACGGTGTCACAAATGAGCAGCGTGTTCACGTCGGAGCGGTCGGGTACGTGAGTTCCACGCGCCCACGACCCGTAGAGCAGCAGGGCCACCAGCCGCGCGCCGAGCGCGCGGGCGACCTCCGCGGCAAATTGCTCGACCGTCAGTTTCGAGGCCATACTAGAAGCGCCCTCCCGCGCCGCCGCCTGAGAAACCACCCCCGCCACCGAACCCACCGAAGCCGCCACCACCTCCGCCCCCGCCCCAGCCACCACCAGCCCACCAGATGCGCCGGCCACTTCGCCCTCGGCGGCGCGCCAACTGGGCCAGAACGAAGACGACTGCGAAGATGAGCCAGAACAGCGTGGCGCGGCTCGGGAACGAGACGTCGCGCTCCGCGGGACGAGAGCCGGGAGGCGCCGCATCCAGGGTCGCGCGGCTCGGGAACGAGACGTCGCGCTCCGCGGGACGAGAGCCGGGAGGCGCCGCATCCAGGGTCACGCCGAACTCCTGTGCGAATGCCTGCGCGATCAAGTCCACGCCGTACGCCAGCCCGGCCCCGTATTCCTCCCGCGCGAGGTAGGGCGTCATGGCGTCGCGAATCCGGCCCACGCGCGCATCCGTGAGGAATCCCTCGGCCCCGCGACCGGTGGCGATGAAGATCTGACCCGTCCCCGGACGGTGATTCTTCAGAGGAACGAGCAGCACCACGACTCCGAGGTTCTTCGCCGGATCGCCCGCCTCGCCCTTCGCCCCGACGCCCCAGCGTCGGCCGATCTCGAGCGCTACATCCGCCGCCGGGCGGTCGGCGATATCGGAGAGGGTTACGACGGCGATTTCGCCGCGCGTCTTGGCGCGCACCTCAGTGATCACCGCGTTCATGTGCGCGACCGACGTCGAGTCGAGCACGGCGGCGAAATCGTTCACGTAGCCCCGCGGAGGCGGCACCTGGATCTGGGCAACGAGCAGCAGCGTCGTGAGTTGCAGCATTGCCGCGCAAGATACACGGGGTCGGGCGTGACGGGAGACACGCAGACCGTGAGCCACAACTCCGCTGGTGGCGGACCGCCCTAAGTTGAACGATGTTACAGGATGGAACGATCGCTGTCCCGAACCTGTCATGCCGACCGCGGTCCGATCCGGTCGCGACGAATCACAACTGCATCTATGTGCTCCACGATGGGGAGCAAACGCTCGGCTTGTCTTCCCGTTCTCGCTCGTCATAGGTAGCGTTAACGCGACCCATGCACCGATCCTCCCTCGTCCTGCTCGGCGCGGCCGCGCTAGCCGCCTGCGACCTCGGTGGACCGCACGGGGTCCCATCCCTGAGTATCCAGCCGGTCCTCGACTCGGTGTTCGTCGGCGACCGGACGCTGGCGCACCAGGTCACCTACTTCGACGAAAACGGCAATATCCAACCGGCGGGGACCGTCGTCTGGACGAGCACCGACCCGACCATCGCGACGATCGACGCGCAAACGGGCGCCGTCACCGGCGTGAAGCGGGGTTCCGTGGTGATCAACGCCTCCGCGCATGGCACCCCCGGCGGCGCATTCATCGTCGTCTCGGACACGCTCGACATCACGTTACAGCTCGATACCGTGTACCTCTTGCCTGGCGACACCCTGCGCGTGCCCGTGACCGTCCTGAAGCGGACCCCGGTGCCGGCGGCCGCGGTGTGGTTTACCGCGCCGAGCAATGCTCAGTTCAGCATCGACTCGTTGAGCGGCCGGATCACGGCAACCGCCACCCCCGGCGGGCCGAGTCGCTATATCGTCCACGCCGACTCGCTCGCCGACACGGGAGCGGTGTACGTCATGAGCCTGTCGGACACGACGGGCGGCAAGATGTTCTTCTCGGTTGGCGGCACGGTGGTCACACACGTTGGTGGCTCCGCCGTAGCCGTGAACTACAGGGCGACCAGCGGCAAGCTGGCATTTCAGCTGCTGGGCAGGTACGCCCCCTCCGGCTCCACGTTGCAGCGCGTCGAGATCACCCTGCCGGACTCGGTGATCAGCGCCGACACGGCGTTCGCGATCGACTCCCTCAACCCCGGCGAAGATCAAACCAGCTCGCATGGATTCGTGGCTGAATGCTCGCCGCCGCGCTCGTGGGCGTTCTGGTTGGCGCCGAACCGGATCGTCAGCTACTCGCGGCGAGGAGGCACGCTGGGCGCGTTGCGCATCGTCCCCATTCCCCACGGTCAGGCTTTGAGCGGATACTTCCGCTTCACGACGCAACGGACCGATCTCTATACTGATCCCCTCGGGACACTCTCAGTCACCGGTAGCTTCGTCGTACCGCTGGTCACCAGTACGACAGTCTGCCACTAGCTAGGGTGCCGCTGGACGACCCGCGATTGTTCTCACATCCGCGAGACCTTCCATGACCGCACGCGCGGTGTTACGCCGGGCCTACGCGGCGCTCGCTCTTCTGCTTCTCGTCGGGCCGGCGTGCTTCTTCGGACACAAGCCCGCGGGGCGGCCCGCTGTCGACTTTCGAGAGGGAGAGGTCGCGTTGCGGGTCGTGAATCACACCAACCTCGACGTGGTCATCTATCTGGTGCACGACGGCGTGCGCACGCGGGTCGGAAGCGTGACGGCAGCGTCGTCCACCGCCTTCTTCCTCCCGGTCCGCTCACTCGGCCAAGGGCGTGAAATCCGCTTGTTTGGAGATCCGATCGGCGAGAGAGATCACGCCGAAACGGAGCTGATCGTCGTCCAGCCGGGGCAGCAAATCGAGTGGACGCTCGAGCCGGAACTGCGCCGCTCGACGGTTGCGGTGTACTAGGGTTGGCGAGAGGATCGGCTGCTACTTCGTCACGACGCCCCCGCCGCCGCCCGAGGTGCTACCTGCCGACAGCACGCCGAAGGCTCGCAGCAAGCCTACGCCGGCCACGAGCCCGAGAGTGGCGACGAACCCGCTTCGGCTGGTTGAAAACTTCCGCTCCTGGATGCTCGAGATCAGCCGACGCGGCAAGGTCACCATTTCCCCCTTCCAGAAGGTCTCCTGCCCGTCCCTGGCAGCGACGGTGAACACGGAGATCTGAAGGTCTTCTGGGGAGCTGCGCACCAGCCGCCCGCCTACATTAGCGATGTTGAGGCCGAGATATTGCGCAAGCTCGCTGCTGCCGGCGTCGGTGAGCGCCGCCGCGACGTGAGTGCCCGGCAGCGGCTCCGGCGTTGCAACGGGCACGAAGCGATAGCACCCCGCGAGCGCCGGCAGCACGATGACGAGCCCAAAACCACGCGGTAGGAACATTTGGTATCACCTACTTTCTACAGGTGCCAGCGGCGCCTCTGCTGCAGCCCGATCCAGCGTGCTTCTCGCTGAACCGGGCTGCAGCGCCTGCGATGCTGAAAAATCCGCCGCCGATCACTAACAGGCGTTCGGGTCGTTCCTGTTCCGCGCCGGCTCCGGTGACGGCACGTTCGGGTTGGTATTCACCTCGTTGACCGAGTAGGGAAGCCGCCCGATGACCTGCGTGTACCCCGTAGCGGGAACCAGCGCCGGGATGCACGTGCGCTTGTAGTCGCTCCAGGCCTCGATGCTCTGGAACGTCACGACGTACTTCTCCGTCATGATCGAATCCAGCAGCGCCGCGCCTGTGACCGTCCCGGGCACCGCCAACAACCCGGCGGCGACGCGCTCGGAATTGAGACTGTCGCGCGCCGTCGTCTCATCGCTGGTGCGATACGCGGTCTCGGCGATGATCAGCTGGTTCTCGGCGTGCGTCGCCAGCGGCTGGCGGAAGTCCGGACCGCAGCGCGTTCCACTCGCACCGTCGGCGCCGCAGCCCTTGAGGTTCGACATGGTGGCCGGGTTGAGCTGCTGACCTGGATCCGCCCCACCCCACGGCACGCCTTTGTTCGTCCACGTAACGTGGTTGTCGGTTGTGGTCGCACCCACTGTCGTCGCCCACGTGGGTTGGGTGGCGCCCGAAAGGCTGTCCAACGTTACCGCGGTCGCCTGCTCGACATTGTTGTTCGAGTCAAGGATCCGCGCCCCCACTGTGTACTTCTTTGCCGCGGCCCACGCTGCGGTCGCGGTTTTGTCGAAGTACGCGTCTAGACGGGGATCGTTGCGCGTCACCATCAGATCCACCAGCCGCTTGCCCATCCGCAAGTAGCTGTCGCGTTGCACGATCTGGAACTGGTACCAGAAGTTCCCCTCCGTCGTCGCGGAGCTCTGGTATGTCAGATAATCGTTCGCCGCGGTGGAAATCCCCTGGTTGGCCTCGGCCAGGGCACTCGCGTAGTTGGCGGGCCCATTGGCTTCCGCCACGTGTAAGTAGTAGCGCGCCTTAAGTTGGTGCGCCAACTGCGTCCATTTCGCGACCTTGCCACCGTAGACGAGGTCGTTCGCGCCCGGCCCGACCCCGGTCGAGCCGTTGAGCGCTTTTATCGCATCGTCCAGCACCGTCTGCAACGCCGCATACACGCTCAGCTGGTTGTCGTAGGTCGGCGTCGGGTGGGTGAACGGGTCTGCGGCTTCCGAGTAGGGAATGTCCCCCCACAGATCGGCCGCGGTGCCAATCATCCACGCCTCCATCACCAGCGCAATGCCCAGATGGATGCTGTCGGGTGTGGCGGCATTCCGCGCCTTGGTCTCAATGTTGCGCAAATCAACGAGCCCGCCCCCGGTGTAGAAACGGTCGAACGACGACGCGAAGACCGACGCGTCGACCACGTACGTACCGATCGCCTGATATTGCCGATCCGTCCCGGCGCACTGCTGCGTGTACATGCACGAGGCACGGGCCAGCTCCCCAGTCAACTGACCGGCCAGCGACGTCTGCGCCGCCACGAACAACTCATCGATGGTGGCATCGGTCGGGCTGGGGTTGTTCGGATCGCCGCTCAGCCCGGTCCCCCTCAGGTAGTCGTTACACCCGATGGAGCCGAGGGCCAGCAGCGCACCGAGCCCAAACTGCACGAATGAGCTACGCATGGTTGTGGTCCCCTTGAGCTAGCGGTTCAGGACGAGTGTAAACACGAACGACCGAGTCTGCGGATGATTGAAATAATCGCTCCCGCGGTACCCGATCTCCGCGCCCTCCAACGTCGACTCGGGATCGATGCCCGTGTAGTTCGTCCACGTCACCAGGTTGCGGCCTGACACGCGCACGTCGATGCTGTTCAAGCCGAGCGTGTTGCGCACCCAGTCGTTGTCGAGCGTATAGCCGAGCGACACCTCGCGCAGCTTCACCCAACCCGCGTCTTCCACGAATTGCGACGACGGGCCGTTGAACCCGCTTCCTTCCGCCTGGAACCAGTTGGCCTGGTCGATCAGCACCGGAACGTTCTTCCCAGGGCCGGCGAACTGGTACTGGGTGTAGTAGTCCACGCCGAAGGTGCGCGTTTGCCCGCGGATTTCCGTGTCTTTGTGAGTGCCGAACTGATAGAGCGCACCCTTCGTCCCGTTCCACTTCTGCCCGCCGTGCGAAACGTCCAAGAGACCGGAGAGCTGCCATTTCTTGTACTGGAACGACGTCCGCACGCTGCCGGTCCACTTCGGCGACGGGTCGCCGATGACCCGGTTGGTGACGTCGGTGCGCGGGTACCCGTCGGCGGCGAGGTACACCGCGTCCTTGGGTGCGCCCGTGCCGCACAGCGCGTCGATGTTGCCCTCAACTGGATCGACGATCCCCCGACCGCATCGGATGAAGTCGGTGCCGTAGATCACGCCGACGCGCGAGCCCGTCACCGCGGCCGCGCTCGAGCCCTCGAACCCGCCGGGTAGGAACACGAACTGCGCGCCCGCCAGGCTCACGACGCGGTTGTCGTTCCTGGCCCACTGCAAGCCCACTTCCCAGGACGCGTCCCGCATCTGCAACGGGCGGAAATTGAAGGAGACCTCCTGGCCCACGTTCGTGATAACGCCTGCGTTCTGGGCCTGGAACCCGTAGCCGGTACTCGTGGGAATCGGCGTCAGGAAAATCACGTCCGTCGACTTGTCGTCGTAGTGCGTGAAGTGCAGATCCACGCGCTCCTTGAAGAACGCGAGATCGGCGCCGCCCTCGAACTCCCGCGTACGCTCGGGCTTGATGTTCGGCTGCGGCAGGACGTTATTGGTATACAGCCCGGCCCTCCCACCCTGCGTCGGGCTGATGGACGGGCCCCAGCCACCGTCACCGAAGTCCGTGGTGCTCAACGTGGCCACCGTCTGATAGGGGTCTGGCTCCTGTCCGGTCTGGCCGTAGGCTCCGCGGAGCTTGCCATAGCTCAACCAGGATGGCCGCCGCTCACCCAGCGTAGCCGTGAAGTCCCACGCCAGGCTCGCCTTGGGGAACCAGTGCCGTTGGTCCGAGGCCCCGAACGTCGAGGAGCCATCGTTCCGGATCCCTCCCGTGAGGTACAGCTGCTGCTTCAAGTCCACCGTGAGCTGCCCAAAGAAGGACGTCGTGTGCTCCCGCTGCTCCGCATCGCTCGGCGTGGAGCGGTCCACCGTGTTCGCCAACTTGAACGGCGACGGTGTGATCAGGTTGTTACCGGTGACGTAGATCTGGTGCAAGGTCCGGCTGTTCACCCCTTCGCCCAGCGTAAGCGTGCCGGTGACGTCGGGGTTCAGCGTGTAGCTGGCGGTGGCCGTGAAGGCCTGGTCGATCTGCAACCGCTTGAAGTCGGCGCTGATCACCTGGCCACCGGGGAAGCCCGAGCTCGACTGCGCTAGCGCTTCGAGCCGCTCGTCGGCGGAGTAGTCCATGCCCACGTTGCCGTCGAGCTTGAGCCAGCTCACCGGCACGAAGCTGCTGCTCACGTTGCCGAACGTGTGTCCGGTCCTGCCCGTCGCCTCATCCCGGTTGAGGACAAAGAACGGATTGTCGTACCCGCGAGTCGCGGTCTGCGATGTCAGCGTCGGCTGCGGATAACGATAGGATCGGTGGAACCCCGTCGCCGGGTCGATGTAGTCCGCGTTGTTGAACTCGGGCGGCGTCCGCAGCGAGCCGAGCAGCAGCCCGCTGATGTTCGAGCCCTTCTGGATGAACGCCCCGCGGTCGTCGGAGTACGCCACGTTCCCGCGGACCGTGAGGTTGTCGCGCACGCGGTGCTCACCCTTCAACCGCACGGTCGCGCGCTGGTAGTGGTTGTTCGGCCCGATCATGTCACCCCGGTTGTACATCCCCTCGCCGGACAGATAGAACAGGGTGCGGTCGTTCCCGCCGGAGATGGTGAGGTTGTTGTCCGAGATGTACCCCGTCTGGAACAGATCTCCGAAGTGATCGTAGACCGGAGTCCCCGCCGCCAGCGGTGCGCCCCAGCTGCCGGACGTCAGCCGACACCCGACGGCGGGACACGAGGCGGCAACACCACCGGTCCCCTGTCCGTACTTGGTCTGCAGGGGAACGCCGTGGGTCACACCATCCACCGAGAAGGAGCTTCTCAGCGAGTACCGGGTGGGACCCGCCTGGCCACTCTTGGTCGTGACCAGAATCACGCCCTGACCAGCCCGCGCCCCGTAGATGGCCCCGCTCGCCGCACCCTTCAGGATCTCGATCGATGCGATGTCGTTGGGATTCACATCCGCCGCGCGATTCGGCGCGACCGTGCTGCCGAGGTAGCGCTGGTCATTGATGCTCGCGGCAGCCGCGTTCGTGGAATTGTCGATCGGCACGCCGTCCACCACGATCAGTGGCTGGCCGGTGCCGTTGAGCGTCCGTGTGCCCCGGATCCTGATGACGGCGGAGGCACCGGGATCGCCCGCCTGCGACTGCACCTCCACGTTGGGCGCCTTGCCCGCCAGGGCCGCGACGATGTTCATCTCGTTGCTGCGCTGGATAAGCGACGAGTCGACGTTGTTGCGGACGCTGCCCAGCTTCTCCGCCGCCGACACCGTGCCGGCGCCGGTCACCACGACCTCGCCGAGCTGCAGTGGGTTGGCCGCGAGCACGAAGTCGTGCGTCACGCCCCCCGGCGTCAGCGTGATATCGGCGCTCTGGGCCTTGTAGCCCAAGCGTCGCGCCGCGACGGTGACCGTCTGACCCGAGACCCGTGCGCCGGGGATGACGATCGCATACGAGCCGTCATCCCTGCTGAGCCCTCCGACGCCCAGCGCGGGAATCGAGATCCCGACCTGCCCGAGCGGCAACCCCGCGTCGCTCGTGACTTTCCCCGTGATTGTCACCGGCGCCTGCGCAGGGAGCAGGACCGGCAGCGCAAGGAATGCGCTGAGAATGATGGGTACGACCCGACTACGTGTGAATTGCATGTCTCCTCCGACGGAAAGTGTGACACGCACGACCAATGATGCCCGCGTGGACGTCCCGGCGAGCCTCCGGCCCGCAGGACACCCAGTGCAGACGACGCGCGGTCGACCGTGAACTAACTACCAATCGCCACGGACGTTACACACCTATATCACCAATTCTCTGGGTCCGCTAGAGTGGTGACGGCCGGGATTATGTTCCATTATGGACCGCAGCGGGTGCCCACGCCGGTGGTAGCTTCGCGGCCATGGCTCGGGCTCGCAGCCTCGCTTCTGCGGCGTTCGCTGCCCTGCTGGTCGCCGGGTCTGCCTGCTTTCTGTTAAACCGCGGCAAGTCCAGCCAACAGGCCGCGGCCCCTGCCGAAGGCGAGATCGCCCTCAGCGTCACCAATCACAGTTTCCTCGACGTCGTCATCTACGTACCGCACGACGGACAGCAAACGCGGGTGGGGACGGTCACGGGATCGTCCTCCCAGCAGTTCTACCTGCGCCCCCGCCTGCTGGGGATGGGCCGCGAGATCCGGCTGTTAGGCCATCCAATCGGCGGCCAGACGACCGCTCGCACTGAAACGCTCGTCGAGACGACCGCTCGCACTGAAACGCTCGTCGTCCAGCCGGCCCAGTATGCTGCTCGACACCGTGTACGTGATGCCGAACGACACGCTCACGGTCCCGGTGGTTGCGATCAAGCGGAGCAGTCCTCCAGCCGTGGTGTCGTTCGAAGCGCCGTCCAATCCGGCGTATAGTATCGACGCGCGCGGGAAGATCACCGCCCTCGCGGCTGGCGGGCCGTTTCCCTACATCGTCCACGCGGATGCGCTCGCCGACACGGGAGCGGTGGAGGTTGTCAGCCTGACGGACACGACGGGGGGCAAGTTCTTCTACTCCGTGCGCGGCACGGCGATTGCGCATGTCGGGGGCCCGGTGCTCGCGATGAACTACGTGGCGGCCAATGGCAAGCAGGCGTTTCAATTGCGCGGTACCTTCGGTTCGGCGGCCTCCCCCAGCCAAGTCGTCCAGATCACCAACCCCGACTCCGTGATCTTGTCTGGTCTCTACACGATCGATTCGCTGAACCCGGGCGAGGATACCGCCTCGAGAGTCAGGCCGCCGGCGATCTGCAGCGCGCCCCGCCCCTGGGCGTTTTGGGCCGCCCGGCCCGCGGGAATCACCGCCTACTCGCGGCGTGGCGGCCAGTTGGGCATCACGCAAATCGTGGCGATTACCAACGGCCAAGCGATCGGCGGCCACTTCACTTACTCGGCGCAGCGGTCAGACTACTACTCAGACCCTCTCGCGCTGCTGTCGATCTACGGTAGCTTCGTGGCGCCGCTCGTGACGAGTACGACGGTTTGTCAGTAGCTACGGCCGGCGAATCGTGATCTCCCCTTGGCCGGGGAGGAGCGGCACAACGGTCTCGCTGCCGCCCGGCCAGCGGACCCACACGGCCAGCGGACGCTTCCCCTCCTCCACCCCGAGTACCTGGATCGCCCCATCCTGGGACCAATAACCCGAGCCGCCGTGAACCTCTCGCGCCGGACCGCGTGATCCCTCGTACACCAGCCGCACCACCCCTCCAATCGCGTGCGGGTTGAGCGGCCCGTCGATCAGACGCACGCGCAGGCCCGGCCGGGCCCGCTCGTTGTGATATAGCTTGGTCTCCGCACCGTTCTGCGACACCACGAGATCGATGCGGCCGTCCCCGTCGTAGTCCGCGAGGGCCGCGCCCCGCTGATCGCCGTACACCAGGATACCGGAGACTTGGCCCGGCACCGGCTCGAGCGTCCCGTCGCCCCTGCCGCGCAGCACCAGCCCGCGACCCGCGTCGTAGCGCGGCGTCGCGATGTCGGTCGGGAAGAAATTCTGTGCGAGGAACACGTCCTCGTGGCCGTCGCCGTCCAGGTCGGCCACGCCCGCGTAGAATGCAGGCGCAAACTGTGCTTCCGCGGGAAGCGGCCTGGCCTCGAATGTGCCACCGCGATTGAGAAACACATAATGGTCGAGCGTTCGCGCTTCGAGGTGTTTGGCTCCGCTGAACGCGGGGCCGAGCACGTCCTCGAGCGTCGCGTTGGCGTACGCGGCGTAGGTGCGCGTGCTGAGGCGCACCGCCGGCAGCGCGGTCATCAATTGGCCCAGCGAGGTGAGCGGGGCGACTGCGCGCAAGCGGTCGTCGTACTGCGCCTCGATCACGTCCCAGCGATGTGACCCGGTGAAGTCTCCATAGTAAAGCAGCAGGGGATGGTCAGGATCCACTCGAGCTTTCGTGTTGCGGCCCCAGCCGGTCGCGACGATGTCGAGCCGGCCGTCGCCGTCCAAGTCCCCCGTGGTCACGCCGTTCCACCGACCGATGACCCGGTCCAGTTGGTACTCGGCGGTGGCGTCACGGAAGCGCCCGTGCTCGTTGAGGAACAGCTCGAGCGATCCCCACTCCGGCGCGAGGATCAGATCCGGCCAGCCGTCCCCGTTGATGTCCGAGAAGACGGCCGCCGATATCAGGCCGATGCTCGCGAACAGGCTGCTATTGGCCGTGTCCAGCACGAACCGCCCACCCTCGTTGCGGAACAGCCGCGACGACACGGGACCAGGGTAGGCGCCCGGCGCCACGCGGCCGCCCACGAACAGGTCCAAGTCGCCGTCGCCGTCCACGTCGGCGACGGCCAACGCTCCGACGCTCGCGACGTCCCCCGGCACGACCGGCGTCACCCGGCCGCTGGCCGGCGCGACTGCCAGCACCCCCGGCAGCTCGGCGGCTTCCGCCGGCGAGCGCGACTCATAGTTGGACTGGCCCACGAGCAGCATGCTCCCGCCCTTGCCGTCGGGCACGGGCAGAACGGTCGTCTCGTCGTAGCGCGCGGGAGGGAGGTGGAGATCGACTCGCACGAGTCGGCCGTGGTCGTTGCGGTAGTACGCCAACGTGCCGCCCCGTCCCGAGGTGATCAACAAGTCCTCGGCACCATCGCCGTCCACATCGTACCACGAGACGCCCGGCCCGAGCTGGCTGAGCGCCTGCGGCAAGAGCGGCTGGCGGGCCCAGTCATTGAACGGCGTCTCGACGTGCCGGTGACCGAGCTGGGCCGACACGTCGCGGAACCATGGGGCCGGGGGCTCGGGG
>WNGK01006749.1_pt1 | contig 12062 bp, 11 predicted proteins | sample 5400601 | NCBI WGS metagenome assembly WNGK01 (sample SAMN13153376, study PRJNA577476) | soil metagenome | isolation source: 60 cm soil or saprolite under Garry oak tree replicate 1 | place: USA:California | collected 2016-06-15
TTCTAGCCCTCGCTTCTCAGACCGGAGCGTGGCTCGTGACCGGAAATCTGAGACATTTCCCACCCAGTGTGCGAGGAGAAACTGTTGTGCTCTCCCCCGCGGACTATCTGGCTCATCTATTGAAAAGTGCAAACCCCGCACCGTGAATCCCCCATCTCAAGCACAGTGAAGAGCAAGCGAAAGTGTTCAGTCCGCCGGATACCAGACCGAATGGGGCGACCACTGATGACACCTGTGGCACTGCGTGTTCAACCACTGCACCAGGCACTTGGGACACACCCCGCCCGTGTCGAACGTATTCCACATGTGGTTGCACGAGCACATCCACAGGTCGCGCGCTCCCGGCGACCATCCGCAGAACGGACACCGGATGCGGTCACCGCCCTTGCCGGGACCCTCCGTCTCCTGGGACTCCGGCTCGCGCTCCGTCGACTTTGGAGGAATCTCAACCTCTCGATCCATCCCCACGCCTCGCACGGGAATGATAGCCCGAAGTAGCGCGGAATGAAGGCCCCAATATCGCCCCTAATTTCCCTTTCCCGTCCGCCGATAACCCATCCATGGCGACCATGGAACATGCCGGCTCCTCGGCCCTGCACACCGGCAACGCTTTCGGAACTGTGCAGGCGCATGTATCAGGCTACCTGGCGCGGCAGCCCATCCTCGACCGCCGCGGCACCGTCTTCGGTTATGAATTGCACTTCCACCAACAGCTTCAACCCCCGGTCGAGACCATGCTCTCTCCGGCCTCCCACGGCCTGCTCGATGCCCTCGCCATCTTCGGCGTCGAACGCTTCACCAGCGGCTCGCGCGGATTCCTGAACACCAGCCTCGAAACCCTCGTTGAAGGAGCGTTTGAGGGTCTTCCGCCCTCCCACACAGTCCTGGAAATTACCTCCCCGTCCGAGCCGTTTCCAAAGCTGATGCGCTCCTGCCGCAACCTGCAGAATGCCGGATTCCAACTCGCTCTGATCAATTTCGAAGCCAGCCACTCCGCCGACGAGCTGCTGGAATTGGTCGACTACGTTAAGGTCGATGCCAAGACCCTCGAAGGCTCCGACTGGGATCGCGTCTGCAAAGCGCTTGCCGGCACACACGCCACGGTGGTGGCCGACAAAATCCATACCCACGACTCCTACCGCAAGGCCCGCGCCCTCGGCATCAAGTACTTCCAGGGATACTACTTCTGCAATCCTGAACTCATCCCCAGCGGCAAAATCCCGGCCCATCGCGCACAGCAGGTCCAGATCCTTCGCGAGCTCTTCAAAGACCCCCTCGATCTCAAAACCCTCTGCCCGCTGGTCATGGGCGATGCTTCCGTGGTTTACCGGCTCCTCCGCTTCGTCAATTCGCCCTTCTGCGCCATGCGCGACCCCGTCACCTCCGTCGAATCGGCCATCATGATCCTCGGAGACAATCTCTTCCGCCGCATCGCCACGCTGGCCATCCAGTGCGGCCTCTCGCAGGACGAACCCCCTGAGCTCCTCAACATGGCGCTGGTACGCGCCCGCTTCTGCTCTGAGGCTGCCTCGCTCGTCGGGCTCGACCCCGATGAACAGTACCTCCTCGGCATGCTCAGCCTTTTGCCACCTATGCTGCGTGTCCCCATGCAGACCATTGTTCCCCAGCTTCCTCTCCGCCCAGCGGTCCGCGACGCGCTCGGGGGAACAGCCTGCAAGGAGCGGGCCCTCCTCTCCTGGGTTGAAGACCTCGAAGAGAACCGCATCGCCGGGTGCGAGCAGATCGCCGCGAATTACAACCTCGACCGCACCAGGCTAGCCGAGGTCTACTGCCACGTCCTGGAAGAGGCCAACAACATCGCCCTCCTCGATTGAAGCTAAAAGCTAGAGGCTAGAAGCTGAAATCGCATCGCCACCGAATTCATGCAATACCGCAGCCCGGTCGGCTTCGGCCCGTCGGTGAACACGTGTCCCAAGTGCCCATCGCACAACCGGCAACTCACCGCCGTCCGCACCACCATCAAGCTCCCGTCCGGCGTCTCCACCACGTTCTCCTGCGCAATGGGTTCCCAGAAGCTCGGCCAACCCGTCCCCGAGTCGAACTTCGCAGCAGACGAAAACAGCGCCAGGTCGCATCCCGCGCACCGAAACATCCCGCGCCGCTCTTCTTCCAGCAGCGATCCGGTGAACGCCCGCTCCGTATCCGCGTGCCGCATCACCCAGTAGGCATCGCGACCCAACACTCGCCGCCACTCATCGTCGCTCTTGATCAGCCGCGGTACCGTTACCGTTCCCGTCTTCCGGCCATCGGCCCCGAACTGGGCGATCGTCACTTCGCGCGGCCCTTCATTCGCCGCCAGCGGCCGCGCCGCCGCCACCGTCGCTCGCCGAATCCCCCAGAACGCCAGCCCGCTCACCGCCGCTGCTCCGCCAACGATGAACGCCCTTCGGCTCCGCTCGCCCCGGCGCTCGCGCGCCGCAATCTCAGCCGCGTCCGCGTTCTCGCCCTGCACGACCCGCAACGTCAACTCCTGTCCCACCCGAATCCTCCAATCCGCAGTCATTGGACTCGCGTGGGATCACGCTGGTTACAGAGTGCCCGGGAGTGTCCCCACCCGACGAGACTGGCGTGCCCCAGGTCTCGATTTTGAGACCTGCGATACCGCGAACCTAAATGGTCCTTCGTAAGCTCGCGATGAAACTAAGGCACCAGTGTTAAGGACTTTCGGGCGTGCGTCGGGTTCGGTACTTTGCGATCCTTCCAACGCAGAATGCGCGACTCCAGACCATACCAAAGTGCATAAGCAAGTCCAAAGCTCAGCATCAGGCCCAATGAAGTCGACGAGAGCGTAGAGGCACGTCGGGAGAGATGAAACTGCTTCATGAACGTGGTGGAGACCTCGAGCAACGGATCGTGGACAAGATAGAGGCTGTAGCTGACCATGCCGATGGATCGCAGCCACTTTGCGCGTAAAGCACGCACCCAAAACTGGTTCCCTCCACTACGCCGGATAAGCGCATGGACGATGAGTGCGAAACTCAGGTCAGCCAGCACCAGGCCGGCAACGGACACGATCCGCAGCCTCACGTCTGCGCGGGTGGCCAGCCAGAAACCTGCTGCGAGTGGTACGACAACCAGCGCGGCCCAATCAAAGAACTTGTCGAAGCGCGACCACTTTGCTGGGTTGAGCCGCCGATCCCTTATGCACAGCGCCACCACCGAACCGTAGGCAAGCGCGTCCATCCGGCAATAAAATGTGTAGCCCTCAGGGTCGAACGGAGTATGCAGCCACCAACGCAGCATTGGCGCGGCTATGGTCATGCCCAGCAAGATTAAGGTAAAGCCTCGTTGTGTTGTAAACCGTACTACCGGCGCCCAAACGGTGTAGTAGATCTCTTCCACTGAGAGCGACCACATGACGCCGAGGCCCATTCTCACCGCCATAGGAACCAGTGGCGGAGTTGCCCTGAATTCCGGAGGCGGACCGAGAAACAGGCTGGAGTAGTAAAAAACATATTGAAGCCACAGACTCCAGCTGCCCGGTTTACGCGATACAAAGCTGAAAACTAAATATGCGGCCAGAGCAAGGAAATAGGGAGGAAAGATGCGGAACGCTCTGCGTGCATAAAATATCGAGAAATAGTGCTCCTTGTCGACCAGTTCGAGCAGAATTCCGGTGATGAGAAATCCGGAAAGGACGAAGAATAGGTCCACGCCCAGAAACCCATATTGCGAACCCAATGCCGGGAACCATGCCAGGTAGTGACAGTTGAGGACGGCCAGAATGGCTATGCCACGAAGCCCATCCAGTTCCTTTATTCGCATGTAGGTTTTTGCCTTTCGGGCTATATGAACTCACCTCCGATTCTAGCCGAGACTTTGTCAGAGCACACCTTCACAGCTTGCTTTAAAAAGTCTCGCGACAGGCAGGATGCGTCAGAGCACGGGTTTGCAAGGTGAATGTTTCGGGACAGGAAAGAACGCGTCAGGGCCCGACTTCAGTCGTGCCGTCAATGACGCCAAAGAGAGGTGTGCTCAAAGCCCTTGAGTGCAAAGGTTTCGCGACACTGAGACGCACCGTAGCGCCGGTCACCAAGACCGGCTGTCGTGCGGGGGTCCACGCCCGCACCCGCCGCTCTGCGAAAATGGGGGAAATGCTCTCCCTGCAAAATGCCGGCAAGCGCTTTGGCCCCAGAATCCTGTTTCTGGAGGCAAACTGGCTAATCCGAAGCAAGGAAAGGACGGCGCTGGTGGGCGCCAACGGCACCGGCAAGTCCACTTTGATGAAGGTGCTGGCCGGCCTTGAAACCCTGGATTACGGCGACCTGCAGCAAACCCGCGGTATGAGCATCGGCTACCTGCCCCAGGAAGGACTCCGCCTCGCCGGACGGTCCATCTTCGAGGAGTGCCTGACCGTCTTCGATGAAATTCGCGACATGGAAGGCGAAATCGAGCGTTTAGGCGCGCAACTGGGTGAGCTCGACCACGCCAGCCCCGAGTACGAGTCGGCCGCCGCCCGCTTCAGCCTGCTCCACGAGCGCTTCCACGCCCTCGACGGCTACGCCCTCGACGCCCAGGTGGGGAGCGTCCTAACTGGTTTAGGGTTTAGCAAACAGGACTGGGCCCGCCAGACCGACGAGTTCTCCGGCGGCTGGCAGATGCGCATCGCTCTCGCCAAGCTGCTGCTGGCCAAGCCCAACCTGCTGCTACTCGACGAGCCCACCAATCACCTGGACCTGGAGACGCGCAACTGGCTCGAGGATTACCTGAAGAACTATCCCTTCGGGTACATCCTCATCTCCCACGACCGCTACTTCCTCGACGTCACCATCGACCGGACGGTGGAAATCTGGAACAAGCGGCTGAACATTTACCAGGGCAACTACACGAAATACCTGTCGCAGAAGGACGAGCGCCGGACCCAGCTCGAGTCGGCCTACAGAAACCAGCGGCTGCAGATCGAGCATCTGGAGTCGTTCATCAACCGCTTCCGCGCCCAGGCCACCAAGGCCAAGCAGGTGCAGTCGCGGATCAAGGAACTGGAGAAGATCGAGCGCATCGAGATTCCAGAAGACGAGCCAGCCATTCACTTCAAGTTTCCACAGCCCCCGCCCTCGGGCCGCATGGTGGTGGAGGCGGAGGGACTGTCGAAGGGCTACGGTGAGAAGCAGGTCCTGAAGAACGTGCGGTTCAGCATCGAGCGCGGCGACCGCGTGGCGCTGGTGGGGGTGAACGGCGCCGGCAAGTCGACGTTGATCAAGCTCATGACCGGGGTGGAGACCCCAACTTGGGGAACCGTGAAGCTGGGGCACAACGTGGTGAGCGAGTACTTTGCCCAGGACCAGTACAAGGTGCTGGACGGCGAGTCGCGGATGCTCGACGACATGAGCCGCGCCGCCGTGAAGGTGCCGGAGAGCGAACTGCGTTCGCTGCTGGGCTGTTTCCTCTTCTCGGGCGACGACGTGTTCAAGCCGCTGGGGGTGCTGTCAGGCGGGGAGCGCAATCGCTATGCGCTGGCGCGGATCCTGGTTTCGCCGTCCAACTTTCTGCTGCTGGACGAGCCCACGAATCACCTGGATATGAGAGCGAAGGATGTGCTGCTGGAGGCGATCGCAAACTTCAGCGGGACGGTGATCTTTGTGAGCCACGATCGCTACTTCATCGACCGGCTGGCTACGCGGGTGCTTGAGGTGGAGAACGGCTCGGTGGTCACGTTCGAGGGGAATTACGAGGACTACCTGCGGCGGAAAGAGCTGCTGGCTGCGGGAGCGGCGGCTTCTGAAATTGCCCCAGCAAAGTCTCAAGTTTCCCAGGTCTCAGAAGCGAGACCCTTCGACAAGCTCAGGGCAGGCTCTCCACCCCACGGACAAGGACCCGTCCGCGGGGACCCCGGCTCTGGGGCACCCACCGTGTCAGTATCGACCAACGGAAAGCTCGATGAGGACGCGGCGAAGGACAAGCCGCGGCGGCTGAATCCGATCAAGCAGAAGCAGATGGAAGACCGCTGCGCGTTCCTCGAAGAAGAAGTTCCGCGGGTGGAGGCGACGCTCGCGCTGACCGAGCAACAATTGGGTGTGTATATCTCAGCCGTGGAGACGCAGCGGCTGACTACGCTGGCCGAGGAGCTGCGAGGGCAGCTGGCTGCGCTGACCAATGAGTGGGAAGAGCTGATGATGCAGCTGGAAGCGTGAGGACGGAACGATGGCGGCTACGAAGATGCGCTGTACGTGGGCGGAGAGCGATACGCAGATGCGCGACTACCACGATGCGGAGTGGGGCGTGCCCGAGTACGACAGCCGGACGCTGTGGGAGCTGCTGATGCTGGAGGGCTTTCAGGCGGGGCTGGCGTGGATTGTTGTGCTCAAGAAGAGAGACGAATTCCGGAAGGCGTTCAAGGGATTCGACCCGGCGAAGGTGGCGCGGTTTACCGAGGCCGACATTATGAAGCTGCTCGAGAATCCGGGAATCATCCGGTCGCGGGCCAAGATTGAGGCGACGATCAAGGGGGCGCAAATTTACCTCGAGATGAAGAAGTCGGGTGAGGATTTTGCTGCGTTCCTCTGGGGCATTGCGGGCGGCAAGCCGCTGCAGACGGTGGGGCCGATCCTGGCGCAGACGGCTGTGGGTGTCGAGATGTCAAAGCAGCTCAAGAAACGCGGGTTCAAGTTTGTGGGTCCGGTGATCGTGTACGCTTTCATGCAGGCTGCGGGCATGGTGAACGATCACAGTGAAACGTGCTTTCGCCGCAAGGCTGTTGGCATGCTTGCGCGCTAAAGCTGTATGGGGTGATTCGAGATTCTTGGTATCCCATGTCTCAGAGGCGAGATCCTTCGACTTCGCTCAGGACAGGCTCTGGGGCACCCCGGTTTTTTTGCTGAGCGGGGAGAGAACAAAAACAAGAACAACCGCAGGTCCTTCGACTCCCTTCGCTTCGCTGCGGGCGCTCAGGAAGACAAATCTTGAGCAGGGATTCCGTTCAGTACCGCTGCAGGAAGTCCGGGTCGACGGGATTCTCGAACAGCGAAGCATCGCGGGTCACAATCGTCAGGCCGGAAGGGGTAACGAAGTAGCGGCGCTTGTCCTCCACCTGGTCGTAGCCAATCACGGTGCCTTCGGGAATGTGCACGTCGCGGTCGATAATTGCCCGCTTGATGCGACAGTGCCGCCCGATATTCACGTGAGAGAAGATGATGCTCGCGTCCACATCGGAGTAGGAGTTTACGCGGACGTCCTGCGAGACCACGGAGTTCGAAACCGAGGCGCCGGAGATGATGACGCCGGCGGTGATGACGGAGTTGATGGCCGAACCGGTGCGGCCCGGCTCGCCGAAGACGAACTTGGCCGGCGGGTACTGCCTGACCCGGGTGCGAATGGGCCAGTTGCGGTCGTACAAGTTGAACACCGGCGACACCGAGCAGAGGTCCATGTTGGCGTCGTAGTAGGCGTCCAATGTACCCACGTCGCGCCAATAGAGGGCCTGCTGCTTGTTCTCATCGACGAAGCTGTAGGCGATCATCTTTTTCTTGCCCAGCATGTTCGGCAGAATGTTGTGGCCGAAGTCGTGCTTCGAGTCCGGATCCTCGGCATCGGCAATCAGCGCCTTCAGCAGCACCTCGGTATTGAAGATGTAAATGCCCATCGAGGCATCCACCGAGTTGGGGTTGAAGGGAGAGCGGAAGGGGGTGGAGGCCGGCTTCTCCTGGAAGCCCAACACCTCGCCCGTCGATCCAACCTCCACCACGCCGAACCGCGATACCTCGTCGGGCGGAATGGGCAGGGTGGCGAGGGTCACCTCGGCATTGGTCTCGTTGTGGTGTTCCAGCATCCGGCTGTAGTTCATCTTGTAGATGTGGTCGCCGGAGAGGATGATCATGTGCTTCGGCTGCTCGCTGCCGATGGAGTAGATGTTTTGGTACACGGCATCCGCGGTACCCATGTACCAGTTGGCGCCGGTGCGCTGCATAGGCGGCAGCAGCTCAAAGAACTCGCCCAGCTCCTGGGCAACAATCCCGGTCCAGCCTTCGCGGACATGGCGGTTGAGGGAGAGCGCCTTGTACTGGGTGAGGATGAAGACCTTACGAAGGCCGGAGTTGATGCAGTTGGAAAGCGTAATGTCGATGATGCGGTAATGTCCGCCAAAGGGAACGGCCGGCTTGGCGCGATCGCGGGTAAGCGGAAAGAGCCGCTCACCGGCTCCGCCCGCTAGCAAGACTCCGAGCGTGTCTTTCATGTCCGTATAGACCTGCCTTCGTTCTCTCTGATGTGCAAACTCCAGCTTAGCGAGGGACCGGGTGCCGCTATCCGGTACCTGCTCTCATTGATTGCCGTTCGTCCCCGCAAGGCACCGAACGGCGAAGGATACCACAGCGCAATGAACGGTAAGTCTATTCACAGGCGCGCTCCGTTGTCACCCGGATTCCACCCCGCAGGCGAGGACCTGCCTGCGGGGGCCCCGGATTGTGGATGGGATGTGAACCAGTGAGTTCCGAATGCGAACAATAAGCACAATGAAAAAACGCCGGGATCCCAATCCCGGCGTCCGAGGTGCGGGCGTGGACGCCCGCACGACAGCCGGTCTACCACCCCACGGACGAAGACCTGTCTGCGTGGACCCCGGAGACAGGCGCTACACGTCTGTTTCTTCCTAGCGCTTCTTCTTGAAGCGGTACTCAACGCCGACCGAGATGCCGAAGTTGATGTCCATCTGCTTGGTCTTGGGGGGGTAGTTGATGGCGTAGTCGGTGAGGATGGCGTCGGGAGTGATGCGGAAGACCCACTGCGGCGAGCGGTTCAGGTCAATGTGGCCGCCCATGATGACGGCCGGGGCGATCTGGTTGTTGTAAAAGCCGACCACGGAGGGCGAATGACCGCGCAGGTCCTTCTCGAACTGGCCGTAGGCGCCGCCGCCGAGAACGTGGGCGACGAGCGCGCCGTGCTTGTTGTGGGGACCGAGGTACTCCGCGCCGCCGGCAAAGATGTACTGCGCCACGAAGGGCCCGTTGATGTTGAACGCGTTGGGCGCCGCGCCGCTGGTGCCGAGATATCCGCGTCCCGAGCCTTCAATCGCCCAGCGACGGCTCAACCAGTAGGAGCCGCTGACATCGAGTCCACCGAGGTTCGAGCCCTGCAGCAGATTCGGCCCTGCCTTGAGATGGGCGTAGGCCATGCCGACGGAGAGGTCGTAGCGGTTGTCATAGCGGACATTGGCCAGCGGATCGATGACGATGTAGGACGGCGAGGGCTGTGGAAGGGTCGACTGCGGCGAGGATGGGGTCTGCGAGGACGACTGACTGGGAGCAGCCTGGGCAACGGAGCGCTCGCACGCACAGAGAGAGAGCGCAGCAACGGCAAGAGAAGCGGCAAAACTTACTGGGAAACGCATCACCTTCAAGATTACAGGACCGTGCCGAAGACGGACAACGCGCTCGGCAGTTCAGGTTGGCTACTGGAACTGAGACGGGACGAGGGGCTTACGGTGAGCACGGCTCGATGAGCACTGCGGGGGCGAGCAGCGGCTGGGCGAGCAGATCGGGTCAGGCCAGGTCGGGTCAGAGTTAGTTAGGGCGTGCATGATTCGGCCCAATCGCCGTAGAAGAGGTAGCGGACCGTCTTGAGCATCTCCAGTGCGTTGGCGGCGACGGCATCGCCCGTGGATTGCGGCTCGATGTACGGTGCGGCGTGGCCGCGCCAGTCGATCGTAAGCCGGGAGAAGATGATGCCGGCACGAGGCAGTTGAGGCGGATTAGCGATCACCTCGGCGGAGCGCCATCCGTGGGCTTTCATGATGCGAGCGGAGTAGCAGGCATTGTGGATGGTGTCGTTGGCCGCGGGCTCGAGGAGGATGGCGGAGGCGGGGACTCCCTGCGCCTGGGCGACGCGCGCCATCACGTTTGCCTGTACGAATGGCCGGCCGTCGTGACCGCCGGTGAGGATCATCCGCGGAGCGACCCCGCGCTCGTATTCCCTGACGGCTTCCGCAACGCGCGACAGCATGACAGGCCTGGGGTTGCCATCGGAGTCGGGAGGGGTACCCAGCACGATGAGAGCGTCAAAGCGGGACGCGGTAGTGTTTCCGGTGGGAGCGAAGGCGCGGGCGAGCGCTGCCCAGGCGAAGGAGACGAGGAAGAATCCGAGGAGCAACAGAACGGCAATGGTGCGCCAGCCGAGGCGGCGGCGAACCGGTTTGCGGCGGCTGTGGGGGCGGCGTCGCGGGGCCTGTCTGCGGATGGAGCTGGGGGACTGTGGCAAGCGCGGTCTCCTGATTCCAATGTAGCCGGAGTGGAGCGCGGCGGGGTGGGAACGACAGGGCGAGGGTGGTTCCAAAGGGAGTTCGCAATGCAATTCAGGGTTGGATCAGGGCGAGAAAAGTCCCCGCAGGGGCGAAACAGGCTGTGGATGAACTTGGGATTTCGGGTGAGTCGGAGGACGGTGTCCCTCCGCGGCTAGAACCGACGTTTCCTCTGCGGGCGTGATGCGAAGGTTAAAACCCCCGCATCACGCCAAATCGAGTTTTTCCGCATGCTGAGCCTGGGTAGCGGGGCGCGAACGCAAAAGCATGCCTCACGGCCCCGCGATCATTGAGACCTCAAATGTCAGGGCTGAAAGCCCTGACCTGCCAGCCTTAACGTGCCACGGCTACCTCGGGCCGGGGTATTGGGGGCCTTGGCATTGGTCGTCGACTTTGCAGGTGTTGCCTCCTGCCTCGCGGTCCATTAGCCACAAATAGGTGTCGAGGCTGTGCCAGCAGGCGAGGTCGGTCTTTACGGCGTCGAAGGGGGAGATGACCTCAAGGTCGAGGCCGACGTGTTCGTAGGGAAAGAAGGGGACCTTGGGCACGATGTCGGGGCGGTGGTGGACGCGGAAGGCGTTGGGGACGACCGAGTCAAAGGTGTGCTGGAAGAAGGGGTCGCCGACGCGGGGGCTGGCGTAGGTGTAGACGGACGTGAGTCTGGTGCCGGTGTTGAGGCCGGTGTTGAGGCCGGCGTTGAGGCCGACGTCGAGGCCGAGGAGGGTGGCCACGGCGGCGCCGAGGCTGTGCCCGGTGATGGTGACGCGGGAGATGCCGCCGGCGCCGACCTGTGCGGTGATGGCGTCGATGACGGTGGGGGAGTTGGGGTCGTCCCCGGCGCGGAGGGAGCGGTAGATGGCGGTGAAGCCGTCCTCGGTGAGGCCGCCGCCGGCGTGGATGGGGTTGGGGACGAAGAGGAAGGCCGCGTCGTGGACCCACTCGAGAATGGTTTTGGTGCCGCGAATGACGGCGACGAGTTCTCCGGCGGGGGATTTGGCGAGGTAGCCGAAGGTGACGACTTCGCCGGTGTGTGGGCTGGCGTCGGTGGCCAGCTCGTAGCCGTAGATGGGGAGGAGAAAGTCGTAGCCGGCGGCCTTGATCTGGGCTTTGACGGCGTCGTTGTAGGGCTGGTCGGGGGGAATGCTGTAGGCGAGTCCGACGAGTTCGGCGTAGGAGATGGCAAGCTTCCAGTCGATGGCTGGCATGGGGGAATCCTCCTAAAGGCGGGGCAGGGCAATTATGCACTGGGTGGGAGGGAATGCAAGAGGAAATGCGGGAGCTATTTGGTCGGGTTGGGTTCGAGGTATCCCACGCTTGCGCCCAGCCACCCCATCGGCCACCCAGAGGGTTCCCTCCCGCCTACCGATGGGGACCCCGGCAAGGCGCAAAGATGGGGCATGGAGAGTTGGTGGCGGAACGCGCGCGGGAAGTTCTGGTTCGAGGCATCTCAGGTCTGAAAATCCAGACCTGGGGCACCCTCTGTTCGTGCTGGGTGAAATTCTAAAAGCAACGGCAAGAACAACCGCGGGTCTGGTCAGCGTTTTTCGGAGGTGGAGTAGGCGACGGCGCCGCTGAGGACCGCGATCACGGCGAGGACTGCTGCTATGAGGGCGGTGATGCCGAGGGGGCTCTGCAGCGGGGCGGGAAGCAGGGATTCGAAGTGGAGGGCGCGGGGGAAGTCGGCCAGCCAAGCGAAGCCCTGCCTGGACTGCCAGACGAGGAAGGCCACGGCGGCGATGAGGCTGAGAGCCACGGCGAAGATCTGGGCGCCGATGAGGGGGCGCTGGAGCCGTTCGATAGCGGTGTTGCGGCG
>WNGK01007854.1_pt1 | contig 12062 bp, 13 predicted proteins | sample 5400601 | NCBI WGS metagenome assembly WNGK01 (sample SAMN13153376, study PRJNA577476) | soil metagenome | isolation source: 60 cm soil or saprolite under Garry oak tree replicate 1 | place: USA:California | collected 2016-06-15
GTGGTGGTGAAGGCCTTTCTTTCGTGCGTGAGAAACGATGCTCAGGAATGGTGCGATGCCAACTCCGCCGGCCAATAGGACAGCAGGCCTGGCTGTGTTGTTGTGAAGAGTAAAGGAGCCCATTGGTCCCTCTATTCGAATCTCGGTCCCTATCGGCAGCTGGGTCAGCCTTCGCTTAAAGGTCGTATCTCGCATACGGGTGGCGATCATGATCTCTTCGTCGGATGGATCGCTGGCAATCGAGAAAGTGTGTGTGAGTCTATGGGAAGAATCCTGCGCTAGGCCGACAAGGCTGAGATCGATCGATTGCCCCGCCCTGAATGCAAACTTTGGCGGTCTCTCCAACTGAAACGCCATGGTGCCTTTCGCAACGTCTGTGCGCCCAAGTAGTTTGCTCGGGTAGCCTATAACCGCAGTCGGTAATTGAGCTTGCGTGTTGTCCGTGCTGAATGGCATTTGGTTCCCTCGGCTACAGATTTGAAACTCGGCTATCGTTCAGCGACGCAGTGGATGTTGATGCTCACGCGCGTGCCGGTCTGGAACAAGTGGTTCCATCACGCATCCCGCAGCGGCCTTTGTTCGCCTGACAGCTTGTCCCGGTCGCTCTTTCCTCAATCTCCATATGTCGCACGAGTCGTCAATTCAGGCTTACTCTCCACGGGTTCTGAGACCACCCACAACCCATCGCCATTCAACACATAAATGAAATTCCGCTCGTCTTGGAGCCACTTGACCACTCCCGTAAACTTTTGTACGACTCGTGGGGCCGCAGGATTGGACAGATCCCAAAGTCGAGGTCATCGTTAGAGGTGCTGCTCCGCATCGGGAGCATCTGGCTTTCAGCGATGATTGCCAGATTGCCAGTCACGTTCATCCTGCTCGAAGCGGCTGGATCCGGCCAGGAGATTACTCCAAGAGTTTTCGCTTGCGACGGTTTGCTGACATCGATAATTGAGACACCCTCATCTTTCGAGTGCTGCACATAGAGGTAGTATTTGTCGTCCACTTTTCTCTGCATCGCCATATCAACGACCGCGAGCCCGCTGAATGAAATGTGAGCGACTACTTGGGCCTCGTTCTCAGGCTTTTTCATCTTGTGTTCCTTGGCCGACGCACTGCCAACTGAGACCATCAAGACGGTCATAAGAAGGTAGAGATAACCGGCTTTCTGCTGTTTCTATTCCGCTCGGCGAAGTATGCTGCTATCGATCGATTCTGCTACTTGTTTGCCCAAAGTCTTGCCGGCGATGTGGTCGGTGCGGAAGTGTTGCCCTGCGTAAATACGGCTCAGTCCCGCTTCCTCCGCCGCTGCCGAGAAGCTGGTGAAATGGCGCGTTAGTCCTGCCAGCGATTCGGAAGTCACATCAAAGGTGAACTGATCACCGAAGTAAAAACTCAACACGGTCGCGCCCGCTTTGCTGATTGCGCTATGGGCTCCCGGATATGAAGGGTCGGGAGCGGTCTTGGTACTCAGTGGCAGCCACGTTGGATTCGGGTCGGTCAGCGGATTTCCGTCAGTGTCCGCCAATTCCGCTGCAGTAACTGGCCGCCAAAAGTTGTACGTGTATTTGGCGTCGAAGAAGGCGATCGCGGTGTCGGCAAGGCTGATATTAAGCAGAGCAAAGAGCCGGGCGGTGTCCTCGAGATCGAGGTGATGCGAAAGCGCGGCCGTTTGTGCGATTTCATTCCAAAAATCCTGGATATTGCCATTCCAGAATTTCCCTATCTCAGTTTGTTCCACGGTTCGGGTTGTGCTCGTAGCGAATCCAAGGTCTTTGACTTCATTGAATACTTCGGTATAAGTGGCGCTGGTCAGTGTCGGAGGAGGACCGGGACGAAACTCGTCAGCCCGCGCCAATGCAAACGGAGTGACTTGGGGCCACTGAGTAAAATCCGCCGACGCGAAGTTCGGCGGCGTCAACTGGTAATCTCCGGGCTGGGTTCCCGGCAGATACGACGGCGGTGTTACATTCGTTCCGTCGGCGCTACGCGCGGTCAGGAGTTGGGCGGCAACTGCCTGCCCCACAGATACTCCATGGGCTTTCCGCTCGTTATCAGGAAGCTGCGCGAGGTCCTGCTGAAGTTCCGCATCTAACGATGCCTGAAATGCAGGATATAGAAACACCAAGACATCATGAGCTGCCTGATCGACAGCAGCTATCTCGGATGCGCTCCTTGGAACATCTGAGAGACGCACAAGATAGGGACTGAACTTTGGGTCGATATTGTTGATCGCGTCGTAGATCGCGGCGTGCAAGATTGCGAAATTTCGTGTTGAGTGAATGGTAGCCGGCTGAGCGCCAGGCGTGCGAACGATCGCGAGAAGGGTTTTATTCCACTCGATGACGACGTTGACCGATGGGGCTGCGTTTCCTTGTTCGCCTTGCGCTGCCTTCGCAGGGGCAGCGACCAGCAGGCAAGCTCCTATTAATGCGAGTGTGGCCGCAATCCTGGACATACTTTGTAACCTCATTTGTGGTTTATGCGAGGGCAGGTGCTTGAGGAGGTGAGAACACCACCATGCTCCGGCTTGCATATCTCTAAACTGAAACGGCAGAAGAAATATTCCGGGATGACAGTAAAAAGTTGCTGAACCTTTGTAGGTAGAAAAAATGAAAAGCCCCACTGATCCAAAGAGTGGGGCCAACTAGGTTAATCATAGCTCTGTTAACAGCAGATACAGATCTTGGAAACCCAGAGCAGCTGACGCTTGGCTAGCTGGTTCCGCGCTGAGCCGCATCCGCCTCTGCTGCCAACTGAGTCACGAAGTCAAAGAATGCTTTTGATTGGCCAACGAAGACATTCATGTTTACGAAACCCTGGAGAGCCACCGTGGCTGCATTCTTAGTCGCGGTTGGACGAATGATCGAGCAAACTGGCAACTTCTGTTTACTCAGAAATGCCGTCGGTTCCGGCATGATCAGATTGGACTGCAAATCCTCGCCGACAGCCGGAACAGCCGCATTTGTCAGATCCGGAAAGAACACAGAGAAGCCGGTAACCGGATCAATAATGGGCACACCATTCGGCGAAGGAATCGCGTTGCCAGCCTTATCGTGCCAGGTCTGGAAGTGCATAATTTCCGTTCCGCCAATGCTGAGCAGGATGCGCAGGACCTCTACACTCGACACTCTCTGCGCAAGTCCCGGGTACATACTCGCGCCGCCAACTTCGATATCGGCGAAGTGAAAGCCGGCTGTGTTGGCAATAGCCTGAAGGAAGTCCCCATTATTCAGATCGTCATTAGTCCGCGGAATTCCCGGATGTGTGTTGACGATTAAACTAGGAACTGCTGGCGGAAATTTGTCGCCCAGATCGGGATTGCCAGTGCGGCTGCGATAGCGAGTCCACCAGGTCGTATCCACTGTGAGTTTCCTCAGGTCAGTAAGTCTTGCAACTTGGTTCGCGCCGGTTGCCTTGCTGCTACTGTCTAATGTGCGGAACTGGTTTAAGCTCACCGAAGCTGAGCCTTTCGACACCAAGTAAGCGTTGATGAACGTTTCATGGGTCAATTCATCTTCCGTGTTGTCGTGGATGTATTGATCCATGTCTCCGTCGAGCTGCAGCACGGCATTCGTGTAAGGCGCATTTCCCCCTGTAGGCTGTGAGGGATAGGCAGTTATTTGCTGACTTGCGATGGTGGAGACTTCGTTGTCCTGGGTTCCGGCCAGCTCCTGGTACTGCAGCCACAGGTCGGATTCAATAATTTCGGCCGCCGCCAGCCAGCGCAGGATGGCTGCATCGCCGCGTGTCAGGTGGCCATTGCTTGATTGCGCCAGGGCCGACGGGACATTTTCCAAAATCGCAGCGCCTGCGGTTACGGCAGCTCCGGCCACCACGCTGTTTCTCAGGAATGCACGCCGGTTAAACGCCTTCTTGTCAGAGGAGGAACCGCCTTCTCCGGAGGCTTGGTTTGACTGTGAGGGTGTACGATCTGCGAAACTTCTGAACTTCATAATAATTAGCTTCCTTTGCTCATTAGGATTTGGTGCGACTGGCCCGAAACTTGTTGATGGTTTACGAATTGACTCCACTTAGAAACCCGCCGAGATGCGCCGCGAGTCCGATCGCAACAACTCCAAGTAGCTCGATGGGAATGCGGAAGCCAGGGAGAAGCAACGATTCGGCTCTACGCGTCCGCCAGTGGAGCCACCACGAAGCAATTACCAGCAGCGCCGCAATCGACGCCGCGATAACGTGCAAAAGCAAAAGACCTTTGAGCCTTTTGCCATCGAGAGCAAACTGCCAAGCCAGCAGACCTGTCAGGACTGCGGGAATTACTGTCGCCGCAGCAATGGACAGGTTCAAATAGGCCGCGCTGGCAAGTTGAGAGGTACGTTTCCCGCGTGACAACAGATCTAACCCAACTCCGGTTATAAAGAGAGCAATCGGAAAATGGATGAGCACGACGTGCTGTGCATGCTTGGCCAGCAGAATCGTTCGCAGATCGAAAGGGTTCACCATATTCGCGTTAGTCCAGTCTGTTAACGTCGACCTGAGGACGATCGTTTATTGAACAACGATCTTTCCCACCATCTTTGGGTGAATACTGCAGTAGTAGGCGAAAGTGCCGGCTTTGGTGAAGGTGTACGAATACTTGTCATCCGTGTCCAAAGCCTTGGACTTAAACAATCCGTCATTGCTGGCGATCACGTGTGGCACGTCATCTTTATTTACCCAGGTCACTGTGCTGTTCGCCGGCACAGTGAGCGTGTCCGGGCCAAAGGTAAAGTTATCCACACGCACTTCCATGGACGCCGTCTTGGTGTCCTCGCTCTTCGCTCGTGTCGGATGCAGAATCACAACCGCGGCAAGTGCCAGTGAAAGCGCAATGATCGAGCCGGTAAAGAACAGTCTTCTCCTCATGATTGCCTTCTCCTGTGATTTAGTTAACGAACCAAAGAGGACACAGCCCTTACACGAGGGACGAGTCCACCACCGCAAGCGCGTGTCGTCCCTGCACGTAATTGACGTCGGTGATACCAAGCACACTGCGCAATTGTTCCGCCGGAACCTTCATTGGCCCCGGGCCTTCAGCTTTACCCGGCGCGGGCTGGGGAAATGCTGTCGAGAACGCAGTGTGGAAGGTCACGTTGCCTTCGACTTTTTGCATGGTTTGGTGGATATGTCCGTTGAGGACAGTCACCGAGCCAAATTTCTTCAGGTACGAAAGCGCCTGCGCGCTGTCGTCGGTCCCCCAGCCCCATTCCGGATAGACCGTCCAGAGCGGGATGTGCGCAAAGACCACAATGGGAGTGCTGTGCTTCAGGTGCTTCACATCATCTTCCAGCCACTCCAGCTGCTCGGGTCCGAGCGTGCCTAAACCGCCAGCCTTGAGATTCATCACGTTGACCAGGCCGACGAAGTGGACTCCATTCTTGTCGAAGCTGTACCAGCCTTGTCCTTTGGCGTTCTTCGCGTAGCGCTCGCGAAACATGGCGCCCTCGTCATTGAGAACGTCGTGCTCTCCGGGCACGAAAAAAATCTCTTTATTAGTAGCTTTCAGAATCTGGTCCACATTGTCGAATTCTGACGGCTTGGAGAGATGGCTGATATCGCCGGTGTGCAAGATAAACTCCGGCTGCTCCGGTAGAGCATTAATTTTGTCCACCGCGGCTTGCAAGGTTGCGACTACGTCGGGATTGGCCGGCTTGTTGAATCCCATGTGGCTGTCGCTGATCTGCACAAAGGTAAGTTCTCCCATTTTGTGGGGCTTCATCTCCGAGCCCATCTGGGAGGCCAGAGCGCGGGATGTCAGCACGCCTCCCTGAACAACGCAGAGGGCACCGGCGCCGGCCCACGCCATGCACTTCAGAAAGCCGCGGCGGTCGATTCCGTCATTATTATGGTCGTGCTCGATGAATCCTCCGGCTTTCGGATCCAATAGGTTCTTTTTCGCCATTCCTTTTCCTCCGCTTCAAAATGAAGTCCAAGCAACTGCTGGGAATCAGGCGACGCAAACCGCTACAGATCAGGTTGGATTCTGGCTCGCGTCGCCTGCCAGGACGTGTTACACCTGCATAAACCAGAGCCGGTCAGGTTTTATTCCAAGGCGAGCAACTTTGTATGGAACCAGATGTGCGGGAATAAAATGCCAGTGGCGGCGGTTAATACATAGAGGCCTAGGAACAGGGACGTGCTAGAGCCAGAGGACAGAATTCGGTTTGAGCAACTGGTGTTGCCGCATCTGGACAGCGCCGCCAACTTGGCTCGATGGATGCTTCGAAATCGCGCTGATTCCGAAGATGTAGTCCAGGAGGCAACGCTGCGCGCCTTCCGATTTTTCGGGCGTTTTCACGGAGGAGACGCACGCGCCTGGTTGCTGCAGATTGTTCGCAACACTTGCTACACGTGGCTGGGAAAAAACCGACCGGCCGAATTGATGACCGAATTCGATGAAGAGGTCCACCAACTGCCGGCCGCTAACCCCGAGACCCTGGCCAGTCAGGCGGACGAGCGGCAGCGCTTGACGCTGGCATTGGAGTCGTTACCCCCGCGCTTCAGAGAGGTGCTCGTGCTGAGGGAATTGGAAGGGTGTTCTTACAAAGAGATCGGGGAGATTACCGGAATTCCGATTGGCACAGTTATGTCCACTTTATCCAGGGCGCGCGAGCGTTTACGGCAAACTCTGACCGTAGTTGCTGCGAAGGAGGCATTTTGAGCTGCGAACTCGCACAAACGACAATTCACGGTTACTTTGACGGAGAACTCGATGCCGTCCGGTCCGCAGAATTCGAGCGCCATCTGGAGCGCTGTGCGGAATGCCAGTCCGCTCTCGCAGGCATCGAGTCTTTACACACACGAATTCAGCAAAACAACGTATACGAACAGGTCTCGCCTGAGCTGCGTGATCGGATTCGTAAGCAGATCAAGCAGGCTGCGGGCAGGACAAGCGCTACCCTGGAATCCTCGCGGAGAAAATGGTTTCTTGCGCCAACCTTCGGTGCTTTGGCGGCAGCAGCGGCCGTAATTACCATTATGTTTTTTGTAGTCCAACCGCGCACGCAGTCGGCGCGAATTACCGCCGAACTGATCGATGCGCATGTGCGTTCGCTGCAGCCTGGACACTTAATGGACGTACAGTCCACCGACCAACACACGGTGAAGCCCTGGTTTGATGGCAAACTCGACTTCATCCCACCGGTGTCCGACTACTCCGAACAAGGGTTTCCTTTAGTAGGCGGGCGCCTGGATGTGGTTGACGGGCACAATACGGCGGCATTGGTTTATTCCCGCCGCAAGCACTTCATCAACCTTTTCGTCTGGCTTTACCGCGAGAAAGAATTCAACTCTGACAATTCGGGTTCACGCCAAGGGTACAACTGGGTTTCATGGCAATCCGGCGACATGCGTTTTTGCCTGATCTCTGATGCTGCAGCGTCAGATCTTCGCGAGTTGAAAGACCTCATACATCCGTAGTCGGGCGCAAGAGTGTCGAGATAAATGTGGTCCTTTCAGCCAGGCAATCCTAGCGAGGCATCAACCGGAAAAAGAGGGACTGCTTGGCAACAGGTTCCACTTTTGCTTCCAGGGCAGCCATCTGAGCCTGATTTAACGGAGTAAACGAACGGGCGAGTTCGACGCACTCCTCAATCTGCTCGACTGAGTCGCACCCGATAATTGCTGTGCTGATGGGTAACGACAGCGTGTAGAAGAAGGTTTCTCGCTTGGTCAGCGTGCCCGGAATTGTGGTAATTGCACCTCTGCCTTCCCAGGAATGTTTTTGTTCTTCCACAGGGGGTGGTGTCCAACTGGAAAGAATGCGGCCGCGCGCCATCACCTTCATCCCGATAATTCCCATCTGTTTCTCGACGGCCAGCGGGAGAAGGTCCTTTTCAAAACTGTAATAGTATTTGTCGGCCGCGTTGACGCCCATCAGGACGGTGTCAAAGGGAAAGCGGCGTATGCATTCGATGAGCGCTTCTGGACGGAAGCGGCCAGTCACGCCAAGATGGCGAACCGTTTTCTGATCGCGAGCTTGCACCAGGGCTTCGATGGCGCCACCTTTGGCAAATATCTGGTCAATGTCTTCCTGAATTCCAACATCGTGCAGTTGCCAGGTGTCAATGTGGTCGGTATCGAGCAACTTGAGCGAGACTTCGAGGTTTTTAAGCGCGGCATCGCGGGTTCGCTCTTTAGTTTTGGTGGCGATAAAAACCTGATCACGGTATTCCTTAAGCCCCTTACCTAGATATTGTTCACTCCACCGATCGGGTCCGCCGTAGATCGCGGAAGTGCCGAAATAATTTACGCCTAATTCGAGCGCGCGTTGGATCATCTGCAAGGCCAGACCTTCGTTATTGGCCTTCTCCAGCGCTCCCTGGCCGCCGAGGCCAAAAATTCCGACCCGAAATCCTGTCTTGCCCAGATTGCGCGTCGGCATCATGTCCTGCACGGCCTTCGCCGCTGCTGGACTGTTTTCCTTCGACATTACCTCACCCGACGCGCGCGAGGCGATCACTCCGGCGGAGAGGCCGGCTGCCAGTGAGGCTGCTCCTGTTTTAAGGAAACCGCGCCGGTTCTGATTAGCGCCATCCTGAGGTGTGTCGTCGGATTTCATATCCATCTCTCCAAGTCATCCGAAATAGAATACCGATGTTCTTGGGAACTGATCGATTATGCGAGTATATTTTTCTCTTTGCGAGCCAGTCAATCGGAGCAAAAGATTTTAACCGCAAAGGTCACCAAGAAAAGGCCGGCAAGGACGCAAAGGCCTCAAATCAGGTCGGCGTGAAGGGAGTTGGAGATGAACTGGAGAATGTTTTCTTTATGCTTCATAGCGGCATCCGCGTTAACAGCGACTGCGTTTTCCCAATCGTTTTTGAAGCAATATAAGGGCGTGCCTTATCACGACACCCGCTATAATGGCGGTCCACAAAAAATACCGGGCAAGGTATTGTGCGCCTACTATGACTTGGGCGGCGAGGGAGTCGCGTATCACGACACCGATCCAAAGAATCACGGCAGCGGAGAGTTGAATCCGGCTGACGGGACCTATCTCAACGAATTTCGTATCCATGAAGGAGTGGATACTTCATACACGAAATTCAACCGGAAACCAGATCCGATTGACGACAGCCCCTTCGACAAGGTTGTTCCTCCCGCAGACCTGCCCTATGTTGGCTGGACCGAACCCGGAGAGTGGTTCAACGTCACGGTAGATGTGGCATTGTCGGGAACATACGCAGCCGATTTCCTGTACACGTCGAACCGTGGCGGCACAACATCAGGGGATGTGAACGGAAAGGACGCTACCGGACCTCTCGAGATCACAACGACAAACGATCCTGCGGACCCGCTAGCCTGGCGCCAATGGCACCACTGGAATTTGGCGTCGCAACTTTTCAAAGTCCGTCTGAGCAAAGGGAAAAACGTTCTCACGGTTCACATATTGACGAACGGCAACATGAATCTGGCTTATTTCGACTTCAAACCAGTTCACGAATGAAAATGCAAGCTGCCCGACGGCGTCACCTCTCAGCTGCGGACTTGCATCTAGACAGCGAGGCCCGATTCCCTAGAGGAGACAAGCCATGTCCTACAGCATATCGACCTTGCTGCTTCGTAATCTGAGCGACGTATTTGGCGAAAATGACCCCGTGCGTCGTCGCGCTGCAATCGACGAGATCTTTCACGAAGATGCAGTATTCCATGACCCCAAAGGCGGTGTATTTCGTGGCCGTGACGAGATTGACCGTATTGCTGGTCTGATAAAGCAACCCATCCAGATTTCGAATATCAGCCCCTCTCCCCTCCCGAGGAATTAGGCGATGCCGGACGGGTTCGATGGGTATCGGGCACTCCCGGCAAACCACCAGCTTACGCGGGAACCGATTTTATCGTCGCCCGGAACGGTCGCATTGCTTCGGTCTATCTATTTTTCGACAGTCTGCCCTGAGCTGGACTCTGCTGCCCACGATACCCGAATGACGAACGTGCTGGGCCTGCGAATTGGCCTGGGCTGGGCCAAATCCCACAGCTTCGGAACGGGGCAGTGTCCCGTGCTTCGCTACAATCGGCAACTTATGATGGCCATCTTGCATGACAAGGTGAATATCGCGAAGGCAGTAAACGTCACCGTATTGCCATTGGAGGATGCGCCGCGCGGGTACCATGACTTCGACAAGGGCGCAGCGAAGAAGTTCGTGCTAGACCCCCACGGGGTGGTGAGGTCACGTCGAGCCGGGGCCGAACTTGCCGCAGTGGGCGTCTGAGTACCCCACTCTGTCGGCCCTGGCTGGCTCGACTGATCTCGAACGCGCTCTTCGCGGGCGGGGGTCGCAGCCGTCGTACTCTTCTTGCTGGGCGGCACCACGCGGTTGAGCGGTGTATTCTGGGCACCGGACGGCGCCTATTCGCGGTTCGTCTCGCCCATCATCGGCCTCGTGTGGGTCGTAGTCGTGAGCCGGGTCCTCTTGACCCGAAGTCATGCTACGCGTGCTGGATGGTGAGTGAAATGATCAGTTTTCTCTCGATTCTCGGGCTGGGGTTTTTCTTAGGAATGCGCCATGCCACCGATCCCGACCACATCATTGCGGTAACAACCATTGTCAGCAATCAGCGCAACCGCATGCGCGCGGCCCTGATCGGGGCTTTTTGGGGCGTTGGTCACACTCTAACGATCTTTGTGGTCGGCGCTGGAATCATTCTCTTTGATCTCGTGATTCCGGCGCGACTCGGGCTAGGAATGGAGTTGTGCGTCGCGGTAATGCTGATTGTCCTGGGCTTGGTGAATTTATCCGGGTTTCTGCGCTCGATGCCAGGTGGATCGATCGACAGCCATGATGACGAGAGAGTCATACATTCTCATCCGCACAGCCATGGAGATTACCTCCACACCCATCCGCACGTTCACCAACCTGAGGCCCATTCCCATCCCCCCGACCAAACGCCGCTGGCCTGGATGGACCGTGTGTTCGGCAAGGTCGGCGTATATCAGTATCTTCGGCCATTCATTGTGGGCGTCGTCCACGGACTTGCCGGTTCAGCGGCTGTGGCCCTACTGGTCTTAACCACCGTCCGAAGTGTCCAATGGGCGATCGCCTACCTGCTGGTGTTTGGCGTGGGCACCATTGCGGGCATGATGCTGATCACAATGAGCATTGCCTCCGCGTTCACCATAGTGGGAACGGGCCGCAAGAAATTCTCCCATCGCTTGGCACTAGCTTCGGGCTTGCTCAGTCTCAGCTTCGGACTTTTCGTGGCATACCAGAGCTGCTTTGAGCATGGCCTTTTCACGATCCACGCACACTGGACACCACAGTAAGCGACAGCCACACGATGACTCCACATGGTCGGCCGCCGGGAGGCTATCGCGACAGCCGTCCAAGTTTGGCCGGCCCATAGGGAGCATTCGCGGTTTTGGAGACAGCTTCCGTATCGACGTAGCAGTTCTCGGGCTTTGTTTTTCTGAGGCAGTTAGGAATTCCTGTCGGACAGAAAGCAGTGGTATGACCACGCTGTAGCAGCTGATTCGGAGCGAGGCGGCTTCTGAGAGGTCTGCGGCTGACAATCACTAAGATTCCTCCTGAGCGACGGGGACCGCAGAAGTTGGCTCCGTTTTCGGAATTCGTACCGACAAACGATAGATCCCTATCGGGACTGCCCCGAAGTAGAAATGCGGGGATGCACAGGTTCGTGTGGTCGGGGCAGTTTCGATAGGGTCGTTTGAACTGAGCCGCTGGCGTTTGCGGCGGATGCGGTGTGCTATGGGAATTGAATTGATTTTGGTCTTAAAAGCCTTGCCAGACGGGGACTTTTGGCCAAGACGCTGTTATTGATGCTGATCGTATTTCTCGCACCCATCTGCGTCATCCTACCCCCGGCGCCATCGGTTCTTCAAGAGGACAGTTCCGACGCTGGTGTCTATACACGCGCTAGCGTCCGCCGCGCCAGCGGCTTAGTTCAAACGCACTTGTGTTGATTGAACCGATCAACTCCCGGGTCATCAGCCAACCGGAAAAGTAGTCGCCGACAGACACATCTACTGCTTTCCCAGTGACGTTCGTACTGTTATCTCCGCGGGAAAGCGATAGCCAATTATTTCTCCACGCAATTTTGCT
>WNGK01008479.1_pt1 | contig 12062 bp, 9 predicted proteins | sample 5400601 | NCBI WGS metagenome assembly WNGK01 (sample SAMN13153376, study PRJNA577476) | soil metagenome | isolation source: 60 cm soil or saprolite under Garry oak tree replicate 1 | place: USA:California | collected 2016-06-15
AATTGCGAGAGGAAACTTGGGGGACGCATCGTTCTATCTCAGCCTTTCTTCTACCAGCGCCAATAGCAAAAGCCTTCCTGCAAATGCAGGAACAAGCGCCAGATGACCGGGCTGGCCGCTCGGATAATAATACGGGGAAGTCGTAATCATACCCTCGTGTGATAACGCCTGAGAAGAAAAAAGCGAAAGCCCCGAATTCTCTTTCCCGACAGACTGAAGCCTGCATGCCAGAGGCACCGGGCTTCCTCGAGCTTCTCGCCGGCTACATCACCGGCAACACGATGACCCTCACAAGCGTGACCTTGCCTTTGAGTTGCGGATCTGCCGAAGACGGCTGACGTGACTCTCTTCGCTTGCCAACTGCATAACTCCTCCGCAGTACGGGGCCCACTTTAAATTCACTCATCTGACCCAATCTCACGTCTAAATCGTTTAACCTCATCTAAATTGCCGTTTTCCGCTTCAGTTTCCCACCCGTTAGTGCAATAGACAACAAATACTTCTATCGGATACCATCCACTTTGACCTCGTTCTGTAACAATTGAGGTTGAATCGATGCACGCCTCACTGTTCATTACCTGCTATAACGACACTCTCTATCCCGAGACCGGGCGCGCAGTCGTGCGGCTGCTCGAGCGGCTTGGCGTTTCCGTGGAGTTTCGCGCAGCGCAAACCTGCTGCGGCCAGATGCACGCCAATACCGGTTTTCGCGGTGAAGCATTTTCCCAAGCCAAACGTTTCGTGCGCCTCTACCAGGACGCTGAATCCGTCGTAATTCCCTCTTCTTCCTGCGTCGCCATGGTGCGCGATCAGTATCCGGGACTTTTCGAGGAGCTAGGCAACGAAGATCTGCGCAAGCAGCTCGCCGCCCTCATGCCCCGGGTCTTCGAGCTCAGTGAATTCCTCATCGATCGCCTCGGTGTCGACGACGTCGGCGCCTACTTCCCTCACCGTGTCACCTACCACGCCAGTTGCCACGGCGTTCGCGCGCTGCATCTCGGCCAGCGCCCGTTCCGACTCCTGAGTAAGGTACGTGGCCTCGAACTGGTTCCCCTCGACAATCTCGACCGCTGCTGCGGCTTCGGCGGAACCTTCTCGATCAAGAATGCCGAAGTCTCCTCGGCTATGCTCTCCGCCAAGCTGCACGACGTCCTCTCCACGCGCGCCGAGTATTGCACCGCCCTCGACAACAGCTGCCTCATGCACCTCGGCGGCGCGATGCATCGCGAGTTTGCCGGAGTCAAGACGATTCACATGGCGCAGATCCTCGCCAGCACCGAGGCCTCACCGGCCGAGACAACCGCATGAGCCATCCGGCGACACATCCCGAAATGGATCCACGCCTCGCGCCCCCCTTTCCCAAGGCCGCGCTTCCCGTACTGCGTAATATTCAACTGCGCAAAAATGTAGAACACGCCACCGACGTGATTCAGACCAAGCGCAATCGGCTGGTAGCTGAAAAAACCGACTGGCAGCAGTTGCGAAACGCCGCTTCCGCCATTCGCGCTCACGCACTCGATCATCTTTTGACCTATCTCGAACAATTCGAGTCGCGCTGCACCGCTGCCGGAGGCATCGTACACTGGGCCGCCGACGCCGCTGAAGCGCGCACCATCATCCTCAACATCCTCCGTGACTCGCACATCGTGGTTCCGGCGCTTCACGTCGGCCGCAGCCAGGTACGCGAAATCTTTGCCCGCCGCATGGGGCTAAAAGACCTCAGCGACGATCCCCACGCGCTCGCCGCGGCCGCCCGCACCTATCTGCGGCAAAAGTTTTTGAGCGTGCCCACCGCCATCAGCGGCGCCAACTTCCTCATCGCCGACACTGGCGGCGTCGCCATCGTGGAGTCGGAAGGCAATGGACGCATGTGCCTTACCCTGCCGCGCACCATCATTACAATCGCCGGTATCGAGAAGGTGATCCCGCGCTTTCAGGATCTCGAAGTCATGTTGCAGGTGCTGGCGCGCTCGGCCACCGGCGAGCGCATGAACCCCTACACCTCGCTCTGGACCGGTGTCAGGCCCGGCGATGGACCGCAACGCTTCCATGTCGTATTACTCGACAACGGCCGCTCGTCGATTCTCGCCCGCCACAAAGAACGCCAGACGCTCAAATGCATTCGCTGCGCCGCCTGCATCAATACGTGCCCGGTGTATCGACAGACCGGCGGCCATGCCTACGGCTCGGTATACCCCGGACCCATCGGTGCAATCCTTACGCCTCAACTCATGAATATGGAGTTCGCGCAGTCGCTCCCCTACGCTTCATCACTATGCGGAGCCTGCTACGAAGTCTGCCCCGTCAAGATCAACATCCCTGAAGTGCTGATCGAACTCCGCGCCCAGGTCGTGAATCAGGAGCGCGAAGAACCCAATCGCTTCTTCGATCCCATGTACCTCGGCATGCACATCGCCAACGGCATCTTCGCGAGCGCCTCGCGATTCCGCGCAGCGCAGCGGATGGGCCGCATCGCTCTCAAGCCCTTCACCGGCAAAGATGGTTGGATTCGCAGCTTGCCGGGTCTCGGCTCACGCTGGACCATGACTCGCGATCTGCGCGGCCTGCCCGACCAGACCTTTCGCGAATGGTGGGCGACGCGCGGCAAGGAGGGCCAATGAGCACCACGGTATCGTCGCGCCAGCTCATCCTCGAACGACTTCGAGTCGCCACCCGCGACATCGCAAGCGATCCTGCAATCGCCTACTCCCAGCTACCCCGAACCTACACCCGCGCCGGCGCCCTCAGTCCCGAAGAACGTCTCAAGCTATTCATCGAGCGCCTCTGCGAATATGACGCCGAAGTCGTCGAGTCATCTCCCGAGGCCTTACCCGACAGCATCGCCGCGCAGCTCACAGCCAGTGGCCGGCTGATGTTTGTCGCTCCCTCCGGACTTCCCCCAGCATGGTTCGCGCTCGGATTCAATTGGATAACCGACCGAGGAATCACGTACGCCCAGATGGATCGGTCCGATGGCGTTGTCACCGCCGCGTCATGCGGCGTCGCTGACTCTGGCACCATCGTGCTGCATCACGCGCCCGATCAGGGCCGGCGCGCCATCACGCTTCTTCCCGACTGGCATCTCTGCATCGTGCGCGCCAGCCAGATCGTGGAAACGCTGCCTGAGTACTTCGATCGCTTTCCGCAACCGCCCGCTCTCGCGACCTACATCTCCGGCCCGAGCGCAACGGCAGATATTGAAATGACGCGTATCAAAGGCGTGCACGGACCGCGCTTCCTGCACGTGATTGTGGTGCGCGACGATGTGTAGTTTCACGCCGGCTCACCCCGGCCTGTAGAAGATTGGCAGGCAACCATGAAGCTTTCAGAATCCGCAGCCTTCACACTCGCAGAACAAGCTCTCGATGCGTTCAAAATTGAAATCCCTTCCTGGGGATTTGCCAACACCGGCACCCGCTTCGGCAAGTTCACCCAGCCGGCTGCCGCGTCGACCATTGAGGAAAAGTTCGCCGACGCCGCCGAGGTAAACCGCCTCACCGGCGCCACTCCCACCCTCGCACTCCACGTGCTGTGGGATCTGCCGAATGGCGCCAGAGATGTATCGACTGTCCGCGCGCTTGAACGCCACTTCGGCGTCCGCGCCGGTTCCATCAACCCCAATCTGTTTCAGGATCAGGAGTACAAATTCGGCTCGCTCTGCAACCCTTCTCCTGAAATTCGTGGACAAGCCTTGGCACATGTACTCGACTCCATCGAGATCGCCAGGCAGCTTGGCTCTCGCGATATCTCCGTCTGGCTTCCCGATGGTTCCAACTATCCCGGCACCCAAAGTATTCGCAAGCGTATCGGTTGGCTCGAACAAGCCCTGAGCACAGCTCACGCCAATCTCGGCCCCGATCAGCGCCTGCTCATCGAATATAAGCCCTTTGAGCCTGCCTTCTATCACACTGACATCGCCGACTGGGGCATGTCTGCCCACCTCACCCGGGTTGCCGGAGATCAGGCCCGCGTGCTCGTCGACACCGGCCACCACTATGCGACGCAGAACATCGAACAGATCGTCGCCTGGCTCCTGCACACCGGCTTGCTCGGCGGATTTCACTTCAACGACCGCCGCTACGCCGACGACGACCTCACCCTCGGCTCTATCGATCCCTACCAGGTCTTCCGCATCTTTCATGAAATTCACGCCGCGGCCACCGATGGTCTCGAACTCGACATCGCCTTCATGATCGACCAGAGCCACAATCTCAAGGGAAAGATCGAGGCCACCGTGCAGACCGTCATGACCGCTCAGGACATCTGGCTCAAGGCTGCCCTCGTCGATCGCGAACAGCTCGCCACGCTCCAGCAATCATGCGACCTCGTCGCCGCCGAGGAATTGTTCCGCGGAGCATTCTGGCGCGACGTTCGCCCTCTGACTGCGGCATGGAGAGAGGCGCGCGGTCTGCCCGCCGATCCGCTCGCCGCACTGCGCGAAAGCGGCTACATGGAGCGCATCACACAAGAGCGCGGCAGCCGCCAATCCACGGTAAACAGCTACGCTTGAAGCGGCTCACGCGCGATCTATGAAAGCCCCGGCAAAATGAAGGCGAGTGCGTGTTGAAGTCAAAGCTCGTCAAAATCCCGCATCGCTCACAAATCTCAAGGATGAAAACGAGCCTTACTCCGAAACCACAACACCGCCCACCACCTCGTCGATCCTCTGCAATGCATCCGATGAAAGCTTCACCGCTATCGCACGCACATTGTCCGCAATCTGCTCAGGCCGCGACGCGCCGATAATTGCCGAAGCCACTTCGTTGCGGCGCAGAACCCATGCCAGCGCCATCTGCGGCATGGTCAGTCCGAGATCGGCTGCGATCGGTTTCAACTGCGCGACAGCCTGCAGCAAATAGTCCGACCGAAAATGCCTGCCCGCCGTCTCCATGAACCCATTCATCTCCTCGCTCGCAGCCCGGCTTCCCGCCGGCGGAGCCTCTCCCGGCGCATACTTCCCCGTCAGCACTCCATGTGCGAGCGGCGAAAAAGCAAGGTTGCCAACTCCGTTGCGCGCACAAGCCGCAAAGACCTTCGCTTCCGGCTTGCGCCACAGCATCGAATACTGCGGCTGGCTCGAAGTGAACTGCGCGAATCCATTCGCCCCGGCAATCTTCGCAGCCGCATCGATCTGCTCCGCCTTCCACTCGCTGAATCCGATAGCCCTCACCTTGCCCGCACGCACCGCCTCATCGAGAGCTTCGAGCGTCTCTTCAAGAGGAGTCTCGGCGTCATAACGATGGCATTGGTACAGATCGATCACATCCGTGCCAAGCCGTTCAAGCGAACGATCCAGCTGCTTCTCGATCTGCGCAGCTGAGAGTCCACGATCAGGTTCATCGCCGACAGGAAAATAAAGTTTGGTGGCGATCAAATAGCGGTCGCGCGGATAGCTCCTGAGCGTCTCGCCCAACACGCGCTCCGCCTCACCCGCACCATATTCGTTAGCGGTATCAAACAGCGTGATTCCATGATCGAGTGCTGCGTGAATACAGCGAATCGCCTGCTGACGGCCAACACCGCCAGCCACGGTCAGCCAAGTGCCATAACTCAACTCCGAAACTTGCAGCGGCCCTGACCCCAACTTGCGATATTGCATCCCGCTCTCTTCCTGACACACTGCAAAGCTGGCGTGCTCTGCCAGAACAGCATTCATTTTTTGGCTTGCAATCGAAATCTAGTTCAACGCCTGCACCGTTCCCTTGCCCACCAGTTGCTCTACGCGCTCCAGCCAGCCTTTATCAGCCGCAACACTCATCTGCTCAGGCTCGAGAATCACCGCATACTCGCCTTTCTTTTCGAGATGCAGCATCACCTTCCCCGGTCCCGGAGCGGCATCCGCCGCGCTCCTCAGCCCGGCAAACATCTCCTCCGTCGCCCGGTCGAGATTGATGCGAATCCGCACTCCCAACGGCAGCTTGATCTGCACCGCATCAAGGGCCTGAATGGAACTGATCGATATCTTCGGCGCGGCATCTTCCTCGCCCATCAGCATTCCGCGAATCAGCACCGGCGCTTCTGTCTTCAGCGGCTCGCAGAGGCGGTCATACTCACGCGAAAAGCAAATCAGGTCGATCTTGCCGCTGGCATCTTCAAGAGAAGCCATTGCATACAGCTTCTGATCCTTCTTGCTCTTCTGCACCCGCAATCCACGAATGATTCCGGCCACTGTGATCTCGTCTGCGGGGTCGGATTGCTGACCCCACTTGCGCTCCGGCGGCTTCCGCTCCAGCGCGTCGGAGACAGAAATCACGCTGCTGAGGTTGCGCAACTTCTCGGCGTATTTATCCAGCGGATGTCCCGAAACGAAAAACCCAAGCACTTCTTTTTCGTTAGCCAGTCGCTCCGTTTCGTCCCAGTCCGGAACCTCTGGCAGGTCGTCCGCACTTCGCCCATGCGCAGGCGTCGCATCGAACAGGCCAAACAGTCCATGCTGTCCGTGCTCGGCGTCCTTCTGGGCCTTCTGCGCGCGTTCCATCGCCTTATCCACCGCGCCAGCCAGCGCTGCGCGTTTGCCCAGCGAATCCAGTGCGCCGGCCTTGATCAGCGACTCGATCACGCGCTTGTTCATCACCCGCAGATCCACCCTCTCGCAGAACTCCCAAAAGGTCGAAAAGCGGCCATTCACGTCTTGACGCGCTTTGATGATGGATTCGATGGCATTGCCACCCACGTTCTTTACCGCTGCCAGTCCGAAGCGGATCGAGTCGCCGTGCGGCGTAAACTGCGCACCTGAAACCTGCACATCCGGCGGCACAACGTTGATGCCCATCTCCTTGCACTCGCTGATGTACTTCACCACATTTTCGGGCTTTGATGTTTCCGAAGTCAGCAGCGCAGCCATGAACTCAACCGGATAGTGCGTCTTTAAATAAGCCGTCTGGTACGACACCAGCCCATACGCCGCAGAGTGCGACTTGTTGAATCCGTAGCCGGCAAACTTCTCCATCTGGTCGAAGATTTCGCCCGCAGTTCCTTTCGGATGCCCAAGGGCTGCCGCGCCGCTCATAAAGCGGTCGCGCTGCTTTGCCATCTCTTCAGGCTTTTTCTTGCCCATGGCGCGGCGCAGCAAATCGGCTTCGCCCAGCGAATAACTCGCCAGCACGTTGGCAATCTGCATCACCTGCTCCTGATACACGATTACGCCCAGCGTCTCTTTCAAAATTCCTTCAAGCTCGGGCAGCATGTACTCCACCTTGCGCCGCCCCCACTTGCGCTCGATAAAGTCGTCCGTCATTCCACCCTGAATCGGACCCGGCCTGAACAGCGCAGTCAATGCCGTCAGATCCTCGAGCCGGTCAGGCTTATAGCGTCGCAGCATATCCCGCATGCCGTTCGACTCGAACTGAAATACCCCCGAGGTCAACGCCACGTGAAATACCCTCTTGAACGTCGCCTCGTCATCGAGCGGAATCTGCTCGATATCCACCTTATCGCCGCGATTCCGCTCGATCAGCTTCAAACAATCTTCAATCACCGTGAGCGTGGTGAGCCCGAGGAAGTCCATCTTCAGCAGGCCCATCTTCTCAACCGCCTTCATGTCATAGGCGGTCACAATTTCTTCGTTCTTCGTCCGGACTACCGGCACCAGTTCCGTTAGCGGCCGCGGCGCAATCACCACCGCCGAGGCGTGAACGCCCTGTCCGCGCACCAGCCCTTCCAGCTTCTTCGCCGTATCAATCAATTCGCGGATCTGCGTCTCATTGTCGTAAATCTTGCGCAGGTCCGGCACCTCTTCCAATGCCTTGTCGATCGTCATTCCCACGGTCGCCGGAATCAGTTTCGCGATGCGATCCACATCGCCATAAGGCATATCGAGCGCGCGCCCGCAGTCCTTGATCGCCGCCTTGGCCGCCATCGTATTGAAGGTGATAATCTGCGCCACCTGCTCGCGCCCATACTTGCGTGTGACGTAATCGATCACCTCGCCGCGCCGGTTCATGCAGAAGTCCACGTCGATATCAGGCATCGATACGCGCTCAGGATTCAAAAAGCGCTCGAACAGCAACACATTCTGCATCGGATCGATGTTCGTGATCTCCATGCAATAGGCAACCAGCGAGCCTGCGCCCGATCCGCGCCCCGGCCCTACAGGAATCCCATGATCGCGCGCGTACTTGATAAAGTCCCAGACAATAAGGAAGTAGCCCGGATACTTCATCTGGCGGATAATGCCGATCTCGTAGTTCAGCCGCGCCTCATACTCATGCACCGGCGTCCGCAACTGCCCGCGCGCCTCCAGATTCCTTATCGCGCTATCAAGCCTCTTCTTGAATCCCTCGCGGCACACGTCTTCAAAATACGTATCGATCGTGTGTCCCGGCGGCACCGCAAATTCAGGAAATGGATTCTCCACGGCATGCAATTTGAAATTGCACCGTTCGGCAATCTCCATGGTGCGCGCCAGCACGCTTGGCGAATCAGGAAACAGCCGCTCCATCTCGTCGGCGCCCTTGACAAAAAACTGGTCCGAATCAAACTTGAACCGCTTCGCATCATGCACCTTCGAGCCCGTCTGCACACACAGCATCACGTCGTGCGCATGCGAGTCTTCGCCGCAAAGATAATGCGAGTCGTTGGTCGCGATCAGCGGGATGCCCAATTCCCTCTCCATTCGGAAAAGGTCGTTTTGAATCTTGCGTTCCGCTTCCAGTCCCTGGTCCTGAATCTCAAGATAGAAATTGCCGCGCCCAAAAATGTCCTGGTACTCGAGCGCCACCGCCTTGGCCTTGTCGTAGTGGCCCGCCGTCAGTTCCTCGCACAACTCGCCGCTCAAGCACCCCGACGACCCGATCAGCCCCTGCGAGTGTTCCGCCAAATACCGTTTGCTGATGCGCGGCTTCCGGTAGAACCCGTGCAGCGACGCCTCCGACGTAATGCGAATCAGGTTCCGATAACCCTCTTCGTTCTCCGCCAGCACCAGCAGGTGGTTGTAGTCGTCGCCCTGCGCCGGAGCGCGATGGTCCTCGTTCTTGCACACGTAGAGCTCGCACCCCAGAATGGGCTTGATCCCCTTCTCCTTGGCGGCGTTGAAAAAATGTACGGCCCCGTAGATGTTCCCGTGATCGGTCATCGCGACCGACTTCTGCCCCAGCGCCGCAACGCGGTCCACCAGCTTTTTAATGTCGCAAGCCCCGTCGAGGAGAGAATATTCCGTGTGCAGATGAAGATGAGTGAATTCAGCCATGGCTAATCTAGATTCTAGTCGTCAGAGCGATAGCATTGCTCCTCCAGACTGTGGTTGAAATCCCGCCGATCTGAGGAAAATCGGACCATCATCGCGGCCGTAAGAATTATCCAGAAAGTTATTTGCGGTCCTGCCCCCCATAAATTACACTCGCGGTCTACCGTCTGTCCCCCCAGGAGAAAAACTGTGGCTTCGAACGCCTATAACATTCACGCCAATACTGCCGCCTCCCTGCTGCACTACACGGCCTACACCAAGCCAGGCGCCACTGAGCAATCCTGGACCCGCTTCACCTCCGCCAACGAAGAGTTCAATGTGGCCTCCGCCGGCGGCCATAAGTTCCTCATCAAGTTCCACGCAAACTTCTCAAAAAAGCACCTCGTCACCTTCTCCAAGAAAGAATGGCGCACCGAGGGGGAGGCCTGGCTTCAATCCCAGCAGCACGGGCAAGGCGGCAAAGACGCGGAGAACTGGGATAAGGCCCAAAAGCAGCTGCTCCAGAACAAGATCCTCAAGACCCTCGGCATCCGCAGCGGCAAGGGAGACGAGGCCAAATGCTCGCGCTGCGGACACCCCAAAAGCAACATCCCTGCCAACACCGGCCACTCCAACAACACCGGACTTTGCCAGGTCCCCGGATGCAACGGGGTCACGTGTGTTGGGGGCTACCTTTCCAGCTATGTCGAGTCGCGTAGAAACGAGAACAAGCCTGAACACGATCCCTATGCGGGAAAAGGCGGGCAGGACAGCAGTTGCATCGTCCTCAACTGGATCCCTCTGAACGAATTTCAAGTCGCTGTCGGCAACTCCATCATTGTCGCCGATCCCGTCAATGCGCTGCCCGACTCACCTCTGCCCTATGGACACGCCACGCCGTTCATCCACCTCACGTGGACGTTCAACGGCCGTGCCGGAGCAGTTCGCCATGCCACCAACGGAGCCGTTGACGTGAATAACGGAACCTGGTGCGAAGTAGGCGCATTTAAAGCCAATGGAGGGCCTCCGGGCATCACCGCAACCTGGATCGTCGGCCACTGGTACAACATGGGCTAATGCCCGCCGTCACCCGCGGTCTTCGGCTCCCGTTCACCTGTCACTCCGGTGGAAACTGCACGCGGTTATCCCGCGCCCGTGCACCCCTGGCTGTCCATTCCTCGCGGCTTGTGCTCTCGAGGCTTTCACCCTCGCCGAGGCCCGCCGTCTTGTGTCCATCGAACCCCTCGGCATCCACCTGCCCGAGATAACCAAACACCGTCACCTCCGGAAATTCAGCCCGCATCGCGTCATACACTCGTTCCGCAAAGGACGCCGCTCGCTCCCCATCCCCGCTCCGCGATGCGAAAATCTTCAGCGACCGATGCCCCTGCGACAACCCCTCCGCCCGCAAATGCCGGACCAACTCCTCCGGCCCAATCGCCCACTCTCCCAGCCTGCCGTCGCTCACCGCATCCGCAAAAACATACACCACGTCGTCATTCTGGATTCGGCTCAACCTGCCGCTTTCCGACCCCGCGGCGGCGCCCTCAATCACCTCGTAGATCTTCCCCTGACGCGACTTCCGTTCTGCCCACATTCGCGCCTTCGCCTGCAAGACCACCCCACCCAGCACGTAGATCCAGTGTCGCTGCGCTTTCTTTTCTTCTGCCGCCATACCCGCGTCTCCTGCCTCACCCTAGCACGAGTGGTCGAACCAAAACTCCAGCCCACTTCCCGCACACGCTCGCTGACCGCGAAATGAGCCACACCTAATTACCTTTTGCATACCTGACTCTTTTCGGTGATTGCCCCCGGCCGATATTTACGTCATTGTGAATGTCAGGAAACCTTTTGAGAGCAGGAACCCTGGGGACATGAGAACGCACCTCCACCGCCTGAGCACCACTATCTTTTTTATCGCAATATCTCTCGTCGCCGGCGCGCAAACCTCCTCCTTGACCGGTCTGGAGGCCCATCAGCCGCCGCCGTCGTCTGTCGTCACGTCCGCAGTACAGGTAAGCCTCACGCGCCCCGCCCCAGACCCGGCCGTGCAGGAGCTGCTCAGTTTCAGGGACTCCGACGTAAAGTTCGATCTCGAACACCTCATGGACACTCTGCGCGACAAGCGTCATGAGGGATGGGTGCTCGCGGCCTACCCCGACCCCAAGACCGGCAGTCCCCTGATCGGCGCCGGATTTACCCTCAACCTTCCCGCAAGAGCGCACCCGCAGCGCGACCTGCTCAATCCCCATCCGTTCCTCGAGCCATCGTCAGCCGAGCTTTGGCAGGCAGCCGGACTCGACCCCGACCGCCTCGACAAAATCCTTGCTCGCTACGCCGTTCGCAAATCGGCGTGGTCAAAGAAGAGATTTCGCAAAGAGATCAGAAACCTCCCGGCGGAGATCAGCGACGACGATGCCACGCAATTGCTGCGCGTCTCTGCCATCCAGGCCATCTTCAACGCCAAGGCTTACTGCCGTAACTTCGATCGGCTGACGGCCTCCCAGCAGATGGCCATGAGCCATCTCGTCTACCAGATGGGCGTCAATCTCGAACAGTTCAGCACCTTCCTCGCTTTGATGAACCGCGACCTGATCAATCGCGACAACGGTCCCCTTTCTCCGGTGGAGCCATCGGTCGGCACTGATCCAAACTACTGGAAGAACGTTCAGCTCAGCCTCATGCAGAGTCAATGGGCCAGGCTCTACCGCACCCGGGCGACCGCGGTCATCGCCATGCTCGACCCGCAGTACACCGACAATCCGTCAACAGCCGAACACCGCATCGGCGCCGTGTTGCGACCTGCAGTCGTCCATCGCCGAGCCGGCCGGTCTTCGGGGTCACTGCACGCCGCCTCCTACACCAGACGCCACAGCGCCCGAAGCCGCAAAGGATCGTG
>WNGK01009099.1_pt1 | contig 12060 bp, 12 predicted proteins | sample 5400601 | NCBI WGS metagenome assembly WNGK01 (sample SAMN13153376, study PRJNA577476) | soil metagenome | isolation source: 60 cm soil or saprolite under Garry oak tree replicate 1 | place: USA:California | collected 2016-06-15
ATGTCCTCCTTCAGAGTGGCAAGCTGAACCCGACGGAAACCTTTTTTCGCGGGAAGGACCTGGGTGGTCATCTCATCAATGGAGGGCGGGTAAGCGTCGGACAGGCCGCTCAGGAAATCCTTTCCCTGCTGCACGCCTATCAGGTAACGCGGGATGAAACGCTGCTTGACCGCGCCCAAGAGCTGCTTGCACCGTTGGTGGCACAGCCAAATGCCCTGGGACTCTGGGATAAGCACCATCTTGGCTACTATGCTGCGCTGACATTTCCCGGCAAGACCATTGCCCATCCTGGGACACCAACCCTCTCAAAGAAAACAAAGGAGAGCGGGAGGCAACTCCTCATGCTGGAGGCCTTTCAGGTCGCGAATACGCTGACAGGTGGCCAGTATACTGGTATGGTCATGGCGATGGAGGGGGTGGCAGTCAATCTCGCCTATTATGCACCAGGGCACGGCTATCTTAACCAGGAGACAGCCGATTGGAAGCCGCTCGTGCTGCAAACCGGCGTCAACGCAGGAGAGATCGAGGACTGGGTGACGACGGAAGCCATGGGCATAGCGCTGGAGGCATTGCTCTCATCACCACAATAAGCCATTGGTGACAACTCAGGCACCCCGATCGTACTTCCAGCTACTGGAGGGTGAGCGCTGAAGTTGCTTCGTCGACACCAGTACAGCCTCCAGACACCATGTTTATACACATGTACTCTCACCATTCCCGGCATGGTACAGGCACAACGCACCTTGATCGCATACCTCGGCGTGCATAGGCTCGCTCTGGTTGCCGATGCCTCATTGGGTGGTGACCCTCCCTGCCGAGGACCTGGGCAGTTACCTTGGTTGTTAAACTTCATAATCGGGGACCTACTGTAGGTCCCCGATTTATCGTGGGACCTGGGAGCGATAGGCGGCATCTATGATGGTGTTGATGATGACACCGTCCTCGAATGTCTCGCGTGGTGTCTGGCCGCGAGTGATACACTCGACAAAGTGTTTCATCTCTTCGTGATACCCATAGACACGGGCCTCGTCAGGGAGGGGGAAAATCCATCCGGTGTTCGATTCGGCCTTTTCGAGCAAGTAGGTCCCGGTTGAGCGCACGAAGGCGTTGATGGGAGTAGAGCGTGTCACGTCGGTGAAAATACTGCCTTCCGTGCCGTAGACCTCATTACGTAGATCAAGCGAGCCACGTGCAGTCCAACTAATCTCACTCTGACCGAGTGCGCCGTTCTCAAAGCGCAGCAGCACTATGGCGTTGTCCTCGCCCTTGGTTTTGTCTGTATGTACCAGGGTATCACCCCAGGCGAGTACCTCGACAGGTTTGACGCCCTTGCCGATAAAGTAGCGAGCAGCTTCGATGGTATGGCAACCCATATCGAGCAATGCGCCTCCTCCAGACTGTTCCACGTCCCAGAAGTGGGGCGCGTGCGGGCCAGCGTGCGCCTCTCGTGATCGAACGGTAAGTACCCGACCAATGGCTCCTTCATCGATGAGGGTCTTAGCACGCATGACTGCTGGACTGAACACTTCGGTCTCACCATAGCAGTGGATCACACCAGCCTGCTGGACGGCTTCGAGCATCTGGCGTGCCTCCTGGGCGTTGCGCGCCAGTGGCTTGGTACAGGCAACGTTCTTTTTGTGCTGAGCGGCCAGTAGCGCTGCTGGTAGGTGCATATTGTTAGGCAAGGCAATAATCAGCAGATCGATCTCCGGGTTGGCAGCTACAGTGTTCATATCGTCGCTGACCTGAGGGATATTCCAGCGTGCGGTGAATTCAGCGGCTTTGCGCTTGTCACGCCCGTAGACGATAGTAACCTGCTGGTTGGGTACCTCGACAAGTCCCTGCATGTAGAATGTGGCCAGGAAACCACAGCCAAGTATGCCGATGCGAACCATGAAAATAACTCCCTTCTGAACGTCTTGATGAACTGGTCAATTCACGCCTCTCTCGTTCAAGAGGTCCCACGATGAATCGGGGACCTACTGGAAAGATATAACCTTTCCTCTGTGAAAGAGGAGAGATCATTACAAATCAGGCATTTCAACAGGTGTGAACGGACCATTCGAGCAATGCGAAGTAAACGTTGCTCAGAGCGATCAGTACTTGTATTGTTGCCTGCGTGGGCGACCGGTGACACGATACTCGTAGCGATCGGCACGTGTGACCACACTGGCGGCACCTAATGGCTCGTCATCCGGTAGGTAGGTCACCCGTGTGACGTATAAAATTGGAGCGCCTGTTTCGATACCTAGTAGCCTGGCCTCAAACAGCGTAGCTCTACGCGCCGTTACCGTATCCTCTACCCACGCTAATTCAAGTTTGTAGCGCTTCTCTAGTGTCTCATAAAGGGACTCACCTTCGATTCCCTTTACCGCTAAGTCGGGCACAAAGCGCAGGCGCAGGTAATCGACCATGAGAGAAAGTGGCTCGTTGTCAGCGTAGCGAAGACGTTGAATGCGCAGTACGCTCTCGTCTGTAGCGGGATCTAGTCGTAGGGCCTTTGCGACCCAATCTGGTGGTACCACCTGCAACATCTCACAATCTACAGTATGCGGCTCAAAGCCTAGTCCACGCATCTGTTCAGTCCAACTATGCAGTGCCCCCAGTTCCTGTGTCACCTTCGACTGGGCAACGAAAGTGCCACTGCCCCGGCGGCGCACGAGCAAGCCCTCATGTACCAATTCGTCAATGGCCCGTCGGACTGTAATACGGCTAACTCCAAAGCGGTTTTCCAGTTCGCTCTCGGTATCAATAGGTTCACCAGCTTGTAATTGCTCCCCTATTTCTTTGCGTAAAGTGCGTGCAATCTGCTGATACAGAGGTTCTTCAACGTCGTCTTTGATGATACTCACGTTGGGTGCTGTTGCCTCTTTTCTCATCACAATTCAATGTCCTGGCTGTACGCATTCTGTTGAATCTAAAATCTAATCCAGAATCTATATTACCATACTTCGGTTGTAATAACAACTTTCTGGAGCTTGCAAAAAAGGGGAAATATGTTATACTGTTTGTAAATCCGAAGGACATTGTAGAGCAGAGAGCTTGTTTTGGTTATGACATATATGCCAGAAAGTTCTTCGCGTGTAGCAGTATATTTTCACGACGTTAGAGTTGCATGGATGCTACCGTACTCTGCTTCGGGAATTTGCAGCTTGACGTGTTATGCCGCACGGTACTAACACTGCCTCCTCCCGGTGAATTGCATATGATCGACGCCATTGACTTCGCCCTGAGCGGCAATGGTGGCAATGTGGCTGCGGCTCTCAGTCGATTGGGAGTTGAAGTAGAGCTTGCGGGCTACACTGGTGCCGATATGATCGGTGAACATTCTCGTGCCACATTGGCTGACCTGGGAGTGGTCACTGATAAGCTGCTTCGCCATCCTACGGCGAGTACTGGTACCTCGGTGATAACGCTGTCTCCAGGCGGAGAACGCAGTATCATTTTCGTCAATGGTGCCAATGCCCTGTTTGACCTCGATACAGTACCCGATGCATGGCTCGACAACAAGCGTGTCGTCTCGGTTAGCAGTGTCTTTGTATTACCACAATTTACAGGTGAGGCTGTTGGTCGGCTCTTTGCCAGGGCAAGGGCGTATGGCGCTACTACGGTGCTGAATATATGCTGGGATTTCGAGGGCCGGGGCTTACCATTCCTGGAGTCCGCGCTGGCGGAGGCAGATTACTTCATACTCAGTTACGATGAGGGGCGCCAGCTTTCCGGGCATACCGTACCCGAAAGCATTCTCGATAGCCTGCAAAAGTATACTCAGGGAACCGTAGTGTTGACGCTAGGGGCTGATGGGTGTTGTTTGCGCTATGGAAATGCCCTGCAGAGGATTCCTGCTCTGCCCGTTGAAGCAACGGATTGCACCGGTGCGGGTGATAGCTTCGTGGCCGGCTTTATCACTGGCCTTGTCAATGATCGCTCGGTATACGAATGTGCACACCTTGGTTGCAAAGTAGCTGCATTTGCCGTCACGGGTCCTGGCTCGTATCTGCGTATTCCTCGACTTGCGGAAGTAGAACAGCGTGACATTCAATCTACCCTCACGAATTAACAATTGGAGGCGAAAATGGATGACAAAGCATATCGTTATGCAGGCTTGCAGCGGGTATTTACGCCTGGTCTATCTGTAGCTGAAGCTGTAGAGCGGTTGCGCCGTTTCGCCTACGTAGAACAGCGTTTGATGCGCCTGCTCGCCTCGCGGATTGTGAGCATTCCACAACGCGACATCAAGATATTGCTGGCACGCTTGCAGTACGAGGATGCTGTACACGCGGATGGTTGTCGCGCTCGCGTTGGTGAGATGCGCACAAACAAGAGCAAGTTGGAAGGCACACCCGACACTGCACTTGAGATTCTCTTTGACGAGGCTGAGTATCTACCAGGTGCCTACCCTTTCCTCGCAGCAGTAACACACGTACTCAAACCAGCACTGTGTGCAGCATATAATGCCTACCTGGAGGCAACCAACGACCTGGCGGACTATGCAAGTGTACGCCTGGTGCGCCAATGTCTGGCTGAGGAAGAGGAACATGTGCAACTCCTCACCACAGCATTGAATAGTATTCAACCCGCAGAAAACGAATTTCATGTAGGTGCTGAATGGGAAGCATCTCTCGCCGCCTTTCTCGCTGCCGCGGGGGGCATCGAGGGTACGTCGCAACGAACCGAAGCACGCCCACGGGGTGCCTCAGAACGGCAGTATCATATTCCTCGTATGCTTGTTCGCGATACGACCATATCCCGTGTATGGGACTATGTAGCCCCGCCACAGGAGGAGGTGCAGGCACATCTCGACTATATGATGGGCCTGCGTCTGAGTGAGATTAATGTGGCAGAAGGACTGGCTATCGTACTCTACGAAACGCCATCCATGCCCTGGAGCTTCTATCTCGATATCTCACGTCACTGTTGGGATGAGATGCGACATTCGCTCTTTGGTGAAGTCGCTATTGAGGTGACCTACGATGATCGTGCGGCACTGCCTATGCGTGATTACGAGGGTGAGTTCGTTATGGAGGCATCGCCTTTGGAGCAGTACGCTGTACTTGGTCTGGAGGTCGAAGGGAAAAATATGAAGTATCCTCCTGGTAAGCGCCAGGAGTGGGAGTTCGCATGTGATGTAGCCAGGCACCCGTTGATGACGACGTTTCAAGACTTTGACTGGGCGGACGAGGTGTTGCACGTCAACATCGCTCGTCGCCAACTCGACTCCTGGTTTGCGGGAGGATTGAAGGCTATTGGACCGTTTGCTAAAAGCGGTAAAGAGCATCGTACAGTCGTGAAGCACCGGCATTCGCCCGCTGTTCTCCGACCGTCGGCTCAGACGAGCACAACGTAGCGCTTTACCTTCTTTCGTTCTTTGTATTTACGTTTTTTTGCAAGTTCCTCTAGAGAGGAGGTACATGCTTGCGGGGAAAAAAGGGGAAAGTGAGGACACCCCTTGGTTACCTGTCCCCCAGACAGGGTCCCCTGCTGTGTCGGTCACCCTCAAGGATAGAGAGCCTGTTGTGTACGTAAACTATCAGCGCGCTGCAACTTTTGTTGTTGCGGCAAGGAGGACATTCATGTCATTCAGCAAAGACGACAAACATGTAAAAGAGAAAATCGTAGCGAAGCGCACGCTGTATTTGAAGTTCATGACACTGCTGGCGGCTCTGACGATTGGTGCCGTGTTGGTAGCTGCTTGCGGTGGTGCCAGTACTACATCACCCAGCAGTAGTAGTGGTGGTAACAAAGGTCCATTCGTTATTGGTGTATCTAATGGGTTTGTTGGTAGTGAGTGGCGTACCCAGATGCTCCAGGATATGCAGACAGCAAATGCCGAGTACATGCAGGCAGGCCTGACGAAAGACCTGATCGTCCAAAGTGCAGACGTGGACGTGCAGGGACAGATTCAGCAAATCCACAACCTCATCAACCGTGGAGTCAACGCGATTATCATCAATCCCAATTCCCAGACAGCCCTCAGCCCTGTGATCAAAGAGGCCAAGGATGCAGGTATTGTTGTCATTTCCGTTGACCAGGCGATCTCTTCACCTGATGCAATCAATGTGGTCATCGACCAGACCGAATGGGCACGGATAAGCATGCGCTGGCTGGCTCAGCAGCTTCACGGCCAGGGCAACATTATCATTATCAACGGCATTGCTGGGCACCCGGCGAATGAAGCGCGCTATAATGGAGTTAAAGAAATCCTGGCGCAAAACCCCGGCATCCATGTGTTGAACGTGGTGAATGCTAACTGGGACGAGGCCACTGGACAGCAAAAGATGGCGACCATTCTAGCTTCCCAGCCTCACATCGACGGTATCTGGTCCCAGGATGGAATGGCACAGGGCGCATTACAAGCAGTTCTCGCTGCTAATCTGCCTAAGTTGCCCATCATGGTTGGCGAGGCCCGTGCGGGTTACCTGCAGCTCTGGGCGCAAGTCAAGAAGACCCACCCTGACTTCACCTCCTTCGGCGTGGTTAACCCTCCTGGTGTTGGTGCCAGCGGCCTGCGTGTCGCCGTGGACCTGCTGCTGGGCAAGAAGCTGAAGCCCAATAGACTGCAAGGTGCTAACAACAATACGCTGTTCGTGCCCATCCCTGGCATGGTCAGTGATGCCAACTTCGATACGGAGTATGCTATAGTCAAGGACTTGCCAGTCGCGTATACGCTGGATGGCAGCATCACGCGGCAGGAAGCCGATGCATTCTTTCAGTAGATGACAAGTAGAGTATCAGGTAGATGATGAAGATATCTCTTGCTGCTCAGCACGTGGTCAAGCACTACGGAGGTGTCATTGCACTCTCGGATGGTAACCTGGAGGTCCAGTCCGGCGAAGTGCTGGCGCTGGTCGGTGCCAACGGGAGCGGGAAGAGTACACTCAGCAAGATTATCACCGGAGTAGTTGCCCCTGACGAGGGGCAACTACTTCTTGATGGTCAGAAGATGCACTTCTCCTCTCCTCAATCCGCCCGGAGGAACGGGATTGTGGAGGTCTACCAGGATCTAAGCCTGGTCCCGGATATGACGGTGGCCGAAAACATCTGGCTGGCGCATGAACCGGTTGCGTGGTCAAAGATAGTGCGAAACCGAGAGATGCGAGCGCATACCAGGGACCTGCTGGACCTCTTCACTGGAACGATTCGGTCTTCGCTACAGACAGAAGCGTTGGTGTCTACGTTGCCGCCGGATGAGAAACAGATCGTCGAGATTCTGAAAGTACTCAGCCTCCAACCTAAGATCATGATCCTTGATGAAGCCACGGCGAGTTTAGATAGTCGCCAGGTGGATCGACTGTTTGAACTGATGGCAGAGTGGAAGGCTCAAGGCATGGCTGTGGTGTTTATTTCTCACCGCATGGAGGAGATCTTCCGTGTGGCTGATCGGGTTACGGTGTTGCGAAGCGGAAAGACTGTGGGGACCGCTCTGCTAGATCAGATCAGCCAGCAGGAGCTAGTGAACATGATGATTGAGAGCGACGTGGTGTCGCGCTACATCAAACATCATGAGGAGGCTACGTCGTCCCCCATGCGGCTCAGTGTTGAACGAATGCGCACCTCGGTACTGCGAGGAGTGAGTCTGAGTCTACGGGAGGGGGAGTTGCTGGGTCTGGGCGGTCTACGTGGCCAGGGGCAGACCGATATCCTGCTGGCATTGTTTGGGGCGATCCCTTTTGAAGGCCAAGTGACGCTCTCCGGTCGATCAGTGCATTTCACCCACCCGCGGCAGGCGATGCGGGAAGGGATTGCGTTTGTCCCTGGGGAGCGCGGGGCTCAAGGTTTGCTGCCCGTACGATCCGTTCTGGAGAATCTACAACTACCTTCCTGGCGACGCTATGGCCCGTTGCTCCAGTTAGGCAAGGCACGCAAGGATGCCGATACAGTAGCGCGCAGGTTGAGCTTGATCATGCAGTCACTGAATACTCCTGTGAACAGTTTGAGCGGTGGCAATGCACAAAAAGTCGTGCTTGGGAAGTGGCTGCTGCGCGAGCCAAAGGTTTTGTTGCTCGACGATCCTACCAAAGGTGTGGATGTGGGGGCGAAAGGAGAGTTCTACAAGATCCTTGCCGAACTGCGAGAGGCTGGGACGTCGATCATTCTCTACAGCAGCGAAGATGAGGAATTGCTCGGCCTATGTGACCGCGTGATCGTCCTACATGATGGGCAGGTGCAAGCAGAGCTGGCCGATGTGACGCTGACGCGTTCTGAGCTAGTCGCCGCCAGTATGGGCACGGCACATGGAGGTGCGGTATGATCAGGATACCAGTAGCAAATACCATTCGGCTACGGCGAATCGCGCTTAGACAGTCCTATCGGTTTGCGCTGTTGCTGTTAATCATTGCAGTGACCGTGAACGCCGCTTTGCAGTCAAATTTCTTCCGGCCCAGTGTGCTAAGTGACGACCTGCAAACCTATTTACCGCTGATGCTGCTTGCCGCTGGTCAGACGATCGTAATCATCGGTGGAGGGGTAGATTTATCAGTCGGCGCGATCGTCTCGCTTGTCGATGTGTTGGTGGTGCGAACGATGGGGGGTAACCCGGGAGCATCACAGGTGTTCCTGGCAATCGGGCTGGGGCTTGCAACTGGGGCGCTGGCTGGCCTGGTTAACGGTATCTGTGTCGCATACCTACGCTTCCAACCAATTGTGACTACCTTTGCTACCAGTTTCGTATTCTCTGGCCTGGCACTCTGGGTGATGTCCAGCCCGGGAGGCAACGTGCCGCCTGGCCTGGTAGATGCCTACCAGGCAAATTTGCTTGGACTGCCCGTGGTGCTCTGGGTGATGGTAGTGGTGCTGGTTCTGTGGAATTTTCTGCGCTCCACCCGCTATGGTCGATACCTGTACGCGGTCGGTGGTCAGTCAATGTCTGCATACGTGACGGGGGTGCCTGTGTCGCTTGTGCGACTCAGCACATACATATTCTCAGGACTTATGGCGGCATTCACGGCTGTGGCACTGGTGATGAGCACAAACACGGGTGATCCGCTGATTGGGGGGCCAATGACGTTGGAATCGATCGTCGCAGTAGTACTGGGAGGAACGCGCTTGAGTGGTGGACAGGGAGGCGTGGCCGGTTCGCTCATTGGCGTAGTCATTCTAAGCCTGATCCTTAACATCATCTCCTTTGCCAACATCCCAACCTGGTGGCAGACACTCGTAAACGCTTTAATTGTATTGCTAGCGCTGACCGGTCCCGGCATCGTTGCACTTGTGCGGAGGAAGCTATGATGAAACGTCTGAGGCTAGGCTCGACGGTGATTGCATTGCTGTTGGCAATCGGACTGTTTGTGCTGGGAGGGCTGGTGCATCCAGGCTTTGCAAACTACTCCCTGGCAATCAACATTCTGCGCCTCGCAGCATTCTTAGGTGTTGTGGCGGCTGGTCAGACCCTGGTGATCATCGGTGGAGGTGAGGGGATTGATCTTTCCGTTGGATCGGTCATTACCCTGGGGGCAATTCTGGTCTACCAGGTTGCCAACGGCAGCGACGTGATGGTGCTTCCCGCTTTGATCGTGGCTCTAGTTGTGGGAGTGGGGATAGGAGCTGTAAACGGCCTGGGTATCACGTTGCTGCGCATTCCACCGCTCGTGATGACGCTCGGCATGGCAGGGGTTGTGCAAGGGCTGATCCTGGTAGTAACTCAGGGAAGACTCACCGGAGCCACAGCGCCACTCATGGTTGCCCTGATTACGAGTCCACTTGCTTTCGAGATCCCGGGAGTGGTGCTCATATGGCTGCTTTTGGGCATTGTGATGTGGATGCTGCTCGAGCGAACACCATATGGCAAGCAATTATTTGCAATAGGGGTAAACCGCACCACAGCGAGACTTTCTGGGGTGCGTGTTCCTGCAATACTTGTGCTCACCTATGCCCTCAGTGGTATGTTAGCCGCGTTGGCCGGATTCGTCCTACTCGGATACACGCAGCGGGTGTTTCTTAACCTGGGCGCTGACTACACACTGCCTTCGGTGGCGGCCGTTGTCGTAGGTGGTACCCTGCTTGCCGGTGGTCAGGGAAGCTATTTAGGTACCATGGCCGGAGCTTTGGTGCTGACAATCTTAACAAGTCTGCTCACGACCTTGCTGCTGCCAGAATCTGCACGACAGATTGTGTTTGGAGGAACGTTGCTGTTGTTACTCTCCTTCTATGGACGGCAGCATAGGCTCAGGAGTTGAGCCTCACGGTGGAGGCAGACCGAGAGGGCCTCATCCTGCCAGGGAAAGGAGAGGTGGGTAGTGGCTCATTTGAGAAGGATAGCCCGATCTAAGTTGTCGTTAAAAAATAACTTTCCCACCTTCTCAGACTCAGAGAACGCTGGGTGTAGAAAGGACAGCGACACGTGGTCGGATGATGTAGTTCCACTGACAACACTCGCTCTAGTATGCGATGTTGAGTTGCTGCATCTGGGCATCCGACACCTTCTGTCCTTTTACAGAGAGACCATCCAGCAAAGCCGCTCGGACGGTCAATCCTGTCCTAGTGGTCGTCCCACGAAGATAGGTAAGCATCGTGTCCAGACTGCGCAGCGGCTTGCCCGCCCAATTCCGACTGATCTGGCTGAACAGGCGATGCTCGATGGGATTCCATTTGGAGCACCCGGTCGGATAGTGGCAAACCGTCACAGTCAGCCCATAGCGGTCGCTCACCTGTGCTTGCAATGGGTGCTTCAAGCTGCGTGGACGACACCCATTGCTGCCACCGGCATCCGCCAGGATCAAGAGCCGGGTGGACTGAGGAAACCGCTGGCGGCCCACATCGCTCCACCAGCGCGCCATCGCCGTCACGGCAAACTCCGGTGGATCGGCAGAAGAACCGACATACACCGACCCTCGCCTGCCACCCACCTCATAGATCCCATACGGGACAGCACGCACTACCGCATCCTGCGGAAAGTCATGCACATTGACAGCGTCAGCTTCCTGGCACCAGGCTCGTCCGGCATTTTTGCGCGTTGCCAGCTGGCCTCGTGCTTCTTGACCTTCACCCGCAAAGCGTAGCCCTCTTTGCGTCACAGACGGCCCACCGTCGGCGGACTCACCTGATGCCCCATGAGCTTCAATCGCTGACTGAGGTGACGCAGACTACTGCGCACCCACTTCTGCTCGCTCATCGGATCCCCCGCGGTTTCCGGCAACACCAGGGCTTCCAGCGTGCTTTCTCGTGATGCATCTTTTTTTCAGCACGCTGCCGCCCTCCGCCAGACACTCGCACTTGTTCGTGGGGTCGATCAACAAGCCCGGACGCCAGTTCTTGCCGACCGCGTTGGATCGTCTTGGGATTCATTCCCGTGATTTGTGACAGCACCTCGTCTCCGCCGGGGCCGATCCTGTCAGACTCCATGGCCACGTACCAGCGACGTTGTTGCTCATCCAGTCGGCTGACCACCAGTTTGATCCGGTGATGGAGAGCTTGGTCGGGATGTGCCAGTTCCTGCTGGCATGTGGCACACTCACACTGGTGAACTTCTGGCGCTCGCATGCTCTTCTTTGCTTTCTCTTGAGTAGGCCCTATTTCCCTCTTTTCCTCTGGTTTCTCCCTTTGAGCGGTTCCTGATCGAAGCGTGCTTCTTCGTCGGCTGGTTGTGAGGAAGAACCGTTGCGCGAATACCTTTCACTCTTCCATTGGCAAGGAACTCTTCCTCTCCTTCACATCAAGCCTGGGCGGCCCTTGCTGGATGCGCGTGCGTACGGCTTGCAGTTCCTCCGAATCGCTGCCAGCAAAGCTTTCTTGCCACCAGGTGGCGCCTGCCTCGACGTATGGCATGATCAGATCGAGATCCTTCTGGCGCTCTGTGCCGCTGGTATTCCCCGAGGCCAAGACATCAAACGGGTCGTCGTTCGTGCGAAACTGCTGGATATAGGTCAGTATCTCCTGCATATCATCCGGCTGCACCAGTTGATCTGCATGCTTGAGCGGGCAGACTGTTCTGGCTACTTGGATCATCCGTTCAGAAAACAAGGGGATTTGTGAAGATCTGACCTTATCTCGAAGGTGAGGTAAGCGAGAGAACCATGACCAAAACGCTTATTTTGGAACGGATAATCCAAGTAGCCAGGACGG
>WNGK01018185.1_pt1 | contig 12060 bp, 10 predicted proteins | sample 5400601 | NCBI WGS metagenome assembly WNGK01 (sample SAMN13153376, study PRJNA577476) | soil metagenome | isolation source: 60 cm soil or saprolite under Garry oak tree replicate 1 | place: USA:California | collected 2016-06-15
ACATCGCACACGGCTCATCAACCATCGTCAGTTTTCCTACAACCACCAACAACGGGGTCGTCTCGTATTCCTGGCAATCCTCCCCAGGCACCTTAACAGGATCATACACTGTCTCTTTGCAAGGAGCGATAACCAAGAAGAGCCCAATGGACACTCAAACCTTCACCCTGTACCCAACGAACATTACCATCACCCAGTTGAGTGTGACGTACAATTCACTCGAGCGGACCCAGACTGAGCAATTCCAGATTACTGCGACGTACCTAAGCGGTGTCCCAGTCACCTCTGGCACGGGCCAACTGGTCGTGACCTCGCCAGGCTCGTCTGTGGTCTATAACGTGACTGCTTACTCAGACTCGAGTCTCCCCGTCTTCCTCGCAAACTACAAGGTGCCATTATCGGGGCCGACCGGCACGTGGACTGCCAGAATCGCGCCGTATACTTTCAACGACGGATACGGCAACGGAGGCCCGATCACTGGAGTCATCAAAGGATTCGATCTTAAGCCCGCTTCCCTCTCAGTATCAGTATCTGTACAGAACAAGACATATGCGACGGCCGACGTGATCGTGATCGTCGCTACAGTCAGGAACCCAGACGGAAGCTCCTTCACCTCAGGGAACGTGACAGCCTCCCCTTCCTTGTCAGGCAGTGGAACACTCATAGGAAACGTAGTTTCACTCTCGTACGTTCAGACCCAGGACGGATGGGTTGGAAGCGTCACAGTAAGGTCCGACGAGCCTTCGGGGGTATGGCTGATTCATGTCAATGCGTCCGACTCGTACGGTAATTCGGGCGAGGGCTCGACCTTCGCTCTGGTCAGCGTTCAGCCAGTCCCGTCGATCCCGTTGTACTACTTCATCGCACTGGCTGCAGTGCTGGGCTCGGGTGGCGCAACTGCACTGTTTCTGCGCAAGTTCAACACGACTGACAAGCCATTTGACGAGCTGTACAAGCTGACGGGGGGCAAGCTCCCATTACCGAGTGCTCTGATGATTCGGGGAGAATCGGGCTCTGGGACCACAACGCTTGCACTACAACTCATCTATCGTAGTCTGAAGAGCGGCACACCCTGTGGCATCGTGACATATGACGCGTTTCCGTCGGAGATTCAGAAGATGATGGTTGGTTCGGGCGGGGATGTGTCATCCTACGTAAAGGATGGGAGTCTGAAGTTCTTAGATTGCTATTCTTCCCTCGTAGGAGCCGCGGGATCGATCAGGGATCCAATGGACTTTACGGAGATTAGCATCCAAGTCAGCTCTATGACGGGCCCTGAGAAGGGACCTTGGACCATCCTTCTGGACAGTTTCACATCCATCTTCAATTCACCCAAGGCGAACCAAGCTATCAACTTCCTCCGCGTTTTGGGTGCTAAGGTGAAAGGGAGTGGAGGGCTCTTCATCATGACGGGAACAAAAGGATCAATGCCAGAAGAGACGGAGTCCACCCTAGAGTCGACCGTAGATGGACTCATCGACCTCAAGCTCGTGAAGAGAGGAAATTCCATGGTACGTTTCCTGACCGTGAAGAAGATGGCGGGGCGTCAGATCAGTTCCGTTGAGACCGAGTTCGAGATAACGCGGGCGAAAGGCATCACATTCAAGGAGCCCAGGATTAACGTGGGCGCTCTCTGGCGAAAATAGTCTCATAACCTCTAGTTTGACTCTACCTGAAGAATCCGCACGACCCCGTTCGGTCTCAACAGAGGAAACGACGCCTGCGATTGGCATGCTTGAAACCCCTCGCGAGTTAGATCAAGTGAAGAAGCAGGACATACAATGATCGTGCTGATCTTCGTGGGGTCAACATGCGGGACTGGCGTCACAACCAATCCATGCTGGCCATAGGGCCCGCTTGTCCGCGGAGAGGAGTATCCATCCAACCTCGTCCCTGGTTTGCGCTTGCTCCTTTTTCAGACTAGGCGTGTCCATTGCCCCATTGATCTTGACACGCCTCTTCAACTCCACGCGACTATGGCTGAGCCCGCGTTTGACCCTTCTATCTTCTAACAGATTTCTTTACCTTGCCCGAACTTCGCTGATGGCCCAAACCCTGGATAAACCTCTGGTGATTCATGCTCAAAATGGTTTGGACCTGACATTTGGTGGACCGGGCGGGATTTGAACCCGCGACCTTCCGGTCTCTAGACCATGTGCTGGTTTGCAAACCGGACGTTCGTTGGCCTGACCATTCTCGTCAGCATACCAGGCTGAACTACCGGCCCACTCGGCCGAACCCGATATTCTACTCTGTTAAAGCCTTTAACGAATCGACCCACCCAAGCGAAACATCCGGCGATCACGAATCAAAAATAAGCATGCTTTTCTCGACCCCCCCGGGGTGGTCGATTTTCTCGCGCCCCGCCCTTCACGAAAAACGCTCCTACATGCTACCACTCTTCCAGCCAGCGTCAACCGGGCGATTTCGGAGATTGTGGGGCCGCCGGCGGGATTTTCCCACCTACCGAGAGGTGCTTTGAACCCGCCCCGAAGGCTCCATTTGCCAGGGTCTTCCCTTGGGACCCTTCAGGCCTTTACGCTACCAAGCTACGCTACGGCGGCCACGCGGGAGACCGGGTCGTGGCGAGGAATATGTAAGTTTGCAGACACCTATCATCAGGATCTTGTACCGGTTTAGGCAATGTTTTCTGGTTGCAGCGGAAACCGGGTCTCAAATGCTACACAAATTCGTCCATTTTCCTTGGGTGCGCCTTGGATTATTTCTACGAACGTAGCATTCCTCATAGTGAAAAAGGTCGGAGGTTGAACCGGACCATGGAGAGATGAGCCTTAGAGTTCTGCAAAACCGCTATGAAATCCCTGACCGTGTAACACTCACTCTAGATGTAGAAAATGGCAACTGCGAAAAATGAGCTTCTCCTGCTCAGGACCTTCAGGCTCGCCCTCCCTGCGGCTCTACTGGCCACCCTCCTTTGGACACTTGAATTCGGTGACTCAACGAGACAATGGATCTACAACGGACTTGGCGCGAACGCCAACAACATCGTGTTCATCATCGGGCTAGTGCTGGTTGTAGGACTCTACTGGTTCATGGGCGTGTATGAGCGGAAGATCCTGTACGAGAACCGGCATACAAGACCCGCGTTCTAGCCACCAACAGAAACCGGCAACGCTTCCTCCACCCTGTCATTTCAACCTCCGAATTCTTCGGGAATAGTTTTTCGGGAGCCAAAGCTATCTACCACGAGACCCGCCAGCATTCCGGCTGGTAGAACACGGGTTTGAAAGTCGGAGTACATGTCTCCATTTCAGGATCCATTGACCAGGCAGTCGACCGGGCCAAGGAAGAGGGCTGCGACACTTTCCAGGTGTTCACACGAAACCCTCGCGGCTGGAAATTCGCCGACCTAGACCCTGACGAGGTCAAGAGCTTCAGGGAAAAATTAGTCCAGTCCAACTTAGGACCAGTCGTTGACCACATGCCCTATCTTCCTAATTTGTCCTGTCCCGAAGTCGAGCTCTACGAAAAATCCACGGCGACTCTCTTGGCAGAAGTGGACCGTTGCGGGACCCTAGGAATACCATACCTGGTCTGCCATCTCGGCAGCCACTTGGGAATGGGGAGAGATGTCGGCTTGCAAAGAATCACTGAGGCGCTGAACATGGCTGTCAAGCGCGTCAAGAAGGATCCATGGATACTGTTGGAGAATATGGCAGGACAGAGGAACAGTATGGGCTCAAACTTTCCCGACATTAGAGAGATCATAAACGGAGTGAAAAAGAAGGAACGGTTGGGGGTCTGTCTAGACACGTGCCACTCCTACGCTGCAGGGATGGATCTTCACACGGAGAAGGGCGTTGCTCAGACTCTGACGAGCTTCGACAAAGATATTGGGTTTGACAAGTTGAAAGTGGTCCATCTGAACGATTCCCGTGGCGGGCAAGGGTCCGGACTTGACCGGCACGAGCATATTGGTATGGGCTACATTGGAGCCAAGGGGTTCAAGGCGATTCTGCATCATGACGCCATCCGGGAACTGCCCTGGATTTTGGAAACGCCTGAGGATGAGAGGCGTGATGATAAGGGTAACTTGGAAACGGTTCGCAAGCTAGCAAAATGAAAACACCAGTTGATCTACAATCAGCTGGTGCGATTCACCGGATCATCCAAGACGCCTCTGGAGCGGTAGATAGGGCTCGAAAGGATGATCCCACGGCTATGCAGCGGATTAGTGATTCGACTGATGGTGATCCGTTCAGAGTCCTTATTGCGACCGTGCTATCTCATCGAACCAAGGATCCTGTAACAGCTCTCGCTTCCTCCAGGCTCTTCGCCCGGTTCCCCAATGTCAAGAGCCTGGCCGTTGCAAATACCAGGACTGTCGCACGACTCATCAAGCCAGTGGGTTTCTACAACACGAAAGCACGGACTGTCAAGAAAATCTCTAGGATCCTGCTTGACAAGTATGGTGGCAAAGTCCCTGAGTCCATGGATGAGTTGCTCGAGCTCCCTTCTGTCGGGCGCAAGACTGCTAACTGTGTCTTTGTCTACGGGTTCAAGACACCCGCAATCCCCGTCGATACTCATGTTCATCGGATCTTCAACCGGATTGGAGTAGTTGGGACGAAGACGCCAGAGGATACTGAGAAGGAGCTTACTCGGTTAGCGAATCGTAGAGATTGGCTTCCGCTCAACGAGGTCTTCGTAAAATTTGGGCAACTTGTCTGCAAGCCGATCGGGCCACATTGCGCGGACTGTCCGCTGAACGACAGGTGCAAGTATTACAAGACTGACTATCTTCCTCGAATCAAGAAGAAGCAACGACAAAACTAGAGGAATTGAATTCTTTCATCGCCCACAAATCGTGGGCGATCCGTTTGCCGGACCGCTTGGTCTTGTTATGCGATTGCTTGGATGGCGAGTCTCAGACTGGGAGAGCTACTTGTCGACTGTAATTTCTCGACATCGAATGTCATATGAGAGAGGCCGCAGGTGTGGCCATGGCCCACTGGGTCGTAATACTTGTCAAGTCGCGCGCAAAAAGGACATTTCACGCGGTAGCTCGAATCATACGGTTTCATTGCCGTCCCTCCTACGATTCATAGGATTGGCATAATCCAACTGTTTTGACCAGTTGTTCAGGGCAATTTACCGGCTTGTTCAGCCCTCTTGAATATCCCTACCTGCAACGGGGGATCTCGGGCGAGGTCAAGAGTTGTCAAATCGTTGGAACGTAAGACTTTAGAGTAATCCGCGCGTTCCGGGGTGTTCTGCTGGGCTCTCGACCTGTCCTCCAGGGCTGAGACGGAACCTGTAAATAGCGACCAGTCCAGTATAACATACGTCATAAAGAGAGCAAGACCATGGCTAACAAGAGTTACCTAGACCTAGATTACGCAAGGTACGACTTCAAGGATACTCAGAAGCCCGTCTTCAAGTCCGAGAAGGGACTCTCTCGCCAGACAGTCGAGCAAATTTCTGATATGAAGAAGGAACCTGAATGGATGAAGAAATTCAGGCTACGAGCCTACGAGCATTTCATCCAGAGGCCCATGCCCACATGGGGTGGTAATCTCTCCCATATCGACTTCAACGACATCTACTACTACCTAAAACCCACCGACAAGGTCGAGAAGAGCTGGGACGATGTCCCCGAGAAGATCAAAAAGACCTTCGACAGGCTAGGCATACCTGAGGCCGAGAAAAAGTTCCTGGCAGGGGTAGGCGCTCAATACGAGTCAGAAGTTGTCTATCACAGCCTCCTGAAACACTTGGAGGACAAGGGTGTAATCTTCTGCGATACCGATACTGCCCTCAAACTACATCCGGAGATCGTCAAGAAATATTTCGGAACAATCATTCCGCCGGAAGATAACAAGATGGCCGCGCTCAACAGTGCTGTCTGGAGCGGCGGCAGCTTCATCTACATTCCTCAAGGCGTCAAAGTCGACCTCCCACTACAGGCATACTTCAGAATCAATGCTGCAAACATGGGACAGTTCGAGAGAACCCTGATCATTGCAGACGACTACGCAGACGTTCAGTACATCGAAGGCTGTACAGCCCCTGTCTATTCCACAGACTCCCTCCACTCGGCAGTGGTCGAGATAATCGCGAAGAAGGGAGCCCGGGTCCGCTATACAACCCTCCAGAACTGGTCGTCCGACGTCTACAACCTCGTCACCAAGAGAGCTTACGCCTATGAAGACGCTAGCGTCGAATGGATCGACGCAAACGTCGGCAGCAAACTCACAATGAAATATCCGTCCGTCTACCTCGTCGGACCAAGAGCGAAAGCCGAGATAGTCTCAGTGGCATTCGCAGGCAAGGACCGCCACCAAGACACAGGCGCAAAGGCCGTCCACCTCGCTCCATACACCAGTTCCAGAATCACCGCGAAGTCCGTCAGCAAAGACGGAGGACTAACCACCTACCGAGGACTAGTGCACGTCGCCAAGGGAGCAGTCGGAGTAAAATCCAGCGTTCGATGCGACGCCCTACTAATGGACGCACAGTCAAAAACATCAACCTACCCCTACATGGAAGTCAACGAGGACGACGCGACAATAACCCACGAAGCAACAGTCGGACGAATCAACGAGGACCAATTGTTCTATCTCATGTCCAGAGGTTTGACCGAAACCCAAGCGCTCAGCATGATTGTCACCGGATTCATGGAACCCTTCACCAGAGTTCTACCAATGGAATACGCAGTCGAGTTCAACCGATTAATCGAGATGGAAATGGAAGGCGCCGTCGGCTAGTCACCGAAGAAACCAAACCTTCTAACGGGCCCAGCTATCTACACGGTAAGCCAGCCATGGGCAAATCGCTCGCCAGCCCCACAGAAAGCATGATAAAAGAAGTCTCAGCATCCTTCTCCGAACCACAAGAACTCAGCAGAGAAAGATTTCTCGCCCTCGACTACTTCAACAAACTACCCCTCGAAAAATCAACCCTCTACACAAAATACGTAGACATTCTATCCGGGCTTACGCTGGATTCGTTCGAACCCGGTCTGCCCTCTCACCTAAAATCGATACCGCACGAGATCGCCCACCTCGTCAGGGAGAGAGACGAGCCGACTTACGAAGGCGATTCCTCCTGACGACGACAAGTTTGCAGCCCTAAACAACGCCTTCTTCACTGCAGGCACATTCCTGTACGTCCCGAAAGGGCTCAACATCAAAATCCCGTTCCGAAACATCGTTCTCCTCAAGAGTCGCCACCAAGCAGCATTCACTCACAACATCATCATAGCCGAGGAAAACAGCAAACTGAACTTTCTACAGGAAGCCTACTCAAAGCTTGACTCCGGTCAACAGGGGCCCGCCCTCTACAGCGAGATAACGGAGGTCTACGTCGGCGAGGATGCGGAGGTCAACTTCGCTAGTCTACAGAACTTCGAAGGCGACGTTCATTCAACACTCAACAGACGATGCGTCGCCCAAAAAGACGCTCGCATGAACTGGACCATTGGCCATATAGGTGGAGGAACTACTCGCTCCCGAGTGGAGAGCGTCCTGGACGGACCCGGTGCCTCCGCGGAGGATGTCGAAATCGTCTTTGGTGCAGAGTCTCAGCGAGTCGACGCAGTCACCGATCTCACACACAGATCCACTAACACAACCGGACACGTGCTAGCACGTGGAGTGTTGAGAGACTCAGCACGTACCATATTCAAGGGCATGATACGAATCGAGGAAGGGGCGAAGAATTCTAACTCATACCTTGCAGAACACGCAATGATCTTTAGCAAGAAGGCTAGAGCCGACGCAATACCAGGGCTCGAGATCATGACGAATGAGGTGAAGGCCACTCATTCGGGATCAGTGAGCCAGGTGGACGAAGAACAGATTTTCTATCTCATGTCTCGAGGCTTGACCCAGAGCGAAGCCCAGAGAATGATCATTATCGGTTTCCTACACCCTGCCGTCCAACGCATTCCTCTCAGAACAGTTAGAGCCGCGATCCAATACCTCATAGAAGAGAAATGGCTGGGAAGGGGAGGACAAATCCCTCCAAGCCCAGAACAACTACCAGAATTCGAGGAAGAGCCGGAGAAAGAAACTGTCTCCGCCGATCTGTTCGAGAGGCACTACAAGTACCGGTAGCGACTCTCTTGGGAACTCTCATCAGAGTATGCTCCGTCTCAGAGCTTCCACCTGGATCGATGAAGGGAATAGAACACGATGGCAAGAGGATCCTCGTCGTCAATATTGAAGGAACAATCTACGCGTGGGATGGAACTTGTACTCACGAGGAGTATGACCTGTCCATGGGCTTTCTCACCGGGGAGAACGTCACATGTGCGCTACACTTGTCCCAATTCAATCTCTTGACGGGAGAAGCTGTTAATCCACCGGCGGAGAGACCGCTGGGCAAGCATCAGGTAAAGGTAACTAGTGGGGATATCTTCGTCGAAGTAGCGTGAGGCTGCAGCAACCCTAGGTGTGCGTTTCTCACGCATTATCCCTTCGCGTCTTTCATTCTTACCCTCTCACGCAGTTTCAAGTTACACGGCCCTTTAGTCAACTCGCCCTGCTTCCCACGTCAATTACCGCACGGTTTCGATGTTGGTAGCTCTGAACGAGGAGAAGAATGGATAGAGGGCGTTTTTGTTGCATCTGAGACGATACATCCTGTTCCCGCTCCTAGCGCTGCTTCTGATAATGACTTCGTTCAGCTTCTCTGTGCACGCTGTGGGAGAAACATACAGCTTGACCGCACCAGTAGCACGGATACAAGAGTCAAGCGGGGCGAGTGTTCCACTAGGGCTGAACGTGACAAACGCCAACACGCTGGCAAACTATGCCTTTACATGGCATGTGAAAGACCCAAGCGGGAGTATCTCTCAAGCCAATAGCCAGACAAATGTCCCTCATGGCGCATCCTTTGTGGAGGGTGTCGCGTATCCCGGAAACTTTGGCCCCACCGCGAGTATCGATTTGGCAGGCATTTATGCGGTATGGGTCAATCAGACTCAGCCGCCGTTAGTAGGCTCGACCGGTGTGGGGACACCCGTCCAGTTTCAAGTAGGTCTAACCGACAGTGTCAGTTACCAGCGTACCCTTCCCGTTTCCATCACAGCCTCGGCGTATAAACCCAATTCAAACGTAACCGTCAGGATCTCCGGGCAAAATGGACTAGCGCCAGGCTTCCCATTGAACAAGACAACCAACAATAATGGAGATTTTTCCTACATTTGGCCGTCGATACCTCCCTCGCTTCCAGTTGGAAACTACACTCTAACCCTAACTGGAACTCCACTCAAGACTCCACCGGACGTCCAGTCATTCAACGTTCTATCAACCAATGTAACAATTACACAGCTGATCATAAGTCAGAATTTGTTGCAAAGGTCTGAGACGGAGGATTTCCGGTTCTCTGCCACATATCCAAACGGAGTGCAGGTCAAAACAGGTGCCGTTGATCTACGTCTGGTTGAAGCTGACGGTTCGACATCGCATTATGTGGCGATGTCCTACAGTTCGAAGTTGGCTGCGTTTCATGGAACCTTCCAGGTCCCTTTGAGTAGCCAGTCTGGGCCATGGGTCGCGAGTGTCGATGTTAACAGTTTCGACGATGGCTATGGGAACAAAGGACCAGTCTCAAGCGTGCTCAAGCCCTTCAGCGTATCGCCGGCGACCCTTACGGTCTCCGCCATCACCGCTGATAACAACTACGCCATCGGGGACATCGTGGTGATATCCGCGTCCGTGGTGACTCCTGGAGGGTACAACTTCACAAGTGGGACGGTCACTGCCACGACATACTATGTAGCGCGCCAAATTGGTAGCCCTCTACAATTGTTCTATGACCAGAGCCGTGGCAATTGGATTGGTAGCTACAGGGTCAACTCAACAGACCCGGCTGGAATCTGGCAAATACAGGTCAACGCTACTGACCCGTACGGAAACGTGGGACAAGGATCCACATCGACTCTGGTTAATGCTCCACAACAAAGCTCGACGTTCAACTATCTTCTTGTTCTTGTAATGGCGCTAGTCGGCGGCCTAGCAATTTTGGGCTCCTGGGTTGTCTTCGGGCGGCGAAGAATTCTGAGAAGAGTGTTGAAGGTGGATCTTGAAGCGATCCACGCGGAGGCAAAGAAGGTCGAGAACCAGGATTTCTTCAAGAAAGTACAGGAGCAACTGAAACAGCAGAGGAACGAGAAAGAGAGCAGCACCCATGACGGGTAAGCATATGGCCCATCATTCTTTCAAAAGACTAGAGACTTGATAGTTCTTCCTTCGTAGCATCGGTGGAACCGATATAGTTGTAGACTCCTGTCTTCAGCACTTTTAGGGACAATAGTGCGCATTTCAGTCTCACCGCGGTAAGCTGTCCACCGATCAATGAGAGAACGTCTTCCTTGGAGATCTTGCGGACATCATCGACGGTCTTTCCTTTTACGAGTTCGGTTAGCATGGAGGCTGATGCTTGGCTTATCGCACAGCCTTGCCCATTGAACTTCACATCTTTCACAGTGTTCTTTTCATCTAGCTCAAGTTGCATCTCGACTATGTCTCCGCAGAGCGGGTTCGAGTCTCGCGCATGGATCTGCGCATGGGGCAAGCTCCCCTTGTTTCTGGGATACCGGTAGTAATCGAGAATTATTTCAGAATAGATGGAGCTCATACTTTGAATACTCTTCCGGCTCTCTCTATGGATTCCGCTAGTCGATCAATCTCGTCTTCAGTATTGTAGACGTAGACACTCGCCCTGGTGGTAGAGGAAACACCAAGTCGCTCCATCAGGGGCTGTGCGCAGTGATGGCCAGACCGAACAGCGATTCCATCTTCATCTAGAAGAGTCGCCATGTCGTGAGCATGAACATCTCCTAAATTGAAACTTATCACTCCCGCTTTCGTCCTCGGGTTCTCTGGACCATAGATTCTGATGCCCTTGATTTTTCCCAACGTGTCATGCGTATACTCAGTCAATTCCTGATCATGCACTTGGATGTTCCGTAGTCCAAGCTCTGACAAGTAGTCTACGGCCTTTCCCAAGCCAATCGCTCCTACTATGTTGGTGGTCCCAGCTTCAAACTTGTACGGAGGGTCTCTCCAAGTCGATTCGTAAAGGTGGACTTCCCGGATCATTTCGCCTCCTCCATGATACGGGGGCATCTCCTCGAGAATCGCCTTCTTCGCGTATAAGACTCCGATGCCTGTTGGCCCGCACATTTTGTGGCCTGAGAAAGCGAGAAAGTCGCAATCCAAGTCTTGAACATCGACGGGCATATGGGGGACGGATTGGGCGGCGTCGAGAAGGACGCGACAGCCCTGTTTGTGGGCTTCGCGGACATACTCACGGACTGGGTTAATGGTCCCCAGAACGTTCGACACGTGTGTCATAGTGACTAGCTTGATTCCGCCTGACTCGAGGTGTCGGCGAAAATCCTCATGGACCAGATAGCCATCATCGGTTAACCCCACGTACTTCAAATGTGCACCCTTCTGCTTGGCGAGGAGTTGCCATGGGACAATGTTACTGTGGTGTTCCATTTCGGTTAGAAGGATCCCATCCCCAAGGCCGACGTTTGTTCGGCCCCACGACTGCGCGACTAAGTTGATTGCCTCTGTCGTCCCGCGAACAAAGATGATCTCACTCGGACTGTTTGCGTTTATCAGCCGAGCAATCTTGGCCCGTGCTTCCTCGTAGGCGGCAGTTGCTTCTTCGCTGATCTTGTAGACTCCGCGGTGAACGTTCGCGTTGTACTCGTTGTAAAAACGGGTCAGTTCATCGATGACTTGTCTAGGTTTCTGGGTCGTGGCTGCGCTGTCAAGATATGTTAGCGGCTTTCCATTGATCAGGCGGTTGAGAATTGGAAAATCATGTCTGACCTTTTCGACATCGCACAGTCTCTTCCCGTGAATGTATGCTGTCGCCTGTTGTTGCGTAGCGTATCCCCTGACAGTGCTCTGGGCAAGCTGTCCGGGAAAAGTTAGAGGTGGCTTAGTAGTGGGCGTGGTGCTCTTCGGGACTGCGAGCCCCGGTAGCTTGTTCTTTGCCTTTCGGCACGAAACTGTGTCCGCAACCGCATGTGAGGTAGCTTTCAGGGAAGTTGAACTTGAAGCCGCCGCCCATCTC
>WNGK01006752.1_pt1 | contig 12058 bp, 9 predicted proteins | sample 5400601 | NCBI WGS metagenome assembly WNGK01 (sample SAMN13153376, study PRJNA577476) | soil metagenome | isolation source: 60 cm soil or saprolite under Garry oak tree replicate 1 | place: USA:California | collected 2016-06-15
AGATCAGCTCACAGGTGCTGCTGGCACGGATCCCCAGCTTGTCTTCTTTGCGGCCTACCGTGAACCCCGGCATGCCCTGCTCCACGAGGAACGCGGTGATGCCGCGATAACCGGCCGCCGGGTCCAGGGTGGCAAACACGATAAACAGCCCCGCCTCGCGCGCATTGCTGATCCAAAGCTTGCGTCCGTTCAGCCGAAAGCCGCCTGTTACGGCCGCCGCCCGCGTCTGCAGCGCAAACGCATCGGAGCCCGATCCGGCTTCGCTCAGCGCATAAGCGCCAACGGTGCCGGTGGCCAGCTTTGGCAACCACGATTGTTTCTGCGACTCTGTGCCCCAGCGGCGCAGCGCGTTCACAACAAGTGTGTTGTGCACGTCCACCAGCACTGCCACCGCGGGGTCCACCGTGGAGATGGCCTCAATCGCCAGCACGGCGTCAAAAAAATTGCCGCCCGCCCCGGCCAGCTGCTCATCCACTTCGATTCCCATCAGCCCCAGGTCGAAGAGCTGTTTCACCAGTCCCGGCGCAAACTGCTGCTCGTCGTCCATGCTGCGCACTAGCGGTGCGATCGTCTCTTCGGCGAACTGCCGCACGGTCGAGAAGAACAGGTCTTCTTCTTCAGAGAGCCGGGTGAGCGGGGAAGGGGTGCGGCTGGTCTCGGTCAACAAGGAGTGCCTCCGGCTTCGGAGTGTACCAAAGCCGGGGCAGAGCGGGTGTGGCTGGCTGATTTGCTGAGCTGCTTCACAAAAAAGTCCGCCATCATGTGATTGGCTTCGATTGCCTCCGGCATTTTGGAGTCGTACCAGAACGCATGCAGGAGCGCGTCGAAAACGATCAGCTGCGCGTCCACTCCGGCATGCAGATAGGCGCGGTGCAGGTTGGCGGTGCCGCTGAGCAGCAGATCGCGGCCGCTGGTGACGAACAGCGTCGGCGGCAGGCCGCGCAGATCGGCGTAGATGGGCGAGAGCACGGGATCCTTGAGGTCAGTGGAACCCGCATATTCGTTGTGGTGCTCCGGCGCGGGCGGATCGAGATGGCCTGAGAGGCCGCGCAAACCGTACATGGCGATCGAGTCGCCGGGTCGCGCGAAGTCGCTCATGCCACTGAAGATGCCGAGCGCCGCGGGTTGCGGCAGGCCAAGCTGCTTGAGTTTAACGGCGACTTCGGCGGTGAGAATAGCGCCCGCCGAGGTTCCGTAGATCACGATGTGATCGGGCTTGTAGGTCTTCAGCAACTCCTTATAGACGGCAACAGAATCGTCGACACCAGCGGGGAACGGAAACTCCGGCGCGAGCCTGTAGAGCACCGCCACCACCTTGATTTTGCTGTAGCTCGCAATCGGAATGGATTCGGTATACGATCCCGAATCGGAATTAAACCCGCCGCCGTGCAGGTCCAGAAGCACCTTGTCGCGATTGGCTTCAGGCATTCCATCGGGCGTGACGATGCGCACCGGAACTCCGGCGATCTTGTCATTTACGAGTTGATTGGGACAAAGCTGACTCCACTCGGCGGCGGCGCGTACAGCCCACGCATCGGTTCCGCTGCGGCGCTGGGCCAGCGACTGCGGCGGCACCTGGTCCGGCTCCGCGCGGCTCAGCGACTTTTTGGCCTCAGGGCTGAGTGATTCAGGAACCGGCACGACCCGCGTCACGTGCGCCGTACCGTTGGCATCGATGAAGCTGGTGTCGCGTGTGGGCGCTTCAGCGGCGGTGGTGGGCGGTAGCGCGGGTTTCGCTGCCGGCTGCTGCGCGGCAAGCGTCATCGACGACAACAGAAACAGAACGGCGGTACGGGATTTTCCCTGCATTCGAAAACGCTCCTCGATAAGGCAAATCGATTCTAGCGCGCTGCTGCAAGGCAGGAGTGATTCATTTGTTCAACCCTCGAGGCTCGAGCGCGCTTCAACAATGCAGATTCCTGCTGCCGATCGGGGGCGGTCTGCGGTACATTGAAACTCCTATGAGCCTGCTTGCTACTACCCAAATTCGCAACTTCATCGGCGGCCAATGGGTCGCGCCCACCAGCGATGCCGGACTCGAACTGAAGAATCCTGCTACCGGCGAACCGATTGGCCAGTCACCCGCCGGATCTGCCGCTGAAGTGGACGCCGCCGTTCAGGCTGCGCATGCCGCTTTTCCCGCGTGGCGTTCGACGCCGGCGCCGGACCGCGTGCAGTTTCTCTTCAAGCTCAAAAACCTGCTCGAAACGCATCTGGACGAACTCGCAGCCTTGATGACCACCGAGAACGGCAAGACGCTGAGCGAGTCGAAGGGCGAACTGCGCCGGGGCATCGAAAACGTGGAGGTGGCCTGCGGCATTCCAGTGCTGATGCAGGGCTATTCCATGGAAGACGTGGCGCCGGGCATCGATGAGATCATGGTGCGCCAGCCGCTCGGCGTGGCCGCGGTGATCACGCCATTCAACTTTCCGTTGATGATCCCGCTGTGGTTTCTGCCCTACGCCATCGCCACCGGCAATACCGTGGTGCTCAAGCCCAGCGATCGTGTGCCGTTCAGCGCAATTCGGCTGGTGGAGTTGATTCACGAGACCGGCCTGCCCGCGGGCGTAGTAAATCTCGTGAATGGCGGCAAGCCCGCCGTGGATGCGCTGCTCGATCATCCCATGGTGCGCGCGGTCAGCTTCGTCGGCTCAACGCCGGTGGCCCAATACGTCTACACGCGCGGCTCAGCCAGCGGCAAGCGGGTGCAGTGCCAGGGCGGCGCGAAGAATCACGTGGTGGTGCTTCCTGATGCAGACCAGGAAACCACGACCAGAATCATCGCCGACTCCGCCTTTGGCTGCGCGGGGCAGCGCTGTCTTGCGGTGAGCGTAACCGTCGCCATCGGCGAAGCCAAAGACTGGTTCCGCGAGTCGATTGCCGCAGCCGCTGCCGATCTGAAGGTAGGCAACGGGCTCGATCCATCGACGCAGATGGGCCCCGTGATTACCGCAGCCAGCCGCGAGCGAGTGATGGGGCTGATCGGCCAGGGCGCGGAACAGGGCGCGAAAGCTATCGTCGATGGCCGCGGCATCAATACTTCCAGCGCGGGTTCGTTTGTCGGCCCGACGGTGCTGGATGGCCTGCCCGCAACCAGCCCTTTGATGGAGACAGAGATCTTTGGGCCGGTGCTATCGGTGGTGCATGCCGATTCAGTCGATGAAGCCATCCAGATGATCGAGCGCTCGGCGTATGGCAATGCCAGTTCAATCTTCACGTCGTCGGGAGCATCGGCGCGCAGGTTTCGCAATGCTGTCTCCACCGGCAACGTGGGAGTCAACATCGGGGTTCCCGCGCCCATGGCGTATTTTCCGTTTTCAGGATGGAAGGGCAGCTTCTTTGGCGTGATGCATGCGCAGGGCCGCGACGCCGTCGAGTTCTACACCGATAAGAAAGTGATTGTGGAGCGATGGCCGCGCGAATGGTCGCGCAAATTCTGATTGCTGCAAGGGGCGCCCAGGAGCGCCCCTCGCCTTTCATACTTCTCAATTGTATTAATGCGGTAATACCAGTAATCGCGCATCCAGCAGCATTTGCGTCAATCGATCGATGGCCTGCGGAAATTTGTAGCAGACGGCGCGCACACTCATCCCCAGCAGGGCGGCCGTCTCAGACTGGGTGTACTCCTGCAACACGATCCGGCTCAGGATCTGGCGATCCAGCGACGGCAACCGGTTCATGCAGGTTTCCATATCGAGCACGAAGATGACCGCATCTTCAAAGGTGCGCACCGGCCGGCTTGAGACCCATCCTTTGCCTACGGAATCGCCCAGGACCGAAGGCGCGCGGCCCACCTGCATCGAAGCGTACAAATAGCGCCGCAACATGCTTTCTGTGTGCTTCCTGTAGAAGGCAAGCGTGACTACCGGCTCGGCATCAATTTTGGCTGAAACCTGCGGATTTTCCTGGAGAACTCCGACTCTCGCAGGCCCTTTTTTCCCAAGATCAGGCCATGCGGCCTGCCTGCTGCTTTCTCCCCAAACTGCCGGCAACTGGAGGGCTGCACTCATTTGGCACCCCCCAATACTTCAGCTACCGCCCAGACGTTGATGAGCCGCTTGCGCGCGGGGCGACCGCGCCGCTTCCGGCTCTCCGCCGTTGGAAAGTCCTTCAATTTTGTCTCGCATCGACTGCAATACACACTCCCATGGATCTGATTCCGGTACCAAAGACAACCGCAACCTTCGCAAATCTTCAATTGCACGCACAATTCCATGACTAATTCTCCGTATGCTTTCTTATTCCGGCGATTTTGCTTTAACATCATTCGCCGGGGTGAAGGGAACCAGACAAGGCTGCTCAGGATTCTCGTGTCCTGATGGGAGATTTCCGACTGTCTTCCCTCGTTATTTGTCATGCACATTCGTACGCATATTCTGGAAATTCGCACACGCCCGCCTGACGCCGTTTGAGGCGTTCAGCATGGGAAATGGAACCGGAAAGGCCGAAGGTAGGCCCGCGACGGTTTAAGTGCGGCTAACAGAAGCGGGATAAGCGTCCCGTCCGACTGTGCGCAAATAAAACGTTTCCAATAGAAATTCCCACAAACCTGTGCGAGGTAAGTACGGCAAATCTAGGGATATGTGTCTCGTGCGTCAATGGATTCCTTGCGATTTGCATCGATAGCTTCCCAAGGGCAGCGAAGACACTGGAGAATGAAGGCAAATCTTCATCAACCGTTTTGCTGTAAGAAAAGGGGAAGCCTCCGTTTCCATGGCTGGCGGCGGATTTTCCACAGATGAATTTTACTCAAATGCACGAGCGTCTCCGCCTGGAACTGCTGCGCAGGATGCAGCGGGGGACACTGAGTGTCTCACTTTTAGCCCGTCAGACTGGATTCGGCCAATCCCATCTCTCCAATTTCCTTCACAGCCGGCGCCAGCTTTCCCTCGACGCCATGGATCGAATCCTCGCGGCGCAACATATGGTAGCCGCCGACCTAGTGCCCGGCCACGTCGGATTGCTCGATGATCAAGAGAACAGCATCGTCCCGCTGGTGTCGCACTCTGCGGCGCTCTTCGAACCGCATATTCGCCCGGGGGCAGTACAGTCTCTCCTCCAAATGCCCGCAGGACTGCTGCAGTCCACGCGCGCCCGTGGCTCCAAGCAGAGGAGTACCTGGCAACGCTACGTCGCTGTCAGCATTTCGACTGAAGATGCGTCGGCAATGGATCCCGTGGTGCTTCCAAACGCCATCGTGCTCATCGACCGGCATTACATCTCTCTGGCTCCCTACCGCTCCAACCGCCCCAATCTTTATGCCGTGCGGCACCACGCTCATTTGCGATTGCGCTATCTTGACTTCATTTGTAACCGGGTTATTTTGCGACCTCAGAATCTTGCCTACCCCGTTGACCTGATAGAACCAGATCCGCATGAATCGCCAGCCGATTTGATCGCAGGACGGGTAGTCCTGATCCAGAATGAGCTTTGATCTCGTAGCGTGATCCAGGCTGGAATTCGGGCCGTGTGCCCGGAAGGTTTGCGGTGGAGGCGACAGATAGACGCGTGCGTGCGTCGAATCTTGCATGTCAGATCAAGGTGCGCAGCTGCCGGTCACTTCTTCTCAAGAGCCGCAGTGGGTGTGCGAGGCACAGGAGTGCTACCGCGCCGTGATACTGGCATTGCAGCAGGGCGGCATACCGTTTGTGGTGGGCGGAGGATTTGCGTTTCATATGCACACCGGCATTTGGAGAACGACAAAGGATATGGACCTCGTGCTGGTTCCGGGCGCAGTGCCGGCTGCGCTCGAGAAGCTGCGAGAGGCGGGATTCGAGACCTCGATCGAAGATCCCGTATGGCTGGCCAAGGTGCGCCGCGGAGAGTATTACGTCGATTTGATCACCGGCGCGGGAAATGCGACTTTGCCCGCGGATGAGAGCTGGATTAAACGGGGAATACCGGCCGAAGTGCTGGGCTTTCGCTGCACTGTACTGCCGGCCGAAGAGTTGATCGCTTCAAAGATTTTTGTCACGCGCCGGGAGCGCTTCGACGGAGCCGACATCGCGCACCTCGTCAAGGCACGCGGCGGGCAACTCGATTGGGACCGGCTAATGAACTTGGCTGAACCTCACAAAGATATGCTGTTCTGTTCGCTGGTGCTGTTTGCTTATGTCTATCCGGCGCACACAGACGTCGTTCCTCAACGTATATGGGATGAGCTGACGGAACAGTTCAAGCAGCACGTCGACAACCCTCAAAAGGACGCGCCTTTCAGAGGTTCGCTTGTCGATCCAAAGATGTTTGCGATCGACGTGGACGAATGGGGCGAGCGCGACCTGTATCAGGAACACAAAGAGAGCTATCCCGGGCTCTTACAAACCGACCAGTCAAGCAGGAGCGAACTATGAGGCTTGCGGCAGTAGCCGATATTCATATCAACCCGCAAAACCACGAGTCGGACGTGCGCCAGTTTTCGATGGTGAACGAAATGGCCGATGCGCTTGTGATTGCCGGTGACTTTACCAATCATGGAATGCCTGACGAGATGCGCGGCTGCCTCAACGTGCTTGAACACGTTCACATCCCCATCATCGCTGTCCTGGGTAACCACGACCATGAGAGCGGAAATCAGGATGAACTGATGGGGATGCTGCGCCTCGCGGGCGTTCACATGCTCGATGGCAATTGCTTTGAGTTAGACAGCGTGGGATTCGCGGGCACGAAGGGTTTTTGCGGAGGATTCGCACCGCATGAGTTGTTGCCCTTTGGAGAACAGGGAATCAAAACATTTGTCGAGATTGCCGAGCGCGAAGCCATCAAGCTTGACTACGGGCTGGCGCAGCTCAATACGTCTCTCAAGGTCGCAATCACTCACTATGCGCCCATCAAAGAGACCATTATCGGCGAGCCGGAACCGATCTTTCCGTTCCTCGGCAGTTCGCGATTGGAGCGGGTGCTGGACCGCCACAAGCCCATGCTGGCGCTTCACGGCCACGCACATCATGGCAGCTTCTCGCACGTGACCGTGTCGGGTGTGAAAGTCTGTAATGTCGCATTGAACATACTGCGCGAACACGGTGAAGAACATCCGTTTACGATCTTCACGATCTGATGTTCCGTTAAGGCTCTGCGCAAGAGCGCCGCATTCAACGTGCCTGGCGCAAAAAGCGCTCAAGAAAAGATGAATAAGGCGTACGAGTCAAAAACCGGCTTTCGTCCACACCTGGGTATCAGTTTTATTCTGCGTCGTTATTCTGCGTTGACACTGTTCACTTCGCCCTCTGCATCGGTGATGAGGACGGCACTCATTGAACTCCCTCGTCCGGGTTTTGTTGAACGGAAACAGAGTGTCTGCGATAGACTCTTAGCCGTGCGGAGGCCGTCTTTGCGTGTTCGCGAATTTGTCTGTGGTGCGCTGATAGCTCTACTGTCAATTTCAGGCAGCGGGCATGCAGAACAGCAACCACAGACGCCGATGGCCACGCAGCAAAGCGGAACCGCGGGCATAGCCTCCGGTGCAGCAACGAAGCCGGTCTACGACGAACAGATGCGGCCAATCACAGCCGGCGGTTTTGTCGACAAGGGGCCAGTGATCTATGCAGACGCCAGTAAGGCATCCGGCCTGTCTAGCTGGCGGCACGTCATGGGTACTCCGCAGAAGAAGTACATCCTTGAGACGGATGGTTCCGGCGTGGGGCTTATCGACTATGACAACGACGGTTGGCTCGACATCTACCTGGTCAACGGATCGACGTATGATGCATTGGAAGGGCGCGTCGCTCCTCCTCATGCGGGCCTTTTCCATAACAACCACGACGGCACCTTTACCGATGTTGCGACCGCGGCCGGCGTGGCAAATGACCGATGGGGATTCGGCGTGGCCATTGGCGATTACGACAATGACGGCTGGCCGGATATCTTCGTGGCCAACTTCGGCAAGAACCGCCTCTACCATAACAATCACAATGGAACTTTCACCGATGTAGCCGAGAAGGCCGGAGTGACCCTGGGTAACTGGTCAGACGGTGCAACATGGGGTGACTACGACGGCGACGGCCGACTTGACCTTTTCGTCACAGGCTATGTGCATGTTGACGTGAAGCACCAGCCCAGCTCGGATGAGGGCTCAGTGTCTCAAGCCTTCTGCCAAATGCGCGGGGTGCCGGTGGAGTGCGGACCGCGGGGCCTGCAAGGAGAACCGGATCACTTGTTCCACAACAACGGCGATGGCACGTTCAGCGACGTGAGCGTCAAAGCCGGCGTCTCCGATCCCGATGCATTCTACGGCTTCACTGCTGTCTTTGTAGACGTGAACAATGACGGCAAAGTCGATCTCCTCGTGGCCAACGATTCAGAGCGCAATTTTCTCTACATCAATAAAGGAGATGGCACTTTCGACGACCAGAGTTTTATCTCCGGCTTTGCCTTGAACAGCGAGGGCCGCGAGATTGCATCCATGGGTCTCGCGGTGGGTGGATACATGAACGACGGTCTTGTCGATGTGCTGGTTACCGACTTCGGTGACGACTACAAGGCGCTGTACAAAAACGATGGCGACTCCGGATTCACGGATGTGGCGCGCGAAGCCGGGATCGTAAAAATCGCCATGCCCTTTGTGGGGTGGGGTGATGGGCTGATCGACTATGACAATGACGGATGGAAAGACATCATGATGATCAATGGCCACGTCTATCCGCAGGTCGATCAACACGACTGGGGCACCACTTATGCGCAACGGCCGCTTCTCTTTCACAACCTGCGCGGCGGCAGGTTTGACTACGTTCCTCCCGTCAAGGGCTCCGGTCTCGCTGTCGTCACTCCGGGACGTGGTGCGGCCTTTGGCGATCTCTTTAACAAAGGAAAGATCGATGTGGTGATCAATCCGATCGACGGACCCGCGGTGCTTTTGAAAAACATCAATTCCGATCGCCATCATTGGGTGGAGCTCAAACTTGTTGGGGGACCACACAGCCCCCGGGATGCGATAGGGGCTACCGTACACCTCGATGCGGGTGGCATGCGACAACGCGAAGATGTGATGAGCGGCGGCAGTTACATCTCTTCGAACGACCAGCGTGCGCACTTCGGCCTCGGCGACGCTGTCGACGCCGGAACAGCCGAAATTCACTGGCCTTCCGGCGCAAAAGAGACGGTCAGGTTGCCTGCGGTTGATCGAATCTTCACGATCACAGAAGGGAAGGGCATCACCGGTGTGCTCTGTGCCAAGGCGCCATGCGCGGTGCTGCCCGCGGCTCGCGTGCCGCCCACGAAAGCGGACGCTAAAAGGTAGAGCTTGCAGGTGGAACCAATTCGCGCAGTCACATTGCAGCGGGCTGCATTTGTGTTTGTATAAAAGCTATACTTGAGCGAATCCGCCGCGTCACGACTGCAGCACGATGGAGTAGGGAAGAGCTTCATGGCGTCGCATACCAGCTGGTCCCTGAACTCCAAGTACGGCAGAAGTTCGAGCAGAAGAATGACCCTGATGTCTCGTGCAATTCGCGTTGCGTTGATCGTCTTCCTCATGTGGGCATGCGCGCCTTGTGTCCTTCTGGCACAGCAGGCAAAAACGTCGGTAGCGTCGGTCGAGTCGCTCGTCCGCTCTCATCAATACGATCAGGCACTCGAGGCGGCCAGGTCAGGGCTGCTTGAGGCTCCCGCAGATTTCCGGCTTTGGACGCTGCAGGGAATTATCTTCTCCATCAAGGGCAGCAGCGCTGACGCCCGCGCCGCATTCGATAAAGCCCTACGTCTTTCGCCGAACTACGCCCCGGCGCTCAAGGGAGACGTGCAGCTTCTCTACCAGGCTCATGACAAGCAGGCGATACCTCTGCTCGAGAGGATTCTAAAAGCCGATCCGCAAGATCAGACCGCCCATGAAATGCTCGCGATGCTCGAGAAGGCGCAGGGCAATTGCATGGCCGCCATTGATCAATTCCTCCTCACTGAAGAAGCCATCGCGACTCACCCTGAATCGCTTGAGGCCTACGGGGATTGCCTCGTGCAGACGAAGCAGCTTCAAAAAGCCATCCCTGTCTTTGAACGGCTTGTGTCGCTGCTTCCCGATCGCACTTACCCGAAGTACGATCTCGCTGTGGTCCTTGTAACTGCGAAGCAGTATGAAGCTGCAATCAAGTTACTCGATCCACTGCTCACAGACGACCAGAAAGACACTGATATTTTGAGTTTGGGTTCAGAAGCATTTGAAGCCACGGGCAACACGCCAAGAGCAGTTGCGCTTCTCCGCCAGGCGATTGTTCTGAGTCCCACGACCGCTGGATACTATGTTTCTTTCGCGGTCATCTGCATGGATCATGATTCATTTCAGGTGGGCATCGACATGATGAATGCCGGCCTGCAGCGCATCCCCGCGGACTCATCTCTGTATCTCTCGCGAGGCCTTCTCTATGCTCAACTCGCCGAATACGACAAAGCCGAAGCTGATTTCAACGAGGTAGAAAAGCTTGATTCACAGCAGAGTCTTTCATCCTATGCAGTCGATCTCGCCGACCTGCAGAGAAACGATCCTGACAAGGCGCTTCTAAGAGTGAGAACTCAACTGAAGACGCATCCAGACAGTCCGCAGTTACATCTGTTGCTCGCTGAGTTACTCATGAACCAGACCCCAGCCGCGGAGAGTATCCAATTCAAAGAAGCGATGAGGTCGGCGCAACTAGCTCTGAAGTTGAAGCCGGACATGGTCGGTGCGAGGGATCTTCTCGCTAGCATGTACATGCACTCCGGACAATATAACCTGGCGATCGAACAGTGCCGCCAGGTGCTGCAGCAGTCTCCCTCAGACGAGGCCGCCGCCTACCATCTTGTCATCGCGTTGCGCCATTCGGGTCAAAGCGGAACCGATGAGATGAAAGCGCTCGTCAAGCGACTCTCTCAGATGCACCAGGAGTCGATGAAAAAAGAGACAGACAGAAAGCGATACCGGTTGGTCGAGCAGGAACCTCCGCCTGGTAAATAGGTGCGCGTTCTGCAGCGCAGGCGCACGATGTTACGATCTGCCACACTGATATAGATTCGAATAACAGCATGAGAAAGGGCGAGGCATCTGATTGATCGCCGAGGAGGCGCATGCGGTCTCCGTCGCCCAATTCTCAATAGAATGCGCGCTACAGCATTTTCGATTCTGTTCTATACCAGAAACCGGTAGGTGGCTTTTTCCTTAAGAAAAAGCCACCTTGCACAATGCCACAACGTCAACATGTGAAGCGAAAATGCTCTAGAAACTGGCGCGCAAGTGGAATTGAATACTGCGCGCCGGCAGCTGATTGGTCGAGTGTCCGAAGAGTCCGCCCGACATATCCGAGTTGACACCATGCAGATTAGCTCGATTGAACAGGTCGAAGACTTCTCCCTTTGCTTCCAGCTTCATTCTCTCTCCCATGAAGAACGGGAAGGTGAAGAATTTCTCAAAGGTGAAGTCCACATTGTTATATCCCGGCTGGTCATACGTGTTACGACCCAGATTGCCCTCGGCGCCCAATCCAGGTGCGGGGAATGCTGAAGCCACAAAGAGACCGTTCAGATAATCCTTCTTCTTCTTTCCCGCCAGGTGCCTTCCGAAAGCCGGCACATTGGGCACGTCGTAGTTGTATCCATCGGCGTTGTAATCGCCGCCGGTATTGCCGATGACATTGCCGTCCGCGTCAAATACCGGATGAAACGACGCGTTGTTGGTAACCGTGAAAGGCAGTCCTGACTGCAATATCCACACGCCGCCAAACTGCCAGCCGCCAAGAATATTTCTCGCCACGGCGGAGTTATAGGTGCCCGGAACAATCCAGGTGCCGTCTGCGGAGAACTGTTGATGGATGTCAAAGTCCGCTCGTCCGCGCTGTGCTCTGAAGTTGTCTGCATCGATGATGTTTGTGTTGGTTGTGATCTGCCCGCCGGATATTGATTGCGCCGTACTGTAGACATCGAGCGACTTGCTCATCGAATAAATTCCACGTAGGGCGAACCCATGAGACATGCGGCGAGTGAGGATTGCGGAGCCGACATGCCCTATGGAGTTTCCGTTGGACGTGCCGTACTCAATGGCGCCAAAGCTTGGGTTGAGGAATTGGGGATTGTTTTTGTTGATGATCAAATCGCCGGCGAA
>WNGK01010837.1_pt1 | contig 12053 bp, 17 predicted proteins | sample 5400601 | NCBI WGS metagenome assembly WNGK01 (sample SAMN13153376, study PRJNA577476) | soil metagenome | isolation source: 60 cm soil or saprolite under Garry oak tree replicate 1 | place: USA:California | collected 2016-06-15
CCTCCCGCAAACCCCAGATTTTCCTTACAGCTTTTTTACATTTCTCTGCCAATTCCTTGAAAATATTGAGGCAAAGTATGTATACAAGCAAAAACACGTCTCGTACCAGGGTCACTGTCGTAACGAAGAAAGGTTATTAGTGAATAAATATGCTGTACTATAATAGTAATGATGAGCCAACAGCTCCATATTACGCCCCCTATGAGCAGGAGCCCACACTGCCGTATCGAGCCGCGCCCGCACAAACAGCGGCATCACCACAGCAGGCTGCGCTTGAACAAACGTCAACACCGCCTTTGCCACCAGTATCCCCATCTCAGCCCCCTCCACCACGCTCCCCCAGGCGCTGGGGTACAGCGATTGTGCTGGGACTACTGCTCGTGGTTCTGAACATCGGCTTGTTCGCGGGCTGGCAGTTGGGCAGGAGCAGTGCAACTACTACGGCTTCCACCACGGGAACGCTGCAGGCTGGAACAAATCCCACGACCTCTATTCCCGCGCTCACCGGAAATAATATCCAGGCTGTGCGCGAGGCAGTAATCGCCAAGGTGCAGCCGGCGGTTGTGCAGGTAAACGTGACCACCTCGTCCGGAAACCAGCTAGGCTCTGGCGTCATCATCGATCGTCGCGGCTACATCGTCACAAACAATCACGTGATCGCTGGCGCGACCAGTATCAATGTCGTGCTCAATGATGGCAGGAAGCTGCAGGCGCAACTGGTTGGAACCGATCCCACCGATGACCTGGCCGTGTTGAAGATCACCCCACCTGCCAGCGGCCTCACAGTGGCAACCCTGGGTGACTCGTCGAAGTTGCGGGTGGGACAGGATGTGCTGGCCATCGGTAACCCGCTTGGTTTCTCGCAAACGGTAACTAACGGCATCATCAGCGCCCTCAACCGCACCGCCTCCGAAGGCCAGAACGGCGCAACGCTGCCAAACGCCATCCAGACCGACGCGCCTATCAACCCGGGCAACAGCGGCGGCGCACTGGTAGACCTGCAGGGCAACCTGATCGGCATTCCCACGTTGGGAGCCATTGATCCCGAATTCCGCACTCCCGCCAACGGCGTTGGCTTCGCCATCCCATCGAACCGTGTGAAGCTTATCGCGGAGCAAATCATCGATACTGGCAAAGTTACCCATACGGGGCGCGCGGCCCTGGGCATCAGTGTAACCAGCGTTGACGCGAACCTTGCTGCCCAGGATAACCTGTCCATCGATCACGGCGCGCTCATAGCCAGCGTCGTGCCAAACAGCGCGGCGGCTCAAGCGGGCCTGCGCGCAGGCGATGTCATCATACAGGTCGGCAGCCAGGCAGTAAATGATGCCTCGTCATTGGGCGATGCCCTTGCCGGTAAAAACCCCGGTGACACCGTTTCCATTACCATTATGCGTGGCAGCCAGCAACTCACCATCAACGCCACCCTTGGCGAGCTGCAGGCCGGGTAAAGATGGTAGATAATCACCCTGGCCTCACTTTTTCGGGGGCGACCACGTGGTCGCCCCTACATTTCCTCTTTGAAGCCCTGTCTACTCCAGGCCTCCATCCCACCCACGACGTTGCACAATTCTGTAAATCCATGCCTTTGCAGGATAGAGCAGGCAAGCGAACTGCGCTGGCCGCTGGCGCATGTTACGGCCAGTGGCCGCCTGCTGTCGAGATCTTGCAGGCGTTGCTCTAGCAAGTAATACGGGATATGTACCGCTCCCGCGATATGTCCTTCATCCCATTCTCCCTGGTCGCGCACATCCAGCACTGTAAACGTGTCGTGCTGCGCGTGCAGCTCATCGACCGTTATCTGTTCCAGGTACTGCGCTGGCAGACCCGCTCCTTGCCATGCCTGCATCCCACCATCCAGGTAACCTGTTACCTGGTCGTAGCCGACCACGGCCAGTTGCGCGGCCGCCTCCCGCAGGTCGCGTTCATTCTTGACCACCAGCAGCAGGCGGCTCTCCAGGGGAACAATGAAGCCAACGCGGGTAGCAAAGGCAGAACCTCGCAGGTAGACCTGCAGCGCTCCCGGAATATGACCTTCTCCAAATTCTTGCGGTGAGCGCGTATCGATGACCTGCGCCCCTGCATGCATCTCCCTTTGAAAGCTTTCGGCACCGAGAGCTACAGGAACCGGCGGCGCGGTATCATGCGTATAGTCTCCACAGTTGCGTTCAACGATCTTGAGCATGTTGGGTGGACGCTGCGGCAAATTCTCGTTGATATCATGAATAAACGTCTCGCGTTGACGCGGCGCGATGGCCGGGTTATGCTTGCGCTCAAAGCCAATCGTTGAACTCGTCTTGGGATTCATGCCGCGCCCGCATAATGAGCCGGCCACATGCGCCGGGTAGACCTCGACGCCATCTTCGAGCTTCAAAAGGCGGTTGAAGATACTATCATAGAGAGCGTTGGCTCCCTCTTCGCTCTGCACCGCCAGGTCGGGCCGCGCAACATCACCGATAAATAGCGAATCGCCCGTCAGCACCAGCCAGGGGTCTTCGCAGCGGCTGGTATCGGAAACGGCCAGCGCGATATGCTCCGGGCGATGGCCAGGCGTATGGATGACGCGCAGCTTGGCAACGCCAAAGTGCAGTTCATCGCCATCTTTGAGGTCCTCGTGGGGATATGCTGCTCCTGCCTGTTCGTGCACGTAAATAGGCGCACCGGTACGGCGCGCAATCTCACCATGGCCTGAGATGTGGTCGGCGTGGTTATGCGTCTCGATCACGGCAGCTACGCGCATCTCTTTGGCCGCGGCCAACTCGAGGATATCGTCTACCATATCCAGGCGCGGATCAACTACCGCGCACACGCCTGCGTTCGTGCAGCCAACAATGTAGCTGGCACAGCCCAGGTCCTCTTTGACGATCTGCTTGAAGTACATCGTTGTAACTCCTGTGTTTTCAAAACGCCCTTTGCCAACATACTTCGTTCACGCTCAGCCTGTTCTTCCGGCGTCAATGGCCGTGGCTCAGGAAGATTGAGAATTTTCCCTTCGCGGTACAGCTTCTCCATAAACTCCTGATCTGTTAAAGGGCGTTTTGCAGGAGTAGCTGATGAAAGATGCTGCACCATGATCTCGTGGAGCACTTCTTCGGGCTGCGTGCCACGTTTATTTGCCTCCTCAGTGAGCGCTGCATATTCCTGGTCAGTCAAGGTGACTGTCATCTGGTAAGCCATGAAGATACCTCCATATATAAGCCAGAGTTGTTCTATTTAGTATATCACTATATCACCCTTATTGACCCCGCAACTTAAACGCCCCCGCCGGCCTATACGGCTGGAGCATCCACAGCGGGCGCCGCAGCCCATCAGGACGATCTACCTGCGGGCGCGTCATGGCCAGCCAGCGCTTATAGACTTCGTACGCTTTATTGGTATCGACATACACATCCCCATAGCAGCCTCCGGGGTGAGCCGCCTCAACCGTCACCTTCTGGTGCCAGCAGTGCATAAATTCTCTTCGATGGTCAGTTTCTGACCGGGTCGATAAGGCGATTCGAAATACCTGCGTATACCAAGGCTGCCATCAGGGTCGATACGCCACGACAATTCAATCCAGAACTCGTCTTCCTCCCACACCTCGCCGGGATTGGCCTGGTAGCTGTACTGCACAGGCTCGCCGTGACGTGCTTTGTAGACGCGCAGCACCGGCTGGCGGAAACCGATCCAGCGGCTGGCGTGCGTCTCCTGGCTCATCAGGTCGTGGCGTTCGCTGCCCACGCCCATCGGCAGTACATAATCGGCGTATCACGCCGTCTCGCTCCATACAGGGGTCAGGGCAGCATGCAGCTCTACCTGCCACTCGTTGGTCAGCATCTCAATCCATGCAGTACCGTCGGGATTCGTCCACACTGGATTGTAGACGCGGGTGAAGTAGGCTGCAAGCTTCCCACGCCCCTCGCGCAGGAAATATGGCAGCAGCATGCTCATTTCATAGTTCGCCAGGGGATACTCGGGCGGGAAGAGTAGCTCATTCCATATCTCCGGTGGAGCAGGCTTGAGAAAGGGCGCGGGCACGAACTTGTTCCAGCTATTGGGAGCTGTTCCCTCAGGCGTGCCAATACTGCCTGTCAGCACCGAGAGGAACCACAGCACCCGCGACACCTGCCACCCGCCCAGGTTTCCCGCGCTGGCAGCCCGCCAGGTATGCGCCGCAAACGCGGTACCGGCCTACCCAATCTGGCGAGCGATATCGACGATGACCTCCTCTGACAGCCCGCTCTCCTGGGCGGCGAAAGCGGGAGTAAACCCGGCATACAGGTCTATCAGTATCTCTATGAAGCGCTCGAAGGTCTGCGGCACACCAGGATGTTCTGCCGCTATGTAATCCTGCCAGTTGACCCAGCGCCGCATGTATTCGCGATTATACAGCATATCCTTCTTGTTTCGCTTTGTGAGCAAGACAGCAGAGTTGACCCAGCGCCGCATGTATTCGCGATTATACAGGTTTCTTGACGCGCCCCGTTTCTTTATCAACATAAGCCATCAGCCCGCATGCCGCCTCGCAATTGAAGCAGATAGTAGGAATGATTTCGTAATGCTTTTCAAGCTTGCGCGGCCATGCCCTGGCATCGTACTCAACCCAGTCATACCAGCGTTCCGGCGGTGGGCACGACGCCAGGTCGCGCACTGTCATCTGCTCCCCGCTCGGAGCAATATGCTGCTTTAAAAGTATTTCTGTCATCACTATCTCTCCTCTACATTCGCACTATGCTTGCTAAGCCACTCCTCCTGGAGGATAGCATACAGGTACTCATCTCCCCACTTTCCCTTAAACCATACATTCTGTATGAAGTGTCCCTCGCGGCACAGGCCCAGCCGCTCAAGCAGCGTTATGGAAGCAGCATTTTCGCAATCGGTAATCGCGATCACACGATGCAGCCCCAGCGTCCTGAAGACGTAGTCCAGGACACGTGAAACGGCCTCTGACGCTATACCTTTTCCTTGATAGGCGCGAGCCAGCGTATAACCGATTTCGGCCTGCAGCTCGTCATGCTCATTGATCTTCAAAGCGCAGTCTCCAACAAGTGTACCCGTTTCCTTGAGTTCAATGGCGATCTGGAACCACTGACCGGGCACACCAGGTTGTACCATCTTTTGCTCTTCAATAAAAGCGTGCGCCTCAGCTTCGCTTATCCCTTCCCAGCCCTGATATCGAGCCACGTCAGGATCATTGCGATAGGCCATGAATGGCACAAGATCGGCATTCGTAAAATGCCTCAAGATCAACCTGGCCGTCTCAAGATTGGTGAAATGCGTCTTTTGCATTAGCATTTTCTCTCCGGTGTATAACTTGCATCCCCATTGACGTCAAGTGAAGGCGGATAGCAAGCGAACAAGCCCGACATCATCCTGTAGGGGCGGGAGTGGTGCAGAGCGGGGTGGGGGCCTTTATGGCCGCCCGTTTCGGGGGACCGTGTGGCCGCCCGCTCCTGGGCCCGCGTGCCTCATCGGGTGCCCATCAACGGAACAAGGGCTCCACCCCGCCATCTGTCATCCTGAGCGGAGCGAAGGATCTGTGCTCCGCTCAGGATGACAGCAGTGCTTCAGTGAACGCCTCTGGGGCTCCGCCCTTGCACCCCATCTCCGAACTGGCCTCCTGAATTACATACTGATCAGCTTAATGGTACAATCTGCCCGGCCACCACAAAGCAATACTCATAGGCAAACAACCCCGCCAGCGCGGCAATACTCGCCAGCGCCAGCAGTACAGGCAGGGCAACCGGCACCAGCAGCGCTATAGACAGCATGGCTATAGGAAGCAGCGAACCAACAGTGAAACATGGCCCCCAGAATGTCTTGTGCAGCCCTCCCTGTCTCATATAACGTGTAGCCATAGCTACATGGCTGTTGCTATGCGAACCGCGTACTTCCCATAGCACAAGCGCGATATGCAGCACAATGGCTATAAGCAGCACAAGAGCGAGGAACATACTGATTGTGCTGCCAGGGTTGAGCACCAGGGCGAGCAGTCCCAGGGCAGCGGCGCCAGCGAGCACAGCCTGCACTAGCAGAATAGGTAACAGCAAAGGACTTTGCCAGAAGTCTCGTCCCTCGGCCTGTCCGAAGAGGAAAGCGCTGTAACCCGCCGCACTTCCACATAACGCGGCCGGGAGGAGCAGCCAGCGCAGCCCATCCGGGAGACCCAGCAGCGCGGCCCCGAACCACGCCGCTTCGATCAAGCCAAACACACCCAGGATGTAGCCGCCCCACACGAGCCAGGAGGCAGGATTCGCTTTCGTGACCAGGAACAGCGCCCGGTCGGGCCGCTTCAGATCAGCAACGAGCAGATTGACCAGAAAATAGCGCCGCGAGTTAGGAAACTCGCCCTTCTCAACGTACTTGACCCAGGTGCGATAGACCCGATGGGAACGTCGTGTTCGGCCTTGCAGGCCACCGTGCAGGCGTGGCAGCCAATACATTTTCGCTGGTCGATGACAAATGCGTACTTTGTCATGGTGGGACCCCTTTTAGGTGATATGCAGGTATATGAAACATCACCATCCTATTTTAGTATATCCAAAGAAGATGCCTTCTACCTGGCACATCTCTTGCTTACCCCGGATGCATCACATACAATATCTTCAACAAGGCTGTTGCAAGATCGGGAAGAAGCAGAGGTCCAGGGGGCTGCAGCCCCCTGGCGGAGCGCGAGGTGTCCTCGCTTCTCCTCATTTCCCTGCCGCCGCAGGCGGCAAAAAAGAACTTTGCATCAGCCCTGATATCTTCAACGCGATGACTTGACACTGCAAAGGACAGGGTGCATCCGAGAAGAACCTTGAGAAAGGACGAAGTGCGATGGACGATCAAGTTCTACAGAAGGTAAAGGAATGTGCCGTCGACTATCTTCAGATGAGGATGGATGATAGTATCTCTGTTTCTGAAATTTATCATGACGACACGACCCAGGGCTTTGATGTCAGCATACAAGGAAGAGAAGTCCCTACCCCACAACGATGCATTGTGGTGGTGAAAGACGGCCAGGCAAGCATTGTGGACGAATCAGATGCACCTCTCGCATTCCAACCGTGAGAGCAGCAACAAGCTGAACTGGCACGCCTTTCCTTTTTCTAGGAAGGCATTGCGGCCTCGATTGCAGCGAGGAGCGTCTCCAGTTCATAAGTATCATCGTGGCGTACCCCATTGATGAAGAAGGTCGGTGTGCCGTTCACTCCACTGCGTACACCGCTCAAGAAATCTTCGTGCACGCGATTGGTATGCACGTGCTCAGTCATCTCGCGCTTGAACGTCTCCTCATCAAGATGGAGTGCGACAGCATATTGGACTAAATGCGCATCGTCGAGCGCCTGTTGATGCTCAAAGAGGTGATCATGCATCTGCCAGAACTTCTCTTGGACGGCGGCAGCTTCCGCGGCCTCCGCGGCATGCTGGGCATGCGGGTGGCTCTGGGTCAGGGGAAAGTTCCGAAAGACAAAGCGCAGCCGATCCCCCAAACGTCGCTGGATCTCCTTGATGATGGGATAAGCCTCCCCACAGTAGGGACACTCATAATCACCGTATTCCACCACGGTCACCGGGGCAGTTTCTGGTCCCCGCCGGTGATCGCGCTGGCTCACTGGCAGTGTGAGCCAGGCCGTTCCTGATTCTTGCGTCATTGAAAAGTCTCCTCCGTCTACAACGCTTCAAGGGCAGTCAGTATCCCATCCGCACCAGGGTTGATCCCTACAGCAGAGACATAGCTCCAGCGAATCATCCCCTGGGCATCCAGCACAAATAAGGCTCGTTCACTCGTCCCATCTGGTCGACGATACACACCATACATTTTGGCGACTGCCCCCTTGGGCTCGAAGTCTGCGAGCAAGGGAAAGTGCAAATTCCTGTCCTGGGCAAAAGCTTTGTGACACCAGACACCATCCACTGAGATTCCGAGCAACTCGGCATGGAAGCGGCCAAACTCCGGCAGAACCTCGTTATAGAGGGCCATTTGGTCACCACATACCGGGCTCCAATCGGCAGGATAGAAGGCGAGAATAACGGGTTGACCGCGAAAGTCGCTCAAAGAAACCGATTGATCAGGCGTACTCTGTAAGGTAAAGTTGGGCGCTGGAGTACCAGGTTGGAGCGCTGAAGATGGCTCATCTTGAGCAGGCTGGTTCTCTCTCCGATCTTTGTCAAGGCTCAAAACGTTTTCTTCCTCTCTAGATCCGGCAGCAGGTGGACGGGGATGAGCAATCTGCCGCATAAGAATGAGCTTTGCTTCAACAGGTGACGTGGAACAAGCCAATGACCGGACCTGCGCTTTCATTCCAGCTTTCAATTGCCCTGGGGGTAGGGAGCAGATCAACCTGGCACTGCTTGCGACTGAAATACTCCGCTGCCTCCTCGGAAAGCTTGACATTGTCATACTGCCCTGTGCCGATGATGAGTCGTCTCGCTCCTTTTTCATAGACCTGCCTGGCTTCAGCCAGCGACAGGATGTGCGATGTGCCATAAACCGCTTTGGATAGTTTTTTCTTGCGTTTTTTCACCTGGCCGCCAGAGCGGATGAGCACGTCATGCTCGATTACAGTTCCTTCAACGGTGATCGAGCCAAAAGTGGTCTGATCAATGTGAGGCTTCATCTTCCCCCTCCTCAGTTTGCACGAACATGTCTATGGAATTTGAAATATGTACCCCTCGTCCGTATTTATATAGCAATATAATGGAGAACCGAAACTCAATCACTCAGGACATATCCATGAACGAAACTCTACAACCTGGTACCTTGTTGGCCAGTATTTATCCTCTCTACGCTGCCTGGCTAATGGAGAGTATAGCAGAAGCACCATCGAGATACAACAGAACCAAAGTGTTTTTCCTTGACATACCCATTCCACCTCTCTACAATAAAACGCACTATAAAGACGATCAAAACCGGTAAAGAGATGCAGAGATGGCAGATCGCACAGGACAACAGTTGGGCAACTATCATATCTTGCGCCTGCTTGACAAGGGCGGCTTCGCCGAGGTCTACCTGGGTGAGCATATCTACCTGCAAACGCGGGTCGCCATCAAGGTGCTGAACACCCAGTTGACACCCCAGGACATGCAGCGTTTTCTCACCGAGGCGCGCACCATCGCGCGCCTGGCGCATCCCCATATCGTGCGCGTCATCGACTTCGGCAGGGACGGGGAAACTCCCTTTCTCGTGATGGACTACGCACCTCATGGCACCTTACGTCAACGCTACCTCAGGGGAACGATCCTCCCCCTGCCTGTCGCTGTCATGTACGCCAGCCAGGCAGCTACGGCTCTGCAACATGCCCACAATCAACACATTATTCACCGCGATATCAAACCAGAAAACATGCTGCTGGGGCAGCAGGACGAGCTGCTGCTGAGCGACTTTGGCATCGCCACCATCGCTCACAGGACTGCCAGCCAGTTCACACAAGACATGGTCGGTACCGTCGCCTACATGGCACCCGAACAGGTCCAGGGGAAACCACGCCCGGCCAGCGATCAGTACGCACTGGCCATCATCGTGTACGAGTGGCTGAGTGGCGCGTGCCCTTTTCAAGGCACGCTGACAGAAATCGCTACCCAGCAAATACTGGCTCTCCCGCCACCCCTGCATGAGAAGGCCCCCGGCATCTCGCCTGCCGTGGAACAGGTGGTGATGACCGCGCTCGCCAAAGATCCAAAGCAAAGATTCGCCGGCGTGCTCACCTTCGCCAGCGCCCTGGAACAGGCCTGCCAGTCCTCTGCAGGCGCCACGACCGAGAAGCAGGCACCCTACCCGGCCACGATAAGCTCTCTGTTCGAGAAGCAGTCGCCCACAGGAAGTGGTAACAGGGCTAAGCAGCCATGGGGCATCGGGAGGCGCCAGTTGCTGGCTATGCTGATCGGATTGCTCCTCTACGCGAACCTGAGTCATATTTTCCTGGCCCTCTACCTGCGACGCGGCAACCCTCCAGACGTGCTGTGGTTGCTTCCAGCCGCCCTCATTCCTCTTTTTATTGGGGCGGTCTTTGGTCCCTGGGCCGGCCTGGTGACAGGAGGTCTTGGCTTCTTCATTGGCGACTACATCTCTGCCAGGCTCAATGTTGACCTGCGCAGCGCTTTGCTCGGCTCTCTTTGCTGCTGGAGCCCCAGGTCCTTTGATATTGGCTTTGTGCCGATCGGTTTCATCGCAGGACTCAGCACGCTCATCACAGGAGGACGCTACCATACGGCCCGCAACGTGGCTCTCGCGGTGGCTTTCGGTATCGCTGGCATAGTCACCGGCTTCTTTGCCGTCTTCAACCACATCTGGGGCGTAACTATCCTTGGCACCTGGGGCGACTTTGTCCACATCGCGCTGCCGAATATCATTCTCACCCTGGTGACGCTTCCCCTCCTGCTGGTGCTATACAATGGGGTCATCAGCCGCAGGGCATATTAGCTTAGAAGAGGAATTATCATATGCGCCGTACAAAGATTGTCTGTACGATAGGCCCTGCTACTAACAGCGAAGCACAACTCGAACAACTCATGCAGGCAGGTATGAATGTTGCCCGACTCAACTTTTCGCACGGCACACATCAGGAGCATGAGCAAGTCATTGAACACGTACGCGCTATTTCTGCTCGCCTTGACTGTGCGGTGGCGATTTTACAGGACTTACAGGGGCCGAAAATACGGATAGGCACTCTCCAAGATGGGAAACCTGTCACGCTTGTTGATGGTACCCAGGTAACAATTACCACTAGGGATATTGTTGGTAATGGGCATGTTATCTCAACAACGTATAAAGCTTTACCACAGGATGTGAAGGTTGGAGATCGCATTCTGCTGGATGACGGTCTGCTGGAATTATGCGTCGTGAGCGCGAATGATATCGATGTGCAGTGTCTGGTAGTTCAAGGTGGTGTACTTGGAGAGCATAAAGGCATCAACTTGCCAGGTGTTGCGGTAAGTTCTCCTGCACTGACAGAGAAAGATCGTGATGATTTGCGGTTTGGCATCGCGCACGGTGTTGATTATGTGGCGCTGAGTTTCGTCCGCAGAGCGGAAGATGTGCGTGAAGCCAAGCAACTCATTCACCAGTATGTCAGAGAATACTATGGGGAGGAGGAGAGTTGGGATGTGCCACTCATCGCCAAAATAGAGAAGCCAGAGGCAGTCGAACACCTTGATGATATACTTGCTGTTGCCGATGGCGTGATGGTTGCACGTGGCGACCTCGGCGTCGAAATGCCACAGGAGAAAGTACCACTGATACAAAAGCGTATTATCACCCAAAGCAACGAGCGAGGCTTACCTGTCATCACGGCAACACAGATGCTTGAGTCAATGGTCACTAACCCCCGTCCTACGAGAGCAGAGGTTAATGACGTGTCAAATTCTATTCTTGATGGAACCGATTCCGTGATGCTCAGCGCTGAAACATCGGTAGGTGCTTTTCCTATTGAGGCGGTTCAGATCATGGCCCGCATCGCGTTGGAGACAGAAGCCGCCTATCCCACTGCCGTACTACCTATCCATAAACACCGCTCTCTCGCTCACGCAGTCAGTCATGCCGCACGAGCACTTGCAGAAGATACGAATGTACAAGACATTGTTGTCTTCACGCGCTCTGGAAACACGGCTCGTCTTATTTCAAAAGATCGCCCGCGTGTACCTATTCTCGCGTATACCCCTTCTGAGCAGGTCTATCATCAACTCGCGCTCTGGTGGGGAGTGTGGCCCTATCGTATGAGTATGCAGGGTACTACAGAGGAGTTGATAGCTCTCGCCGAGCAGCGTTTGCAAAGCAGCAAGCTCGTGCAACATGGAGAGTACGTCGTGATTATGGGTGGGATACCTATCGCAAGCCGGGCGCGCACGAACTTTGTAAAGCTGCACCGCATCGGCAATGATGGATGACTGGGGAACAGGCAAAATGTCCTGGTAGTTTCCTCTCGAAATTCAAAGCCCGGCGAAGATCGTCAAGCCTGGATCGCGTTATCCGCCAACGGCAGCGTAAACCAGAAGGTCGAGCCCTGTCCCAGGTGGCTCTCCACTCCTACCTGTCCCCCGTGTTGCTCAATGATAGCCTTTGCGAGAGCCAATCCCAGCCCCAGCCCTCCCCG
>WNGK01006754.1_pt1 | contig 12052 bp, 5 predicted proteins | sample 5400601 | NCBI WGS metagenome assembly WNGK01 (sample SAMN13153376, study PRJNA577476) | soil metagenome | isolation source: 60 cm soil or saprolite under Garry oak tree replicate 1 | place: USA:California | collected 2016-06-15
TATCCAGATCTCCAGAGCGGAGACTCGAAGAAGTACCTTCCTCAGGCGATTAAACGCGTGATTGATATTGTGGGGAGTGCCGTGTTGCTTCTGTTTCTTAGCCCTCTCCTTGGAGCGATAGCGCTTGCAATAAAACTAACCTCCAAAGGTCCGGTGCTTTTTCGGCAGGATCGACTTGGACAGTTCGGAACCTCCTTCAAGTGTCTCAAGTTCCGAACAATGAATGAGAACAACGATCCAAAGATTCACCAAGAGTACATTCAACAATTCATCGCCGGTAAATCGGGCAACGAAAACGCTGAGCCCGGAAAGCAAGTCGTCTATAAGATAACGAACGATCCCCGCGTGACATCAATTGGGAAATTCCTCCGCAAGACGAGCCTCGACGAATTTCCACAGTTCTGGAACGTTTTGCGAGGCGACATGTCTCTTGTTGGCCCTCGGCCGCCGGTACCCTATGAATATGAAGCCTACGATATCTGGCACCGCCGGAGAGTTCTTGAAGTGAAGCCGGGTGTCACCGGGCTGTGGCAGGTCAGCGGCCGGAGCCGGATGTGCTTCGATGACATGGTTCGATTGGATCTCCGATACTCACAGTCCTGGTCCCTCTGGCTCGACCTGAAGATTCTCATGGCGACTCCACGCGCAGTTCTCGGTGGTGAGGGCGCTTACTAGACCGCGTTTCGGGCGATTGCAGGCCTAAGTAGAACGATCCGCTGCAACAGACGGACTATAAGTGCAAGGCTATTTCAGAGCAATTGCCCCTAGTCTAGATGAACCCGAACCAGTACCGATCCATAACCTCGTGGCGGGAATGCCCGGCCGAATCTCAAGACTGTGGAAACTCCCTCGCGTACCTCGAGAAGTCGGATGGTTGGACTTGTCTATTCCGGATTGGCCCGGGAATCCCTTACCTCGGCCCGTTCGATGGTTTCGAATCCCGTTGCAAGCTCGGGCAGCATCGTTCCATTGCTTTCGAAAAAGTTAAATGCGATACGACCAATTGGTGTTACGGCAACAGCCGATTGATCGGCCACCACCGGACTTGCGATCATCTAAGTTGGTACGAGCCGCATTACGATCATTGGTAGAATCATTCAGCAAGGAAATTTGGCCTGGAGCCGGTTACGAGCGGCACGAGGTGAGAGAGGGTGTCCATGAGTGTCGATCAGCCACAAATTTCCGATGATTCCCCGTACCGCTCGAAGGAAATCGCGCTGTGACGGCAACGGAGACGCGGGCATTGGACGAGCTCAACGCTAGTGTTAGAAAGCGATGCCTTCTGTTTGGTTCTTGGATTGTACTTTCCTCCCTGATCTTTTCACGCGCCATTAGTGCCTTCGTTCGAATCTCTCTTTCGAACCCCGATGCCTCTCACCTCATCCTCATTCCATTCATAAGCGCTTGGGTGATGTTCGTGGAACGGCGCAAGGTTTTCCGGGATCTGTCCTACGACAAAATAATTGGCGGTTGCTTCCTCTTTCTCGCTTGCGGCGCGGCGCTCATTTCGCACTTTGCAGGAGGAGGCGCATCACGCGACATGCAACTTTCTGGCTACATTCTGGCGCTGGTGTTGAGCTGGGTGGCTGGTTTCGCTCTTCTATTTGGAGAATCTTCCTGCAGGGCAGGCTACTTCTCGCTCCTTTTTCTCTTCTTTATGATCCCGTTACCCGAATCCTTCTTCAACCATATCATCTATCTCCTTCAGTTGGGTTCTACTTGGGTCACCGAAAGCCTGTTCGACCTATTGGGTGTCCCAGTCTTGCGTGAAGGATTTGTCCTCCATCTCGCGCGGTTCAATATCGAAGTGGCGCAGGAGTGCAGCGGCATCCGTTCAAGCATGGCGTTGCTCGTCCTGGCGCTGCTTGTCTCCCACTTTCAGCTCAACCGTTTTTGGAGCAAATTTCTGTTCGTTGTTTCCGGCCTGCTAATGATGATCCTCAAGAACGGAATTCGAATCGCCACACTCTCCCTGCTGGCAATCTATTTGGATCCGGACTTCCTCCTTGGGAAATTGCATCACGAAGGGGGAGGCGTCTTTTTTGCGCTGGCATTACTATTGCTCCTTCCTGTTCTCGCTCTTCTTCAGCGATGGGAATCCAGAAGTCCAGTGGCGACTGCGCCTGCAAGCCTCTCCTAAGGATCCCTGATCCGCGTTGCATGCTAACCGGCGTTAATTGTGAGGGAATCGAGTTTGGACACCAAACAAGGAGCGATTGAATCTACCCAAGCCACCGAGCCAATGATTGGATGAGAGAATCTCGAAAGGTTTGAAGCAATTTGCAGAGTAGCGGAGGGCCAAACCCTATCCGGAGAAGCTCTGACGACCCTCTTTGAATTTATCTTTCAGCTTTCGCGCGGTCTAAATGGATTCGGCCTATGGGTTCGGTTATCAACCTTTGTCCTCGCGGTACCCATAATAATAATCCCTGTAGGAATCGTGCTTTTCTACATGATTGAGCACTATCCCGAGCAAATTCTTGTCTTGAAATTCCGCCGCAGTCTTTTCGGCGATCTCCCCATTTGTTGAGCCTGCTTGCACTACGAGCAATACTCCGTCCGTCAGATCTGCCAGGATGCTTGCATCGTGGACCGGCATGGCAGGCGGTGAGTCGATGATGATCCAATCGAACATCGGAGTGAAGCGATCCAATAGCTGCCTCATCCTTTCACTGAGAAGTAGCTCGCTTGGATTTGGAACTTGGCTTCCGCCAGGGATAAAGAAAAGTTTCTTCTCCATGCCCTTCTGAACTATTTCAATTTCGCTTGCCTCTCCCCTCAAATAGTCTGAAAGTCCCGGACGATTTGGTGCGCCAAGCGCAGCGTGCAATCGCGACGCCCGCATGTCTGCGTCCAAAAGCAGGACTCGCAAGTCGGGCTGCTGTACAATCGACAGGGCCACGTTTGACGCGACAAAGCTTTTTCCTTCCCCGGCAACACTACTCGTAATCAGCAGTCGTCGCAATGTGCGGGTACTGGCAATCTGATACAGTCGCGAGCGCAGAGTTCGAAACCGCTCCGATACGGCATGTTCAACGATCGAATCTTGAAACACACTTTTCAGTGGGTCAAGCCGCCACTCCGGGTGTGCGCACCGCATAACGAGTTCTTCATAGCGCAGCGGCATCGCCTGGTGGCCGCCAGGCACAATTCGTGGTGGTATTACGGGCAAGCCGACTTCAGATGCCCCCGTTACCAAGCGTCGAGTTTCTCCAGCCTCTTCCCCAACTCCAGCTTCCAATCCGGCCGCAAGTTGGGTGGATCTCTCTTCCGCGGCTTTCTTCAAGGCTTCATGAATGCGACTCATCGTTTCTTCGGATGCCTCTCTGCGCGATTCAGTTGATTTGAACCACGGATGGTTTTAATACATCCCCATTTTTTGCGCTCAATGCGGAAGCATCAAATATCGGAAGACTTGCGAGAACCGGGACTTTGAGATACAGCTCCACTTCTCTCTCGGTGTGGAGAGTCTGATCCATGGCTATTAACATGTACAGGATGCCCACACCCAATGCAAGCCCTACGCACAATCCGCCCCCAGCGAAGTTTATGAGTTTCGGGAATGACGGCTTCATCGGCAGGCTAGGCGGATCCAACACGCGAAATTGCTCCCCCTCTTGTTGATGCGCTAGGTCTGTTGCCATTGCAGAATTATCATGCTTCTTCAAAAGCTCGTTGTAAAAATCCAGCGCACTCTGATAGTTGCGGGTCAATTCCTTCAGCTGTTGTTCCACCCCGGGAACAGCTTGTAAGCGGGCTTCAAGGACTCGGCTCTGTTCCTGAATTTGCTGCAGCCGCTTCGTCAGATCGGCGATATTAATCTCATCCTGACGCAGCAAGGCGCGGAGTTGTTGCATCTGCGAGGGTTCAGCCACCGTTTTTAATCCAGTTGAAGGATTGCCGGCGTTTCGTTCCTCCGCCATCTTCGTCTTGAGGTCGTTGATCTGATTCCTGGTCTTGATCACATCGGGATGCTCTGCCGTATATTTCGATTCGAGCGCATTTAACTGGTCTTGCAGAACCCGCAGTTGATCTCCCGTGGTTTCTGGATTTTTCTCCTTGCGTGATGCCTTCCAATTCCCTTCCTGCTGGCTCAGCAAAGATTCGTTGAACGCCTTGTCCTGCTGCGCCCGGCTGAGTGCTTGGGTATTCGCCTCCAATTGCGTGTTCAATGCTCCCAATAGGCCGAGATTGGCTTGCACTTCCTCCGGCAGCGATCCGCCATGTTCACGTTTGAATTGGGCGAGCTTGGCATCTTGCTCATCGAGCTTAGCCTTCGCCTCATCCACTTGCTGACTGAGAAATGAGGTTGTTTGGACGGCCTGCTGCTCCAAAGCCCTCGCGTTTTGTTCCATAAACATGGAGGTAATTTCAGTGCAAATCTGCTGCGCGGTTTGGGCATTGTTGAGTGTCACGCTCACGTTAAAGCCAGCCATTGTTCGATCCTGGGTCCCGGCCATTGGCTCAAGCGGGGAAATCTCAATCGCCGCCCGCAGGCGCTCAACTAAGTCCTCCACCTGCACCTTTTTTCGCTCCTCGCGGTAAATGTCAAACTTATCTAGGACCGGTTCCAGGCGCGTGCGGCTTAGGATCTGCTGCTTCATTGAAGCCAATCGTTGATTCAAATCTTCAGTCACGACTGGCTTCACAATGTCTATCGGAACAGTGGGTTTCGCCACTAGGACAAGGGTCTCCGACCTGAATTTCTTCGGAAGCTGCATCGCGACCAGCAACCCCAGAGCAGCACAGATCACAGCGAAAGCAGGAACTACCCACCAGTGCTTGCGAACTACTCTCTTTATATCCTCTAGCCCGATTTCGCCGTTCCGAACCATACATTGCTCTCCGCAACCAAGTAATCAGTCTATCCCTCAACAGGAAGCACGCACACTGCCACGTCATTGTTGTTTGCCGCAGCAAAATGAATTCATTGTAAAGTGTATATTTACTACGACTTACGAATGTCGACAGCCTTTCTATTTGAACGCATTGCCGCGGTAGCTTCCTTTCTCCTCGGATAGTGGAACTTTTGTATCCAGAATATCCCGAAACTTGGCATTCCGCCACTGTCCCCAAGAGCTTGCGTAGATGCAGAGGGCGACCGTTTCCCTGTCAGGATCTTTTCAGTGCATCTAAGACATTTATTTTCATATATTTACAAGTATACACCGAAGCCTCGTCTCAACAACCGTCCCGGAGGTAAAATTGCAGCGTATCCACGCGGACCATGGCTCATTCTGACACGGAAATCATCATTCGAAGTTCCCCATCCTTCCTAAGAACGGCCATTCTGCTCAGCCTTCTCGTGCAGATCTGCTTTCTGCCGTCCGGGTGCACCCGCGACCCCAACGTCCGAAAACAGAAGTTTGTAGAAGAAGGCGACCGCTATTTCGCCCGGGAAAAGTTCCGCGAGGCCTTGCTGACCTATGGCCGCGCCCTCCAGATTGATTCAAGATTTGCCGCGGCGCACTACAAGATCGCAAAGTGCCAATTGAAGCTCGCAAACTGGGCCTCTGCTTTTCAAGAGTTGCAGCGTGCCACTGATCTTGATCCCCAGAATGTGCCTGCGCATTTGGACCTCGGCAAGCTCTACCTAGCGGGTGGAAGAGGACCCGAAGCAAAAGATCAGGCCAAACTACTCCTAAAAACCAATCCCCAGGATCTTGACGCGCAGATACTTATTTCGGATGCCGACGCGCAGATGGGCAACCTTCGGGATGCCCTCCAGGAAGCGGCCAATGCGGTCAATACGTCACCCAATAATGCATCCGTCTATCTAAATCTTGCGACCATTCAGCAAAAAGCCGCGGCCTTTCAAGATGCGATAGCAAACTTCCTCAAGGCTGAAGCCCTCTCTCCTGCCTCGCCTGACGCACCAATGGCCTTGGGCCATCTTTACCAGAGCCAGAAGCGTTGGGAAGACGCAGAGAAGGCGTTTCAGGAAGCGATCATGATCGCACCGAAAAGCGCTGTCCCCCGCGCCGCCCTTGCAGCGATGTACATGGCTCAAGGACAAGGAGCCCTAGCCGAAAAGGTTCTGCAGGAGACAAAAACGGATCTGAACACCGACCCCTCGGCCTCCAGAATGTTGGGAGATTACTACCTCAGCCAAGGTGATAGCACGAAAGCTCTTACGGAATTTGCTTCCATTTCAAAAGATCACCCTGAAGACTTGAAGATCCGCAAGTCTTACATTCAACTGTTGATTCTCACCCATCACATAAACGAAGCAGCAACGCTGACGGGCGAAATTCTAAAAAACTCTCCGCAGGATGTGGAAGGACTTATCCTGAACGGCCAGATCTTGCTTCAAAATGGGAAGTATCAGGAAGCCCTGCAAACTTTGCAACTTGCGGTAAAAGACGACCCTGCAAACCCTACGGGTCATTACCAGTTGGGAATGGCCTACTTCTCCGTGGGGAACACCAATCAAGCAGAAAGTCAGTGGAGGGACGCCGTCAAGTTGCTCCCTACACTTACACAAGCTTGGATAGCGCTAGGCACCAGCGCCGCGCAGCGCCAAGATTGGACCAATCTTGAACCCATCGGCGTCCAGTTGAAAAAGACCTCACCTCAGAGTCCCGGGGGCTATCTCTTCCATGCCACTGCTCGATTCAATAAAGGGGATGCAGTCAGTGCCGAAGCCGATTTGAATCAACTACTCCAAATGTCGCCGGAAGCCCCAATGGGTTACGCAAAGCTCGGACAACTTCGCGCCTCACAAAAGCGGTGGAGCGAAGCCGAACAGCTTTACCGGGAAGCCCTCAAGCGTGCACCTGACTACCCCGAGGCAATCCAAGGCATGGTGGACCTCGATTTTCGTCGGGGAAGACCAGCCGATGCTCGCCTATTCCTCCGAGGGCAAATCGCAAGAGACCCTAACAATGCCATTCTCTACCTCCTGCAGGGCGAAGCGTTTATGCAGGACAAGAATCTCGATGACGCCAAGCACTCTTTTTCCCGTTGCCTGGAACTCGATACGCAGAATTTGACAGCTCTCGTTATGTTAAGCCAAGTAGAGATAGCGCAGGGAAGCATCGACCCGGCCATCTCGAACTACAAGCGTGCCATTGACGTCGCACCTAACATGCCTCAGCTTCATGTCGCGCTCGGAGGCATTTACGAAAAGCAAGGGAACTGGGAAGCAGCCCAACTTGTATATCAAAAAGCTTTGGCACTTGAACCCGATAATCCCCTTGCCGCGAATAACCTCGCCTATATCTTGCTGGAACACGGTGGCAGCGTGAACGTTGCTCTTACCCTGGCGCAGACCGCACGGCGAGGACTCCCGGATTTAGCAAATACTGCCGATACACTCGCCTGGGCGTACTTCCACAACGGAGCATTTTCGGTTGCCGCTCCTCTTTTAGAAGATGCCGTCAAGAAAGACCCAGGCAACTCCAGCTATCGCTATCATCTCGGATTAATCTATCAGAATCTTAACGACTCCGCCCGCGCTCGGGCCGAGCTCGAAAAAGCCATCCGTATTGATCCCAAGTCTCCCATCGCAGAGTCGGCGCGACGCGCTTTGAGTCGGTTGACCGGCACGTAGCTTGCTTTCCGGTCATCACGAAGAGAATTCCCCGAGTTTATTGAGACATAACGCGGCCGTTGACGTCGTTGGGGACCAGATCCCACAGTCTCTTCTGTGGTTTTGCTAGCTCGGATGGACAAGGTCGTAGCGCAATTATCAAGCAGCTGCAGGTACTAGTGAGAACTGATTGCGGGGACCGGCGGCTATGGAATAGCCGCCGGCACTTCGTTTGAAAAAGCGCTCTCGTTGTTGCTGGCGTCCACTGCTGTCGTCACATAGTAGTACGTTATGCCATTCTGTACGGTCGTATCGGTAAAACTGAGAACTGCGTCCAAGGAAGAATTGATTCTCACATACGAACTACCGCTTACTATACTGCGATAAACGTTGTAACCGGATACTGTAGAAGTACTGGCATTCCAGGTGAGGGCTACGGAATGCGTCACCTGAGGTGTGGCCGTGAAGTTGATGTTGCCGACGCTTGCTGTACTGATGGTCACGCCCTGATTCGGGGGACTGAAAGTGTACCCGGCATTTGCAGGGGTTACAGTGTACGAGCCGCTGCCCAATCCGGCAAAAGCATAATTACCTGAGCTGTCGGCGACCGTCGTCGCAACCGCCGCCCCACTTAGCGTGACCGTCGACCCGCTCCCGCCAGTAATTGGACTGATTATTCCTGAGATGCTGAAAGTCGGGTTGCTCTGGGCGGTGAAATTCACTCCCGTGACGCTTGCTCCGCTGACCACCGCTTGCTGGACGCTCGGATTAAACGTATAGCCAGTGTGGCTAGGCGTGACAGCGTACGTCCCGTTGGACAACCCGGCAAAAGCATAATTACCCGCGCTATCGGTAGTGGTCGTCGCAACCACCGCACCACTTAGCGTGACCGTCGATCCGCTCCCGCCAGTTATTGGACTGATTGTTCCTGTGATGCTAAAGGTTGGACCCACTTGCGCTGTAGCTGTGAAATTGATTCCGGCAACGCTGGCCCCGTTTACGGTCGCTGTCATGGAGGTCGGATTAAACGTGTATCCCGCATGGCTCGGCGTTACCGTATAAGTTCCGTTTGCCAATCCGGAGAACGAATAATTGCCCGCTCCGTCTGAGGTCGTTGTCGCACTTGCAGTTCCACTGAGCGTGACCGTTGCTCCGCTTCCACCTACTACCGGGCTAAGTGTTCCAGAGATGCCATAGGTGAGAGCTGTCGCCGTAAAACTTATTCCCGTGGTAACGCTCGCATTGCTGATTGTTACGTTCATGCTGCTCGGGCTGAAGCTGTACCCTGCGTGGCTCGGGGTGATTGTATACGTTCCGTTGGCTAAACCGGGTACCGTGAAATTCCCTGAGCTATCGGCAGTGGCCGTAGCGTTCGCTGCCCCACTGAGGGTTACCGTTGCGCCATTTCCACCGGTGACCGGGCTGATCGTCCCAGAAATGCTAAACGTTTGCGGGGGCGGCTGAGAAGCCGCAGTGTTCTGTCCACTAACTATACCAGAGCATCCCCAGGCGAGCAGCACGGGCAAAAGCATCCCCAGACACAAAATAGCTCGCCTCGCTCGAGAAGACCGAGCCGGCGAGCTACCTACCGCCCCTTCAGCATCCCTGTTTTGCTCAAAACTCATCGTCCAGACCCTCAGTGCTTCTCTGAACGTAAGGGTACGGCTGTAGCGAATCCGGCGATACCGAATGGAAGTCTAGATTAGGTACAGGTATTAACCCTGTCCGCCAGGTCCATCCATCTGCGGCTGTCTGGACCTGAAAACAAGGCCTAGCTCACTAAGGATTGAGAATCTTCCGCCCCCCAATTGGACGGAAAGCGGGTAGCATACTCCCCGATTTTTCTCACTGCCAGTAAATGTTTACTTTTCCACAGGTTGAGCGTCTTTACTGCGCTCTCCCCGCGAGGGCAGAGAATTGCGCCTCCCCTGCCTCGCCATCCGCAAAACAAGAAAACTGCACGAACTCTACCCTCCTCATCATGGGATTGGAGCAGCAACCTCATTCGAGAACGCGCTCTCATTGCCAGTAGAATCAACCGCTGTCGTCACGTAGAAATAGGTCGTACCGTTCTGTACCGCTGAATCCGTATAACTGAGAACCGCAACCAACGAGGAGTTGATCTTCGTGTATCCGCTCCCGCTCACCGTGCTGCGATAGACATTGTAGCCGGTTACGGTAGAGGTACTGGCGTTCCAGGTTAGCGACACCGAATGCGGTGCGACTCCCGTTCCTGATAGAGGGATCGCGGCTGGCGACCCGGTCGCGTTGCTCACCACCGTAATGGTGCCAGGTACACTTACGGCCGTCGTGGGACTGAACTGCACCACCAGGGTGATGCTCTGGGTCGGAGTCAGCGTGACAGGCGCGCTGCCCCCGGTCATCGTATAGCCGACGCCAACCAAGTTGATCTGCGAAATTGCCACGTTGGAATTGCCGGTGTTGGTAATCGTGACGTTTTGCGTGGGTGAGGAAGTTCCCGTTGTTACATTTCCGAAGCTCAAGCCTGTCGGATTGATGCCCAGCGTGAGAGTCGCCGCGATTGCCGTGCCTGTCAGAGCGACAGGAGTCGGCGAGGTGGGCGCGTTGCTCACGATTGAGATGTTGCCGGACATAGTTCCCGCCGAGGTTGGCAGGAAGGTTATCGTAATTGTCGTCTGCTGCCCTGCGTTCACATTCAGGGGCAACGAAAATCCACTGACACTGAAGAAAGCCGAGCCAGTTTCATTTACTTGAGTGATCGTCAAAGTGGCTGTTCCGGTATTGGTAATGATCAATGGCTGGGACAAACTAGTTCCAACCACCCCGTTTGTAAAACTGACGGTGCTGGAACTTAGCTGAATTGCGGGTGCTGGTGCTGGGTTCACCGTCAGTGTCGCCGCTGTGCTCGTCACCGTACCCGCTGTGTTCGTCACCACTACTCGGAACGTCGATCCGCTATCCGAAGTTGTCGTTGCCGGAGTGGTGTAGCTCGCCGCCGTGGCTCCGGCGATGTTCACGCCGTTCTTCTGCCACTGGTAGCTCAGCGGTGCGGTCCCTGCCGCCACCACCGTGAACGTCGCCGTCTGCCCCGCCGTCACTGTTTGGTTTGCTGGTGGCGTAGTGATCGTCGGCGCTACTGGCGCCGGGTTCACCGTCAGCGTCGCCGCCGCGCTTGTCACCGTGCCTGCTGTGTTCGTCACCACTACCGCGAACGTCGATCCGCTATCCGCCGTCGTCGTCACCGGCGTCGTGTAACTCGCCGCCGTGGCTCCCGCGATGTTCACGCCGTTCTTCTGCCACTGGTAGCTCAGTGGTGCGGTTCCTGCCGCTACCACTGCAAACGTCGCTGTCTGCCCCGCCGTCACCGTCTGGCTCGCCGGCGGCGTGGTGATCGTCGGCGCTACCGGCGCCGGGTTCACCGTCAGCGTCGCCGCCGCGCTCGTCACCGTCCCCGCTGTGTTCGTTACCACTACTCGGAACGTCGATCCGCTATCCGAAGTTGTCGTCACCGGTGTCGCGTAGCTCGCTGAAGTCGCTCCGACGATGTTCACGCCGCTCTTCTGCCACTGGTAGCTCAGCGGTGCGGTCCCTGCCGCCACCACTGTGAACGTCGCCGTCTGCCCCGCCGTCACCGTCTGATTCGCCGGTGGCGTGGTGATCGTCGGCGCTACCGGCGCCGGACTTACCGTCAGCGTCGCCGCCGCGCTCGTCACCGTGCCTGCCGTGTTCGTCACCACTACTCGGAACGTCGATCCGCTATCCGCCGTCGTCGTCACCGGCGTCGCGTAACTCGCCGCCGTGGCTCCGGCGATGTTCACTCCGCTCTTCTGCCACTGGTAGCTCAGCGGTGCGGTTCCTGCCGCCACCACCGTGAACGTCGCCGTCTGTCCCGCCGTCACCGTCTGATTCGCCGGTGGCGTGGTGATCGTTGGCGCTACCGGCGCTGGGTTTACCGTCAGGGTCGCCGCTGTGCTCGTCAGCGTACCCGCTGTGTTCGTCACCACTACTGCGAATGTCGATCCGCTATCCGCCGTCGTCGTCACCGGCGTTGTGTAACTCGCCGCCGTGGCTCCCGCGATGTTCACGCCGTTCTTCTGCCACTGGTAGCTCAGCGGTGCGGTTCCTGCCGCCACCACTGTGAATGTCGCCGTCTGTCCCGCCGTCACCGTCTGATTTGTTGGCGGCGTCGTGATCGTCGGCGCTACCGGCGCTGGGTTTACCGTCAGGGTCGCCGCCGCGCTCGTCAGCGTACCCGCTGTGTTCGTCACCACCACCGCGAACGTCGAGCCGCTGTCCGAAGTAGTAGTTGCCGGCGTCGTGTAACTCGCCGCCGTGGCTCCGGCGATGTTCACTCCGCTCTTCTGCCACTGGTAGCTCAGCGGCGCCGTCCCTGCCGCCACCACCGTGAACGTCGCCGTCTGCCCCGCCGTCACCGTCTGATTCGCCGGTGGCGTAGTGATCGTCGGCGCTACCGGCGCCGGGTTCACCGTCAGGGTCGCTGCTGTGCTCGTCACCGTCCCCGCTGTGTTCGTCACCACT
>WNGK01016593.1_pt1 | contig 12052 bp, 3 predicted proteins | sample 5400601 | NCBI WGS metagenome assembly WNGK01 (sample SAMN13153376, study PRJNA577476) | soil metagenome | isolation source: 60 cm soil or saprolite under Garry oak tree replicate 1 | place: USA:California | collected 2016-06-15
CAAGGCGGCAAGCGCTTCGCCATCCGCGGCCAGTTCGCGAGGGCCGATCACCACTTGCCCGCCGGTTAGCAGAGGCAGGTAGAGCTCGGGAATGCACATGTCGAACGCGAATGACGCCAGGGCTACGACTACGTCTTCCTTGCCCATGTCGAGTGTCTTGCCCATCGACGTGAGCAGGTTGACGACTGCGCGATGAGGTACCTGCACGCCCTTGGGGCGACCGGTCGAACCGGATGTGAAGATCACGTAAACGAGATCTTCCGGGGTCACTGCGTTGGTGAGGTTCGCGGCGCTCTCGTTCATCCACACAGAGCGATCGCGATCCAGGCATACCACGTCACTTGCGTGCTGCGGAATCGAGCCGAGCAGAGACTCCTGGGTGAGCAGGACCCGAGGCTGTGCATCTTCCAGCATCAAGCGGATACGGTCGGCGGGATAGGAAGGATCAATGGGAACATAAGCAGCGCCTGCCTTCTGCACCGCCAGCAGCGCTACCGTCATGTCGCACGAGCGCTCGACGTAAACACCTACTAGGTCCCGTGGTCCAATTCCGCGTTCCTGCAGATGATGCGCGAGCCGGTTAGACTGCTCATTCAATTCGCGGTAGGTGAGCGATTGCCCCTCAAAGGAAACGGCGGGGGCTTCCGGGGTCCGCGCAGCCTGGGCTTCAAAAAGTTGGTGCAGGCACCGGGTGCGAGGATACTCAGCCTCGGTTGCGTTCCAATCGTCGAGGATCTGGTGGCGTTCGGACTCGCGCAACAACGGCAGATCGCCGATCGCGCGTTCGGGATCGGCAACTATGGCTTCGACCAGGGTCTGGAAATGAGAGATGAGGCGATCGATCGTGCTTCCGTCGAAGATGTCGGTATTGAACTCGAGGCGTCCGAGCAGCGCGCCGGAATTTTCCGCCATGAAGAGCGCCAGATCGCATTTTGCGGTTCCCACCTTGGCGCCAACCGCCTTCAATTTAAGTCCAGGGATCTCCTGGTCAAGGCTGGGCGTGTTCTGTAAGGCGAACAAAACCTGGAACAGCGGATTGTGGCTCAGGCTGCGCTCAGGGCGAAGTTCTTCGACCAGCTTCTCGAACGGCAGGTCTTGGTGCGCGTAGGCGCCCAGCGCCATTTCGCGAGTGCGTGCCAGCAGTTCTCGGAACGTCGGATTTCCCGACAGGTCGGTCCGAAGCGTCAAGGTGTTTGCAAAGAATCCGATGAGGCCTTCGATCTCGCTGCGATTACGGTTGGCGATTGGAGTACCGACCACGATGTCTTCCTGACCAGAGTAGCGCGTCAGCAGAACATTCCAGGCGGCGAGGATGGTCATGAATAGCGTGACGCCCTCGTGCCGGCTGAGCGTCTTCAGCTTTTCCGTTACCTCGGGAGAGAGCGGGATACCTTTCACGTCACCGCGGAAACTTTCTTTGGGCGGACGCGGACGATCGGTCGGAATCTCGAGGACTTGCGGGGCGCCTTCCAGTTGCTTCTTCCAATACGCGACTTCCCGTTCGAGAACTTCTCCCTGCAACCACTGACGCTGCCAGGCGGCGGCGTCGGCGTATTGAAACGGTAGTTCGGGCAATGGAGAGGGCTTGCCTTCCGAGAAGGCACCGTATAAGGCGATCAGTTCCTGGGTGAAAACCCCGATTGACCAACGATCGCTGACAATGTGATGGACATTGATAGCGAGGATGTGATCTTCGGCCGCCAGTCGCAGCAGGACGGAGCGCAGCAGCGGCCCGCGGCTGAGATCGAATGGTCGCGAGGCGTCTTCGAGAACAAGACGGCGTGCTTCAGCTTCAGCCGCCAGCGACTGACCCAGATCGGTAAGCGGCAGCTCGAGCTGCAGATCCGGAGCGATAACTTGAACAGGCTGGTTGTCTTCAGTATGAAACGTGGTGCGCAGGACTTCGTGGCGACGCACCAACTCATTCAAACTCTGATGCAATGCTTCCACGTTCAGGGATCCCGCCAGCCGGAATGCCCAGGGGATGTTGTAGAGCGGGTTATTGGGTTCGAGCTGATCGAGGAACCAGAGTCGCTGCTGTGCAAACGATAACGCCAGATTGCCTTCGCGCGGAACGGGGACAATCGGCGGTGCCTGAAGGCCTTTTCCCGATTGCTGCGCCTTCTGAATGCGATCTGCGAGTTCAGCGACTGTCGGTGCTTCAAACATCGCGCGCAGCGGGAGTTCGATCTGGAGTGCTTGCCGCAGACGCGAGATCACCCGTGTCGCCAGCAGGGAATGCCCGCCCAGATCGAAGAAGTTATCGTGGGCGCCAACGTTATCGCTCCTGAGAACTTCTGACCAGATGCCGGCAACAACTTCCTCCACGGCATTGCGTGGTTGAATCTTGAGTCGGATGGCTTCCTGAGATACCCGGTCAGGGGCGGGCAGGGCGCGGCGGTCAACCTTGCCATTCGGCGTCAGCGGGAATTTATCGAGAGTGACGAACCCGCTCGGTACCATGTACTCGGGCAGGTTTTGCCTAAGGTGGGTGCGCAGATCGTCGCGCGTGATTTGTTTTCCCTTGACCGGGATGACATAAGCAACCAGGCGCTTGTCGCCGGGCGCGTCTTCGCGGGCAACAACGACTGCCTCCTCGACGAATTCGTGCTGGGCGAGCACGCTTTCAATTTCGCCGAGCTCGATCCGGAAGCCGCGAATCTTTAGCTGATTATCCATGCGGCCCAGGTATTGCAGATTTCCATCGCGCAAGAGCCGCGCGAGGTCGCCGGTGCGGTAGAAGCGTGTGCCTGGGGCAAACGGATTTTCGACGAACTTCTCGGCGGTAAGTTCCGGCCGCTGCCAGTAGCCGCGCGCCAGTCCGTCGCCGGCGATGTAGAGTTCGCCAGCTACGCCAAACGGCACTGGCCGGCGACTCGCGTCGAGAACGTACATCTGTGTATTGGCGATGGGATGCCCTATGGGGGCGACCGTCCAATCGACTTGTTCGACGCGGTAAACCGAGGACCAGATGGTAGTCTCGGTGGGGCCGTACATGTTCCACAACTCGCGCGAGAGTGGGCGCAGTTGTTCGGCAAGTTCGCGGGGCAGAGCTTCGCCGCCGCATAAGACCTTGAGGTTCGAGTTACCGGTCCATCCTGAATCGATCAGGAGGCGCCAGGTTGCGGGCGTGGCCTGCATGATGGTCGCGCCACTGTCGCTCATCAACTTCGTAAGTTGCGGACCATCGGAGGCCTGCTCTGGGCTGGCCAGTACCACCTGCGCGCCGCAGGTGAGTGGCAGATACAACTCGAGGCCGGCGATGTCGAACGAGAGGGTGGTGACGGCCACCAAAATGTCGTGCTCGGTCAGGCCCGGCTTCCGCTGCATCGCGATCAGAAAATTCACTACCGCGCGATGGTCGATCTCGACGCCTTTCGGCTTGCCGGTCGAGCCTGAGGTGTAGAGAACATAGGCCAGGTTCTCCGGATTGACCCCGAAACAGGCATCTACGGCAGACTGGCTCGCGATCTTCGGCCAGTCGGCATCGAGCGCAATCACCCGGGCCGAGTGTCTCGGCAGGCCGGCACGCAGCTGCGACTGCGTCATCAGTGTCGTGACCCCAGAATCTTCAACGATGAATCGGATTCGCTCTCTGGGGAATGCCGGGTCAAGCGGAACGTATGCAGCTCCGGCCTTCAACACGCCGAGCAGCGCGACCATCATTTCTAGGGAACGATCGAGATAAAGACCGACCAAGCTCTCCGCCGTGACCCCTTGCTCCCGCAGGTAGTGCGCGAGTCGATTGGAGCGGGCATTCAGTTCGGCATAGGTCAAAGACTCCGAGCCAAACCGCACGGCTACTGACTCTGGCGATTTCTTCGCTTGCTTCTGGAACAGTTCGTGAACGCAGACGTTAGGGTATTCTGCCGCGGTGTGGTTCCAGTCGTCGAGAACTTGGCCGCGCTCGGCTTCTGGAAGAAGTTCGAAATTAGAGATACGCTCGTCAGGATTGGCGACGGCTTCGACGAGTAGATGTTCAAGGTGACCCATCATGCGGGCGACCGTCTGCTCTTCGAAAAGATCGGTGTTGTATTCCAGGCGGCCGCGCACGCCGTCGGGGGCTTCGGTGAGAAACAGTGCCAGATCGAACTTCGAGCCAGCCGACCGAACAGGAATGCCCTCTAACGTGAGCCCCGACAACCGGAGCTCTTCCTTGGGCGCATTCTGCACCGCCAATAAAACCTGAAACAGCGGATTGTGGCTGAGACTGCGCTCAGGATTCAGTTCTTCAACCAGCTTTTCGAAAGGTAAGTCCTGATGTGCGTAGGCTCCCAGAGCGACATCGCGCACCCGCGCCAGCAATTCGCGAAAGGTCGGGTTACCCGAAAGATTTGTGCGCAACACTAGGGTGTTCGCGAAAAAGCCAATCAGGTTTTCGATTTCGGCGCGGTTGCGATTCGCGATCGGGGTGCCGACGACGATGTCTTCTTGTCCCGAATAACGTGCCAGCAGCATTTGTAACCCCGCCAGCAGGAGCATGAAGAGCGTCACCCCTTCACGACGGCTGAGCGCGTTTAGCGCGTCGATCAGTTGCCTAGAAATTTCGAATGAATAGATCTGGCCGTGAAAACTCTGCGACGCGGGTCGCGGCCGGTCCGTGGGCAGCTCTAGGGTGGAGGGTGCGCCGCCCAATTGCTGTTTCCAATACGAAAGCTGTCTTTCGAGGTTCTTGCCGCTTAGCCACTCGCGCTGCCAGACGGAAAAATCGGTGTACTGGAGCGGAAGATCGGGAAACGGATTTGGTTTCCCTTGAGAAAATGCGTCATAAAACGTGCTGAGTTCGCGATAGAAGATGCCGCGCGACCAGCGGTCAGAAACGATGTGATGTAGCGTCAGGATTAAGACGTGCTCGTTTTCGCCCAGTCGCGCCAGCAGGGCACGCAGCATCGGACCAGTTTGCAAGCTGATCGGGATCTTCGCTTCCGCATCAGCGAGGCGCTGGATTTCCACCTCGCGCTGGTCTTCTGAGAGTCCACTCAGATTTTTGGGGACTAGCGGAATCGTCAGCCAAGGGCTAATCACCTGAACCGGTTGATCATCGATGGCGCGGAAGGTTGCCCGAAGCACCTCATGACGGGCCACGATTTCATCAAGGCTCCGCTGCAATGCTTCCACATTCAAGTGTCCGCGCAGCCGGATCGGCCAGACGATGTTATAGAGGGTATTTCCCGGCTCGAATTGGTCGAGAAACCACAGCCGCTGCTGGGCAAACGACATCGGGAAGGCATAAGAGCTTTGTGTCGTCACGTCCACGCCACAATTGGCCTTCTGCTGATTATTGTTCGCGGTGGGCTCCATCATCACTGTGCAATACCGTCGGACGCCGAGACATTAAGCCTGCGCCCGCTGCTGGTTCATATGTGCGACTTCGGCATCGGTGATCATGTCGCCAAGAGCGACCAGGATCTTGCGCTCGCCGACGAAGGGATCGCGGGCATGGGCCACCAGGATGTTATCGAGCGTGACCATGTCGCCAGCCTGCCATTGAAACCGCACTGCATTCTGCTCGTAGACCTCGCCCAGATGCTCCATGACAGAGTCCTCAATCTCGGACCCATCTCCGAAATAGGCGTGCCGCGGAAGATCCTCGCGCGAGAAGATTGACAACAGCGACTCGCGAACTACCGGATCGAGGCAGTACACGTGATGAAGCTGTACCTGGTTGAAGAAGGTTTTTTCTCCCGTCACCGGATGCTGAGTAACCGCGCGACAAATCTGCCCGATTCGAAGTGTCTCGCCGCCGTGAGTCCATTCTGCCTGCATGCCGGCTTTCTTGCATTCCGCCTCCACCGCTGACTTGTCTTCGGTGTGGAAGAAACGCTGCCAGGGAACATCAACACCGGGAGAGAAATTGCGGACGTACGTGATGCCCTTTTCTTCGAACATCTGGCGGACCTTCGGGTCCAGCTTCTGGTAAACCACGCGCAGATCGACAATAGGCGTCGCGCCGCCTTCCTTGGCGACGGTCACACAGAAAAAGTTGATCTTCCGAGGCCAGCTATGCAGGTGCGAACTCTCGGCGTGGTAAAGGATCGACTTGTCGTTCGGGTATGGTGTAGAGGTGTAAACCTTGCCAGCGACGCCTTCGCGCGGCAGGTCGCCGTATTCCGCATAGAGTTCATGGCAGATGGCGCCGGCCACGCCTTCGAAATCTTCGGGACCCTTCAGGTCAAACCCGCGGTACAAAAATCCGCCATGCTTATAGAGTTTCTGCTGCAATTGCTCTCGGTTGGTGCGAACCCAATCCGCCAAATCGACATGGTCAGTTGCGGGTTCGAGAATGAGTGGCAGACTCTTGCCCTCGCCCAGCGTACTCTCCTTCACTGGGCTGAACTGCGAAAGGTTGACTGGAGCTCTACGAATCGTCCCCAAATTTTTCTTAACCGAGGTTTCCATAAACTCCTTTTCCATTTTCTACAGCAGCCTGCAGGCAGCATGCGCGAGTCGCTTCAAATCCATGCAATCGTGTAGTGCGCCGCACAACACCCGGTTCTCCTCCTAGAACCTAATTCTGCATGCGTGAAAGGTTCACCATGAAACACCACGGCGGTGGATTCAGGGGTCCGTTCCACCGGTACCTTGATCCGTTTGTGGACACACAGACGACGGGGAGAGTCCGCTCCGGTACGGTTCCACTCTGCGACGAATCGTAGCGGGCCCGAATGTCCAAGGTTACCCAGAAGTATCTGGCTCAAGAGTGAACGAGTTTGCCCCACATTCCCCATGCCCAATCGCAACAGTTGCACTTTATCTACCAAGCTGGAGGGTTCACCTGCCCAGCAGATTGTTGGGGGGAAGACCATAATAAGCTACTTTTCAGCTACTTACCACAATTGTCTCGGAGTCTTTCGCGTGCCTACTTCCAACGTGTGCAATTGTTTGCAGCTACGCTTACCCGAGAGAAACTCACACGAGCAGGGGGAGGGGAACTATACGACTCGGTGGTATTATCCCAGAAACCAGGCGGCGTGACAATGCGGATTTTCTACCTCTCGTGATCTAGCCCTGGTTAGAAGTGATCCGGTACCGGTCGCGGGAAACCCGCGAAATGGGGGCCTGTACAGTGTCAGCTGCTTGGCCTCGGCTCGCTTCAATCTCGGTGGCCATTCCGGCGACCGTGGGTTTCTCGAAAATGCTGCGCAGCGCTAATTCAACGCTGAATTGTTCACGGATCCGGGAAACGACTTGGGTGGCGAGGAGGGAGTGACCACCGAGGGCGAAGAAGTTGTCGTCGGCGCCGACTTGGGAGAGGCGCAGCACTTCGGCCCAGATGTTGGCCACCACTTCTTCGACCGGGGTGCGTGGAGCCAGGTAGGTACGCGGCTGCGCTTGCCCCGCTTCTTCCGGCGAGGGCAGCGCCTGGCGATCGACTTTGCCGTTCGCATTCAGCGGCAGCTTGTCGAGCGTGACCAGGGCAACTGCTCGCCTAAGTGCTGGCGCAGGTCTTCGGCAGTGGTCGGCGCTTTGCGATGCAACACCACATAACCCACCAAGCGCTTCTCGCCCGTGTCCAGGTCTTCCCGCGCCAGCACCACCGCGTGTTTCACCCCGGGATGCGAGGCCAGGGCAGATTCGATTTCCCCCAACTCGATGCGGAAGCCGCGCACTTTGACCTGATCGTCGGCCCGGCCCAGAAACTCCACGTTGCCGTCTTCCAGATAGCGCGCCAGATCGCCGGTGCGGTACAGGCGTGCGTTCGGGTCATGCACGAAGGGATCTTTCAGGAAGCGTTCGGCGGTCATCTGTGGTTGGTTACGATACCCGCGGCCTACCCCCGCTCCCCCAAGGTAGAGTTCGCCGACCACTCCCACGGGTACAGGTTGCAGCTTGGGATCGAGGATATAGACGCGGGTATTGGCGATGGGGCGGCCAATCGCAATTGCCGGCGCCTCCCATTTGCGGCCGGGGTGCTCCTGCAACCGCAAGGTCAACGAGCCCACCGTGGTCTCGGTTGGTCCGTAGTGGTTGATCACTTCGCAGCAAGCCTGCAGTTCGGCGATGCGGTCGAGCAATCTCTGGCTGAGCGCCTCGCCGCCGGTGATCAGGTATTTCCGGGGCAGAACCTTCCCGCCTTCCACACTGGAGAGCAGCGCCGCCAAATGCGAAGGCACAATCTTCAGCACATCGATCGCATGGTGTTCCACGTAGCGGCCCAGGCGGGCCACATCGGTGGCCTCCTCGTAGCTGACCAGATGCACCGTGCCTCCGGAGAGCAGGGCGGGATAGATGCAAGTATTTCCCAGATCAGCGCTGAGGGTTGAAACCGTGGCGAACTGCAACCCCTCCCCATAGTTCTCCAGCGCCAAGCGCTCGCCCATGAAGCGGGTGTAGTTGACCAGATTGCGGTGTTCAATCTGCACTCCCTTGGGCACGCCGGTCGAACCCGAGGTGTAGATGACATATACCAGGTTCTCGGGACGGGCCAGGGGCGCAGGATTGGTGTCGAGCTGGGCCGAGATGGCCCGTGTGGGCACGGGTGCCTCGCCGGCCTCCACTACGCTATCGCCGTCGAGACAGACCACCGTCCCGGCAAACTCCGGGAATTTTTCCCGCCAGGAGGATTGCGTGACCAGCACCTGCACCCCGGAGAGTTGCTGCTCCAGCCGCGACTTCGGATTGTCGGGGTTGAGGGGAACATAGGCGCCGCCGGCTTTCAGAATGCCCAGAAGCCCGACCATCAAATCCACCGAACGATCCAGGCACAAGCCCACCAGACGGTCGGCCCCGACTCCGTGCCGGCGCAGTGCATGGGCCAGTTGGTTGGCCCGGCGATTCAGTTCGCCATAGCGCAAGCCTTGGCCAGCCGCCACCACCGCCACCCGCTCAGGAGTCTTTGCCGCCTGCGCTTCAAACAAGCTGGCGATGGTTTCTCCCGCCGGATAGGCGCGCGCCGTGCCATTCCATTCCACCAGCAAGCGTTGGCGCTCCTCCCCGGACAGGATGCGCAGTTCATTGATCGGCTTCTCCGGACGCGACATCGCGTCCGCCAACAATACCCGGAACTGTGCCGCCAAACGGGCCACTGCTTCTCGCGAATAGCGATTCGCGTCGTAGTGAAACTCCAGACCCAGTTCCTCGGCCCTGCGCACCGCCACCAGCTTGATCTTGTAGCGCTCGGTGCAGCTATACAGCTGCACAACTTTCATCCCCAACTCCCCGGCCTCAACCGGTTCGCCGAGGTCGATGAACTCGAAGCCGATCGCCTGTTCGCGTCCGCCTAGCGCATCCGGAGACAGGTGCTCCTGATGTTCGCTTGCGTCGCGCACGATGCGCGTGAGCTGGGCGACGAGCTCCTCGAATCGAAAGCTGCCGTCGAATCGGCTGGAGATTGGCAAGTGGTGCGAGAACAATCCGAATACGGGTTTGAATTCTTCGTACTCCCGGCCGGAGAACAGAGTGTCAATGGCGATCCGCTCTTGGGGCGACACACGCCAGAGCAGAGCATGCCAGGCAGCCAGCAAGACTGTAGAGTACAAAGTCTGTAATTGGTTCCCTAGTTTGTCGAGTTGCTGAAGAATATTTGAGCTCAACGCGATGGCGGCGACCGCCGGCGCAAGGGGCGCACTGGATCTTAGCTCCAGCGGAAGCGTGGGCGGCACGAGCGAACTTAGGTCTTGCTTACGCCAGTATTCCTTCGCCAACTTCGATTGCTCATCCTCTGTATCGAGAAGGTCCTTGTGCCATTGTGCGAATTGTACGTATTGAATGAGTTCATCGCTGGCGGGCCCCTCCTGGCTGTATCTTTCGCTGACTTCGGCGACGAGACGTTTAAGTGTCCAGGCATCACTGCACAGCGCGGGCAAGGAGAGGATCAGCGCGTTGCGGTTCGCCGCCAACTTCAACAGTTGGGTTCGAAGCTGCGGTCCGGATTCAAGAGCAAAGGGGGCTTGCTTGGCCCGATCGAATATTTCAGAAATTTGTGAGCGCTGCTCATGCTCGCTCAAGCCGCTGAGGTCAGTCGTTTTCCAGTCCAACGCCATGTTATCGGAGATGACCTGGAAGGGAACCTTCATGCCAATTTGCCGAACGAAAATCGTGCGCAGGATGTCGTGGCGCGCCACTACTTGCTCGAGCGCGTTCTGCAGCTTGTCGCACTCAAGCACGCCTTCTAACAGAACCAGCGCCTGCACACGGTACAAGGCGCCGTGCGTCCCAGGGTCGAGTGACCAGACGTGCTCCTGCAGCGGCGATAGCCAAAACCCCTGTGTCTCCATCTCGCGCTTCTACTCCTTACTCGTGGAATACGCTTCCGGCAAGCTGACCGCCTTAGGCTGTACCTTGAAAATCTTCTTGAGCTGCGACTTCTTGCGGTCCTCGGCTTCCTGCGCCTGCAGTTGTTTTTCTGCGTCGCTCAGGAATTCCAGAGCGCTGATACGCGCGTCCGGTTGCGCCACAATGCTGCGCAGCATGTTTTCGTAATGGCCAGCCATACGGCGAATCGTCGCGGCATCGAACAGATCGCGGCTGTACAGCCAGCTGCCAAGAATTCCGTCGTGTTGCTCGACCACGAATACCGCCAGGTCGAACTTGGAGTGCGCGACTCCAACTTCAAAGGCATGGAAGGTGAGGTCGGCAAATTTCTTCTCCACGCGGGGTGTGTTCTGCATCACGAACAACACCTGCACCAGCGGATTGTGACTCATGCTGCGCTCGGGCTGCAGCTCTTCGACGATCTTATCGAGCGGCAAGTCCTGATGCGCATACGCTCCCAGCGCGACATCGCGCATCTTCTTTAGAAACTCGCGAAACCGCGGGTCGCCAGACACGTCGCCGTGAATGGGCAGCACACTGATAAAGAAACCGATCAGCCGCTCTGTGTCCACACTGGTCCGGCTGGCCAGGTCGGTGCCGACGATGATCTGCTCCTGACCACTGTAGCGCGAGAGCAGCGCCTGAAACGCTGTCATCAAGGTCATGAACAGCGTCGTGTCTTCTCTGCGGCTGAACACGCTTAGTTGCTCGATCAGGTCGCGGGGGATGGGCACCAGTTCGTAGTCGCCAAGGAATGTGCGCACCGCCGGGCGCGGCCGATCAGTCGCCAATTCGAGGACAGCAGGCGCGCCTTCCAATGCAGTCCTCCAGTACGCGAGCTGTTTTTGCAGCACCTCGCCCTGCAACCATTGGCGCTGCCAAGCGGCAAAGTCGGCATACTGGATTGCCGGTTCCGGAAGCGGAGAAGGCCGGTGGGCGGCAAAAGCTTCGTACAGGGCGCCTATCTCTTCGATCATCACGGCCGCTGACCACGCGTCACTCACGATGTGGTGGGTGTTGAGCAGCAACACGTGGTCCTCATCCGAGAGCCTCAGCAGTGTGGTGCGGAGCAGAGGCCCTTTTGCGAGGTCGAACGGGCGCTGCGCTTCCGCGACCGCCAGCCGTTTTGCTTCGCTGGCGCGTTCCGAATCTGGAACACTGCCGAGATCCACGACCGGAAGCGGAATAGGGAAAGCGGGGAGGACTACCTGTACCGGTTGCCCGCGAACTGATTTGAAGACTGTGCGTTGGGACTCATGACGCCTCACGATTTCATTCAGGCTCTGTTCGAGCGCCTGAACACTCAAGCGCCCTCGAATGCGAAGTGCCCGCGGGATGTTGTAAACGGGGTTGTCGGGTTGTAGTTGGTCGAGAAACCAGAGCCGTTGCTGGGCAAAAGACAGCGGCAGATCGCCGTCCCGCGAGACCGGGGTGATCGGCGGCGCCTGCAGACCTTCTTCGCTTCGACGTGTTACTTCGATTTTCTCGGCGAGCTTTTCGACTGTGGGCGCCTCGAACATCATGCGCAAAGGAAGCTCTACGCCGAGCACTCGACGCAGGCGGGAAACGACTTGAGTGGCGAGGAGGGAGTGACCGCCGAGGGCGAAGAAGTTGTCCTCGGCGCCGACTTGGGGGAGGCGCAGCACTTCGGCCCAGATATTGGCCACCACTTCTTCGACCGGGGTGCGTGGAGCCAGGTAGGTACGCGGCTGCGCTTGCCCCGCTTCTTCCGGCGAGGGCAGCGCCTGGCGATCGACTTTGCCGTTCGCATTCAGCGGCAGCTTGTCGAGCGTGACCA
>WNGK01013315.1_pt1 | contig 12051 bp, 12 predicted proteins | sample 5400601 | NCBI WGS metagenome assembly WNGK01 (sample SAMN13153376, study PRJNA577476) | soil metagenome | isolation source: 60 cm soil or saprolite under Garry oak tree replicate 1 | place: USA:California | collected 2016-06-15
GAGTTTACGGCGGGGCCACCGCCGACAAGGGAGGAAATCATGGATCATTTTCGGCGGACTAGCCGCATCGTCGCGCTCCTGACTGCCGCTATCGCCATCCCCGTCGCCCTGGCGGCGCCGGCATGCGCGGAAGATAGCTTCAAACTCGGCGTCGTGACGTTCCTGTCCGGGCCCGCCGCGGACAGCTTCGGCATCCCGGCCCGTAACGGCGGTCAATTCGTGATCGACGAATTGAACAAGGGCGCGGCGCCTGCGCCGTACGACAAGGTCGGGTTCGGCGGCATGAAGATCGAACCTGTCGTGATCGACGAGAACGGTGGTGCGACCAAGCAGGTCCAGGAGCTGCGCAACCTTTATGAGCGCGACAACGTCGATGTCGTGCTCGGTTACATCGGCTCCGGCGATTGCCTCGCGGTCGCGCCGATCGCCGAGGAACTGAAGAAGATGCTGGTCCTGATGGATTGCGGCACGCCGCGCATCTTCGAAGAGGCAAAATACAACTATGTCTTCCGCACCGCCGCGCATGCCACCATGGATAACGTCGGCCTGATCCGGTACATGAAGGCGAAGAACATCAAGATGGACACGCTGTCCGCCATCAACCAGGACTACGCTTGGGGCCTGGATAGCCGGGCCGACTTCGTCGCCGCCGCCGGACAGCTTTACCCTGATGTCAAGCTACAGGCCGACCTGCTGCCGAAGTTCGGCGCCGGTCAGTACGGCACCGAAATCTCCGCCCTGGTCGGCGCGGGCTCCGACGTGGTCTATTCGAGCCTGTGGGGTGGCGACCTGCAGGCTTTCGTTTTGCAGGCCTCTCCCCGCGGCCTGCCGAAGAAGAGCCAGCTGGTGTTCAGTGCCGCCGATCACGTGTTGCCGCCGCTCGGCGACAAGATGCCCGACGGCACCATCATCGGCGCGCGCGGGGCCTACGGCCTGATGTCGCAGAAATCGCCTCTGAATGATTGGCTGTTCAGGGGTTATGAGGCCGCCAACGGCGTCTATCCGGTTCAGGCCGCCTATCGCGCGACGCAGTCAATCCTCGGGCTGAAGAGCGCGGTCGAGAAGGCGATGGCCAAGAACGGCGGCAAGAAACCTTCGACCGATGAACTGGTCGCGGCGATGACTGGCCTTGAATGGCAATCCCCCGGCGGCCTGATTCAGATGAAGCTTGCGGACGGCCATCAGGCGATCCAGACGATCGCGATCAGCCGCACCAAATATAATCCTGACAGCAAGCGGGTCGATCTGGTCGACATCCAGTACTTTCCCGCCGAATGCGTCAATCCGCCGCCGGGCGTAAAGTCGATCGACTGGATCAAGGGCGGCATGCAAGGCGCCAAGTGCAACTGAACCGCGAACGCGCATAGAAGATGACTGAAGCGGCACGAGCCCAGCACTCGTGCCGCTTCCTTGGCGGCCTTTCCGAGCCACGACCTGCTCTATTGCACTTTCAAATGGTGTTTCGAATTCGACTTCGCACGCAATGACCAGCATGAAGCCAGCGCAATGAATTTCTTTCTGACGATTGTTGTCGATGGGCTGATTCAGGCTTCCTGGCTTTTCATCGTCGCATTAGGACTGACGCTGGTATTCGGCGTTCTGAAGATCCTCAACATCGCGCATGGCAGCTTCTACGCGCTCGGCGCTTACATCGCGGCGACCGCGGTGACCATGGTCGCGGCACGCAGCCTGCCGCCCAGCGTCGGCTTTGTCGCGATGCTGGTTTCCGTCGCCCTGATCGCATCCGCGGTCGGTATCCTGCTTGAACGCGGTCTGCTGCAGATGTTCTACGGCCGCGACGAAGTGGTGCTGCTGCTGGTAACCTACGCGGTGTTCCTCATTCTCGAGGACGTTACCAAGCTGATCTGGGGCGTGAACCCCATCTACGCGACGCAGCCCTACGAGCTGTTCGGCAATGTCGCATTCGCCGGCCTCTACTATGTCGGTTACGATCTGGTGCTGATACCGATCTCCGCCGCCATCGGCTTCGCGGTGTGGTTCGGACTCAATCGCACGGTTACAGGCAAGATCGTCCTGGCGGTAATCCACAACGAGGAAATGAGCGTCAGCATGGGTGTAAGGGTGAACCGGGTTTACGCGGTCGCCTTTGGCTTCGGCGTGCTGCTCGCCAGCCTGGCCGGGGCGCTGACCGCGCCCAAAATCTCGATGCAGCCGGGCCTCAGCTCGGATGTCATTATTTTGAGTTTCGCGATTGTCGTGATCGGCGGCTTGGGCAGCGTCGAGGGCGCGGCGGTCGGCGCGATCCTTGTAGGGCTGGCGCGCGCGGCGTCAGTGCACTTGGTGCCACAGGCAGAATTGTTCATGATTTACCTGATCATGACGGCGGTGCTGATGTTTCGCCCCGAGGGTCTGTTCAAGCGCGAGACGGCAAGGCGAATCTGATGAAGCAAGGTCTGCATCCTCTCCTCATGATCGCGCTGGTAGCGGCGGTAATGCTGTTTGGCCGCGTGCTTCCGACATGGACGCTGTCGCTGGCGACCGTCGCCGCCTCCAATGCCCTGATCGCGCTCGGCATCGTGGTATTGGCGCGCACCGGCAATGTGTCGTTCGGCCAGGGCCTGTTCTTTGCGGCGGGTGGCTACGGTGTCGCGCTGATCGCCAACGCCTGGGGTGTTACTGACGCGGTCGCGCAAATGATCATAGGCGCCGTCTGCGGCGGCCTGCTCGGCCTTGTGATCGGTCCGCTGATTGCCCGCTACAGCGGCATCTTCTTCGGCATGCTGACGCTCGCGCTATCCATGGTGTTGTATGGCGCGCTGGTCAAATCGACCGCGCTCGGCGGCTCCGACGGCTTCAATGTCGGGCGGCCGAGCCTGTTCGGCATGAGCTTCAACGACCCGCGCGAGGCGGATTTCATGCTGTATGCGGTCTCGGTGGTCACCACCGGGTTCGCCGGCATCGCAGCGACGATCCTGTTCCGGTCCGAGCTCGGCCTCGCGAGCCTCGCGGTTCGTGAGAACAATCTGCGCGTTGAGTATCTCGGGATATCGGCCAACCTCGTCATCACTATCAACTTCGTTATCGCGGCGATTTTCGCCGGCGCCAGCGGCGCGTTCGCCCTGATGGCGCAACGGCACATCGATCCGCAATTCGCCTATTGGACCACGTCAGGCGAATTCGTCTTCGTGGCGGTGCTCGCTGGATATCAAAGCGTCGCCGCCGTTTTCGTTGCATCGATGGCGCTCGAACTGGTTCGCTCGTTCTCGAATCTGTATCTTCCCAACACCTGGCAGCTCGTGCTTGGCGTTTTCCTGTTAGGCGTCATTTTGTTTCTGCCCCGCGGCATCGGCTCGCTCTGGATCAGGGAACGGAAAAAACGGATGAAGCCAACGGCCGCGACGCCTGTCGCGGCCCAAAAAGAGGCAGCGCTGTGAAGCCGGTCCTTTCCGTGCGCGGGCTCGATAAGCGTTTTGGCGCCGTGGTCGCCGCCGACGCCTTGTCGATCGATATCGCGCCCGGTCAGAAGGTCAGCCTGATCGGCGCCAACGGCGCAGGCAAAACAACCTTCGTCAACATGGTCACCGGTTATCTCAAGCCCGATTCCGGTTCGATCGAGCTCGACGGGATGGGTATCGGAAGACGCTCGCCAAGACATGTCGCCCGGCTCGGCATATCCAGGTCGTTCCAGATTCCGCAATTGTTTATCGAACTCACCGCGGCCGAAAATCTCGCTGTGGCGGTCTCCGGCACGCGCGCGCAGGCACTTTCATTTCATTCGCCGGCGGAGGCACAAGGGCGCCGCGACAAGGCACTGGAATTGCTGGCACGGTTCGGGCTCACGGATGTGGCCGACCGCCCGATCTTGGAACTCGCGGGCGGCGTGCGCAAACTGGTCGACATTGCCATGGCGCTGGTCCGTCGGCCCAAATTGCTGCTTTTGGACGAGCCGACATCAGGCGTTTCGGCGGAAGAGAAATTCGCAACGATGGACCGCGTGATTCATGCCGTCGCGCCCGATGCCGCCACTATCGTCTTTGTCGAACACGACATGGAGATCGTCGGCCGTTACGCCGACCGTGTGGTGGCGTTTTACCAAGGGCGGATTCTCGCCGACGGCAATCCGCACGATGTGCTGAAGGATCCGGAAGTGCGCCGCTACGTCACGGGGGGCGCGCAATGAACACGACAGTGCCGTTGCTCGAGATCGACCATCTGGTCGTCGAGATTCAGTCGATGCCCGCACTGCGCGGATTTTCGATGCGTGTATCACGGGGCGCCATGGTGAGCCTCGTCGGCCGCAATGGCGCCGGCAAGACCACACTGATGCGCTCGATCATGGGGCATCTCAAGCCGGCGCAGGGCACCGTCCGATTCCAAGGCGCCGATCTGTCGGCACGCCCGCGCCACGCCCGCGCGGCTCTCGGGATCGGCTACATGCCGGAAGACCGGTGCCTGGTCCCTCAACTGACCGTGGAGGAAAACATTCTGTTGCCGCTATGGGTGGCGCAGCATCTCGACCGCAGGGAGCGGCTTGATTTCGTCTACGAGGTGATCGGCGAACTCGCCGAGATGCGCCATCGCAAGGCGCTGCTTCTGAGCGGAGGCCAACAGAAGCTGGTCGCGCTCGGCCGCGCGCTCGGTATTGGCACAAAATGCCTGCTGCTCGACGAGCCGTTCGAGGGGATAGCGCCTGCGCTGTCCGAGCGGCTATCCGAGGTCCTTGCTTCGCTCAAGGGCAAGGATCTCGCACTGCTGATGTCGCAATCCGACATGAATCATTCGCGCGGCCTGATCGACGTCGAGTTCACGATCGAGCGCGGCGCCAATCTCGTGTCCGGATAGACTGGCCTCGCGTCAATTGGCCTTCACGGTTCGAATTTCGATGGCCGGCTTCGCAGGCTGCGCCGGAGCGGCCTCTGGCCTGTAATTGGCGCCTGCAAACTCAGCCTCGGTCGCCTGCGATATCCAGTTCGACGCAGTCCCAGGGGTCATCGCCAGCCCGACCAGAGCGATCACGAGCAGCACAGGCAAGGCAAAAATTCCAATGCCCCAGCGCTGGTAGATACGGTTGATAGTTTCGCCCGGTTTGTCGAACAAGCCCTGCATGGATGCCTCCACGGTGCGGATGTGCAGGTGGTCACTAGCTCAATGCGCGCCAAGCCCATGTGAAGGCTTTCACATTTGCCGGGATCAAAGATTTGTGAGATGCGTCGGGTCAAGGCCGGGCGGCGCTGTCGAACTCGTTGTTGGTCGTGCTAATCGCCTTCATCGGACCCCGCTTCGGCCAGCTCTCGAAGCATTCCGGCGTTGAGTACAACGATCGCCCCGTGCTCGAGGCGAACCCAACTGCGCGCTGCCCAGGCCCGCAACTGCTTGTTGATGCTTTCCCGACTCATGCCGACCATTTCGCTGATTTCCTGCTGGGTGATGGCGATCGTTCGGTCTCCCGGCTTGTGTTTTTCGGTTAAACGAAGCAGTGCGCTGGCGAGCCGGCCGGGCAAATTCTGAAGGATAACCTCTTCCACCTGGTCGCTCGTCCGTCGCAGCCGCGTGCAAAGCAGCTCGATGAACTTCATCGCCAGCGCCGGTTGGCTTCGCACAAAGGGAATAAATTCGCGGCGGTCGATGACAAATATCTCGCAATTGGTATTTGCGGTGGCGTCGGCTGTCCGCGCCAGCCCATCGAGCACCGCGACTTCCCCGAAAATCTCTCCCGGACCGATCAGATTCAAAATTGCGCTGCGGCCATCCGCAGAGGAGACACTGATCTTCACCGTGCCGCTGATCACCGCGATCAGGCTGTTGCCGGGATCTCCCCTGGAAACGATCGTGGCTCCCCGCTTCAGCGTGGAATGTTTGGCATAGCGGCAGAGCTGATCGAAGGCCTCAGGATCGAGATCGCAAAAATATGGATGTTTGCGCAGCACAGCCAGTTTGCTGCTCGCAAACGGCCGAGGTACAGCTTTATTATCTTCGGGCACCCGATCATCCAACAGTTTCGCGTTGCCCATCATCGACGGATCGCACTGCCTGCAAGGCTGGCCGAGAGCTATCGTCCGCCACACTCCTCAATTATACGCCGGCTCGACGCGCACAGCAAGAAAGGGCCTGGGACCTCGGGCCTTTCAATTGGTTGCTGCTCATGAAGGATCCCCGGCGGATGATGGATCGAGCCACCTCGGCTGAAATTTATGGTGAACCCTTTTCATACAATAAATGCACTAACTGCACGAGTTTCGGCCATTGAACACTAAACTGCGCGAAGGCTCGGAGCATTCGACCGGTACGCCGATTTATTTCCAATCAAGGAGAACACCCGTGACGAAATTCGCCCTCTTGGGAGCTTTGGCTCTCACGTCTGCAATGGCCGCAACCCCGGTGACAGCGCAAGAGGTTATCTAAAACCCGGCTACTGCGCTCAGTTCTATCCAAACGCCAAATGCCAGAATAAGGGACCAAACAATCCCTATACCGGCGATTATCAGCTCAGGAACCAGCTGCGCGGTGCGTTGCCTGGAGCGCCAATCCCTGCGCGCAGGGCGCGGCGTCGTATCGCGGCCGCGACGGCCGCAGGTATTACTGCTACTGAGGACTTGCGAAGCGGCCCGCCGTTCGCCGGCGCTTTCATTCGTTCGCGATACCCATCTCCTTAATCACCCGGGCATACTTGGCGAGCTGATCGCGTGTCATGACGCGCAGCTCTTCGGCCGAGCTGCCGCGCACCGCAAAACCCAGGTCCTCAAGCTTGCGGCGAATCTCGGGATCACCGACCGCCTTCACGACTTCGGCATTCAGCCTGGCGACGATGTCCTTCGGCGTCCCGGCCGGCGCCAGGATCGTAAACCAGGAATTGAAGAAGAACCCGGGAAGACCGGATTCCGAAACGGTGGGCACATCCGGAAATTGCGGTAACCGGCTCTGGGTGGTGACCCCAATCAGTCTGAGCTGACCACCGCGCACCAGGGCCGCGACGGTCCCGAGACCCTGAAAGCCGACTGGGATTTGCCCGGCGGCAATGTCGGTTGCAGCCTGCGTGGCGCCTTTGTAAGGCACGTGGGTCAGCGATATGCCGGCGGCGGAGGCGAACATCGTCATTGCCAGGTGCTGCGGGCTGCCCGGACCGCCGGAGCCATAGTCGATCTTTCCGGGTGCCGCCTTTGCGGCCGCGATCAGGTCTGCCGCGGTTTTGTAAGGGGTCTGATTGTTGGCGATCAGTCCCCACTCCACCGTCGCCACAAGCGACACTGGTTCGAAATCCTTCAGGATGTCCCAGCGCATTTTTGACTGCAGGTTGGGCACCATGGTCATGATGCTGTCGTTGAAGCCGCCGATCGTGTAGCCGTCCGGCTCGGCTCTCGCGACCTGCTCCGCACCGATCAGCCCGGACGCGCCCGGCTGGTTCATGATCACGAATTGCTGGCCCATATTGTCTGCCATTTTCTGCGTCACGATCCGTGCGGCGACGTCGACGGCGCTTGCCGCGGCCAGCGGAACAATCATCTTGATAGGCCGGTCGGGATAAGCCGCCTGCGCGGTCGCGCGGGAACTGGTAAGGAGCGCAAGTGCCAGAACAAGCGAATGAAGCACGCGCATGCCGAACTCTCCCTAGTGGTGAGGCTTCTGGATTACCGGCCGCAATCCTTTTCAACGGATGATTGCCCGCTCGCTTCCGGCTTGGCAATGCGTTCGACAAGGAAATGAAGGCAGACCAGCGCATCGGGGCTCGCCCGCCGGCCCGTATGCATTATGCTGTCCACCTGATGGGTTCCTGGCGGAGAAACAGATGCATGCGATGGTGCTGTCGGCGGCGCGGGGGCGCCTCCAGATGCAAGAGCGCGCCGATCCTGACCCCGGCGACGGAGAAATTCGCGTCAAAGTGAGCGCGTGCGGGGTTTGCCGGACCGACCTTCATGTCGTCGACGCCGAGCTTCCCCGCATCAAATATCCTGTTGTTCCCGGTCATGAAATCGTCGGCCGCGTCGAGCTTGTCGGCGGCAACGTCACGACACATCGGATCGGTGACCGGGTCGGAATCCCCTGGCTCGGATATACCTGCGGCGCCTGCCGTTTCTGCAAGACCGGCATGGAAAATCTGTGCGACCGCCCTCTCTTCACCGGATACACTCGGGACGGCGGCTTCGCCACGCACACCATCGCCGACGCGCGCTATGCTTTTCCGCTCGGCGACAACGGCGACGATGTTTCGATCGCGCCGCTGTTGTGCGCCGGTCTGATCGGCTGGCGGTCGCTGGTGATGGCGGGCAGCGCGGAGCGGCTCGGCATCTATGGCTTCGGCGCGGCCGGGCACATCGTCGCCCAGATCGCGCGCTGGCAGGGCCGGTCTGTCTATGCCTTCACACGATCCGGCGACACCACAGCGCTCCGCTGGATGCTGCTGTCATCTACGCCCCCGCCGGGGAATTGGTGCCGGTGGCGCTGCGCGCGGTGCGCAAGGGCGGCAGGGTGGTATGCGCAGGGATCCACATGAGCGATATTCCGAGCTTTCCCTACGATATTCTTTGGGAAGAACGACAGCTGGTCTCGGTTGCCAATCTCACGCGTCAGGACGGGCTGGATTTCCTCAAAATTGTCCCGCAGGCTGGCATCCAGACCCAGACGACGGCATTCCCGCTTGCTGAAGCCAACGAGGTGCTTGCAAGGCTGCGGGCAGGACAAATTTTGGGTGCCGCAGTCCTCAAGCCCTAGGTTCTCTGGCGCATGGCCACCTCAATGACAGCCGACTCCCCCATGCAGGAGCGCGTCTTCGCCTATCTGACGGACCCTGCGACGCATCCTAGGGTGCAACGGATCGATACCCATGCGGCGTCGGTCTTTCTCGAAGGCGAACGCGCCCTGAAGATCAAGCGCGCTGTCCGTTTCCCGTACCTCGATTACTCGACGCTGGCGAAACGGAAAGCCGCCTGCGATGAAGAGATGAAAATAAACCGGCAATTCGCGCCACAGATCTACCGCCGCGTCGTCCCGATCACGCAAACTAACGATGGATCGCTTGACATCGACGGAGACGGCACAGCGGTCGAATTTGCCATTGAAATGACCCGCTTCGACGAGCGCCAAACTTTCGACCACCTGGCAGAAGCCGGTCCGCCGGATCCCGCTCTCGTTGACGCCATTGCCGACGCAATCGCGGCCTCCCACCTCAATGCGCCGCTCGCACCAGGGGCGCCCTGGATCACCTCGATTCCCGCATTCATAGAAGGCAATACCAAAGCGTTTCGAACCGCCGCCTGCTTTGAAAAAAGTGCCATCGATGACCTCAGGAATGCATCTCTGTCGGCATTTTCGCGGACTCGCGAACTGCTGGAGCAGCGCGGCAGGCAGGGAGACGTGCGGCGTTGCCACGGCGACCTGCATCTGGCGAACATCGTGCTGATCGGCGGCAAGCCTGTTCTGTTCGATGCGATCGAGTTCGATCCTGATATCGCGTCGGTCGACGTGCTCTACGATCTTGCGTTCCCGATGATGGATTTCATCCGCTATGGTCGGCACGCGGCTGCGAACGCCCTTCTCAACAGATATCTTCGGAAGACGTCGATCGATAATCTCGATGCACTCTCAGCACTTCCTCTATTCATGTCGCTGCGCGCCGCTATTCGTGCCAATGTGCTGCTTGCCCGCCTCGGTCCGACTTGTCATGACAAAGCTAGTGTCATGCAATCGGCCCGGGCCTATTTCGAGCTTGCGCAGCAGCTAATCCATCCTCCGGCGCCGACGCTCGTTGCCGTCGGCGGGCTGTCCGGAACCGGAAAATCTGTCTTGGCGCGCGCGCTCGCCCCTGACGTTACGCCGCAGCCAGGAGCCGTCGTGTTGCGCAGCGACGTCTTGCGAAAGCAGCTGTTTCAAGTCAGCGAAACCGATCGGCTGCCCGAAAGCGCGTATCAGCCGCAGGTTACCGAGCAAATCTATGAAACTCTTGGGCAACGCGCGGTCCGAATCCTTTCCCAAGGTCATTCCGTCGTCGTCGACGCGGTGTTTGCGCGTGAGATGGAGCGAGCTGCAATTCGCGACGCCGCGCACAAGCTAAGTATCGGGTTTGTCGGCCTTTTTCTCGTCACCGACCTTGCGACCAGGTTGAACCGTGTCGGCCGCCGCGAGGCCGACGCGTCCGACGCCGCGCTGGAGATTGCCGGACTTCAGGAGAAATATAATATTGGGGCGGTCGATTGGGCGGTCATCGATGCATCCGGGACGCCCGGGCAGACTTTGAAGCAATGCCAAACCCGGATCGCTCATTGTGAGGCGGCTCAGGCCCGGTAGCGCGGAACAGCAATGTCGCCATCCCCGAAATCAGCAAGTAAAGTCGCTTCTCGGGCCGAATCGACGCAGCGGCAGCGCCCCTACCCCACCTTGAGATTGAATCCAGCGATGGCGTGCGACACTGCATTTCGAGTTGTGGCGCGCCGCTGTCTTGAAAATTTGACCGCAAATCATGAGACGACATGCAGAGGCAACCCCGGAGCCCTGCATCAAATGCGCATCGCGCTTACCCGCCTGCGCACCGTCATATTGTTTTTCTCGCCAATGGTCGATGACCCCGAGCGGACGCAAATAAAGGATGAATTGAAGTGGCTCAACGCCCAGCTCGGCACCGTGCGAGATCTGGACGTCGCGATCGAGCGACTGAAGGCCGCCAGCAGGCAGCGGCCGCAGGCAATGTCCGATTGTGAGCACTGGAACAAGAAGCGCGCGGACAGCCATCGCCATCTGGCTCGGGCGCTTCGGTCGGCCAGGTATCGGCGTCTGATCGTAAGCATATTCAGTTGGGTGGAGAATGGACCGTGGTCTATCAAGGAGGGAAAGCAGGCCGCGCAGGAGCGCGCAACGCCGATCGCTACATATAGCGCGCGCAAACTTACGCGATGGGAAGAAGAGATTCTGAAGAAGCGCCGCAAGCTTCTGAAAATGGGCACCAGGAAGCGACATCGGTTGCGCCTGATGAACAAGAAGCTCTGTTATTCGATCGAAGCATTCGAAGACTTGTTTCCGGACAAGAAATTTTCGAAGCAACAAGCTTCGCTGAAGTATCTGCGTAAGGCTCAAAAATCTCTCGGCCAGTTGAACGACGATGCAAATGGCCATTCTTTGGCAATCGCCCTGCAAGGAAACGGCGCCCACGCGCCCTTGGAGTTTCCGCCCTTGGAGTTTCTCAGCGCGAAGCGTGAAAAGCGCCTGATACGGACTGCGGCCACGGCATACCGGAAGCTAGCTGCACTGAAGCCATTTCGGGATCCGAGAGGCCGCCAAGATTACTGATGGGTCTCCTGGCGCATCAGGCAGACTATGACCCTCCGCATGCCCAACGCCCATTCGCGGTCGGACTTCTCAGAGCAACTTTCCGTCCGGCCCGAAGAACGGATGCGGCCCGTCGAAATTTCCGATCGGAACGTGATGGGTAACCACGCTGCCAAATCCCTCGCCCGGAAACCAGGTGTGGAGATGAAATGCCGGCGGCTCGATCTTGAACGACGGCTCGCGCAATTCTGCCAGGTCCAGATCGACGGCGTGATTTGGCGCCGGACAAATCGTCGATGGGATACCGGCGAACATCGTCAGGATCGCGCGATGAACGTGGCCGGCGGAGATCAATTGCGTGCGCGGATGGCGTTTGACCACAGCTGCAAGGTCGCCGGCATTAAGAAGAAACTGGCGGTCCATGTGCCGGATGCCGATCTTGAACGGTGGATGGTGGAGGAACAAGAGCGCGGGCCGGTCCGGTGAGGAGGCAAGCGTTGCTTCCAGCCATTGCAAGGTCGGCGCATCGAGTTCGCCATGCGGTCTGCCGGGTACGCTTGAATCCAACAGCACGAGATCGAGCCTGCCGATTTCAACCCTCTGATTGAGCGGTCCGGCGGGAAAAGCATACGCGGCCCGCGGAAATGCTACCCTCATCAGCTCGCGCGAATCGTGATTGCCGGGAATGCCGACAAAGGCCAGCGTCAGCGGTGTCAGCAGGCGCTTGAGATATTCATACTCCTCGGCCATCGGCGTATCGGCAAGATCGCCCGAGATTACCACAAGGTCGGGCTTTGGCGTAAATGCGTTCAAGGCCGCTACGCAGCGTTCAAGCGC
>WNGK01006758.1_pt1 | contig 12050 bp, 12 predicted proteins | sample 5400601 | NCBI WGS metagenome assembly WNGK01 (sample SAMN13153376, study PRJNA577476) | soil metagenome | isolation source: 60 cm soil or saprolite under Garry oak tree replicate 1 | place: USA:California | collected 2016-06-15
CATCCGGGTAGAGCCGCCCGGTCAAGCGTTGGAGGTTGTCCCAGAAATTCGTGACCGTGAGGCCGCGTTCATCAGTCTGGCTGTAAACCAGGCCGTTGGCGTAGGTGAACGAGTTGGTGCGGAAACACGGGCTTCCCGTAAATCATCATCCCGGAAGATGGGCTCGCGCCGGTCTCCCCGGTTCATCAGGTGATAAATGGCCTGTGGATATTCCACTCGTAATTTGCGAGCCATGCTGCATCCTGTGCTTTCAGAGGAAATATGCCAATACCATTGACCGACACCTTTCCGACACCTTTACGTTTAAGGACTGACCCGTTTAAGGGAATATGGTGGCGGGGCGGCTCCGGAATCAACGACAGAAATCTCAGGATCGAACGCGGCCTGAGAAGAGAATCTCGGCGGGCAGTAGGAACTCAACGAGAAAAAAGTTGAGGCCGGTGACGTTTTGCCGCCTGACGGGCCGCCTTAATGGGTGACCCCTTTACGTTAGTATTTAGCCAAGTTCCTTAAGCATATTTTGCGCGTTTGTAGACACGCCAGGATCCTCATCCATTCGAGCTATGTGCAAAAGACGTGCTGAGGCGTCATCTCCTTTTTTCGCTAGCCGATCAAGCATCAACGTTGCATTGCATCGGGATGAAGTGGATTCACTAAATACGGCGCGGTATATGAATCTCTTGAGGACTAAATCCTGCAGAACTTGCTCCTCAGGAAGCATGACGATAGCGCTTGTCAACAAAAAGTGAAGCCTCGCTGGGGTTTGGCTTGTTAGAACGCACAACTCCCTTAGTAATTCAAAGATCTTTTCGATCGGTACTCGCCTTGAATGCGCAATCAGTAGAATTGCGATTCCGGCTACTCGCGCCATTGGGTCAGAGGATACTAACGAGGCTTCTGCCAAATCCAGATCTGCATTCGAAGGCGACCTACGCCCTTGCCATAAGTCGCCTAAGATGTGGACAATCGAATCGGTTTCATTTTTCATAAACTGGATTATGCGTCACGGAGGTCACGGGGCGGAAATGGTATGATTTTCGGGGGTTTATCGGGTGGGGGTGGTTTCGGTCCGGGCGGTGCTGGGAAAGGAATTATATTTGGCCCAAGTTTTTTCGGATTTCCTGGCCAGATTGGACCGCATTTGCCATCGGAACCTGGGGCAACATGAATGAGTCTGCCAGCCTTTCGGCACCAATAGTTGCAGAGGCCGTCAGATCCTGGATTGTCGCTGTCAGCCGGCCGTCGCGCACACTTTCCAATATCTGGGTCAGGTTCGCATCTCGGTGGCGTTGCAGGCGATATCGGGACGGGTGGTGGAAGCGGAGGGGTCGGCTTCGGAACTAGCACTGGAAACGGTGCCGCTTTAGGTAACGCCGCTGGCGGAATCCGAGGAATTGCCATTTCGTCAACACCGAAGCGGCCTGCTCTTCCCGCAGCACCAACCAAGGGGCCAAGTTCACCAGCTAATCCAAAACGCGGAGCAACTTGCGCTTCCAACATTATCAGCTGACGGCCATCGGTATCTACCACGCTAACTGGATTGTTGTCAACAAACTCGAACAGATTAATCGCGGCATCCTCCCCGAGTGGATCACGGTTCAGCCAGCGCTGCAGATTCGGGTCGTAGGCTTGGTAAAGGTAGAGAGAGAGTCCTGACGGCTGATGATACTCTTGGCTGGAAAAACGGTAGGTGTTCGCGTCGGTTAGCGGGCCCGCCTTGGAGAGAATATTTCCAAAGGGATCTACGGAGCTTATTCGCCGGCGCGCACTAAACCGCGGCATTCGTGGAACATGCACCCGGTTCGCTGAACAGCCGGTTTTTCGGAAGTCGCCGTGATGGCCACGCCGGCGGCAGCCAGCGAGGCAGGGATTTTTCTTTCCCAGCCGTAACTGCACCCGGCTGGACGAACAGCTAAGGGAAGGATGTTTTCCCACGGCAACCACAGCGCGGACGGTATTCCTTTTCGCGACCTGGTGCCAGCTTTTGTTGGGTCGAGGCCCTGCTTCGTCACTGCCGTTCACGCCAGTAAAAGGGACGGCGGTGCAGGTGCATCACCGCTTTGATGTAAATGGCATCTGGCCGCAGGCTGTAAACGATGGCGTAAGGGAAGCGGTGGAAGTTGAGCTTGCGATTGTCGCCCCGGATTTTGCGCCAGCGTTCCGGCTCACTCAGGATTCGACCCAGCGTGGCTTGATATTCCTCAAGAAAATCGCCGCCCAGGCCGGGCTGCCGCTCCTCATACCAGAGCGCAGCGGCTTCCAACTCCTGCGGGACTTCAGGATGTCGGATGACGCGCATCGAGCTTGGCGCGGATGTCCCGAATCACCTCTTCCTCCGGACGGCTATCCACGCGGCCTTCAGCCATCTCCCGGGAGCGGCGGTCCAGGACTTCCTGCCACTGCGCTTCGGTGTCGGCGTCCACCGTGTCGTCGAGACTGGCGATAAGTTGATGGGCGAGGAACGCCCGATCGGCGGCGGGCAAGGCCAACACCTCGGCGACTTTTTCAGCGGTGACGCTCATGGCCGGTAAGCTACGGCAGGGGCGGATTAAATTCAACGCTGCGCTCCTTTCTCCCTGGGGTGGAACTTGCGGTGGGCTTCCTTGAGGTCGGTGATGGTAAGCCGAAGGTAGCGTTCGGTGGTGGCCAGCGAGCGGTGGCCCAGGAGGTCCTGGACGTGGCGCAGGTTGGCGTTGTTCTTCAGGAGATGCGTGGCGACGGTGTGCCGCCAGACGTGACAGGTCATGTGTTTTTTGATGCCGGCCAGTTTCGCGTGTTTCTGCACGATCACTCGGACCGTATTGGGCACGATCGGGAGGCTCATCTGGGAGAGGAACAACCGGTCGCTCACGCGGCCTTTGAGCAACCGCGGGCGAATGCCTTTGATGTAGGTCTCCAAAAACTGGCAGGCAACGCGGCCCAACGGCACGACGCGGTCCTTGGCCCCTTTGCCGCCGTTGATGCGCAACAGTTCTTCTTCGAGATTCGCGTCTTCCAGGCACAAGTTGCACAGTTCGCCGCGCCGCAGCCCCGTCGCATAAAAGACTTCCAGGATGGTGCGGTCGCGGTAGCCGAGCAGGGTCGTCGTGTCCACGGCGTCGAGGATGCGTTTGGCTTCCTGGAGGGTGAGCACGTTGCGGGGCAGCCGTTGCGGTTCGCGGGCGTACTCGACGCTCTCGGCCGGATCGCGCGCCAGATAGCCTTCGTTTTTGAGGAAGCGGAAGCAGGTTTTGACCGCCGCCAAAGTCCGGTTCTGATCGCCCACGCCACGGGCCGCTCCGCGTCGAGTGGGCTGGTAGTAAAACCAGCGTTGGAACTCGGTAAGCGTGGCGGTCGTCACGCTCTGGAGGTCGGCAAGGCGGCGCTGCTCCAGGAAGTGCGCCAGGGCGCGCAGGCTGTAGCCGTATTCCGCGACGGTGCGGGCGGAGTAATTGCGGATTTGCAGGTCGCCCAAAAAACGGGTGATGAGATCGTCGAAGTTCATTTGCCTTTGCGGTAGAAGGGAAGCGGGAGCGCGGCCACGTGGTCAGTCGTTGCCTCCGCCTGCCGTGGATGGGCCTGATAGTAGGCGGCCTTTAATTCGGGCACGGTGGTGCGGGTATAGATTTGCGTGGTCGCCAGCGAGCGATGGCCGAGCAGCCGTTGCACGTAAGCAATGTTGCTGCCGTTGCTGACCAGGTGGGTGGCGACCGTGTGCCGCCAGACGTGCGGGCTGACGGGCTTGGTCAGGCCCGCCTTGCGGCCATACTGCTTGACCAGCACTTGGATCATTTGGCGCTTGAGCGGGCCGTGCGGTGCGCGGGCGGACAGCCACAAGGCGCGCTCGTCGCAATGGGTCTTCGACCATTGAGCGCGTACAGTCCGCAAGTATTCGACCACGGAGTCACACGCCTTGCGGCCCAGGGGCACGACCCGTTCCCTGGCTCCCTTGCCTTTGGTCACCCGCACAAAGCCGTTGCGGTAATCCACGTCATCGAGAGTGAGCCGGGCCATTTCCTCCAACCGGATGCCCGATGAATAGAACGTTTCGAGGATGGCCTGGTCGCGGATGCCGCTGCGGGTTTGTGTGTCCGGCGCATTCAGGAGTTGGTGGACCTCCCGCGGCGTCAGGATGCGGCGCGGCAACCGATCGGCCAGTCGCGGCAGCACCAGACCGGCGCACGGGTTGACCAGGATAACATCGGTTGCTTCCAGGTGCTCGAAGAAGCGGCGCAGGGCGCTCAGGTGCACGTGCGTCGTCGCCACTTTGAAGCGGCGCAGCAACCCCGCCTGATAATCGCGCACGATTTGCCGACTCACCTCGCGCACATCGTCGATGCCCGCCTCCGCCAGGTAACGGAAAAACTCTTTCAATGACTCCTGACGGCTGGCGAGGGTGGCCGGGGAGTAGCGGCGCACTTTAAGCGCCTCCAGAAAGGTCTGCCGGTGCCTCTCCAACGATGCCGGCACCACGACCGCGGTTTTATTATTCATACGCAACGCTCCTTTCTCCATTTACCGGTATAGCTTCCTCGGCCAAACGCCTCGAAGTCGAACCGCGGTTGCGCAAACCCCTTGATTTATCGGGCTGCGGCGCCGGTTCAACTTCGTGGGAACCGTCCAACGAAGTGCCCGCGAAGTTCCTTTTTCCGCCTCGAAGTTGGCTTTCCGCCCTCGAAGTTGGCCCGGACAGCACGAAGCCCAGTCGCTCGGCTTCCCGTTGCAACTGCTCGACGGATTTGAGGCCGGGCAAAAAGCGTTCGCCGGCTTCGCCCTGGCCGTCCCACAAGAGCCGATAGCGAAACGGTTGACCCTGCCGCCCGGCTAGCGGCAGCAGATACTCCAGCTCGGTCAGTTCGCGCAGATACGTGCGCAACTGATACTCGCTCCACTTGAGCGCCTCCCTCAGCTCGCGCCGGGTAAAGTGGATTTTGTCGGGCACCGATTTCTGTTCCGATGCCTGGCTCTGGGCGTAATCGAAGATCAGGCGCAACAACTCGCGTCCGGGCCGCGACAGTTCATCGAGCGACTGGCCAAAGAGCGCCGTGGCCAGTTCGTTGGCAATGGCGATGTCCGCCAGCGTTGTTTCCAGGTAGTCGCCGCAGATTTCGTCGCGCTTCACCGGGCGCTGCATCTGGTAAAGGAAGGTGACGGCTAAAATGAGGTTCAGGTATTTGGGATTGTCGCGGCGGACCGCCAGCCGGTCCTCGGTGTAGGTCAACAGCGGCTCGAAGGGATTCACCACGGCCAATGGTTTCAAGAGCCGTTGGAACGTATGGTGACGCGCAAGGATCGCTTCGCGCTGCCGCCTGCGCCGCAGCCCTTCGAGGGTGTGACTGTGGCGTTGGGCCTCCAGGATCGCCCGCGTCTGTTCAGGCGATTCGTCAATGCTGGTCACGATGAAACGGCTGCGCGTCTCCGCGTCCAGGTCCGGCCGCGTCGTCGTCTGAAAGACTGCCGTCGGCCCGTGCACCGTGTTCAACTGCGTCGTCAGTTGTCCGGTCACCGGATTTTTCACCGTCGTCTCAATGACCAGTTTCTTGGCCGAGATCAGATTGCGAATGGCGTAGTGAGCACCCTCGGCTCCGGCCACTTCTTCCACGGCCAGCACTTTGTTTTTGAGCGAGTCTTGCCCCTTGTAAAACAAGGCCCGGTCGCTCAGCGACGTGAGCTGGATCAGGTCTTCGTCGGGGCAGAGCTTCAAGAGTGTGTCTTGCAAAAGCGATTTGCCCGCCCCGCTGCCGGAGAGGATGAGCAAGGCCAGCGGATCGGCCATCTTGCGGCTGGTCAGCACCAGATAGCCGATGAGCTTGTTGAGTTGCTCGCCCACCAGGCCCAACCGTTCCAGGTCGCGAAGGATTTCGCCCACCAGGTCAGGGTGACGGCCCAGCTTCAACGCCTCGGCCTTGTCGGTCTCGCTCACCAACGACCGCGTGAGATCCGGCGCCACCGTTTTGTGCTGCACGTAAGCTTCCAACTGCTCGATTAGCCGGTTCACGTCGGCCTCGATGACGTCCACCGTCTTGCGGAACAACCTCGCCGCCTCGCTCATAAAACTGCGGCGCGAACGGCTGAGGTAAAAATCAACGGTGTCGATGACAAAGTGCGAGCCGCACCGGCCATCACCTTGCTTGCCCACGGCCCGAACGGTTGCTTTCAAACGCGACGCGCTCGGCTTCTCGACGGCGCGCACCTCATACTGGCGCCCGGCATAGCTCACCACAAAGCCGTCGGCCGTCAACTGGACTTCCTCGTCGTTGGGTTTGGCCGTGACCTCACTGCGTTGCTCGGTCTGCGGATTGGCTGCTTTCAACAGCGCCTGGAAGTCGGCGGCAGTGGCCTGACCGGCTCTGTCACGGCTGAGGAAAAAATCGTTGGCGTCCTTCACGCCCTCCGGCCAGTTGACGACGTGGACCAGCTTCACTAACTCGGGCAACACTTGGTCTTTGAGCTTGGCGGTCCCGGCCCGGCCCGACGCGTCGTTGTCCAGGCAGAGGAAGACTTCCCGCGTGCCGTTGTCTTGCAGCAAGGCCGTGTGATCGGCCGTCCAGGTGTCGGCTCCGTACAGGCTGATGACGTTCTTGAAACCCGCCTGCCACAGGCTCAGGGCATCGAGGATCGCTTCGGTGATGAGCAGCGTCTGGCTGGTCTTCGCCGCGGCGCCGTTGAACACGCCGCGATGCGGCCCGGCCAGGTAAAGGTGATGCGGCTCGTCGTCGGTGATGCGCCGGCCGTAGATGCCGCAGACGTTTCCTGTTTGCCCGTGCGGCGAGCACTCGAAAATGGGCACGGTGATAAAGCCGCGGAAGTGCTCGCGGCCCGCGCCATTCAACACGCCCAGCGCCTTCAACCCCTCCACCAGTTCGCCGGACTTCGGCAGCACGCCCGGCAACGTCCCGTTGCAGTAACCAACCTGGAACACCTCCAGCATCGTCGGGTCATCCAGTTTGCGGCTTTTGAGATAGTCCAGGCCCGCCCGGTCCTTGTGGAGCGTTTTGGCGTAGAAGCTCACTACGCGCTGCAGGAGCGCAGCCGCCTCCCCCGGCTTCAGCTCCTTCTTCGGCTCGACCGGCGCGGCCCGCTCTTGGGTCGAGGCGTCGGCCCGTGGCGCGGCTTGGACCGGTGGCGCTGCCACTCGCGCCGCGATTTTCACCCCGGGCGTGGCACTGAGCAGCTTGAGGGCGGCTTCGCGTTCGCTGATGCCCTCCTTCCTGGCCACGAACTGAATGACGTTGCCGGTCGCCTGGCAGCTTGGACAGCGGAACAGCCCTTTGGCCGGTGTCACGCGCAATGACGGCTGGTGGTCGTCGTGGAACGGACACAGGCCCACGTAATCCCGGCCCGACCTCTTCAAGGTGATGCCGCAGGACTCGACGACGCGCACAATGTCCGTCGTCCGTTTGATCTGGTCGAAGTCCACTTTCATAGGTGCTTGCGCACGGCCACCAAGGATTTCCACTCCCCGGTTTTCGGGTCGTACTCCCCGCGATAACCGTCCGTGTTGAGCATCCGCTGCCAGCGTTTTTCAGCGGTCTTGGGCGAACGGAGCGCGAGCCTGATCATGCGCCTACCCTGGTCGTACCAACCACAGAGCGATTTGAGGCGATCGTCCCAATCGTGCTGGTAGGCTTCGCGCACGACCAACCGGCCCAGGCCCGCGAGTTCCTTCGGCAGGCCCGCCGCCAGCGCGTCCTTTTCCCAATCGTCCCAGGGATAATGACCGAAGGTGCATTGCACCACTTCCGAGTCGAGCACGCTGAGAGGGCGCGAGAACTTCTTCATCGCGCGCTTGAAGCGGGAGCGCAGAACCGGCTTTGTCCAGAGGAGCGTCAAGCCGGATTTTTGAAGTTTTGACATGCCCGCAAGTTTGTAGATATTCTTCAAACATGCAAGCACTTTGTTCGATCTCTACAAACGAGCTTTATAGTCCCGGCATGAAGACCGGACGCCCATCCGAACGGGAGCGCCCTCCGTTCGGCCAACGGCTTTACGAGCTGCGAGAAGCGGCGGGGCTGACGCAGGCGCAAGTTGCCGATAAGCTCGGCATCTCCCATCGCGCCTACGCCTTTTGGGAACGTGAACCCACGGCGGTTCGCGCCGAGCAATTGGCCATTCTCGCCGAGTTGTTCGGCGTCAGCGCCGATTTTCTGATCGGACGCCAGCCGCCCAGGCAACGCGGCTCCGGACCGACCGGCAAGATGAAGCAGCTTTTTGAAGCCGCATCCAATTTGCCACGCCGCCAGCAGCAAAGGATTATCGGACTGGTGGAAGACATTCTGGTCGCGCGTGGCGCAGCCAACGGCAGGAACGGCGACGGCTGATTTTTCTTTTTAGCCGTTCATCGGGAGGCGCGGACGCCGGCGCCGGCTTTTTCCCGGCAACGACTAAAGAGAGGAACGACGCGCTTTTGTTCCTTGGTTCACCCAGCGGATGCGCCCGCTTTCGTGCCGCTGCACGCACTCGGATTTTCCAGAGCCGAAAGGCTGTAACGATTCGCTTCGTGTTTCCTAAGCGCCGCAGTTCCCGGCGACGCGAGCATTGTCCAGGTGGAGGCGGCGGGAGGAGGGGGCACTACCTTGACAAGCGCAGCGGAGCCATACAATGCCAGCGGCAAACACGAAGCAAGAACGGTGGCGTTCTGCTCGCCAACGGATTTTTGCGCGACTGCGCTTCATTGGTCTCGCCTCTGACTGGGTACACGAAAAAGGGCGCGACTGCGCCCCGTGCGGTTTACAGGAACATATCCGTCGAGTCGTTGTATGGCCGGAAGCTCGCGCGGCTATCGCGCCAGCTTTTCCGAATGAGTTCCTCCGTGACTACGGTGTCCGGCGCGTAGCGCACCGCGTAGGCGTACCCGTCTGAGTAAACGATTGCGGTCACGCCCAGGTGATGCCGCCGGATGTTGATCGAGTCGATCTTCGACGTTCTTTTCATACGCTTCCTTTTTGCTCTGGCGACCATCCGAGGAGCGCGGTTGTCAAGGTGGAGATTGCGACGGCTGGCAGGGCAACAGGGAAGCCGCAAGCAATACAACCTTGATAACGAGCATCGCAGGATAAAATGACGCCAACCGGGAAGCGGGTGACGAGCGTTGTCAGCACGCCGCCCATGCGATCGCCGTGCACCTGGTGGCGTCCGCCTGTGGCCGTCCGCAAGGACCTGTCGGTGCCAAATCCGCGAAGCGTCCGGGGGACGACACTCTGACTGATTGGGTTTCGTCGTCGCCCCGGAGAGCGAAGCGGACGCCGGCACGGACAGGCGGCGATTGCCTTGACCCACCACAATGCAGGCGCGTTACTGGCGTGACGCTTGCCTTTGTGTTCTCGCAAGCGGCATGACAGGAACGGGCCTGCGCCGTGCTCCCGGCGTCTGCCGGTCATACATCGAGGTGGAACCGGTGCTGCTTGGGTGCCGCTGCCGGTTTGGTTTCGGCGCTCGTCGCCGGCGCGGACGGCTTGCCCTCCCCTTTGCCGGCTTTCGGCGCGGCAGGTTTGCGCGGCTTCTTTTGCGCACCCTGCGCGCGAATGTATTTCCGCAGCGTCGGTTCGCTCACCGGGATTCCGCCGCCGGTCAACTCTTTGGCCAGCACTTGATAGCTCACGTTGCGGTTGCGCCGGGCGGCCAGGATTGGCTCGCGCACCCGGTCCAGCAAGCTGAACACGGTTTTGCGCTGCGGATTGTCCTGCTCGCTCAACTGGCCGAGCTTCCCGGCCAGCGCCGTGAAGTCAATTTGCTGCTCCAGTTCCGCGTAGTTCGGTTTTTCTTTCATAGTCGTTATCTGCTTTACACCCCACCACGCCACTTGGCGCGCTCCGGGATCGCAATCGTTTCCTTTCCAGGAACACCGCGCTTTCCTCCTGGCGACGCATTCGCCAGAGGGGTTGGTGTCATACCCCATTCCACTCTTTTCTTACCACGCCCGGCACCTTCAAGTGGTGTCCGTAGGGCACAACCTGACTGCGCTTTTGGAGATACATTCCCCGGCGTGACACACGTTTTCATCGGCCTCTTCTTAACCCAGGGCCGGGACAAAGATTGGGACTGTGGTTCACAATGTGGCCCCGGGTTTTGTGGCAGTCTCAGCCGCATGAATGGCCAACCGTTCATGCTCCTGACCGTAGCTCCTTGGGCCCCGTCATTTCGTGCAATCAATGCACAAAATGGCTTCCGGTTTTGTGCCAGACTCCGCGGCATGAATGGCCAACCGTTCATGGCCCTGACGATAGCCCGTGTGTCCCGGTCATTTGGTGTATCACATACATCTTTTGCTCCGGGCTTTGTGCCAGGCTCAGGACTGATGACGATTGATTTCATCACGGCTGATTTTGCCGCGGAGACAGCCAGCAAGTTGTACCGTTTTCATTGCAACTTGCGGCCGGCTGTTCCGGTAATTTGGCCGGCTATCAAGCGCATTGTATCGCCACAGATTACCGGCAAAGAGGCGCTCAACCTGTTCAGGCAGTGGAACAGGTTGAACTGCGGATTTCGCTTAACCTCCTGACCATGTTCACCGGTAAACCACAGAAGAACCGAGGGGCCGCCACGACCTACTTCGATGAGCACCTGTCCCACAACGATTATTATTCGCAGAGAGAGACGCAGGCCGGTCAATGGATCGGCGTCGGTGTCGAACGACTGGGCATTAAACAAGGTGAGGTCGTCACACGGGAAGCGTTCCTGCGGCTGTGTGACAACCTGCATCCGGAGTCGGGCAAACAGTTGACGCAGGTAACGGCCAAAGACCGGCGGATATTCTTCGACTTCCAGTGTGCTCCGCCCAAATCGGTATCCATTCTCGCCGTCACGATGAATGACCGCCGGATCATTCAGGCGCACCGGGAAGCATCCACCATCGCGCTGCGGGAACTGGAACAGTTCGCCGGGACTCGGATTCGCAAAGGCGGCGTCGAGGATCGGGATCGCGTCACGGCCAACCTGGTCGGCGCCGCCTTCCTGCACACGTCTTCCCGCGCCCTGGACCCGCAACTGCATACCCATTTCGTCCTGTTCAACTGTACCTGGGACAAGGCCGAGCAACGCTGGAAGGCGCTGCAAACGTCCGGGATATTCGAAGCCATCCACTACGGCACCGAGGTCTATCGCAACGAACTGGCCAGCCGACTCCACGGGCTTGGTTACACGCTGCGCCGGACCGGGTCGGCTTTCGAGATCGAAGGTGTCTCACCCAAGCTCATTGAACGGTTCTCCAAGCGGTCAAAGGAACGGGATGCCGCCGTGGCCAAAGAGGAAAAGCGCCTCGGTCGCAAGCTCACCAAGGATGAAATCGCCCACGTCGTTCACCAGACCCGGCCCAAAAAATTGAAGGGCGCATCGGATGAACAAGTCCGCGAGCAGCAACTCGGGGAGTTGGGATGGCTTGAGCGCCGTGGTCTGCGGAAAGTGGTGGAAGCGGCCAACGGCCAACCCAAAGAGTTCACGCAACACGTGGGCATCGAGGACGCCGTTGACCATGCCATTGCTCACCTCTTCGAACGGAACTCGGTCGCCCCGCAACATCGCATCCTGGAAGCCGCCCTCGTGAAAGGCTGCGGGCAACTGAACCTGGAACAGCTAAAGAAAAAACTGGCCGAACGCCCCGAACTGGTCCGCGTTGGCTCCGAGTTCTCGACGCGGGACATTCTCACCAAAGAGTTGTTCCTGATCCGCACCGTCAACGCCGGCGTCGAGGCCGTCGCGCCCGTCGTTCATCGTTACGACCCGCCCTCGCGCCTCGGCCCCGACCAGCGCAAAGCCCTGGCCCACGTCCTCACCAGCCCGGACCAGTTCACCGGCTTCCGCGGCCTGGCCGGCACGGGCAAAAGCACTACCCTGGTCGAACTGGCCCGCGTGCTCCGCAACGAAGGCTTCACCCCGATCTTCTGTGCCCCCACCGCTTCGGCCGCCGACACGCTCCGCAAAGACGCGCTTCCGGCCGTCACCTTGGCCAAACTGCTGGCCGATCGCTGGACGCATGACCAACTGGCCCGCCGCGGTGTTATCGTGCTGGATGAAGCCGGGGCCGTGGGCTTGGACGACATGACCAAACTCTTTGAAGTGGCCCGCCTCACCGG
>WNGK01006759.1_pt1 | contig 12047 bp, 10 predicted proteins | sample 5400601 | NCBI WGS metagenome assembly WNGK01 (sample SAMN13153376, study PRJNA577476) | soil metagenome | isolation source: 60 cm soil or saprolite under Garry oak tree replicate 1 | place: USA:California | collected 2016-06-15
TCACGCTCGATCGTCAGGCAATAGGCATCGAGCGCTGCCTTCTGGCCGCTTCAAACGCTCCTCGTGCGTAACCAGAGTCGACATTTTCACCACTATTCTTTAGAAGAAAGGATGATACAGAGGCCCTACAATGACAACCAGAGAGACAGAGGAGGAAGGAGAAGCACCTGCTATGACCAGCAATACACAGGATCAGTGGGCACAATGGCTGCTGCATCGACGCTTTGGGGGAGATCTCCAACATGGGCAAGCCATGTTGAAGGAGCTGACTGTCTGGCGCGATCACATTCTTGAGCATGCCACCGTTGCCGAGGGAGAGACGGTACTCGACGTGGGATGTGGTGATGGGCTGATCGCCTTCGGGGCGCTTGATCGCGTGGGTGAGGAGGGATTGGTCATCTTCAGCGATATTTCGCAGGACCTGTTAGATCATTGTCGATCCCTCGCCGCGGCGTTGCAGGCACTCGATCACTGCCGGTTCGTGCGCGCCCCGGCTGACGATCTGGCTGCCCTTGCACCCGGCTCGGTGGATGTGGTCACGACCCGCTCCGTCTTGATCTACGTGCAGGCGAAACAGCAGGCCTTGCACGAGTTTTTCCGGGTCCTCAAGCCAGGCGGTCGGCTCTCGATCTTTGAACCCATCAACCGCTTCTGTTACCCGGAGCCTCCCTACCGGTTTCTGGGCTATGACGTGACTCCGATAGAGGAGATCGCCGGCAAAGTGCGCGCCGTCTTCGAGCGCATTCACGAGCCCGCGAGCAGCCCCCTGTTGAACTTTGACGAACGGGACTTGCTCACCTCTGCCGAGCGAGCCGGATTCGCAGAGATCCACCTGGAACTCCAGGCAACCATCAAGCAGCCGAAGCCGCTCGATTCCGACAATGAGACGAGCAGGCCGGCGTGGGAAACGCTCTTGAAGTCGTCAGGCAATCCCCTGGATCCCACGCTGGAAGAGGCCATGGCGCAGGCACTCTCCCCTCACGAAGCCGAACGCTTCACCGCGTATCTGCGCCCCCTGGTCGAGACGATGCAGGGGTATGAGCGACAGGCAGTGGCCTATCTCTGGGCGGTGAAGCGCTAAGGTGGATACTTTCAGACGCCGAGCCGTTCTCGAATATGGCAGGTGTCAATAGCGACGCGGAACACCCCTGGCAAATCCTGGGACCTACTCATGTTCCCCGCTTATTTCGTCGCTCTTTCCATCTCTGAAACGTTGGGAAAGAATAGAGACGTAGCATATTTTGTTACCAATAGTCAGGAGGTCATATCTTGAGTATGCAATCACCACGAGAGAGCCGGGTGCGGTTCACCGGTGCGGTCCCTGTTCTGCCCACCACCGATCTCAACAGGGCGACCAGCTTCTATGGGCAACTGGGCTTCCAGGTCCTGCATCAAGAGGCTGAGTATGCGATTGTCACACGAGATGGCGTGGGACTCCACCTGTGGCTCTCCCCTGAGCGGTCCCTGGCCGAACAGAGTTCGTGCCGCATCCAGGTGACCGGACTTGAAGCGCTCTACGAGGAGTATCAAACCAAGGGACTGCTGACGCCCGATGCGGCGGTGAGAGCCAAACCCTGGGGAACGAGGGAGTTGGCGGTCTTCGATCCAGACCGTGTCCTGATTACCTTTGTCGAGCGTGTTCCATAGGCACGAGGCAGCGTGTGACTGCTCCAACTCGCTCAACTTGTCACAGAAGCAACCTCGCTCGGGATGAGTTCGTCATGTGTCCAATGCGTCGTCCTCTTACTTTGAACCTCGGAACGGCACTAGACTTTTTCCTCCTCGAAAAGCTTTTGCCTTCCTCCTTCCTCCGAGGTCGGCCCGGCCATCATTGCCTGGCCACACCCGCTCACTTGAGAAGCCACTGGCCAGCAGTTTTTCAGGTTTTCGTGTAACCTTTTGGCGGATTCAGGTGATTTGTTTGTGGAGGCTACTGCAAGCACGATATGACAGAAAGGAGCGCCCATGAGGCCAGCAGACCAATGCAGGCCGCCCATCTTCGCCGAGACAACCCTCCCCGGCGAACGGTCGCGGCTCGTGCGCCTCTGTACCCAACTCTCGGGCAGCAGCGAGGCGGCTGAAGACCTGGCGCAAGAGACGCTCTACGAAGCGTGGCGCCACCGTGACCAGTTGCACGACCCGCAGGGTCAGGTGCGCTGGCTTACTGCGATTGCCCGCAACGTCTGCCTACGCTGGAGGGCGTTTCGCTTTCGCGATTCAGCCCACCTCCTGCAGCCCTCCTCGCACGGTCTGGGAGAGCCTTCTTCGCTTGAGCAGGAGTTGGCCGACCCAGCCGATCTCGAAGCAGATGTGGAGCGTTCAGAATTGGCTGACCTGCTGGTACGGGCGCTTCAACTACTCCCTGCGCCGACGCGCCACGTGCTCGTCGCTCGTTATGTTCAGGAGTTGCCCTACGCCATTATCGCCGAGCAGATGGGCCTGCGCGAGGGCACGGTGAAAGTGCAGGCCCATCGCGGGAAGCTGGCGCTGCGCCAGGTACTGACGACCCGGTTTCGCGAGGAAGCCGCCTACGACTTCGTTACGCCAGAAGCTGTTGGGTGGAAGACCACCGGGATCTGGTGTCCGCTCTGTGGGCAGCGGCATCTGGAGGGCAAGCTCGACGTTGCGCAGGGAGATTTTGTCCTCCAGTGCCCGGCATGCGTGGCCGAGACGGGCGTCTATACGTCCTATACCTCCATGCCTTCCTGGTTTCGTGGAGTGACCGGCTTCAAGCCCGCTCTCAATCGGGTGATGCGCTGGGTGAACGCCTACTATCATCCGGTGCCGCGCCACCACTCATCCCCGGACATCTTCTGTGGCTGGAGCAGACCCCTGTTCTCCTTTCCGACTGAGGTTCTCTCGGAGTCACAGAATCGCCCGCGTGGCATACTGGTGTGCTGCGCGCCCTGCGACCAGGGAGGGGCCATGCGCCTCTCGAACCTGGTCCTTTATCTGCCCCAGGCGTGGCAGTTCTGGCACGATCATCCACGCCTGCAGCTGTTGGAGGAGCACCTGGTTGAGCATCAGGGACGTGCCGCGCTGGTGACGAGCTTTCGGAGCATGACCGAGCCAGTCCAGCTTGATGTCGTCCTCGCCCAAGAGACGTATGAAGTCCTCTCTATCCAGCCGAGCACCGATGCCTACCATATCCGCGAGCCGCTTGCCGAGGGAGGACCCAACTCGTGATGGAGCTACAGCGCAAGCGCCATGCGTGTTTCTTCTCACGCTCCAAGCGAACAGGTATGCTCTCGTCTTTCGTCATCACACAGATGTGGCTTGGTGCGATGAACAGCAGGCGGGACCCTGCGACTGGGGAGGCACTCCATCATGATGAAGCAACAGAAGCTTGACCGTCGGCACGGCTCGCAGGTGGTATGACAAGACACAACACAATCCCTCGTTCGCTCGCACGCTGCATGTCAGGGATGGAAAGGAACAGTATGGCTATTTCTCTCGAATCGTTGCTTGCTGCGCGCTTGTTTCTCAGCCCCAAGCTGTTAGGCAATCGCCTCTTTTTCCTGAGCAATCTGGGCCAGGGCGGACACCTGAGCCTGTATGCGATGGACGCCGGCGGAAGCGTCCCAGAGCCGCTGCTGCCAGCGCGCATTGCCGTGCCGAACCCGGAGCTAGCGGAAGGGGAAGTCTTTACGCTCTTCCCCACACTGGGAAAGATTCTGCTGATGCTGGATCGGGATGGAGACGAGAACTATCAACCCATGCTCATTCCACTCGATGGCGGCATTCCTGAGCCCGCCTTCGGGTCAGCTTTCGATGACCATCGAGTCCGCTGCCTTGAGAGCGACCCGGAGCGCAATCTAGCCTACCTCAGCGCGGAGTCGCGCACCGAGCGGATGTATGTCTCCTTCCAGGCGAACCTGGAGACTGGGGAGCTGGTGAAGCTGGGCCAGCACCTCTGGGGCAGCTTTGTCGATGGGGTCAATGCCGATCATACCAACGTGATTCTGGTGGATCGCTATGCGGAGGGCGACCACACGCTCTACCAGTGGCGAGCGGGCTCTCCATCCCGCACGCTGCTCTATGGCGTCCCGCTGGAAGAGCGGCGCGTCCAGCAGGAGGTGCCGCTCAACAGCATCAAGAACATCTTCTTTACGCCGGGCGACAGGGGACTGTTGTTCATTATCTCGCTCTTTGTCGATACCTATGGGCTGGGCTACCTGGACCTGGCCAAGCCGGAAGCCCCGCAGAAGGTTTCGATCAGCGGCGTCCAGCACAGCGGTATGGGCGAACTGGTCAAACTCAAGCACCTGCGCGAGACGCACTATATGGTGGAATACAATATCGATGGCTGCTCTTGGCTCTATGAGGGCACGTTTGACGAGGCGGGCCTGACCATGAGGCTGGAGCGAGCGCTGTGCGGCCAGGGCAGGCTTGCCAACGGCGTGCTCGAAGCGGTTGCCTATGACAAAGCCACTGACCGCTTCGCGCTTTCCTTCTCCACTGCCACCTCGCCCTCGCAGCTCTGTACCATCGAAGGCGAGCAGCGAGCGTCCGTGCGGCAGCACACCCGCGAGCGTGTGCTTGGTTTGCCGGAGGAATGGCTCTCACCCGGTGAGGACGCCTCGTTTACCTCGTTTGATGGGCTGCGTATTTCTGCGCGGCTGTACCTGTCGGCCCCGGCGCTTGGTTTCGAGGGGCCGCGCCCGCTGGTCTACTACATTCACGGCGGCCCACAGGGCCAGGAGCGACCCGACTTCACCTGGTTCTCAATGCCGCTCATCCAGTTCCTAACCCTGAACGGCTTCGCGGTCTTTGTGCCCAATGTGCGCGGCAGCACCGGCTATGGGCTGAGCTATACCAAATGGGTAGACAAGGACTTCGGCGGCAAGGACCGGCTGGATCACGTCCATGCCATGACGCAGGTCCTGCCCCAGGACAGACGCCTCGAGGTCTCGCGGGCCGGCGTGATTGGGCGCTCCTATGGCGGCTATATGACGCTGACGCTGGCCTCGCGCCATCCGGAACTTTGGAAGGCCTCGGTGGATATGTTTGGCCCCTACGACCTGATTACCTTCAGCCAGCGCATCCCCGAAAGCTGGAAGCACTATTTTGAACTGGTGATCGGCCACCCGGAGCGCGACCGGGACTTCCTCCTGGAGCGCTCGCCGCGCACCTACTTGCAGCAGATCAGGTGTCCGCTGCTGGTGATCCAGGGCAAGCACGACCCGCGCGTCATCGAGCGCGAGTCGCGGGATGTGGTTGAGCAACTCCTGACAGCAGGAAAGCAGGTCGACTATTTGGTCTTCGAGGATGAGGGCCACGATGTCCTCAAGTACGCCAACCGCGTCACCTGCTACAGCGCCATCGCCGAGTTCTTCAAAACATATCTCTAGATGGAGCGCGATACTGCGCCGCATGCCGGTAATGGTAAGGCGCGCGGCGCAGTCTTTTCGAAAGATCCCGCAGGCGTCTCCCTCTTAAATATGGCCAAGAGAAGAACTGGTGTAGAGAAGAGCAACGAAAGGGGAAAAGGAGCCTTCTCCCCTCTTGCCAGCCTTTTGGGGCGACATTTCCTGCTTCCTGTCCCTCCCGGGCCTTAACCCCTATTGAGTATCTGATGTCATGCGAATCGCTCCGCAGGTGGAATGACAAATCGTGTAGTTAATCTCATCAGTTACTTTTCAACTGATGAGAGCATAGTAGCTCTCCCCCTCGTTGGCATCAGAAGTTCGTCAGCACAGCATGCCGCTGTTTCGCAACAGTGGCACCTCGGTTGATAGTCGATGATGTGGCCTCTCCTGTCCAGCTCAAAGTGGCAGCACTCCAAGAGCTGCTGCTTGAGTTTCTCCCGCGCGCGCTGCACGCGCGATTTCGCGCCCGAGAAGGACAGACCCAGGCGTGCGGCCAGTTCCTTTTGTGTGAGTCCCTGATATTCGGTGAGCACCAGCGCCTGCCGGTCCTGTTCTGGCAGGTTTCTCACCATCGCACGCACGCTCGGCAAGAGTTCGCTCACGATATCATCATCGGGCAGCTCTTCCGGCAGGTCAAGCGCCTCCGCCGCTTCGAGCGTGGTCTCATGCCGAGGCTTCCGGTAGGCATCGATGATGGCGTTGCGCGTGATCTGGTAGATCCACCCCTCCAGCTTCCTCACATCTTTGAGCGAATCCATGTGCTGGTGAATTCTGAGAAACACGTCCTGCATTATATCCTCGGCGGCCTCATCGGAGACGCGCCGCAGGATGAACTGCTGCAGGGGCGCGTGAAACTCCTCCCAGATGCGCTCGGTCGTCATGGTTGGCATACGCAGCACCCTTTCTCAGTCGCGCACGTTGCTCTTCCAACCTGTTGCAGGGCACAACCCCAGGAGAGCAGCGCGCCCCCAACCCACCAGATGAAGTGCTGGAAGGCCCGCTCGCCGTTGTCAGGCGTTCGTCTGGCCGCCCGCAGGAGCCGCGCTTGCTCAGCCTGCCGCAGCATCTCCCGGTGGCGCTCTTGTCGAACAAAGAACATGCTATCGGGCGGAATCATCCTGTGTCCTCCTCTCGTGTTGATGCGTTCTCTAAAGAGAGACGGTGGTTTCGCCAAAAGGACGCATCGTCTTCCATTCATCTTGCTCACCCGCTGCTCTCGACCATGTCTTGATCCGTTACCGCACGCACCTGCGTGGAGACGGCGTGCCACTCGCCGGGTCGTGGCGCGAGGGCGATGCCGCAGGCCGCCAGCAGGAAGGAAGGCACCGGCGCACAACCAGAAGGCCAGCTCGTAGTGGTGAAGCGTATCGTACAGCCAGCCCGCCGCAAGCGACCCCAGCCCTGCGCACAGCGCCACCGGAATCCCCTGCACCGCGGTAATCGCGCCATAGGCCCGCCGTCCGAAGTGGTCGGCCATCACCGAGGCGCGCAAAGGAGAGAAGGCGCCATAGGCGGACCCGTAGACCAGCACGTAGAGGATGAGCCAGCCGAGCGAGGTCGATGCCAGCACCAACACCGCGATGCCTGCCGCCTGCGCCACCACGCTCAGCGTCAGCAGCTTCTGCGCGCTAATGCGGCTGCTGAGCATGTTAAAGACGTAGCGGCCGGGCAGGCTGGCCAGCCCAAGCATGCCGGAGAGCGTGGCCGCCAGGGCCGCATCGGTACCACGACTGATCATGAAGGCGACCTGGTGGACGAACACCACGGTGCTCCCCAGCATCACCAGCGCGAGGGAGGCCGTCAGCAGCCAGAAGACCGGGCTTGCGAGCGCCTCTGTGAGCGTCGCGCCAGGCAGCGGCATCTGCTCCTGCGCAGGAGTGGCAGGCTCCCCGTCGGGGGAGAGGCCCAGATCCTCGGGATGCCGCCGCAGCAGGAAGGCATGCAGTGGCAGCGAAATCAAGAGCTGTGCAAACCCCAGTAAGACAAGCGTGGCGCGCCATCCCACATGGGCTACCAACGCCCCCGCGAGGGGGATGCAGATCGGGGAGGACAGCCCTCCCACGAGCGTCAGCACCGCAAGCGCCTTCCCGCGCTTGCGCACGAACCAGTTCGCCACGACGGTGAAGGTGACCGGGTAGAGCGTGAGAGCCATTGCCAGACCCAACCCCCCCGACCAGAGCAGGTAGAACTGCCACAAGGCACTGACACGCGTCAGCCCGAAGAGGGCAAGAGCTGCCAGGGCAGAGCCAGCACTCAAGAGCAGGCGCGCGCCCCGCCGGTCGACGAGCGCGCCGATGGGCACGCCCAGCAGCCCTGCGACGATGAGCCCCAGGGCGTAGACAAGGGATATGCTCGCCCGCCCCCAGCCGAAGGTGGCATCCAGCGGGACGACCAGCACCCCGAAGAGGTACTGGGTCGTGCCATAGGAGATGATGGTCGTGATGCCGAGCACCACCATCAGCATCCAGCCATAGTAAGGAGCCTGGCCAGGCTGCCCACCCGCGTCTGTTTCCTCTCCTATGCGTGGTGGGAGGATGCTCTTGAGCAGGGAAAGAGGACGACGAGTCCACTGAGGCAGAAATCCTCCCGCTGATTAAGAACCTCCCCCAAGAGGCCAGGAGGGCAATAGACCAGCAAGACGCAAGTCAGAGAGAGAACGGCTCACCATCGGGTTTTTCTCCTTCGAGATACAACATGGGCACGTTCATCCGCAGTTCCCCGGCAGCACGTGCCACCTGGTTGAGCCTGTGTTCCAGGAGCGCAAAGACGTGCTCCTCGTCCTCTTGATCGACCACCCGTCTCCAGTCATCTAAGAAGCCAAGCTGCGTTAAGAAGTGATGGAAAAAGGCACTTCCATCCAGGTAGCGTAAGTGAAAGCGATCCTCCCTGACCTTGACCACGCGAAATCCTGCTGCAAGCAGCAGGGCGCTGAGGGATTCTTTGGTTCCGCGATGCGCTTCATGTGCCTGCAAGCGCTCCAGGGAAGCTGGCTTCTGGAGTTCCCACAGGATCTGGCGAAAGACCTCATAAAACTCGGACAGATGCTCTGTCGGATTGGTCGTGAGGACGAGGCGCGCCCCGGCTTTTGCGACGCGGAAACATTCCGCCAGGACCGCACCGGGATCAGGAAAATTGTTCATTCCCAAATTGGAAACGATCAGATCAAAGGTGGCATCCGCAAACGGAAGCTGGCTGGCATCCGCCTCCAGAATCTGCACATTGGGAGACTGATATGCGTGTGCCTTCAACCTGGCTCGCTCTAGCCCTTGTTTCCAGATATCGACCCCCGTGACCCGGCAGGAAGCTCCATGCATCTGGGCCAGCTCGAATAACGGAAAGCCGGTCCCACAGGCCACGTCCAGGATGTTCTGGTTGGGGCGTAAGTCCAGGTGGCTCAAAAGGAAGAGGCCGAAGCGAGCGGCCCAGAGGGAGACCTGGTCAACCACCGCAGCAATGTCTGGATCATTCAGGTCATAGGTCACGTGAAGAAAATCTGGCATCAGCACTCCTTTCCCTGGCGACGCACGACGCGCTCCAATTCGTTGCGCTCGACTTCGGTTCAGCTCAATGGATGCGGTTTCGGGCCCGCAATACTCTCGTCTCCTGCCTTTCCTGATGCTCGACCCAGTCTATTACATACTTATTTTCGCCTCCATGTACTAGCCACAACAGTTCTCGACCTGCGTTCGGACTGTGCCAACGGTCAGCAGTTGCCGGGCAGGAGGCGTTCAGCAACTTACCGTTGCGGCTGCCAGATCATCCTGTCCAGCTACTCCCTGGGTTGCGGGCACAGCGCACGAGCCGCCCGCGTCCGTCGAGCAGACGCCGGTCTCCGGCAGCACCAGTTCGACCTGGCGGGTGGCCTCCCAATCACCGGTGAGCGCGGCGACAATCGAGCGCACCTGCTCGTAGCCGGTGAGGGTGAGGAAGGTCGGCGCGCGGCCATAGCTCTTCATGCCGACGATGTAGAAGTTTGTCTCCGGGTGGGAGAGTTCCTCCACGCCGTGCGGTGGGACGGTCCCGCAACTATGCACATTCGGATCGATGAGGGGAGCTAGCCGAACCGGGCTCTCCAGACCCGCATCGAGCGCCAGGCGCAGCTCCCGCAGCAGGGAGAGGTCCGGTCGGAAGCCCGTAGTGGCGATGATTTCGTCGACCGGGCCCAGGTGCTCTTCTCCCGCGATGACGATTCCCGCATTGGTCTGGGAGAGCGCCGAGATGCGGACACCGGTGACCAGGCGCACCTGCCCGCCTTCAACCAGTTCCTGAATGCGCTGACCGAGCGCGCCGCGCGCTGGCAGGGCGTCCCGCTCGCCGCCTCCAAACAACTGGCCGAGATCGGTGCGGCGGATGGCCCACAGCGGGCGGGTCGCAGGATACTCCCTCGCCAACTCCGCTAGCTCCAGCAGCGCATTGAAAGCCGAGTGTCCGCTGCCCACCACCAGCACCCGGCGACAGGCGTAGCGCTCACGCAGCGTCCTCAGGATATCTGGGATGCCGTAGAAGATGTGCTCGCGCAGCGCTTGCTCGCCGAGGGCGGAGATGCCATGTGCCCCGAGTGGATTGGAGGTCTCGTATGTGCCAGAGGCGTCGATCACGGCGCGGGCCAGCACGTCTTGCTCCTCGCCGCTCGCCGCCCACAGACGCAGGACAAACGGTGCCTCTTCTCTCCCAGGCGTCTTCATCTTGTCGACGCCCTGGCGGCTGACCGCTACCACACGCGTCTGGAGGTGCAGGTGCCGCTTCATCTGTGGCGTGTGTGCCAGCGGGGCGAGGTAGCGTTCCACCAGTTCACGTCCGGTCGGATACGCTTCGGGATCGGGGGCCAGCCAGCCACCTGCTGCTAAGAGCGCGCTGGCTTCGCGGTCGAGCAGCTCGCGCCAGGGCGAGAACAGCCGCACATGTCCCCACTGGAGCACGGCTGCTCCCACCGAGGGACCGGCTTCAAACACCAGAGGCGTCTCGCCTCTTCTCAAGAGGTGCGCGGCTGCGGCAAGCCCGATGGGACCGGCGCCGATGATGGCAACTGGCAAGGGGGTGGTTTCCATAGTCAACTCGCTTTCTTCTTAATAGCATCAGTGCTTCGATGCTGTTCATGTGTCGCGGAACGACTCGTTCCTGCGCCGACCGATCCATCCGCCAGCGCAGGAATTTGTTCACTACACCACAGAGACGAGTGCTTCCCCAAAAGGACGCAGCGTTACGCTAGCTGCGAAAAAAGAAAACACAGGTCGGGGATGGGGCAGCTGCCTCACCCCGAGGCGACACTCGCTGGCAAGAGCCGCTCGACAATGACCACATCCTGCCACACGCCATCCAGCTGCGCGTGCTTTTCGTACACCCCCACCTCGCGGAAGCCGAGCCGCCGGAGCAGTGCGCGGCTGGCCGCATTCTCCACAAACACCCGCGACACCAGTTTCCAGAAGCCAGCCTTCTGCGCTTCCTGGAGCAGCCTCTCCAGCGCCAGGCGACCCGCACCGCGCCCACGATGGGGGCGTTCGACATAGACCGAGAACTCGGCAATGCCAGCGTAGCAGGGACGGGGGCGGTAGACGCTGGTGGAGGCAAAGGCGATGACCTGCCGCTCGTCTGTTTCGAGGACAACGATGGGGTGGACGCCATCGAACCACTGCTCGATCTCTCCTGGCGTACGCAGCCGTGTCTCAAAGGTGGCGATGCGGTCCTCAATGCCCTGGTTGTAGATGGTCGCGATGGCTGTCGCGTCTTCTGGGCTGGCTAGTCGCAGGTGCATCACTCAGCTCCTTCCACGACGCACCTCGGCTGGCCAGCAGGCGTCTCCTCTGGCAGGGAGGGGTGCGCCACTTCTGCCTGCAGCGCCGCGAGCAACAAGGCGAGGGATCGCTGAATGCCGTCGTGCTCTGACACCGGGATACGCTCCATTACGCGCTCAGACAGGCCGTTAAGCGTCCCATTGAGGTCTCGCACGCGCTGCTCTCCGACTGCCGAGAGCGAAAGGCGCACCATACGGTGGTCGCTCTCATTCGGTACTTTTTCGATCAGGCCGTCCTGCACCAGGTGCTCGACGGCTCGACTCGTCCAGCTCTTATCGAAGCCAATGCGCCGGCTGAGTTCTGCCAGCGGGACCGGCCCACTACGCCCCAGTTCGGTGAGCACGGTACACTGTGTCACCGTAGTTCCCGCGCAGCAGGCCACATTTGCTCGCTGTAAATGGGTATGCAAGCGGGCCACCTCACGCAGCAGCGCCCCCGTTGAGAAGGAAGTCATGGTTTGCTCACTCCTTTTGTTGCCAATAGCAACGATCTTGTCTGAAGAGTAGCAGACTTCTCAATCGTTGTCAATAGCAACGTTTTATATTACTGCTTCCTTCCCAGCAACGGACACATCTTTGAGGTGCGGAACATATCTCTTTCCCTGGTCATTGCGAGTAAATAAGGTGACAAGTGAGCAGGTTTTGAGAGAGGAAGAGTGAGCACTAGTGATATATCCGCCCGTGTTGACCTGCGCCGATTTCTATAGTACTATGTGAGCAGTTATTCACGTACTGAGGAGAAGCTCGCATGAGATCGGAAGAGGTGCTCACGGCTATAGATACAGCAGCGCTCGAAGCCGCGCGTGCTGAGGCGCTTCCCGAAGCACACTTGCAGATGATTGTCGAGACCTTCCAGGCGCTCTCCGACCCGACACGGGCGCGCATCC
>WNGK01011011.1_pt1 | contig 12046 bp, 11 predicted proteins | sample 5400601 | NCBI WGS metagenome assembly WNGK01 (sample SAMN13153376, study PRJNA577476) | soil metagenome | isolation source: 60 cm soil or saprolite under Garry oak tree replicate 1 | place: USA:California | collected 2016-06-15
AGGGACCGAGCCTGCGCGAGGTCATGGAGGAAAAGCGGCGCGAGGAGAAGGAGCGCGAGAAGACGCTGGTGCGGGTGACCGAATTCATCACCGTCTCGGAGCTCGCAGGCATCCTCAAGGTGCCCGCCCGGGAGATCGTCTCGTTCGCGTTCAAGGAGCTGGGGCAGATGGTGACGATCAACCAGCGCCTCGACTTCGACATGATCGAGCTGATCGCGTCGGCCTTCGGCTTCCAGGCGTTGCGCGAGGCGGAATACGTCGTGGCCGAAGCGCCCGACACGCCCGAGGCGGCGGAGAGCCTCAAGCCACGGCCGCCCGTGGTCACGGTGATGGGCCACGTCGACCACGGCAAGACCTCGCTGCTCGACTACATCCGGAAGACGAACGTCGTGGCGGGCGAGGCGGGCGGCATCACGCAGCACATCGGCGCCTATCAGGTGAGCGCGAAGGGCGGGCGCTCCGTCACGTTCCTCGATACGCCGGGCCACGAGGCGTTCACCGCCATGCGCGCCCGGGGCGCCCACGTCACGGACATCGTGGTCCTCGTGGTGGCCGCCGACGACGCGATCATGCCGCAGACGATCGAGGCGATCTCGCACGCCAAGAACGCGGGCGTGCCGATCGTGGTCGCGATCAACAAGATCGACCTGCCCACCGCCAACGTGCAGAAGGTGAAACAGGACCTCCTCGCGCACGGCGTGGTGCTCGAGGAGTTCGGGGGGACGGCGCTCGCGACGCCGATCTCCGCCAAGACCGGCCAGAACGTGCCGGAGCTGCTCGACCAGATCCTGCTCCAGGCGGAGCTGCTCGACCGGAAGGCGAACCCCGACCGCCGGGCGCACGGCACCGTGCTCGAGGCGACCCTCGACCCGGGCAAGGGCGCCCTCGCCACGGTGCTCGTGCAGAACGGCACCTTGCACGTGGGCGACGACTTCATCTGCGGGCAGTACTCCGGCCGGGTGCGCGCGATGTACGACGAACGCGGCGGGTTGGTCGCCGCGGCGGGCCCGTCCACGCCGGGCGTCCCCGAGGCGGGGGACACGTTCCAGGTGATGGCCGACGCGGGGCAGGCGCGCGATATCGCCCAGAAGCGCCAGCGGCTGGAGCGCGAGGCGCAGCATCGCCGCACCGGCCGGGTGAAGACCCTCGAGGACTTCATGGCGGAGCGCGTCGAGGGGGGCGCGGCGGCGCTGCGGCTCATCATCAAGGCGGATCAGGGCGGCCCGGCCGAGGCGCTCGCCGACGCGTTGGCCCAGCTGTCCACGGGCGAGGTCAAGGTGGAGGTCGTGCATCGCGGGGTCGGCGCGATCACCGAATCCGACGTGCTGCTCGCCAAAGCCTCGGGCGCGATCGTCATCGGCTTCCACGTGCGGCCCGACTCGAACGCGCGGGCGGCGGCGGAGCGGGAGAAGGTCGAAATCCGGACCTACCGCATCATCTACGAGGCGGTGGAAGAGGTGAAGGCGGCCATGGAGGGCCTGCTCGCGCCCGAGAAGAAGGAAGTGGTGATGGGCGAGGCGGAGGTGCGGCAGACCTTCAAGATCGCGAAGGTGGGCACGATCGCCGGATGCTTCGTGAAGAGCGGCGTGATCCCGCGCACCGCGCGCGTGCGGGTCATTCGCGACGGGGTCGAGGTGTACGAGGGCACCCTCGCCTCGCTCAAGCGCTTCAAGGACGACGTGCGCGAGGTCCGCGAGGGGTTCGAGTGCGGCATCGGGGTCGAGAACTTCAACGACATCAAGGTGGGCGACCTGATCGAGGCCTACCGGATCGAGGAGGTCGCGCGCTCGCTCGAGAGCGGGTGACGCGTGGTGGTCGGCGTGATCACCTGGGATCTGCACCTGGACGGGTGCCACTCCCTGAAGGAAAAGCGCCACGTCCTGAAGAGCCTCAAGGACCGGCTCCACAACCGTTTCAACGTCTCGGCCGCCGAGACGGCGCACAATGATCTTTGGCAGCGGGCGGAACTGACGGTGTGCGTGGTGTCGAACGACCGGATCCACGCCGAGCGCGTGCTCCGCGAAGCCGATCGCCTGGTCGAGGCGGCGGCCGGGGCGCGCATCCTGGACACGAGCACGAGCTTCCTCTAGATGGCGCGACGCCGCAGCCACCGCCCCGAGCGGGTGGCCGAGCTGATCCGGGAAACGGTGGCCCAGTTCCTCACCGCGAACGTGCGCGATCCGCGGATCGGGTTCGTGACCGTGACGGGCGTGGAGTTGTCCGCCGACCTGGCGCACGCAACGGTGCGCGTGAGCGTGCTAGGAGCCGATGAGGAAAAGGCGCGCACGCTCGAGGGTCTGGCGAGTGCCGCGCGGTTCTTGCGCGCCCGCCTGTCCAGGGAGCTCCACCTCCGCACCAGCCCGGAGCTCCGGTTCGAGCTGGACCGCGGGCTCGAGCATGCCTTGCGGATCGACCGACTGCTGCGGGAGATCAAGGAGAGCGCGAGCTGATCTCGGGTGTGGCGCTCGTGGGCAAGCCGGGCGGCCCCGACGGGCCGACCTCGCACGATGTGGTGGACACCGTGCGCCGCGCCCTCGCGACCCGCCGGGTCGGCCACCTGGGCACGCTCGATCCCTGCGCCGCCGGGCTGCTCGTCGTGGTGGTGGGACGGGCGACGCGGCTCGCGCCGTTCGCGAGCGGGTGGCGCAAGGATTACGAAGGCGTGATCCGCCTCGGCGCGACCACGGCCAGCGACGATGCGACCGGCGAGGTGGTCGCCACGTCCGAGGCCTGGCGGCAGCTCGACCGGACGCGGGTGGACGAGGCGCTGGCGCGTTTCCGCGGGGCCTACGAGCAGCGCCCGCCGGCGTACTCGGCGGTGAAGGTCCAGGGCGAGCGGTCGTACCGGCGCGCGCGGCGCGGCGAGACCGTCACGCTGGCGCCACGGCAGGTGCACGTGGCGGAGCTCGAGCTGGTGCGGTTCGAGCCGCCCGATGTCGCGTTTCGCGCCACGGTCGGCGGAGGCACCTATCTGCGCTCCCTCGCCCGCGACGTAGGCGCCGCCCTGGGCTGCGGGGCCCATCTCGCGAGCTTGACCCGGACGGCGGTCGGGCCGTTTCGCCTGGCGGACGCGGTCCCGCCGGGCGTCGTGACGGCCGGGGATCTCCGGGCCTCGGGCGAGCTGGTGGCCGAGCTGCCGCGCCGGGACCTGGACCGACGCGAGCGGGACGCCGTGCTTCACGGGAGGCCGGTACCGGCGGGACATGGGACACGAGAAACGGGAAACGTGGCCCTGTTCGCCGCGGGGGAGCTCGTAGCCGTGGCGCAAGTCGTCGGCGACCTGCTCAAGGCCCGCGTCGTGGTGTCGGAGGAATGAGCGGCGCGGTCGCCACTATCGGTACCTTCGACGGCGTTCACCGGGGGCACCAAGCGGTGCTGGCGGAGATCGCGCGGCGGGCTGGCGCGCGTGGGCTCCAGAGCGTCCTGATAACGTTCGACCGGCACCCGCTCGAGGTTGTGAACCCACCGGCGGCGCCCAGGCTCCTGACGCTGCCCGAGGAGAAGCGGGACATCTTGACGGGGCTCGGGCTCGACCGCGTGGAGATGTTGCCGTTCACGCCGGAGCTCGCGGGGCTCGGGCCCGAGGAGTTCGTGCGGCAGGTGCTGCGAGGGCGGTTCGGGATGCAGGAGCTCGTGCTCGGATACGATCACGGGTTCGGGCGGGGTCGCGCGGGGGACGTCGCGCTGGTGCGCCGGCTGGCCCAGGAGGATGGGTTCGCCGTGGACGTGGTGGACCCCGTGCGCGACGACGGCCGGCCGATCTCGTCGTCGCTCATCCGTACCGCGGTGGCGCACGGTGACCTGGCGGCGGCGGAGCGCTGGCTCGGCCGGCGCTATGCCCTCGCGGGCGTGGTCGAGCGGGGCGCGGGGCGCGGGCGCACGATCGGGATCCCGACCATCAACCTCGCGCCGCCCGATCCCCGCAAGCTGCTGCCGCCCGACGGCGTGTACGCGGTCTGGGTCGAGGTCGGGGAACGGGAAACGGGAAGTGGGAAACGCTATGGTGGGATGATGAACCAGGGGCCGCGGCCGACCTTCGGGGTGACGGCGCGGGCCCTCGAGATCCATCTGTTCGACTTCGCCGGGGAGTTGTACGGCGAGCCGGTGAAGGTGGAGTGGGTGCGCCGGTTGCGGGACGTGCAGACCTTCCCGTCCCGCGACGCGCTCATCGAACAGCTCGAGCGCGACGCCGCGGCGGCGCGCCAGATCCTCAGCCGGTAGGGGGGGGACGCGATGCGAACCATTCGATCACGGTTGATCGCCATCGGGGTCCTGCTCGCCCTCAGCATCTGGGCGCTGATCCCGACCAGCAGTACTCAGCGCGTGCGCGATGCCGGCACGGGACGGATGAAGGACACCTCCGTCCGGCGCATCCCCATCAACCTCGGCCTCGATCTGCAGGGCGGCATTCACCTCGCCCTCGAGGTGGACCAGTCGAAGGGTCCGATCCCCGACTGCGCCGACGCCATCCAACGCGCCGAGCGCGTGGTGCGGAGCCGGATCGACGAGTTCGGCGTCACCGAGCCCGTGGTGCAGATCGTCGGGCGCTGCCGCCTGATCGTGGAGGTCGCGGGCGAGAAGGACCCGGCGCGCGCCAAGAGCATCATCCAGCGCACCGCCTTTCTCGAGTTTCGCATCACGGACATGAAGAACCTGTTCCGCGACGCGGTGCCGGAGATCGACAAGGCCCTGCGCCGGGCGGGGGTGAAAACGCCGGGACAGGCGGCCACCAACGTGGCGCAGCTGTTCGGGTCGGACACGACGAAACGGGGGAAGAAGGAGAAGGCGAAGGAGAAGGCGAAGTCGGCCCAGCCGGACACGACCGAGCTGAACCAGCCCGGAGCGCTGTCGTCGCTCTTGTACCAGGGCGGGCTGCCCGGGGAGTTCCTCGTGCCCGAAGAGCAGGTGCCGGCGGCGGAAAGCCTCTTCGCCCGGCCCGAGGTGCAGCGGCTGATCCCGCGCGGGTTCGAGCTGAAGTGGGGGACGGACGTCCAGTCGCGCGGCGCGCGCGCGTTCCGTGCGCTCTACGTCGTCGAAGACCGGCCCATCATCACGGGCGAGGAGCTCGAGAAGGCGACGGCGCGGCGCGACCAGATGACCAACCAATCGGTGGTGGACTTCGTGCTGTCGCGGCGCGGCGGGCGGATCTTCGAGCGCGAGACCGGGCGCCACGTCAACGACTACATGGCCATCATTCTCGACGGCCGCGTCCAGGGCCAGCCGCCCGTCATCAAGAGTCAGATCGGCCAGCGCGGCCAGATCGAGCTCGGGAACCGGCCGCTGCAGGACGCGCAGGACCTGGCGCTCGTGCTGCGCGCCGGCGCGCTCCCCGCGCCGCTCACGATCGTGGAGGAGCGCAGCATCGGGCCGTCGCTCGGCAAGGATTCGATCGCCGACGGGATCCGCGCCGGCATCGTCGGCGTGATCCTCGTGGTGTTGATCATGCTCGTCTATTACCGGGTGTCGGGCGCGCTCGCCGTGGCGGCGCTCGGGCTGTACGTGGTGTTCGTCCTCGCCGGGCTCGCCGGGTTCCACGCCACGCTCACCCTCCCGGGACTCGCCGGACTGGCGCTCTCGGTGGGCATCGCCGTGGACGCGAACGTGCTGATCTTCGAGCGCATCCGGGAGGAGCTGCAGCACGGCAAACTCGTGCGCACCGCCGTGGACGAAGGGTTCAAGCACGCGATGAGCGCCATCATCGACTCCAACGTCAGCACCGCGCTCACCGCGTTCATCCTCTACTTAGTGGGGACGGGCCCGGTGCAGGGCTTCGCCATCACGCTGATCATCGGCATCGCGGCGTCGATGATCACCGCCATCTTCGTGGTTCGGACCTTCTACATGATCTGGCTCCAGCGCCGGCCGGACATGGCCACCCTGAGCGTCTGAGATGATCCGCCTCTTCGCCAACGCCAGCTACGACTTCATCAAATGGCGCCGCTGGGCCTACGGGCTCACGGCGGCCATCATCATCCCGGGGTTCGCGCTCTTCCTCGTGCACGGCCTGAACTACAGCATCGAGTTCACCGGCGGCACGCTGATCCAGGTCGAGACGACCCAGCCGGTGGGGACCGGCAAGATCCGGAGCGCGCTCGACGCGGCGGGGATCCGCGACGCCGAGATTCAGCAGTTCGGAGACCCCACCGACTACGTGGTGCGCGCCCGGGTGGGTCGATCGGCCGGACGCGCGGCGGAGCCCACGACCGAGGCCACCGCGCAGGCCGTGGACTCGGCGCTCGCTGCCGGGCTGGGCGCGGGGCAATACAAGATCGTGCGAACCGAGGCCGTCGGCCCAAAGGTGGGCCGGGAGCTTCAGGGAAAGGCGTTCCTGGCGATCTTCTTCTCGTTCATCGTCACCCTGATCTACCTCGCGCTCCGCTTCGAGTGGCGCTTCGGCCTGGCCGCGGTGCTCGCCACGTTCCACGATATCCTCACGACCATTGCGTTCATCCGCTACTTGAACCTGGAGGTCAGCCTCGTCGTGGTGGGCGCGGTGCTGACGATGGTGGGGTACTCGCTCAACGACACGATCATCATCTTCGACCGGGTGCGCGAGAACCTGCACAAGTACCGGCGCCAGAACCTGTACGAGATCCTGAATCTGTCGATCAACGAGACGCTGCCGCGCTCGGTGCTGACCCACGGGACCACGATGGCGACCACGCTCGCCCTGGTGCTCCTCGCGGGCGAGGTGCTCCGGCCGTTCGCGCTGGTGATGACTTTCGCGATCTTCACGGGCACGTTCTCATCGATCTACATTGCGGCGCCCATCCTCATGTACATCGAAAAGCGCTGGCCCGGCGAGGACGCGCGCGGCGCCCGGGCCTTGAAGCCCGCCGCCGAGCCGCAGGCTGCGCCGGCAGCGCCGCCCCGCTCGAAAGCGACAGTCTAGCACCCAGCGCCTTGCTCATCGACACCCACTGCCATCTCATCGACCCCGCGTTCGACCCGGACCGCGACGCCGTGCTGGAGCGCGCGCGGGGGGCGGGCGTCGGCCACGTGGTCGTCGTCGGCACGACGGTCGAGGACAGCGAGCGGGCCCTTTCCCTCGCTCGAGCGCGGCCCGGCCTGTCGGCGACGGCGGGGGTCCATCCCCACGAGGCGAAGACGTGGTCGCCGGCGGCGGCGGCCCGCCTCAAAGCATTGCTCGCCCTACCCGAAGTAGTGGCTGTGGGGGAGACGGGGCTCGATTACCATTACGAGCACTCGCCGCGCGACGCGCAGCGACGCGCGTTCGAGGCGCAGCTCGCCCTCGCGGCCGAGCTCGCGAAGCCGGTCGTGGTGCACGCCCGCGAGGCGGACGAGGACCTGGCCGCGCTGGTCCGCGAGTGGGGCGAGCGCGTGCCGGCTCTCGTGTTGCATTCGTTTAGCGCGGGCGCGAGCGTGTTCGACGCGGGGCTCCAAGTGGGCGCCTACTTCTCGTTCAGCGGCATGGTGACCTTCCGAAACTGGAAGCGGACCGACTGCGTGTCCGCCTGCCCGGCCGACCGCCTCCTGATCGAGACGGATGCTCCCTATCTCGCGCCCGTGCCGCACCGCGGCCGGCGCAACGAGCCCGCGTTCATGCGCGAGGTCGCGCACGCGCTGGCCGGCGCGCGCGGCGAGCCGTACGACGCCGTGCTGCGACAGACCGCGGCGAACGCCCGGCGGGTCTTCGGCGCGGCCGTGGCTTCCGGCGCTCTGGCGGCGCCGCCTGAGCCAACCGTGGAGGATCGTTCGTGACCGCCGTGCAGGTGCCGACCGACATCGCGATCGCCCAGGCCGCGAGGCTGCGCCCGCTCACCGACATCGCCACCGAGCTCGGCCTCAAGGACGACGAGGTCGAGCTGTACGGCAAGTACAAAGCGAAGGTGCTGCTGAAGGCGCTGGCGCGCCGCGAGCCGAAGGGGCGCCTGGTCCTCGTCACGGGCATCAACCCCACGCCCGCGGGCGAGGGGAAGTCCACCGTGACGGTGGGCGTGACCCAGGCGCTCCGGAAGCTCGGGAAGCATGCGGCCCTCTGCATGCGCGAGCCGTCGCTCGGGCCGGTGTTCGGCGTGAAGGGGGGCGCGTGCGGCGGCGGCTACGCGCAGGTGGTCCCGATGGAGGACATCAATCTGCACTTCACGGGCGACTTCCATGCCATCGCGAGCGCGCACAACCTCCTCTCCGCGATGCTCGACGCCCACCTCCACCACGGCAACGGCCTCGGCCTCGACACGCGCCGCATCACCTGGCCCCGCACCATCGACATGAACGACCGGGCCCTGCGCAACGTCGTCGTCGGGCTCGGGGGCCTGAACGCCGGTCCCACGCGCGAGGAGCGGTTCGTCATCATCCCGGGCTCGGAGATCATGGCGATCATGGCGCTCGCCACCTCGCTCGCAGATCTGGAGCAGCGCCTCGCGCGCATCGTGGTCGGGCTCACAGCCGACAAGAGGCCCGTGCGGGCGAGGGACCTGCGGGCCCACGGCGCCCTGACCCTGCTTTTGAAGGACGCGATCAACCCCAACCTCGTCCAGACGCTCGAGGGGGGGCCGGCGTTCATCCACTGCGGACCGTTCGGCAACATCGCCCACGGCTGCAACTCCGTCGTGGCGACCAAACTGGCGCTGACGCTGTGCGACGTGGTCCTCACCGAGGCCGGGTTCGGCGCGGATCTGGGCGCCGAGAAGTTCTTCGACATCAAGTGCCGCACGGCGGGGCTCGTCCCCGAGGCCGCGATTGTGGTGGCGACGGTGCGGGCGCTCAAGATGCACGGCGGGGTGAAGAAGGACGGCCTCGGCAAGCCCGACGTGGAGGCGGTGCGGCGGGGCGCCCCCAACCTGCGGCGCCACATCCGGAACGTGAAGCGATTCGGCGTGCCGGCGGTGGTGGCCCTCAATCGATTCGTGACCGACACGGAGGCGGAGCTCGAGACGGTCCGGGAGGAGTGCGCCGCCGAGGGCGTCGATGCCGCGCTCTGCGAGGTGTGGGAGAAGGGTGGGGAAGGCGGCATCGGCGTGGCGGAGGCGGTCCTGAAGCTGCTCGACGGCAAGAGCGCCCGGTTCAAGCCGCTGTACGACGAGAAGCGGCCGATCCGCGAGAAGATCGAAACGATCGCGACGGCGATCTACGGCGCGGGGGCGGTCGCGTTCGCGCCGGCGGCCGAGCGCGCCATGGAGCAACTGCCGGCCATCGGACTCGGCGAGACGCCGGTCTGCATGGCCAAAACGCAGTACTCCTTCAGCGACGATGCCACGAAGCTCGGCGCGCCCACGGGCTGGACCCTGCAGGTGCGCGACATCCTGCCCTCGGCGGGCGCGGGGTTCGTCGTGGCGCTCGCGGGCGACATCATGACCATGCCGGGGCTCTCGAAGACCCCGGCGGCGGAGAAGATCCGCGTCCATCCCGATGGGACCATCGAGGGACTGTTCTGATGAAGCTTAAAGGTCTGGGAATCGTGGCGAGCGACAAGGCACCGCGGGCGATCGGGCCGTACAGCCAGGGCGTGGTCGTGGACGGTACGGTCTACACGGCGGGGCAGATCGCGCTGGACCCGGAGTCGGGCGAGGTCGTCGGGAGGAACACCGCCGAGCAAACCGAGCAGGTGCTAAAGAACCTCGCCGCGGTGCTCGAGGCCGCCGGGTCGGGGCTCCAGATGGTGGTGAAGACGACGGTGTATCTCGCCGACATGGCGGACTTTCCCGCCATGAACGAGGTGTACGCGAGGCACTTCGGGGCCCACAAGCCCGCCCGCTCGACCGTACAGGCGGCCGGACTCCCCAAGGGCGCGCGGGTGGAGATCGACGCGATCGCGCGAGTCGGGTAGGCCCGTTCTAGCAGCTCTTCGGCATGAGAATCTTGAGGGTGCCTGCCGCCACGAGGAGCCAGACGAACGGCCCGGAGCCAATCTTCACCATCAGCGCGCCGTAGATCACGACGAGCACGCCGAGCACCAGCATCCGGAGAAGCACCCCGAGGACGACCGAGGCAGAGCTCCGCGGCGCGGCCGGTTCAGCCCGAATCCCCCCCTCAGGCGTCACCACAATGCCCGCAGGCGCACACTCATCCGACATACTCCCGCACGATTGACCCTGAGTAGCGGGGGCAGGAAGCGTGCCGGGCTTCATCGGTTCGGAGTTGAGGGTGTGGCGGGTCAGTCTGTGCTGGGTCAGCAACACATCAGGCGCGCTTACATGCGTTTTGCGGCGATGGAGCTCTGGGGATCCCTGATGCGGGAAGGTGTGGCGGCTGGCCGCGTGGGTGGCCAGCGCCGCCGTGGCCGCGGCGCACATTGGGTACGAGCATTACCGACTGGGCTCTTCGCCTCGTCCAACGGCGCTTCATGCGGCCGGCGCGGTCGCTCTCGGGGCCTTCGGCCTTGCGGTCGCAGCGAACGTTCATTGGCTGTTCGCCGAAGCCCACGGCCAACGATCGCCTCTCCTCGCGCTGCCCGTCTGGCCGGTCATCACAGCTATTCCCGCGTTTCCTGTGGCACTTGCCGTCGCGGCCGTGCTGGGTCGCTTCTCGCGGCGCAGCTAGCCGAGCAACGCAATGCTGCGAAAGGAACGCCTTGCCGTCCGGCGTACACCGGGGGTACAATCGGCGCTGGCGACAGCGGAAAACCCAATGGGGGCGGCTCGGGCCTGGTGGTCCGACTGGTCTTCAAAGCCGCCCCCACCCCTGTACTAGACGACACTAGACGGTACGCGACGGTAGAACGGAGCACGATTCCAGCCCCGTTCCGGCTGTCGCTTTACCGTCTAGTACCGTCGCGTGTCATCCCGCCCGGGGTACAGCCGGGGTACAGGGCGGTGGCGGCGCCGCGCCCCCGTCTGCGGACTGCTGTGCTGCTGGGTCGGGCGAGTTTGAGGCCGGCCCGGACCCGGACTGGTCTCGCGGTTCAGCCCATGCGCGGAACGCCAGCGCCAGCAAGTCTTTCCGTGGGGCTGTACCCCCAGGGTACCCCGGGTGCGCCGCCTGGCGGATGGCACGCTCCCACCAGGCTCCAATGCCGCGGACCTGCCGCGGCGTGCTGCAAATACATTGCGTGGTCACTGTGACCACTGTGACCACCGTGACCACGATCGGCCTCGACGCATGAAGGCTCGGGGATTCGGTCGGCTGCCCCCTCACCGGCGCCGGGAGATCGCCACGCGGGGCGCCCAGGCGAAGCACGCCAAGGCCCGGGCCGAACGGGCCGCCGCGGCCCAAGGCGAGGCGAACGCCCTGGCGGCCTACGTCGGCCAGCCCACCATGTTCCTCGAGCGGCTGATCGACCCAGAGACGGGGCACCCGTTCCAGCTCTATCCTGCGCAACGGCAATTCCTCGCGGCCGCGTTCGCGGGCCCAGCGATCCCGCCCGAGCTCGTGTTCGGCGCCATCAAGAAGTCGGGCAAGACGACGTTCGCCGGGGCGCTCGTGCTCTACGTGGTGCGGGTGCTCGCCGGTCCCTTCGGCGAAGCCTACGTCGTGGCCAATGATCTCGAGCAATCGACGGGGCGCGTTTTCCGCGCCATCGCCCGGATCGTCCGGGCCAACCCGTGGCTCGGCAAGGCCCGGGTGCTCAAGAACGTCATCGAGTTTCCGAGGAGCGGGACGACGATTACGGCGCTTGCGTCGGAGTATGCCGGCGCGGCCGGCACCAACGCGCACATGGTCGTGTTCGACGAGCTGTGGGCCTACACGTCCGAGCGCAGCCGGCGGCTCTGGGATGAGCTGGTGCCGGTGCCGACGCGCACGCCGTCGATTCGATTGACCGTGACGTATGCGGGCTTCGAGGGCGAGAGCGATCTCCTGCTCGAGCTGCACGCGAAGGGTCTGCAGGGCGAGCTGGTGGCGCCCGCGCTCTATCGCCAGCCCACGATGCTGATGTTCTGGAGTCACGAGCCTGTGGCGCCGTGGCAGACGGCCGCCTGGCTCGCGCAGATGCGGGCGCAGCTGCGGCCCAATGCCTACCTGCGGATGATCGAGAATCGGTTCGTCTCGAGCGAGTCGGGGTTTGTGGCGCCGGAGTGGTGGGCGGCATGCGAGAATCCGGAGCTCCATCCGGTTGTGACCGATCGCGCGCTGTCTGTCTGGGTGG
>WNGK01030439.1_pt1 | contig 12046 bp, 9 predicted proteins | sample 5400601 | NCBI WGS metagenome assembly WNGK01 (sample SAMN13153376, study PRJNA577476) | soil metagenome | isolation source: 60 cm soil or saprolite under Garry oak tree replicate 1 | place: USA:California | collected 2016-06-15
TTCATTTGCGAAAATTTCATTCGTGATACCCATCTCGACGTTATATGCCTCGCCGGCGAACAGGAGCAGCGAGTTGTTTTGCGCCTTCCATCCGAAGCGAGTGACGGTGCCATCGTTTCCCGTCGTATTCACATGTCCCTTTATGCCGAGGAGGCGCTTCAATCCGGTGGGGTCCGAAACCAGATTGTTCTTGATGGTAGTGTCTTTGCGGTCACATTTGCCCGTCCCCCCGGACAAGACGCTGCTCGCGTCCTTGCCTGCGAGTGCCCAGAACGGTTCTCCCGCGCCTCGACCTGAAGAGCAACCTAGGATGAAGGTACTGGAGGAGCACGGTATGCACGATATCAAGAACGAGAGCTGGAACGCCTACGGGCAGTTCACATATATTTCGAGCTCGAAGCCGAGCTTCCCGGCGCTTTATACCAACCTGAATGGCAGGAATGAAGATGATTTTGCGAGCGAAGTTGGGCTCCCGCGAGGTAGGTAGATCGCTATCAACGCTGGACTATTGCCGGATTTTTAGTGACAACCAAGCTCCCACCATTCCTTGCTGCGGTGAGTGATCAGATACGGCGTGATTCTCCGCCACATACTAAGAATTCCGTCGCGAAACGCAATGGCGCGGGCATCGCCGGCCTCCAGACGTTTCATATAGTCCGTCATCAGGAACGCAAATGGCATGTCGTCCTTCGATGTTGAATCCTGAAGAAACTATCTTCTCATACGCAGCATCGCTCACGAATATCGTCGTTGCAAAGGAGGGATCCCCATGTTGTCTATCGTTCGCTGCCGCTCGATTTGCGCAGACGCGCGTGGGTTCATGTCCACGGTCCACGCTGGACTGGGCTTCATTCATTTCACATTTCTTGTCGCCTCGAAAGTTTTCAAAAAGACCGGCTGCCATGCCGTCAGCGATGCGGCGGTGGCCGCCGCCAATTGCGATGTAATCGGCTCGCGCGTGGCTTGGAGATCCTCCAATGATTTCTTGAGAGCTGGATCTTGAACAGCCTCCGCCGCTTCTTTTAGTTTTTCGTAATACTGGCCGGAATAATCTCGAGCCAATCCGTAATTCTGGCGTGATAATTCCAGCAGTACGAGGCTCGCGGTATCGCGCAATTCAGCAAGCTGAACCTGCAGTTTCAGGCTGCTGATCGTTTTCTGCGGATCTTGTAGCTGACTGCGAAGCTCTCGATTCTTCAAGTATTCGGGAACAAATCCCAAAAGAAAACCACCAACCAGTAAGACGACCCAAAGCGTGACGTGCACTCGCATCATCTTCATTTGCCGAACATCCACATTTTCTGTAACAGTTCCCAACTGCCTGAGCGACTGATCGTTGCCGCTTCCGCCGCGCTGAGCCCGCGCTATGCCTCGTTTGAACGGTATTACACCTTATTACACCTCGAACAGATTAACTGTAGGCTGTCGCGAGGATTCCTGCAAAAGGATAACCAACTGAAAGGAATTCGGAATTGGTTGTTGCCCCACCCGGCGATGTCCGCTGAGGAAAACGTGCGCAGGACACGATTGGTTCGCCTGCACGGATCCATTTCGGTTCGTGTTTTCCCACAGTCCTCAATTATTCTGAGTTCATGTCAAAACACGATTCAAAACCGGAACGCCGAAGACTACGGACGATAGCGGAGCAGGCCGCGTTGGCCCGCGGCTTTCGCGTGACATTTCCGATCGATACCCAACCTCAATTACAAGCCGAACGGGAGCCGTCGTTTGAGTCATTGAACATACGAGATGTCACTTCCTGGCTCTGGTCCTCCATCGACAACGATGAATCCAAGGATCTGGATCAAATTGAATATGCTCAAAAGGAGAGTGGCGGCATCCGGATCTACGTTGGAATTGCAGACGTCGATTGGTTTGTACCTCTGAATTCCGCTCTTGATCGAGCTGCAGAACACAACACCACGTCGATCTATACCGGTGTTGAAACTTTTCCGATGCTTCCCGAGAAACTCTCGACGGATCTCAGTTCGCTGAACGAAGCCGGCAAACGGCTGGCGATGGTCGTGGAAATGCTCGTAGCCGATGATGGCGGCATTCCGGAGTCTACGCTTTATCCGGCCGTTGTCGAAAACAAAGCACAGTTGACCTACGACGCAGTCGCCGTTTGGTTGGAAGCCGGCGGTAACATCGATCAACACGGAGGTGGATTATCGGGACCGGGTCTTGAAACCCTACAAAAAATCTTTAAGAGCGAAGAACTACAGGCCCAGCTCCAGATGCAAGACAAGGTCGCCCAGTTCCTTCGCGAAAGACGGCATGAAGCGGGAGCCCTGAGTTTTCATACGTCGGAACTGCAGCCGGTCTTATCCGAGGAAGGCGCAGTGATTGACCTCGCGGCACGTCGCCAGAGCCGCGCAAGTTTCCTCATCGAAGATTTGATGATCGCAGCGAATCAGGCAACTGCTACCTTCTTAGACCAGCGCGGTCTGCCCAGCATCCGGCGTGTCGTCAGGAACCCGGAACGGTGGGACCGGATTGTGTCGCTGGCAGCATCACTGGGAGTTCATCTGCCGGCTGAACCGGACGTCAGAAGTCTCGAGGCATTTCTCAAGCAGCAACAACGGACCAACCCTGCCCACTTCGCCGACCTTTCACTTGCTGTGATCAAACTGCTGGGTCGTGGCGAATATGTCTTGAAGTCCCCTGGAGAGGAAGCGCCTGGGCACTTTGGTCTGGCGGTACAAAATTATTCTCATTCGACGGCTCCGAACCGCCGATATCCGGACTTGATTACACAGCGCTTGCTGAAAGCCGCCTTTGGCGGAAATCCTTCGCCTTACTCGGCTGAGGCCCTGTCAGCTCTGGCCGAGCACTGCACGGAAAGGGAGAACGAAGCGAACAAAGTGCCTGTCGAGGGGAAACTTGTCGGGTCCTTCAAGCATCTCGACGTTGGCCATCGCGTTCGTGTTCAACTCGTTTCGACTGATTCAGAGAAGGGCTTCATTGATTTTGAGTTGGCTTGACGTGGGTACGCTCTTAAACCATTTTCATCATCATTTGTAAATTACGAACGATGTTTTCCGACCCTGGAAACCAGTCTGAAACGTTTGAAATTTCTTGCCTTTCCGGCAGCGTGGGGGTACATAGGCTTTCCATCTAAACCAACTGCTGCAGCGTATGGCCGAAGCTCCACCAGGTGAGGATCAGTCTGGTTCACCCTGCATGGAGGACAGTATGAAAAAACTATGGCGCATCTGTTCCTCGCTGGCGCTTGCTGTTGCAATCGCCGCGTGTCAGGGCAGGGTGTTTGTTTCGGGCTTGGTAACAATTCGGTCGAAGTGATTGAAATTTCCGGAACTCGGGTTCATGAGATCACCGGGGTGCCGGGACCCCAGGGCGTGGCCTTTTCTCCGGAAACCAACCCTTATGGTTCATATCCGCCTTTCATCCATTTCTGAAATAGGTCGAGTTTCTCCTGGGACCAGTAGGGTCCATTCATCGGCATCCGCGGTTGCGTTTCGCCGGTGAGGGAATTGAAATGTAAAACGATGTAAATTCGAACGCGCCGATAAATCCATTCGCCATCGACGGTGGTCTGATGAATGCTTATGTTCAACTCAAGCCGGATTCTTGCCGTCGTCAGGGCGAACCTCGCCTACATTTACCTTGCGCTATTAACTGCCGGTGTATTGCTGGTGCATGGCTATCATCCCGGAATTGAGGATGCCGAAATCTATGTTCCAGGCATCAAGAGGATTTTAGATCCGAGCCTCTATCCGTTTGGTGCAGAGTTCTTCCTCAATCACGCGCGTTTGACGCTCTTCGCTCAGACGATTGCGGCCAGTATCCGCCTTTCGCATCTTTCATTCGATGTGGCGGTGTTCATTTGGTACCTGGCCTGCACTTTTCTGACACTACTGGCGTGCTGGCGCTTGAGCGTCGAATTATTCCGCGAATCTCGTGCAAGATGGGCAGCCGTCACGATGGTGGCAGCGGTATTTACGATTCCAGTCGCGGGGACGGCCCTCTATATCGAAGACCAATACCTGACCTCACGATCGATCGTCATCTTTACTATTCTGTTTGCCACCTGCAGCGCACTGAAGCAACAAAAGCGATGGTGGATGTTCTGGAGTGTACTCGCTGTTTGCATGCACCCGCTTATGGCCGTCTTTGGAATCTCATTCAGTTTAATCCTGTGGTGGGAACAGCGGAATTCTTCGCTCCACGATCGCCATATGTTAATGGGGGCCGCCTGGCCATTCATCGATCTGTTGCCCGCCTCTTCCAAAGCTTATGAAAACGCGCTCGCCACCCGTCCGTACTTCTTCATCCTTCAATGGCGATGGTACGAATGGTTAGGAGCGTTGGCTCCTCTGGTTTTGTTCCTCTTGATTGCACGTCTCGCGGAGACCCGATCCCAACGCAAGCTCGCGGTTCTCAGCCGAGCGCTGGTCATCTACGGATTCTTCTATCTTGTCGCGGCCCTCGTACTCACGATTCCCACACGATTCGAGACGGCCGCGCGCTTCCAGCCCATGCGCAGCCTTCATTTGATTTACATTATGCTGTTCCTGCTGGGCGGAGGCATCCTGGGCGAATATATCTTGCGTCGCCAGGTGTGGCGGTGGATCGCGTTGTTCCTGCCGCTTTGCGCTCTGATGTTCTTCGCTCAATGCCAACTTCGATCCTCAGCACATGACGAAAGATGACCAGCACGGGTTTCGCGCCATCGCCGAGCGCAGCCGTCTGGCCGATGCGGTGAAGGACTCTGGGGCGGCAACCATGTTTCCGGAAACGACTGCTGCAGTTGATTGGCTTGAACAGCTTACTGCTCAAAGCGGCTGGGACCATTTCCGCGAAAAAGATTTTCGCAAACTCAAAAGCGTATACGGCGTCTCCTGGGTCGTCTTACAGAAGCCAGTCGCGATCGGTTTTCCGTGCCCGTACGAGAATCCTACGCTCGAGGTATGCCGCATCGATTAGAAAGACGGTTCATTGACCTTATATATGCTCTCGTGTAAAAGTCCATGAAGATCGATTTTCGGCACCGCTCATCACGCTGAATGCGGAGAGGGAGGTCGGTTATCCGAAGAAGTGTTCTGTGCCTTCTTCTGCTGGTCTTCACCATTGCTGCCATGCCGGCGGCAGCTCGAGAAACCGAGCGTGTCGGCCTGCGCCTGATCGCAGTAAACACTGAAAAGGAGGCCGCGAGCCTCCAGATGCAGCTCCAGGCGGGCGCAGCATTCGAGGAACTCGCAAAAAAATACTCGACCGCTCCATCCGCTGCAGAAGGGGGTTGGCTTGGTCTTTTCCAGATTGCCGGCCTGAGACCGGAATTCCAGGATGCATTAAGAGGGCTGGTCCCTGGTCAGGTGAGTCCTATTCTCAAGGTCAATGAAGAATATCTTCTGCTCAAGCTGGCGTCGGAAGCCGAAACTCACGCCGCATTCGGCTGTGAGCTGGCGGAACAGCGTAAGCTGGACGCTGCGGTTTCCGAATTTCGCGAGGCCCTGCGCATCAATCCCCAATACGCTCAGGCCCACTACTACCTCGGGGCTGCGCTCTTTGAGCTGGATAATGGCGTGGATGAAGCACTGGTGGAGCTTCGCGAAGCGATTCGCCTCAATCCCGAAAACGCTGAAGCCCACAACACTCTGGGCCTCGCGCTTCTCGAGCAGGGCAGCGTGGATGAGGCGACGCATGAATATCGAGAGGTACTGCGCATCGATCCTCAATACGCCGAGGCTCACTACAATCTGGGCAATGCGCTGGACGATCAAGGCAGGCCGGAGGCAGCGGCGGCTGAATATCGCGAAGCGCTGCGGATCAATCCCGGCTTGACTCAAGCCCACTACAATCTTGGCGTCGCGCTCAAGCGCCTGGGTGACGTGGACGACGCGATCGAGGAGTATCACGAAGCGCTTCGACTCCAACCGGACTTAGCTCAGGCCCACCACGCCCTGGGTAAGGCGCTCGACGATCAGGGAAAGCGGCCGTGCGTATCGATCCCAACTATGGTCCGGCGCACTACAATCTCGGTCTCGCGCTGAAGGAACAGGGTAAGTTGGTCGAAGCCATCGCAGAATATCGCGAAGCACTGCGCGTCAATCCACACCATGCTGAAGCCTACAATAATCTTGGGATCGCGTTAGAGGAGCAGGGCAACTTGGATGAAGCAATCCAAGAATATCGCGATGCGCTGCGTATCAATCCCAACGACGCTCTCCTCCACAATAATCTGGGCGTCGCCATCGGCGATCAGGGAAACCTCGACCAGGCGATCGAGCAATACCAGGAAGCGCTGCGCCTCAATCCTGCCTTGGCGCTGGCTCACTACAATCTTGGAGAATGCCTACGAAAGAAAGGTGAACGGGATGCGGCCGCCCGTGAATTTCGCGATTTCCTAAAACTTGCCGCAAACAGTTCCGAGTTGAAAACGAGGGTCGAACGGGCTCGAAGCATTTTGGCGGAATTGGAGCGTTGACTCGTATTTCAGCAATGCGTCTATTTGTTGCGCGGCGGTGCAGCGTTACTTCGATACCAAACATCAGGACGTGCTGGTTTTGTCATTGGCTTCACGAGGCTCTATGACCAGGTGAATGCCGTCGAGAATCTGCCGGACCCTCTTTTTTGAGAGGGTTGTGATATGGTCCGTCAAATCGGATTTGTCGACCGTGAATAACTGCGACACGAGGACGACGCTTGGCTTGGGCAGGCCGCTTTCCTTTGGTTCCAACAGCACGTTCCCCGGGGCTCCTGCCCGCTTAAGATTTGAGGTTAGCGTGCAAACGACGGCTGTGTTGATGCGGCTACCGTTGAACAAATTATTTTGGACGACGACATGTGGGTGACGATAACCAGGGGTCGAACCGGACGGTTCCGACAAGGTGATCCAGAAAAGGTCCCCTTGACGAATCACGATCGATCCTCCACGGATTTCCGATGGCGCTTGCGCATTTTTCGTAGATAAATTCGTTCGGCACTGTCTGCGCCATCGGAATGCCGTCTTGATATTCCCCATATTGGATTACCATCTTTTATACCACTAGTATAACAGATTGGCGCCGAAGACCATGTTTCATGGAAACGATGGGTAGCGGGGTCTTTTGAACTGTAGCGGCGGTCCGCGAAGCGCAAGCGCGATAGCGCGCAGCCTCAAGGATTGACCGCCGGCAATCTCGAAGTTGCGGGATTGTCGGCGCTCATAGAGCGCCGCTACAGTTACGTGAATTCAGACTTCGATCATCATGCAGGCGGGCTTCAGATGACATTTGTCAAGGAATGACGAGTCCATAAACAACATTTAATGTTGGTTTAATGTCGCCTGAATCCTCACTTTCCACGTCAGAGGGGGTTCAAATTCAAATCGATGGCATACGACGATCGATGCGTATAGACTCCTCGCCGAGGAGGGCTGTATGTATCGATTTGCTGCAATTGCGACGATCGCGATCGTCTTCGCTGTGACGATCGGCTTGGCTCAACATCCTCCAGCTAGTGGACCGTACAAAGTGCTCAAGACGGTCAGGGCCGGTGGTGAAGGAAACTGGGACTATATTTACGCCGACGTCGCGGGACGCCGGTTGTACATTCCGCGCCGGGCCCCGGTGGAGTCCACAATCCGGACCCGCCTGTCGATCTATAGTCTCGACACGCTCGAACTGATAAATGAAATTGATGGCATCGGCGGCAACGGCGCAGCGGTCGATCCGAAATCAGGCCATGGCTTCACGAGCAGCAGACCGCCCTCGATGTTCGATACCAAGACGATGAAGCTGATCAAGACCATCGAGGTGGGACCTGGCGCCGCTCCAGACGGCATTGTCTTCGATGCCTTCAATGACAGAGTCTACGTGTTCAGTCATCCGACGAAAGATGCGACTGTGATTGACTCCAAGAATGGCACGGTGCTCGGCACGATCGATTTGGGCGGCGTGCCGGAACAGGGCGTACCTGATGGCAAAGGGATGCTCTACGTCGTTATGCAAGACCCGCAAGGAAGCGTCACGGTCGTCGATGTCAAGACAATGAAGGCGACCGCGCACTATCCGTTTGGCGACGTCGGCGGATGTAACGGGCTTGCCTTGGACGCGAAAAACCGTATCCTTTTCGCCGCGTGTGCCCGATCGGGAAATCCGCCGGCAGCGGAACCCAAGATGGTCATTCTCCGTGCGGACAACGGCAAGATCCTCACCATCCTTCCGCTCGCCGGGGGCTCCGATGGCGCGGTATTCAATCCTGCGACGATGGAAGCATTCAGCACACACGGCAACGGTACACTGACCGTCGTTAAGGAAAAGAACCCGACAACGTTCGAGGTTGAGCAGAATCTGCAGACGATGAACGGTGCCCGGACGATCACGTTCGATAACAAAACGAACCACATCTTCGCAATGAGCGATGAGCGCGGACCCGCTCCGCCACCCCCGCCCGGCGGAGGCCGCGGAGCCCGAGGCGCGCCGATACCCGGCTCATTTACGATCCTTATGATCGGCAAGTAATCGAAAAACAATTTTTGCGGAGGTTCGTATGAAACGGTTCTTGTTTGTGGCAGTAATCGCGTTGGTGTGTGTCCAACTCGCGTCGGCACACATTCGGATCTATCCAACGGAGTCTTCGTTTGGGGCGCGGGAGAAATACACAATGCGTGTTCCAAACGAAAAGCAGATCGGATCGAGCAAGGTGGAAGGCGAATTTCCGGCCGAGCTTCAACTATATGATTTCGAGTTCAAGCCCGGCTGGAAGATCGATTTCAAAAAGGATGATAAAGGGAAAATCATCGGGGCGACCTGGACAGGCAAGCTTCAGCCCTACGAGTTCGTCGAGTTCGGAATGCTTGGAATCAATCCGAAGCAGGGATCGAATCTGACCTGGAAATTCATCCAGTACTACGATGATGGTACGAAGGAAGAATTCACGGGACCGGTGGGTTCGCGGTACCCGTCTCCAGTCGTGACATTGAAGCCTGCGGCACCCGCGCCGTAGTGAGGATCTAGGAATATTCCCCTCCTCGCAGAGGAGAGGTGGCTGCGCCATCAAAAAATGCTGCGAAGCCACCGAAGCGGCGCAGACGGCGTGGCGCGACAGCTTCTATTAAGCTGTCGACCGACCCCTCCTCTGCGACGAGGGGAATGATCTCCTCAAACAACGATCATCAAACAACGGATGAGGTCACGCCCATGCCATACACAATCCCCTTGAAACGCACTACCACTACGTTATCCGTCTTCATCATTTTGGCTATGACTGTTCTTTCGCCTGGTGTTGCGAGCGCCCAGGTGGCCGGAGCAACGCTTTCCGGAACTATCAGCGACGCGTCGGGCGCAGTTATCCCCGGCGCCATGGTCTCGATTCGAGACACAGCCACGGGGATTATTCGGACTGTGAGCTCGGACGAGGCCGGCTTGTACACGGCGCCGAATCTCAGACCTTCCACTTATGACGTCACCGTTTCGATTTCCGGATTCAACACTCGAGTGCAGTCCGGCATCACGCTTACAGTGGGGGCGCAGCAGGTTCTGGACTTCGTCATGCAGGTCGGGCAGACGACGGAAGCCGTCGAGGTCACTGGCGAGGCGCCTCTCGTCCAATTGGCGACGTCAACTCTGAGCGCGACGGTTGAGTCAAACACAGTGCGTGAATTGCCCCTGAACGGCCGCGACTGGACGGCTCTGGCCACGCTTCAACCCGGCGTGGCGTCGGTCCGAAGTCAACAGACGCCCCAATTTTTCCAGGGTTCGCAAGGGGCGCGCGGCCTGGGAATGCAACTGACGATCGGCGGGAACCGGCCGACTCAGAACAGCTATCGCCTCGACGGCGGACTCGTGAACGACTACTCCAATGCAGGACCGGGAAGCGTGCTCGGCGCGAACTTGGGTGTGGATGCGATTCAGGAGTTCACGGTGCTGACGAGCAACTATTCGGCGGAGTACGGCTTCACCTCCGGAGGAGTGGTTAACGCGGTGACGCGCTCCGGCACCAACAGCCTTCACGGAACCGCCTTCGACTTCCTGCGTAACGACAAATTCGATGCAGCCAATTTCTTTGACAATGCCAACGGCATCCACAAATCCGTTCTGAGGCAAAATCAGTTTGGAGTATCCGCGGGCGGGCCCATCGTCAAGAATAAGGTTTTTCTTTTTGGCGACTACGAGGGCATACGTTATGTCAGGGGCATACCCACCAGCAACACGACGCTTTCCAGTGCCGCTCACAGCAGCCCGTGCGCAAGCGGGCTTACCGCTCCATGCGCCTCGATCACGCGTTACGTCGGCACGCCGGCCATGCCCGTCACCACGACGGTCTCAATCGATCCCATCATCCAGAAGTTTCTGTCTTTTTACCCTTTGCCCACGCCCCGTGCGCCACCGGTTCTGAATAACGACGGAACGGTGAATCCGAACGTTGGGCTTTTCAACTATCAAGCACTCAATCGTGCCCAAGAAGATTTTTTTACCGGTCGAGGGGATTGGAAGCTTGCGAACAATGACAGCCTCTTTGCGACGTTCGTCCATGACAACTCGAATTTGACCTTTCCTCTCGTCTTCAATAACACGTTGGGCCAAAATTTTTCGTACCGGGAAACTGTTATCGTGGAAGAAACTCACACGTTCAGCCCGGCCTTTGTGAATTCGTTCCGCGTGGGCGTGACCCGCACACGCAGCGATGGTAACAATACTCCCAGGGCCTTGAACCCCGTGGCGGGCGACACGACGCTCGCTCAAGCCCAGGCAACTGACGTTGGTCCGTCTACAATCACTCTTTCGGGCACGGGAGTGAATGGCACCACCTCGCTACACTCGCCGACACACCAGGACTACGGTTTGCAAAGCGGCCAGATTTACGACGATGCCTTTTCCGCGCGCGGAAATCACAATTTGAAATATGGTTTCAGCTTCATCCGGTTGTGGAATTTTGCCTACAGCTCGCGAGGCGGCAACGGTACCGGCGTCTTTAGTGGTTCTTTCACTCCCCCAGGCGGAGGGGCCGCAATATCCGGAGCAGCGGGGGCACTGCTGAGATTTCTGACGAACCATCCCCTCAGAGCCACGCGGTACGCCGATTACCCGAACATTAACAAGCGCTACGTTCGCGACAATGTGTATGGCGGGTACTTTCAGGATGACTGGCGGTTCCGTCCGAATCTGACTCTCAACCTGGGACTCCGCTATGAGATGGCGGCGCTCCCCACCGAGAAATACGGGAGAGTGGCGTACTTGAACTCGTTGTACAGCACACCCGATGATTTGACGAACCAAATTCTTCCCCGGAATGTCACGACCAAGAACTTCGATCCGCGCATCGGTTTCGCCTGGGATCCGTTCAGCAACGGCAAGACGGCCGTCCGTGGCGGTTTCGGATTATTTGATGTCCTCCCGCTCCCGTACGAGCTGAATCTCAGCTTGATCGGCAATGCCCCGCTCCAGCCCTTCTTTCCTGTAGTCGGTCAAAGCCAAAATTACGGCGGACAGAATTTCGACGTTCCTACCGGCACGTGGCCGTATTCAGTCCCGAGTCTGGTGGCGCGGGCGCTTGCCACGCCTCAAGGTACTCAAGGCAGGCAGTACGGCTACCGCGATGCGAATATCCAGCGTAATTACGTCTATCAATACAATCTCAACATCCAGCGGCAACTGACCCCTTCCACGACCTTCACTATTGCCTATGCGGGTTCCCGCGGGCTCCACAACCCCATTCAGCTCGACGCGACCAACGGAGTCATTGGGAGGAAAACCCCTGCCGGTTACGTGTGGCCCGTTCCGTGGACTTTTTGCAGCGGACCAGACCCTGCGGCAGGATGCACCGCAGCGGGCGCTGGATTGTCCGCGGCGCCCAACCCCAACGTGGGGCCAATTCAGTCTGTGATTTGGGCGAGCAGTTCCTTCTACAACAGTCTTCAGTTGAGACTCGACAAGAGGATGAGCCGGGGTTTTCAGTTTCAGGCTTCCTTCACCTGGGGCAAGAGTCTGGATAATACCTCAGCAAGTTTTGCAGGCGACACGTTTCAGAACTCGCTGGCCACAATTCCTCGTTACGACATGAGCTTGAGCAGGGGGTTATCGGACTTCGACATCAGACGAGC
>WNGK01010534.1_pt1 | contig 12044 bp, 10 predicted proteins | sample 5400601 | NCBI WGS metagenome assembly WNGK01 (sample SAMN13153376, study PRJNA577476) | soil metagenome | isolation source: 60 cm soil or saprolite under Garry oak tree replicate 1 | place: USA:California | collected 2016-06-15
GGCGAGCCAGTTGCGCACGCTGAATGTCCCGACGCTGTGGCTGACCGGCGATGAAGACATCGTCTACCCGCCGTTCCTCTCCGACCTGCTCGCGCCGATGATGCCGAACGCGCGCGTGGTGCGCGTGCCCAGCGCCGGTCACTCGGTCTATTTTGAACGGCCGGCGGAATTCAATCGCGCGGTGGAGGCGTTTCTCAGCGCGCACGCGTGAGAATCGGACCAATCAGCAAGACCGATCGATAAGATCAATCCCTTTTGCTGGCGCTATCCGGCGCGGCGTATAGCGTGCCGTGCCACATGAGCATTTCCCGCGACAAGCTCGGCCTCGTCCTCGGCCTCATCGGCGTGACGATCTTCGCCGGCACGCTGCCTGTGACCAAGATCGCCGTCGGTGCACTCGATCCGTGGTTCATCACGGCGGCGCGGGCGGGCATCGCGGGTGCCGCCTCGCTTGTCGTACTGCTGTTGCTGCGCCGTCCAGTACCGCCGCGCAGCGCATGGCTGCCGCTGATCGTCATCGCATTCGCGCTTGTGCTCGGCTTACCGGCGCTGTCGGCGGCACCGCACTGGTCATTGTCTTCGCAATACGCCACGGCGGCACGGGAGCGCTTGCCAGCGGCGACCTCATCCTCGTCGCCTCGATCGCCGCGGCGGCGAACGGCTACACGCTTTCGGGCCGCCTTGCACTGACGATGCCGGGTTGGGAGGTCATCTCGTGGGCCTGCGCGATATCGCTTCCCGTCTCGGCGGTCGCGACATTCATCCTCTGGCCCACCAATGCCGTGAGCGTAGCAAACGACGCATGGCTGGCAGTCATCTTTGTCGGGCTGTTTCCGCAGTTCATCGGCTTCTTTGCCTGGAACGCAGGGCTCGCGCTTGGCGGCATCGCCCGTGTCGGCCGGGTTCAGCTGCTCCAGACATTCATGACCGTCGCGCTTGCAGCCCTGATCAACGACGAAGCGATCGAGCTCGAAACGATTGTCTTTGCGGCCGCGGTCGTCGCGACCATGATGATCGGTCGGAGGATGCCGGTCAAACGCGAGCGCGCTTAGGCAGCCCGCACCGACGCCACGAACTTCTCGACCTCGGCCTTCAGATGCCCGCTCTCGCGCGAGAGCGCCTGCGCCGAGCCGAGCACCTGTGCCGAGGCCGCACCGGTTTCGTTCGCGCCGCGGTTCACATCCGTGATGTTGGTCGCGACCTGCGCGGTGCCTTGCGCGGCTTGATGCACGTTGCGCGATATTTCCTGCGTGGCCGCGCCCTGCTCTTCCACGGCAGCCGCGATCGTCGCCGCGATCTCGGCGATGCGGCCAATCGTGCCGCCGATCTCCTTGATGGCGCCGACCGAATCCTGCGTCGCGGTTTGCATCGCGGCGATCTGCGTCCCGATCTCGTCGGTCGCCTTCGCGGTCTGCGCGGCGAGCGCCTTCACTTCGCTCGCCACCACCGCGAAGCCACGCCCGGCTTCACCGGCGCGCGCCGCCTCAATGGTGGCGTTCAGAGCCAGCAGGTTGGTCTGCTCGGCAATCGCCGTGATCATTTTCACCACGTCGCCAATGCGGCTTGCCGCACCGGACAATTCGGTGATGCGTGCGTCGGTCTTCTGCGCCTGACTCACCGCCTCGGCCGCGATGCGGCTCGACTCCTGCACCTGGCGCCCGATTTCGGTGACCGAACCGCTCATCTCCTCGGCGGCGCTGGCGACCGACTGCACGTTGGCCGAAGCCTCCTCGGAGGCCGACGTCACCATTCCGGCGAGCTGTTGGGTGGTATCGGCGGTCTTGGTCAGCGTGCGCGCGGCCGTTTCGAGTTCGCCTGACGCGCCCGACACAGCGCCGACGATGCCGCCGACCGCAGCCTGGAATTCGTCAGCCAGCTTGCGCATCTCTTGCTTGCGCTGCGCCGCAGCCTTGCCTCCGGATTCCTGCTGCTCGATGCGCAGGCGATTGGCCTCGACCATGCTGCTCTTGAACGCCAGCGTGGCGTTTCCGAGCGCGCCGATCTCATCCCGGCGCTCGCCGAACGACACTTCCGCCGACATGTCGCCGCCCGCAAGCTTGTGCATCGCGTCCTGGATCGTCGACAGCGGCCGGGTGACGCGCCGTGACACCAGCAGCATCATGCCGGCAGCGAACAGCACCGCGAACACCAGCAGCGCGAACTGCGTCACCAGCGAACTCATGGCGGCGGCGCGTTTACCCGCCGCATGGTCCTTGGCGGCATCGAGCGCGGCTTCCGCGACCGCCAGCACCGTCGTGAGCTTCGGAACGGCGATCGGTGTCCAGGTCGCAACCGTATAGCCAGGCGGCTGACCTGCGATGAGCGCCTTGTAGACTTTCAGGCGCTCATCGGCATAGTCCTTGGAGAAGAACTCGCGGTTCGAGATCGCGACCGCCTCGGTGAATTTCGCCGGCAGCGGCAGCATCGCGGCGATCTCGCCGATCACACCCCAGATGCTCTCCACCTTGCTCAGCAGCGCCGTATATTTGATCATCGGCTCGGGCAGGAGCGGCACGCCGTTCAGGGGATTCGACACCATCACCGACAGATCGCCGGCATTGTAACGCACGTTCCAGGCGAGCTGCTTGAGCTCCATGAGCTGATCGACATAGGGGCCTTGCAGCATGATCACTTTCGTCAACTCGGTCGAGAGCTTGTCGAGCATATCGATCATGCCGGTCGTCGCATCGATGAATTCCTTGGCGAGCGCAGCATTGCGCGCGCTCTTCGGCTGCTTCAGGGCGGCCTCGCTGTCCTGATGCAGGCTGGTGAGCTGCTTGATTGCGGCATCGAGATTGGACAGCGCAGCCTGACGGCCCAGATAGTCGATGGTCTCCACCGAGGCGAGGGCGGCTTTGAGCGCCGGCATCATGGCGCCGCGCGGCTTCGTGATCTCCGGCGTGAGCATGGTCAGCACCGGCTCGGCCTGCAGCGCGCGCGGCGTCATGGTCCGGTCGAGGCGCAAATTATGCAGCGAGGTAAAAATCTCGGCCGACGCGCCCGCGACATTGGCGATCCGTTCGGCTGATTTGAGCCGTGTCCAGGAATCCCAAGCCCCTGCGATCAGCAGCGCGACCACGGCGGCGGCAAGCGTCCCGATGATGGATTTCAGCAGCAGGTTCACCGAGAGCTTGTTCATCGTAGAGTCCCAATAAGACGTTGAGTCCGACGTTGCCGCCGTGAACCGGCCCGATCAGGCGGCGCGCACGGTCTGGACGAATTTCTCGACTTCGCTCTTCAACTGCCCGCTTTCGCGCGCCAGGGATTGCGCTGAGGCAAGCACTTGAGCGGACGCCGCACCAGTGTCGCTCGCGCCTTGATTCACATCCGTGATGTTGGTCGCAACCTGCGAGGTGCCTTGCGCGGCCTGATGCACGTTGCGCGAAATCTCCTGCGTGGCGGCGCCTTGTTCTTGCACGGCAGCCGCGATCGTTGCGGCGATCTCGGCGATCCGGCCAATCGTGCCGCTGATCTCCTTGATGGCGCCGACCGAGTCCCGCGTCGCGGTCTGCATCGCGGCGATCTGCGTGCCGATCTCGTCGGTCGCCTTCGCGGTCTGCGAGGCCAATGCTTTCACCTCGGAGGCGACGACCGCAAACCCACGTCCGGCTTCGCCCGCGCGCGCGGCCTCGATCGTCGCATTCAAAGCCAACAGATTGGTCTGCTCGGCGATCGCCGTGATCATCTTCACCACATCGCCGATGCGGCTCGCCGCGCCGGACAATTCGGTGATCCGTGCGTCGGTCTTTTGTGCCTGGCCCACCGCCTCCGCGGCAATCCGGCTCGATTCCTGCACCTGACGGGCGATCTCATTCACCGTGCCGGTCATCTCTTCGGCCGCGCTGGCTACCGACTGTACGTTGGCCGAGGCCTCGTCCGAGGCCGCCGTCACCATCCCGGCGAGCTGCTGCGTGGTGTCGGCGGTCTTGGTCAGCTTGCGCGCGGCGGATTCCAGCTCGTTCGACGAACCCGACACCGCACCGACGATCTTGCCGACACTCGCCTGGAATTCGTCGGCCAGCGCGCGCATCGCCTCTTTGCGCTGACTTGCCGAGCGGGTTTCGGATTCCTTCTGATCGGAGCGCAGCCGGTCGGCCTCGACCATGCTCTGCCGGAAGGCCTGAGCGGCGCTACCGAGCGCGCCGATTTCGTCCGCGCGCGCGCCAAACGATATTTCGGCCGACATGTCTCCGCCCGCAAGCTTGTGCATCGCATCCTGGATCGATCGCAACGGGCCGGTCACGCGGCGCGACACCAGCACCATCAGGGCGACGGCCGCGAGCAGCGCCGCGATCATCAGGCCGAGCTGCAGATAGAGCTTGTTCTGCGCCACGCCGTGCTGTGCGGCCGCATAGTCCTTGGCGGTATCGAGCGCGTTTTCGGCAACATCGACAACTGTGCTCAGCCGCGCGACGGTATAAGGCACCCATTCGGCCGCCGGCAGCTTCGGCTTCTCCTTGGCAATCAGGGCCTTCAGCATCTCCTCGCGCAGCGCCAGATAGTCGGGCGCAAAGAACTCCTTGCGCGCTTTCTCGACCGACGCAGCGAACGCCGGAGGCAACGTCAGACCGGCGACGACGTCTTCAAGCGCGTTCCAGGCGGTCTGCGCCTGGCCGGCAAACACCTGATATTTGAGCCATGGCTCGGGCGGCAGGCCGGTGGCCATTCCGCGTGACACAAGCGCCGAGGCGTCACCGGCCGTATTGCGCGCGACCCAGGCGAGTTGCTTTACTTCCATCATCTGATCGACGAATGGGTCGGCAAGCTTGACGGCTCTTGAGAGCTGAGAAGAAAGCTTCGCCAATGTATCGAGCAGCTCGTTGGCTTCCTTGTCGTATTCCGCCGTAAACGCCGCGCGGCGCTGCGCTTTCGGCTTGCCCCACTCGGCGGCGCTTTCCGCATGCAGGGTGGTGAACTTCTGGATCGTCCGATCGAGCGCCTGCACGGCGGCCGGTGCGCCTTCGAGTTCGGCGCCGTCCAACACCGCACGCGTATCCTTCAAGCCATCCATCACCACCTTGCGGTTTTCGGCGTGCGTTGCACCGATCGCCGACAGCGCCGCCTCGGCGGCCAGATTCGACGCCGTCTGCGTGCGATCGGTACGCTGATTGTGCAGCGCCTTGAAGATATGGCTCGACGCGGCCGCCGCGACGGTAATGCGGTTCACGGCCTGCAGACGCTTCCATGAATCCCATGCGCCCATTGCCAGCATCACGATGACCGCCGTGGCCATCAGCGCGATGACCGATTTCAGCAGCACATTGACCGAGAGGCGATTGAGCATGCAATGAATCCAGTTCGACGCCAGAAAACGACGCGCGCGCGTCACCGCGCCCGTCGATCACGCGTGCATCAGGCGGCGCGTACCATGCGGACGAACTTTTCGACTTCGGACTTCAGGTGCCCGCTTTCGCTCGCCAGGAACTGCGCCGAGGCGAGCACCTGCGCCGACGCGGTTCCGGTCTCGCTTGCGCCGCGGTTGACGTCATTGATGTTGGTCACGACCTGCGCGGTGCCGGAGGCTGCGTGCTGAACGTTGCGGGAAATCTCCTGCGTGGCTGCGCCCTGCTCCTGCACGGAAGCGGCGATCGACTCGGCGATCTCCGAAATGCGGCCGATCGTGCTGCCGATTTCCTTGATGGCGACGACCGAGTCGTTGGTCGCGACCTGCATCGCCGAAATCTGCGTGCCGATCTCGTCGGTGGCCTTGGCGGTTTGCGTTGCCAGCGCCTTGACTTCCGACGCGACGACAGCAAAGCCCCTGCCCGCTTCGCCGGCGCGCGCAGCCTCGATGGTCGCATTGAGCGCCAGCAAGTTGGTCTGTTCGGCAATTGCCGTGATCAGCTTGACGACGTCGCCGATGCGGCTCGCGGCCGCGGAAAGCTCGGCGATCCGGGCATCGGTCTTGCTCGCCTGCTGCACCGCTTCGGCGGCGATGTTGCTCGACTCCTGCACCCGCTGGGCGATTTCATCGACCGACGCGGACATCTCCTCGGTCGCGCTCGCAACCGACTGCACGTTGCTGGAGGCCTCCCGCGAGGCCGATGCCGCGGAGCCGGACAGGCTCTGCGTGCTCTCGGCGGTGCGGGACAGCATTCCGGCCGCGCTCTCAAGCTCACCCGACTTCGCCGACACCGCGTCGACGATGTTGCCGACCGTGGTCTGGAACTCATTCGCCAGGCGATGCATCTCGCTCGAGCGCTGCGTCGCGGCACGCGTTTCGATCTCGCGCTGCTCGCCGCGCAGGCGATCGGCGTCGATCAGGCTGTCCTTGAACGCCTGCATGGCGCCGGCAAGCGCGCCGATCTCGTCCTTGCGCTCGGCATACGGCACGTCGACAGTCACGTCGCCGCCCGCGAGCTTGCGCATGCCGTTCTGGATCATGTCGATGGGCCTGGTGATGCGGCGGGATACCACCAGCATCAGCCCGATCGCCATCGCGATCGCGAAGGCCAGAAAGCCCAGTTCCACCCACAGGCGCCAGGTCGCGCTGGCGCGCTGCTCGGCGGCGTGATCCTTGGCGACATCGAGCGCCACTTCGGCAACGCCGAGCGCGGTGCCGAGCTTCGGTACGACCATGGCAGTCCACTGCGCTGTCGTCATCTCGGGCTTCTCGCCGGCGGCGAGGGCCTTGATCGTCCGGTCGCGCATGGCGATGAAGTCGGCACCGAAGTATTCCCGCTTCGCCTTCTCAATCGCGGACGCAAAGCGCGCCGGCAACGGAAGGCCAGTCGCAAGGTCTTCGAGAGACGCCCAGGCCGTATCAGCCCTCGCCACATGCGCGGTGTATTTGATCAGAGGATCGGCCGGTAGCGCGATTCCACTGAGGGTATTCGAGATCATCAGCGAGGCGTCACCGCCGGCGTTGCGCACGATCCAGGCGAGTTGCTTCACCTCCAGAAGCTGATCGATATAGGCGTCTTCCAGCTTCACGAGGCGCGTCAGGCGCGACGACAGTCTGTCGAGCGTGCCGATCATCGCAGTGGCCTCGTCGAGGAACTCCTTGGCGAGCCCCGCGCGGCGCGCGGCTTTCGGCTGCAGGAACGCTGCCGCGGACTCCTCGTGCAGCGCGGCGAACTTCTTCACGCGTTGTGCCAGATCGGCACCTGCACCCTGCCGCTCGGGGAAATCCACGCTCTCGAGCGCGACCACGGCAGACTTGAGCGCCGGCAAGTCGGCCGCGCGCACGTCCTTGAGCTGCTGCGCCATCGCCGTCGGCGGCTTCTCGGAGTTGAGTTCGCGGAACGTCGTCGCGCGATCGACGCGCAAATTGTGCAAGGCCGTGAACATGTACGAGGTGGCTTCCGCCACCGCGCCGATCCGGCTTACCGCGCCAAGCCGCTGCCATGACGTCCAGGCGCCGGCAGCGAGCGCGACAATGATGATCGTCATCAAGGACGCAATGACGGATTTGAGAATGAAGTTGACGGAAAGGCGGTTGAGCATTGCTTGTCCCCGGGGTAGTGCGGGTTCAGCAATACCTTTCCGTTCGTAAAGGGCGGGTAACGCTTCGGTAGGCTAAACGGTCCTTTAACGTAGGTAGTAACGCGAATGAGCGCTCAATTCGCGCTCGCGCGCAGTATTCCGATCAGCGTGAACACGTCGTAGATCGGGAGCCCGGTCGCTGCCGCAACCGCGGCGCGATGCGGCGGGAAGTTGGTGCACTCGAACAGGATCGCGCCGATATCGCTGTGCCGCGCGATCAATCGCTCGGCTGCCGCAACCACTTCGGCCTCGCGGGCCGCGATGCTGTCGGCGCATGGCTGCTCGTAGATCGCGCTTTGAAACACGCCGTCCTGCGTCACGCCTTCGACCGGCGTATCGGGGCTCGCGCCCGCTGCGACAAAATGCGCGGGCGTCAGATCGCGGGCCGAGAAGGTCAGCACCCCGAGCCGCTTGCCCGGCGGCAACAGCTTTAAGAGTGTCGGCATCAGCAACAGCGCGCTGGTCGCAACCGGCACACGCAATCGCGCAGCGAGATTCTGCTGGTTGAGCACCAGGAATCCGCAACCTGTCGTAATCGCGTTCGCGCCACGCGCAATCAGCCGCTCGCCTGCCGCGACGAAGTCCTCGATCAGCGGCGGCGCCTTCGCGGGCACGATCTTGTCGACGGTTGCGCCACGCACGACCTCGAACAACACGGGCTCGGCATAGCTTTGCGGGTTACCGATGTCGCCGACAAAACGCGTGAAGCGCGTGTCGAGCATAAGGACGCCAAGGGTCATGGTTTCTTCTTTCTTTCCCCTCTCCCACTTGCGGGAGAGGGTTTTAAACTCAAAGAGCCCTCTCCCCGCCGACTTCGTCGGCGACCCTCTCCCGCAAGCGGGAGAGGGGAAAGCGCGCGCTCAGCAAGCTTCACATCTTCTTATAGGCATCCACGATCGCCTGCCCGTCGGCGCCGGCCTTCTTGAGCCAGTCGGCGGTGAGCTGCTCGCCGACCTTCTTGAAGCCGGAGGCAAGGGCATCGCTCGGCGGCAGCACCTTCATGCCCTTGGCCTTGAGCTGGTCGAGGTACCAATTGCCTTTGGTCTCCCACAACTTCCAGCCGCGCGCTTCGGCGACCGCGGCGGCTTTCATGATCGCCTCCTGCGTCGGCTTGTCGAGACTGTCGAACGCCGCCTTGTTGACGATGGTGTAGTTCTTCGGGATCCAGGCCTGCACGTCATAGAAGTGATCGAGCGACTCCCAGACCTTCGAGTCGTATCCGGTACCACCCGACGACATGAACGCGTTGACAACGCCGGTTGCGAGCGCCTGCGGCAATTCGGCTGCCTGGATCGTTACCGACTGCGCGCCGACGAGTTCGCCGATGCGCGCGGTGCCGACATTGTAGGAGCGCCACTTCAGGCCCTTCATGTCCTCGATCGTATTGATATCTTTCTTGGTGTAGACGCCCTGCGGCGCCCACGGCACCGCCATCAGCAGCATGACGCCCTGCGCGGCGAGCTTCTTCTCGATCGTGGGCCGCGACGCCTTGTAGAGATTTTCCGCTCCCTTGAAGCTGGTGGCGAGGAACGGCACAACGTCGATGCCGAAGATCGCGTCTTCGTTCTCGTGGATCGAAAGCAGGATCTCGCCCATCTGCGCCTGCCCGGTCTGCACGGCGCGCTTGATGTCGGGCGCCTTGAACAGCGAGGCGTTCGGATGGACGGTGATCAGCAGCTTGCCGCCGGTCGTCGCCTCGACGTCCTTGGCGAACAACACGAGATTTTCCGAGTGCGGATTGTCGGCCGGATAACCGGCGGGGAGATTCCATTTCGTCTGGGCGGACGCCGGCAAGACTGCGAGCATGGTGCCGAATATCAGGCCGGTTGAAAGCAAACGGGATCTCATCGGATGACTCCTCTGGTCGATTGCGGGAAATCTAGCTTCAGGAATCCGGGAAAGCGAGCTTGGGCAGAAACAGCACGATCTGCGGGTATTCGGTGATGATGAACACCGCGACCACGAGCAGCAGGAAGAACGGGAATGCGGCGCGCGCAACGGTTCTGCAGCACGAAAAGATTGAAGCCGACCGGCGGCGTGATCTGCGCCATCTCGACATGGATCACCAGATAGACGCCGAACCATACGAGATCGAGGCCCGCTGTCTTCACCATTGGCAGCACGATGACGGCGGTAAGAACAATCATCGAGATGCCGTCGATCAGGCAGCCGAGGATGATGTACATGATGCTCAAGTACAACGCGAGCATGCCGGGCGTAAGGTTCTGCCCCTGCACCCACACAGCCAGCGCGGCAGGAATTCCTGTATAGGCCATCGCGGCGGTGGTGTAGGCCGCGCCCGCCAGGATCAGCATGATCATGCAGGTGAGCCGTGTCGCGCTCATCACGCTTTCAAAGAACGTCGTGCGGTTGAGCGTGCCGCTCCACCACGCAAGCAGCAGTGCTCCAGCCACACCCCAGGCGGCGCATTCGGTCGCGGTCGCAAAGCCGAGCACGAGCGAGAAGAACACGGCGAGAATCAACAGCATGCACGGAACGAGCTTGGCCGACTCTCGCATCTTCTGGCGGAACGGCATCGGCGGATCGCGCGGCGGCACCTTGTCGGGATTGAGCAGCGACCAGACGATGATGTAACCGGAATAAAGCGCCATCACGAGCGCGCCCGGAAGGAAGCCGCCGAGGAACACCTGCAGCACCGAGACGTTCGCCGTGACCGCATAGACCACCATCGGGATCGACGGTGGGATCAACAGGCCGAGCGTACCGGAGCCTGCAAGCGAACCGAGGCTCAGGCCCTTGTCGTAGCCGCGCTTGTCGAGCTCGGGCAGCGAGATCTTGCCGATGGTCGCGCAGGTCGCCGCCGACGAGCCCGACACCGCCGCGAAGATGCCGCAACCGATCACGTTCACATGCGTCAGCCGTCCCGGCAGCCACTGCACCCAGGGCGACAGGCCGCGAAACATCTCCTCGGACAGCTTGGTGCGGAACAGAATCTCGCCCATCCAGATGAACAGCGGCAGCGCGGCGAGCGTCCATGACGCGCTCGCGCTCCATGTCGTGGTACCAAGCACCGTGCCGAGCGGCACGCTCGTCGTCAGCGCCATGGCGACGAAGCCGACGAGCCCGAGCGAGACCGCGATCCACACGCCGCTCGCCAAGATGACCATCATGAAGCCGAGCAGAATGAGCGACAGCTCCACCATGCCGAGGTTTGCCATCAGCCCGCTCCGCCTTGGCTGACGCGCTCGACAAACTCTTCGGGCGACTCGTCGGGACTGCCACGCTCGTAACTCGGCTTGTTGCCGGAGATGACGTTCACCAGTTCGTCGGTCAGCGCGATCGACAGAATCACCAGGCCGCCGGAAAATCCGAGCTGCGGAATCCACAGCGGCACCGCGACAACGCCCTGCGCCATATCGTTAAAGCGCCACGAGTCGTAGGTCATCTGCACGGCGTGGCGCGTGAAGTAGAGGATGAACCCGGCCGACACTGTCAGCGCGACGATCTCGGCGATCTGCCGCGTGCGCCCGTGCAGCTTTTCCAGAAGAAGCCCGACACGGATCATGTCACCGCGCTTGAAGGTGTGCGCGAGACCGAGGAATGCCATCGCGGCCATGCACCAGGAGGCAAAATCGTCACCGGCCGGAATGTTGAGCGCGAACTCCCGCCCGACCGACATCACCATCATGATGGCGAAGATCAGGACGAGAAATCCCCCCGCCGCGTAGCCAGAAAACAGGTAAAGACCATCAAGCCATTTCCGGATCATCAGCCCCTACCCCTTGTTCTCGCTTCGTCGGCCCTACAGGCTGGCGGCGGATCGCGCCGCCTGGTCATAGTGCCCGGATAATGCACGCATCGTGCCAGCCAGCTCCGACAGATTGCGTTCATCGACCCCAGCCCCGCGCACAGGTTTCACCAGCAGGGCCTCGCGAATTTCGCGATAACGCCGGCACAATTCCCCGCCTTTGGCTGTAATCGCGACCGTCTTCTCCTTGCCGTGGCGGCCCGACGCCACAAGCCCATGCGCTTGCAGCTTCTTCACCGCATAGGTGACGAGGTGCGTGTCTTCGACATTGAGCACGAGGCAGATATCGGCGAGCCGCTTCGGGCGCCCGCGGTGATTGACCGTATGCAGCACCAGCACTTCGAGCGCCGAGAGGTCGGCGACACCGGCGGCGGCCGCGCAGCGCACCATCCAGCGATTGAAGGCGTGACCGAGCAGGATCAGCCCGAATTCGAGCTCGGAGAGTGAAGGCAGCAGGCCGGTCGCAAGATGCGCCGAGGAGACGATGGGGCCTAGCTCGCCGTGTTGTGCCGATCGTTGCGCGGTGCGCTTTAGCGCACGCGGCTGGGCTTTCCGTGTCGTCGCCAAAGCCTATCATCCCCCGCTAAGTTTGCATGATGGACGATATGCCTTGTGGATAATTTGTCAACAAATCGTTGACGATTTACAGAGATACCGCGATCCCGATCCCAATGCACAAGGCGGAGCATGACGGAATGAACGAATTGGCTTGCGCGCCGGGCATCCACGTCTTGCTTCGTGGGAAGCAGATGATGGGCATCACGGTCGCAGCCAATGCATTGCTGGAGCG
>WNGK01028335.1_pt1 | contig 12041 bp, 16 predicted proteins | sample 5400601 | NCBI WGS metagenome assembly WNGK01 (sample SAMN13153376, study PRJNA577476) | soil metagenome | isolation source: 60 cm soil or saprolite under Garry oak tree replicate 1 | place: USA:California | collected 2016-06-15
CCGACGCGCCGGACGGCACCTGGCGAATGCAGCAGGAGGACATCGATCGTGTTCAGGAGTTCCGGAAATGCATTGAATGTTTTCTTTGTCAGGATGTCTGCCACGTGCTCCGCGACCATCAGATGCATGACAAATTCATCGGGCCACGTTTTCTAATTCATGTCGCCGCGCTGGAGATGCATCCACTCGACACGGAAGATCGCATCGAAGAATTGCGAAACACGCAGGGAATCGGTTACTGCAACATAACGAAGTGCTGCACGAAGGTTTGCCCGGAGAACATTCAGATTACGGACAACGGCATTATTCCGCTGAAGGAACGCGTGGTGGACGAGTTTTACGATCCGCTGGGATGGGTCTGGAAAGGACTTAAGAGATTGTTAAATCGTTGAAGGGTTGAAGCGTTAAAGCGAAAATGGTCCGCATGCGAACCGCTCCAACGCTTCAACGGTTTAACGATTTAACCTCATCGTCGCCATGAGCGAACTGAAACGACTGCACAAAGACGCAATTCCCGCCGCGCTGGAAAAAGCGGAGCGTTACCGTTTGCTGAACGAACCCGGCGAAGCCGAGAGCATTTGTCTGGATATACTCCATGTCGATCCGGAGAGAGCATTTGTCTGGATATACTCCATGTCGATCCGGAAAACCAACAAGCGATCATTATGCTGTTGCTCGCGTTGACCGATCGCTTTGAAAAAGGCTATGGCGTGAGCGATTCGCAGACAAAGGAATTGCTGGCGCGGCTCAGATCGCAATACGAGCGTGCGTATTATTCCGGAATCGTGGCTGAGCGTCGCGCGAAGATGAAACTGCGGCAGCACACGCCGGGCTGCCGGTTTCAGGCGTATGATCTTTTGCGTGAGGCCATGAGCTGGTTCGAAAGAGCCGAACCGCTTTGTCCACCAGGTCACGACGATGCGATCCTGCGCTGGAACACGTGCGCGCGAATCATCGAGCGAAACAAACTGGTTCCGCGTCAGGAAGAAGAACCGATCGAATTTCCACTCGAGTAGCTGTAGCCGCTTCGCTGTGCGAGGTCGCCCCGAGTAGTGAACAGCGGCACATCTAAGCGCCGTCAGCCGTTTCAATCAGGCGCCAAATACAGCATCCGTTTCATTGCACCTGCGGCGCTGTCAGGGGGTCGCTCCTCAATCAATTGTTTAGCCGGCACAGTGTGAAAAGAAACGACGACCCAGTCAGCGCCTTTCGGGATCACTGGCCGGTGCCAGACGTTTTGCGGAATTGAAATCCAACGCTGCTCCAACGAGGCCTCGGTGTCGCTCACCAAAACATTCGACTCCCATGCAATGTCAAAGGCCGCACGCCCACTTCGGTCCGCCGATTCCGCGTCGGTTTGCATATTTCCTGTTCCTTCGAACGACATCATTCGTTGGTGGCTGTTTGGATGTCGCTCTGCTCCAGTGTTCGCGCCGGCACGTAAGATGAACACCCAACCGGAATGGATCGCCGCTGGCAATGCGTCACCAAACAATGTCAGCGCGATTGGCTCCCATGCCATCAACGCGTCCTGTTTTCGAGTGAGCTCCGCACGGACACGTTCCACTATGGGCAAAATCTGAACTCGGACCTGTTCCGATCGCACAATCCTATCCAGCTGTTGTAACAGTGATCGCTCGTCCGCCGTCATCCCGTGCCTTCGAAGAATTCAGTTGATCCTCGTCGCTCTGTCAAAGATTTCCCTATAAGCTTTGTGTCATGATTGAGGATACTTTTCACAGATTCGAGCATGAAGGCTGGGAACGCGTGGCGGACAAATATGATTCGGTTTGGTCGTCACTCACTCGGCAGTTTATTCCATATTTAGTAGGTGCTGCCGAAGTCAGAGCCGACATGTCCGTGTTGGATGTCGCATGCGGTCCTGGGTATGTGTCCGATGCGGTCAGGAAGGCGGGCGCTATTCCCAAAGGGATCGATTTTTCTGAGAAAATGATCGCGATCGCAAAAACGATGTTTCCTGATATTTCGTTCGCCAAAGGCGATGCTCAGAATCTGCGATTTGAAGACGCCAGTTTCGATCGTGTTTTGATCAATTTCGGTTTGCTGCATGTTTCACATCCTGACAAGGCGTGTGCGGAAGCATGCCGCGTTTTGAAACCGGGCGGGTGGTTTGGTTTCACCGTGTGGGCTGGGCCGGAGAAGAATCCCGGCGCTAAAATTGTCAATGACGCGGTTGAAGCGCACGGCGACTTGGATGTCGGTTTGCCCGAAGGCCCGCCACGTTATTTGTACGGCGAGAGAGAAGAGTGCCGCAAAGTATTGGAAGAAGCCGGTTTTGATGGCGACTCGATGAATTATGAAACGCGCACAGTGGAATGGCATCTTCCAACTGCATCTTATTTTTTCCACGCTGAACGTGATGCGGGCGTTCGCACGGCCGGGCTGCTAGCGCGCCAGTCGCGAGAAAGATTAGACGCGATTCGTATTGCCGTTGAAAAAGGGGTCAGGCGATATGCCAGCGGAAACCAGTTCGTCATACCGATGGCGGCACACGTTGTCCTCGCATCGAAAGCGTAAGAAGCCTTTCACCCGCTTCGGCGGATGCTACTGCTAACACGTATGCGTGACACTGCTCTCGCGAGAAGTTTGTTGTGGCGGTGGCCGGCTCGAGGCGTATGGCTGGGGCCAGTAGCATTTGCGCTGTCGCTGTTGGGCACGGAACTACTGCGCCGCGAGTCTTTGCGAATCTGGGCTCTGCTCTTGCTGGTGGGTGCAGCTGTAATGGCCGTGCTGGCTTGGAACAGCAGCCGCTGGTCAGACGCGCTTCCGGCAGATTGGGGTACCAGCCTCGCTGAAACGCAAAGCTGGTGTCCAATGTGCCGGCATCGGCGGCGAGCCAGGATGCCTGTGTTGCGAGTCACACAATTGCGCCGCCGCAGCTCGAACCGGCGCCAGCAGTGCAACCAAAGCAGTGATCACCGGTCATGATCTCACGACCTTCGAATGAGTCCGGAGCGATGTCCCAAAGAAATAGCGGCTTGCTCCCGCCGTTGCCGCAGCATTGCATTCCGAGCTGCTGATTGAAATCACAATCGTAGACTTCCCCGCGCCAACCAACACTGATGGTATTACGGCACATCAAGCCACTAATGGTTGCGGGGTTAAACGCCTGAATTAGCAGTTCCATGTATTCATTGAGTTTGTTGTTATGGCGCAGGTAACCGGCGAACCGGCCGATCGGAAGATTCGTCAGCGTATAGAGGTTGTTAAACACAATGCCGAAATGCTTTTTGAGTTCGCGTTTGTAATTGGCTTCAAGCTCCGCTTGCGATGGCGGTAAAAACGCGCCCATCGGATTGTAGATGAGATGCAACGGCAGGTCCGGATTGGTTCCGTAGCCGAGCAGGTTAAGCAGTTGCAGAACAGCGATGCTGCCTTCAAAGACGCCTTCACCCCGTTGCGCGTTGACGTTTTCCGGTGAGTAGCACGGCATGGACGCAATAATCTCCACCTTGTTACTTGCAAGAAACGAGGCGAGGTCTTTGTAACCGCGCTCAAGCAAGATCGTGAGGTTGCAGCGGTCGATGATGTGCCGCTCCGGTTGCAACGACTTCACTTGCTCGATGAAATAGCGGAAATCAGGAATCATTTCCGGCGCACCGCCGGTAAGATCGACAATTTGGATGTCAGTTTTAGCGAGCCAATCAATGATCCGGTCGATGGTCTCGCGCGCCATAATTTCCTCGCGCTTTGGACCTGCATTCACGTGACAATGCACGCACACCAGATTGCAAAGCTTGCCAACATTCACCTGAAGAATTTCGGCGCGTCCACGACGCAGCGACAACGAGTGTTGCGCCAGTTTCTTCGCGAAGCGATTCATTCTAGATCAGCAGCAACTGCCGCCATCGCAGCATTTGTTGTCTGGCTCCGTGGTTGCATTGTAATCTTGGCCCTTGGTTTCCTTCGGATGCCGCAGCGCGGTGCGTGAGCAATCGAACGGTTTCGCCTCGGCGAGCGGTACGTCCGCAATCGGATCGACGAATTCGAAGAACTCGCGATACGGCGCTTTTTTGTAGAGATTGTAAGTTTTATCGCAAACCGCGTAACGCCTTCCGCGTTCCATCCGATGATTGTCGTCGTCGAGCACTTCCTTGAATGGGCCGCGATAAATTACCGCCTGATGGCGCTCGAAGCATTCGCCCTGTTTTCCTTTGAAGGCCTCCACCGTGACCGAGCGAAACTCGACTCCCTGGACGGTGCGCCACGGATTGACGTCCCGCTTGAGAATCTGGATTCCGTAAAAGCCGGCCTTCTCGAATGCAGCCAAAAAACCGTCTTCAGTAAAGGCGCCGGAGATGCAGCCGCTCCAAAGCTCTGGATCGTTTTGCATTTCTTCCGGCACTCCTTCATCGCTCACAATGTCCGAGATCACTGCCCGCCCGCCTTTTTTTAGAACGCGAAAAATTTCGTCGAAGAGCTGCGGTTTCGATTTCGGCTCGACCAAATTGAGGACGCAGCTGGAAACGACCACGTCGATAGAATCGCTCGCGATGAGGGGACGCTTCATGCGCAGCTCTTCGGCCAACTCGTCAGCCGCGAGAAACGAAGCTGCGTCGGTAATCGGGTTCTCTTTCAATTTTCGATCGAGCAATTCCAAATCGAGCGCCAGGTCCTGGATGCGGCCCTTACGAAATTCCACATTCGCGTAATCGATCCGCTGGGCAACGATTGGCGCATTTCGCCGCGCAATCTCGAGCATTTCGTTGGTCATATCGACGCCAATGACTTTGCCGCTTGGCCCGACAATTTGCGCGGCGATAAAACAGATTTTCCCAGTGCCGCTGCCAAGATCGAGCACCACTTCACCTTCGCGCAGATAACGCGAGGGGTCGCCGCAGCCGTAATCGCGCTCGATCACTTCCTGTGGAATGACGCTGAGATATACCGATTCATAATTAACCGGACAACAAAGTTTCTCCGCGCGTTCTTTTGCTCCCGCCGCGTAACGCTGGCGGACGATGGTTTCCTTACCAGTAGTTTCGATCATCTTGATGCGAAGCTTTAGCAGACCGATTTATTCCTGGGAAGCTCGCAATTCTACGCTGCTTCGGTCCTCCGCAATGCATCGCGCGCGATCTTCGTCACCCAGATCGTTACCACGACGGTAGCGACGAGGCCGAAGCTGATCAAAGTCCAGTATTGCCAGCCGTGTTTCACGGCTTCACCGCCGGCTGCGGCTGAAACCGCCAGTTTGCTCGCAGTGCCGATGTAAACGTAAAGAAACGTGCCGGGGATCATCCCGCTCCAGCTCGCTGGCAAACTTTTCGTTTCGTCTTGCAATCACTTCGACTTTGTCGCGTGCAATGAAACGGGCGATGAGAAAAGCAAGCGACGCACCAAGAGTTGCGCCCACTGATACAGCCAGAAAACCTTTCCATAAACCGAATACGAACCCTGCGCCGATAGTCAGGACGGATCCCGGCGCCAGTAACACTGTGGCCAAGGCATAAACACCAATGAAAATAAAAATGCCAGCCACGCCCATCTGGCTGACCCCCTCGTTGAAATTTCTTAACCATTCTCGGATCGGTAGGACTTTCATCCCCAGAAAAAGCGCGATCACAATCGCGATCAGCACAATGAGCCGGCCAATTGCGTTCTTCTTGTCGCTACTCATCTGCGGGCGGGTGGAACGCGTTGTCTTCAACGCGTTGACAAATAAATCCCTGGAAAACTTTCGGGCCCAAATTTTCTGTCCGTGAGGCCATGGGGACAAGACTTGCGCCTTCGGCGATCATTTAGCATCGTCTTCGGAGAAGCCGATCCACCTTTTTCATTCCCCGGGCGCGTTTATAAAGCCAGGTAAAAATTTGTTTCGCGCACGGAGGAAACCCCCCGCATCTACTCTGCGAGCTCATCTGCAGGCTGAACCTCGCGCTCAGGGATCTTGCCATTCGGCAAGCGCCACTCGCGTTGCCCGCGAAACGGCAACGCGAAGAGTTTCCCAAGTGTCAGTTCGTGTTCTTCGCGATAGGCGGCAACACCGATGGTAACGGCGTCCTGTGGAATATCGCGGCGCAACGTGCGATGTAGTTTGTCCCACCAGCAAAAAATCGTGCCCCAGTTTGAATTGGTCTCGCGCTGCACAATGGAATGATGAATGCCGTGCATCCGGGGCGTGACGACGATCAGATTCAGAATCCGTTCGAGTTTGATCGGCAAACGCCAGTTGGAATGATGAAAGAGCGTCGCGGCCTCGAATGTGATAAAGAACACGACCAGCATTATCGGGTCGATTCCAAAGAGAATCACCGCAAGCGAGAGAAATCCGATTGAAAAAATCATCTCGCCGAAATGGAACCGCGCGGCAGTGGTCACGTCCAGGTCCAGATCGGTGTGGTGCACGTTATGAAACCGCCAGAAGATTGGGACCATGTGGTTGGCCCAATGCCACCACCAATAGGCGTAATCCATCAGGAGGAACGTCGCGATCCCAGCGACCCACTCGGGAAGTGCAAGCCAATTCAGCAAACCCATATGCCGATCTTTGGCCCACATCGCGATGGCGATCGGGATCGGCAACATGGCGAGACGAACTATTGCAAAACCGGGGATCGAAAGCACAAAGTTACGCACGAGCCGATGCAGCATACTGAAATGCTGGCGTCGCAACGGAAATCGCCATTGGAGCCAGAGCAGCGCAACGAACACGCATGCCAGCAATGGCCTGCCGACATAATCCATGAGGGGAATTTCTTGCATTGGAATTGGTACTGCCGGTGGTGACGCAGGCGGCACGCCTGCCGCTACAGTCCTGTTCGATCAATTCCGACGATCTCTTTCTGTAGCGGCAGCCGTGCCGGCTGCATTTAACGGATTCTCTGTGACTCTATCATCGCCGAACACGTACCGGCAATGATGAGCTGACGAGACTGAGCGCCGTCTTTACGCCCCGATGCGCCGAAACATGAGCGTGGTCTCCGGTTTCACGACCTCGCCGTTCATCTCAAGCAAAGGGTACGCAAGAAAATTGATCGGTCCGCTTTGAGGCTCCGGATCGACCACCAGGTCGCGGCCCTTCGTTAGTTCGAAGCGATTCGCCGGGTTGTGACCAAAATAATAATCAGCTAGCTTTGGATTTTTCCATGCCTCGCTGATATCCACCGGCACCCAGCGCCCGTCCGCCAAAAATTCCGCCCAGCAATGGTAGCCCTCGATTGTGCCCTCGTTCCTGTCGGCTGGAATAGTAGCGCCAATGGCAAAACGCGCCGGAATACCAATGCTGCGCGCCAGAGCAATGAAATAGGAGTGGAAATCGGTGCAGTTACCGGTGCGCACATCACAGGCGTACTTGGCGTCGCCGCGACCCCAACCGGTGCCGGACTTGTCGTAGCGCATGCGGCCCATCACATGATCGTACAGAGCTTTCGCGCGATCGAGATCGTCAGTTTTTCCGGCCGCCGCTTTCTCAGCGAGCGTTCTGAAGGTTTCGTCAATCGGTACCAGTTTCTCCGGACGCAAGTAACGCGCAGCTTCTGCGCTGTTTGCGGAGTAAGCAGCCTTTTCCTTACGAACCACGCGATATCTCACTTCGACAGTTTTGCCGCTGTCCGAAGGGTGCGGATAGAGCACGCAAATATCATTACCGTAATCGGGATCCTGCACTTTTTCCCATTTCATTGGGATGCTCAGCTCTTCCTCGGTCACGGTCTGAAAGGCGTCGGTCTTGGCCAGCGGTAGCCAGACCCGGGCCTCTCCTTTGATCTCAGGAAGTTTGACCCGATAAACGAACTCGAACTGATCCATGCCTTTGACGATGCCTGGATTGTCAGCAGCGCGAGTCGCAACCGCGGCCGCCAGGAAAACTACCGTGAGAATCAAAACCCGCGTGGGCAATTGGGAAACCATTTGTAAGGTTAGCTCGCCGGCACCTTGTGCCACGTGCCGTTCTCTTCTTTCCAATCGTAGAGCGGTTTGCCGTCGATTTTGTGAACCGACGTCTCGGTGACTTTCATTTTGCCTGGCTGCCCGGTCAGAAAGAAATCAATGTCGTACGTTTTGCCGTCCGTCGCCTTCATGTCCACGCAGGCGAAGTATTTCCCGCTGCCGAGATCGGACAGGCGATCATCATGTACTTTTACCAAGTCCAGAGCGAGATCCTGGCCTTCGTACTTGACGTGAAACTTTTGGTCAGCGCTCTTTTTGCTTTGACCATCGATGTTTTTCTTTATGCCAGCAGAAATATCAGCAGTGCTTACGCCTTTCTCGGCACCACCCGTTTTCGGGTGTTCACCGCCTTTCTTTGGCTGCTCCGTGGTCTTTTTCGGATGCTCCGGATGCTCCTGGGAAAGGACCATCGCTGCTGGTGTGAAGAATAGCGCAATAGCTGTCGCGATAATAAGCCTTAATATCATATGAATTCCTCCGTTTTAGCTTCGTCTGCTCCTAATTGGTTGGATGTCTTTAATCGAGTTTGCCGCGCCTGCGCCATGAAAACAAGCGCGGCGATTACTCGACTTGCTTAAAAGACGCATGACGGAAACACTTTATTCCATTCAAACCCAAAATTTCCTAGCAAAGCCACGCGAAGCCGGTAAGGCGATTTGAAGAAACGATTCGAATGCAATTCTCGATCATTGTTCCGGTTTTCAACGAGGCACCGCTGATACGCCCGTTTCTTCAGCATCTGCGCGAGCGAGCGCCCGGAGCCGAAATTATTGTCGCCGATGGCGGAAGTGCGGATGACACCGCTGACCTCGCTGCAGGTCATTGCGATCGGCTTGTTGAGAGCCAGCGGAGTCGGCCTGCGCAAATGAATGCTGGGGCACACGCCGCGCACGGGGAGATCCTTTGGTTTGTCCACGCGGATGTCGAAGTGCCATTGCAATGTTTGGATGAGATCGCGCGCATCATGGAGCATTCGGACGTTGTCGGCGGCTATTTTCGGATTCGCCTGCCGGGAGGCCTGGTTTATCGGTTGACAGACAGTTTCGCGCATTACGCCGGCATGCTGCTCCGAATACGATGCGGCGATCATGGAATCTTCTGTCGGCGAACTGCGTTTGTGGATGTTGGCGGATTTCCCACGGTGCCGCTGTTGGAAGATGTCGATTTTTTTCGCCGGCTTCATCGCTGCGGCCGCGTGGTGCACAGTGACAAGCGAATCGTGGTAAGCCCTCGCCGCTACGAAGCAATCGGACGCGCCCGCCTGACATTTGCCTATGGATTCATCGCAACGCTTTATATTTTCCGCGTCCCACCCTCGTTGCTCGCGTCGATTTACAAACGAATGTGCTGCGCGGCGCAATAGCCGACGTAGTTTGCGCGATCTCAACTAGTCCGGCGCGATGCGCGCGATTGCGACCCCTCATCCGTTTCTTTTTGTACGGATAGCAAATTGAAAGGAGGAGAGCATGAGAACAATTACGAGAGCAACAATAGTCATTGTTGTTTTGTTGACGATTGCTGCACTCAGTGCGGTCGCGCAAGAGTCGACCGGGGAGCAGATAAAGCACGGCGCGCAAAAAGCAGGTGAGAAAGTGAAGGAAGCGGCTAAAACAGTCGGCGAGAAAACTAAAGAGGCCGCCGAGACAGTCGCGGAAAAAACCAAAGAACTGTGGAGAGACACAAAGGCATATGCCAGCAGCGACACCAAGGCTTACCGCAAGGGCGCCAGGCAGAAACTCAATGACCTCAAAAGTGAGATCACGGAGCTAAAAGGCCGCAAGTCGGAAGCAGCCGACCCCCAGGCTTTTGAGAGCCAACTTGATACATTGAGCCAGCAGCGAGCCACCGCCGAAAACCAACTGGCCAAACTCAAGAAAACAGCCGGGACGCAGGATTACGCCGAGGCGCGGAAGCAGTTTGACAAGACGATTGGCGAGCTGGAAGACGGGATCGCACAGGCACGTAAACAGTTGCGGGGGTAAGCCTATCTTCGCTGTTATTCCGAGCGAAGCCGCCTGGCAAGCCGTAAGCTTATGCCAAGGGCTAAAGCAATCTCTCACTACGTAAACAGGAATTCAGTAGCCAAAGGAGACCCTGCTCGACGGAAGAAAGAGCGGCGCTCTGGCCTACTCGGCGTTTTCATATTCGCTGTAAAGCGACACGAACGCCCAGCGAAATTCCAACCTGTTCGTTTCGGACTTGCTCAAGCTCAGCGAGTGAGCCCTATTTGGCGCGGTTAAATGAGCAGTTTGCGTCTGGGAGTTAACATCGATCATGTGGCGACGTTGCGGCAGGCGCGTTATGCCACCATGCCGGAATCCAAGAACGCAGAGCCCGATCCGATTTTGGCGGCTTCAATTTGCGAGCGAGCCGGTGCCAGCGGGATCGTTACCCATCTGCGGGCTGATCGCCGGCACATTCAAGATCGAGACATCGAGCGTCTGCGCCAGAACATCATGACCAAACTGAATCTGGAGATGGGCAACACGGAGGAGATTGTTGATATTGCGCTGCGCATCGTGCCGGATGAGGTCTGCCTCGTTCCGGAAAAACGTGAAGAAGTTACGACAGAGGGAGGCCTTGATGTCATTGCTCAACGCAAAGAACTCGAACCGACTACCGACTATCAAACGCCTTCAACTCGCCGGAATTCGTGTTAGCCTGTTCATCGATCCCAGTTTGGAGCAGGTAGATGCCGCGGCCGAACTCGGCGTCGAAATGGTGGAGCTGCATACCGGCAAACTGGCCAACGCATTTACAGAAAAAATCCAAAAAGAAGAACTGGAACAATTGCGGGCGGCGGCCCGCGCCGGATCGGAATCACATCTCCAAGTCAACGCCGGCCACGGCATCAATTACAAAAATATTGCGCTCATCAACCAAGTTCCGTCTCTGACCGAGCTTAACATTGGCCACTCTATCGTCTCGCGCGCGATGTGGGTCGGACTGGAAACCGCCGTGAAAGAAATGCTCGCCGCGATGGCGAAGTATCCCGGATGAGTATCACTCGCGTGAATTGTATGGTTGGTGCCAACTGGATTCGCCTCTCCCCTTCGAAAGGGGAGAGGATGGAGGTGAGGGGATCGACGACAAGCGTTGGCAAAATTACAGAACCCTCACCCTACCCTCTCCCTTGGGAAGGGAGAGGTGAAGAACATTGCGCTAAAGAACTGCCCAGGCGCTTTCGCGATTCCAGATGAGCGTAATTGGAATCGGTGTCGATCTTGTGGAGTGCGCGCGCATTCAGCGTTCAATCGATCGTTTCGGAGACCGTTTTCTGCATCGTGTTTTTACGGATGGTGAGATCGAGTATTCCATGTCGATGAAATTCCCGGCGCGCCATTTGGCTGCGCGTTTCGCTGGAAAAGAAGCGGTGTCAAAAGCGTTTGGCACCGGCATTGGCAAAGCAATGGGCTGGCGCAACATCGACATTCGCAAAAAAGAGAGCGGCGAGCCGTTTCTCGTCTTTTCAGGTCCCGCGCAGGAGCTCGCTGCGAAACGCAGCGTAACGTCGGCCCTCATCACTCTCAGTCACACCGAACATCACGCGGTCGCCTGCGTCGTTCTTGAGGGATAATTGCGCGAAGGTGGAACTCGGAGAAGCCGATCCACCTCGACATTCCGCCAGTATGCGCAGGTACAGCATTGAAAATCAGCGCGCTTTCCGGCAATAAAGATAGCCATGGAAAATTTTCGGCAGATTATGGACATCGTCGGCACCAGCGTGGATGGCGTGGGCGTACTTATCGTTGTAGGCGGCGCGCTTTTCGCGACGGTGCGCCTCGCGGTTCGTCGCGTGCAAAGGGACGGCAGTTATTATTCCCTTTATCGGCAGGATGTGGGACGCGCCATTTTGCTCGGTCTGGAATTCCTTATTGCTGGTGACCTCATTCGGACCGTGGTTGTCGCGCCGACGATGCAAAACGTGTTGGTGTTGGGATTGATCGTGCTTATCCGCACGTTTCTCAGTTTCTCACTCCAACTCGAGATTGAAGGTAAATTGCCATGGCGGCGCGACGCGACGCGCCCGGACTAGGATCATTGAAGTTGCACAGCGCGGCAAACAGATTTGCCCGCTGAATTACTTAGTCCGGCAGGAAGACTCACCACGAATTGCTGCACCCGCCTCT
>WNGK01006764.1_pt1 | contig 12040 bp, 8 predicted proteins | sample 5400601 | NCBI WGS metagenome assembly WNGK01 (sample SAMN13153376, study PRJNA577476) | soil metagenome | isolation source: 60 cm soil or saprolite under Garry oak tree replicate 1 | place: USA:California | collected 2016-06-15
CGATCGCCGTCGCTCACAGTATCCTGGTCATTATCTACCATCTCTTAAGTCAGCAGACCACCTATCAGGAGAAAGGGGAAACCTTCTTTGAGGAGCAGGAGCGTCAGGGAGCTGAGAAACGGTTAGTTCGCCAGCTTTCACGTTTAGGGTATCACGTTGAACTTCAGCCGGCCGCTCTGGCAGGGTAATCTCTTGCTTGCTTCGGTTGATGGGGGGACTTTTTCAGAAGAGTTGCGCAACGAGATACCACCAGGCAAGCAAATAGGAGGGACCCACGGAATGGGCAACGAGATGGAGGGAACCTTGAGTCGTGTCCTGGGAAGCAAAAGGGCATGCAGATCTGGACGTGATGCCCCTGTGAGGTGGCAGAAACAGCGGAACTGGGAGCGCGTAAGAGCAGCAGAGGAGAGGAACAGAGAGAAAGCCAGGAAAAAAGGCCATGAGGTGCCACTCGGAGAGGTAGGCCTGTCCGAGAAGTGGGCTGACTTCGGCAACGAAAGCCTGCTTACGCCGTCGGTAGACCGAGGAAAATGGCGAAGGGTTTTGGCACGCCGAAGAGCGTGATGATAGGAGGGTTAGTGGTAGGGCCACGAGCGTTGCGTGCCAGCCGTTCTTTCCACGAGAGGCGATATCGGGCGCGTTGCGCCCGGGAAAGGATGACTTCTGGACCGTGTGGCGAAGGCGGCGGGGCCTGCGGGAGTGTGACCTCAACCCGTTGGTGGCGCAGTAAGCGGATGCAGGCTCGGCGATGCTGCCTGCGACTCCAGTCTTTCCAGAGGAGGGGAGCAGAACCAACCACCAGGGGATGGAACAGGATGCTCACCTGACGCGGCTTTTTGGTCGCGCTCCCCTGCCATTGACACTGCTCGCGCAGCGGACAAGGGCGACAACTGCGAATGCTGGCCGCATAGACCACGCGCAGACTCCCATCGGCCTCTCGACGCCGCTCCTGGGGGTGAAGAGGCTTTCCTGCTGGACAGCGGAGCGTCCCATCGGGCTGGAGAGGAAAGTCTTGCCCCGAGAAGCGACCCGTCTTCCAGGAGGTGGCCGTGGTGGGTGAACCATATCCAGTCGCGGGCGCTGATGAGGCTGGACGCGTGGCAGTCTGCTCGCTCTGCGGCGAGATGGCAGGTGCAAATTCGGTGGTGCGTATGGGCGTCGGTTCCAGCCGATGCCCCAGTTCCAGGCGGAGGTTCCACACCCATTGTGCCACCACCTGCCAGCACTCCTGCCCCCAGGCCGAGTGGCTGCACCACCGATCGGGGTCGATTTCCTGATCCTCATCTGCCAGAGCAGGCTCAAAGGCACCGCGATGCAGATACACCTCAACGACGTCAGAAGCAGTGAATGCCTGCTGCGGCAGCGTGGTGAAGAAGAGTTCATAGACGATACCTGCACGCGTGATGCCAACCGGGCTCTTCTTTTTGCTGGCGGGATGGGTGGCTACCACCACGCGGCACAGCACGCCCTCGGGCCCCACTGGCACCTCCGGACAGTCGTAGAGGCTGCGGACGACCTGACTTTCTGGACGCTGCTGGAACTGATCGGGGGGCAGGTGCAAACGCGCCTGCACAAGCGGATGATCGAGCACGGTGTACTCTTTGCCGCGCATCACGAAGGGGAAACCGGCCAGATCGGAGAGCACAGCCCCGGTGCCATATTGGCCGTCGAGCCGGAGCAGGCAGCGCGCCTGTGGCAGCTGGTGCGTCGCAAGATAGCGACCAATGGCCGCGAGACCCTGACGCAATTCCACCCGGTAGCGACCATTGCCTCGGTTGCCAAAGGAGCCGAGCCACTGGAAGGTATGGGCTTGATTGATGACGGTGCGGGTCCGCACCACTTGCCCGCGCTTGCGCCCGGTGTAGCCAGAGGCACAGACGTCATCCAACCGGCGAAAGGCTGGAGGCAACTCCTCGGTCTGGGGCAAGGCGCGTTGGCGGGCGGCTTCGCGCGTGCCATCGAGATCAAAGACCACCCACGTGTTCCCGGCTCGATCCGTCAGCCCGCCCGTTTGCTTTTCTTTCGAGAGTGGGCGTCTGAGCAGATCATCGAGAAACAGAGAGCGGAGAGCGTCAACAGGCTCCGATGTCAGCGCCGCTAAAAAGCGTGAGAGCGTCGAACGGGCTGGCAATCGGTCACGCTCAAACAAAGCCATGAAAGGAACCGCGCAAGGCTGGAGCCTTTCATAGAACACTTCCAGGGTGCGTTCGAAGCTTCTGGCGTAGCCGAAGAGCACCGCGAGAAAATCGATGATCTCGTAGCGCCCGAAGCGTCGTCGCGCAAAGCGTACGCCCTCATCGATCTTGGTCAGGACGCCATGCTTGCGAAGATGCGCAGCCAGCAGCACGACTTCGCCAAACCAGACCCTCTATGGTCAAGTCCTAAAAACTCATGAGTAAAAAGAGACGAGGAAAGGAGAAGCGATGAAACAACCAAACGTTCTGGCCGGGCATGAGCAAGTGTACCACGCCGCCATGCGCTGTCAAGCCGCTTTGCTTTCCTTGACAGCGCATGGCTTGCGTGGTGAAAAAAAGGCATGCCCAGCCAAAGGCAAAAAAGAGAGCAAGGGATCTCTTTTTTGTCAGGGTGAATCATCAAAGCGAGCCAGGAGGTTCTCAGGCCACGCGTCTGGTATGAGCAACTCGCGCGGTTTCAAAGGTCTCCGCTTGATAGCGCGTCTTATTCACCCACATGCGATACATAATGCGCACCCAAATGTTTGCCAGCGCGCGCAGCGCCATACTATGGGTTTTGCCTTCTGCCAGCTTGCGTTGATAGTACGAAGCGGCCCATGGCTCGCTCAAGGTCGATTGCCAGGCAAACTGGTAGAGATCATTGCGCCAAGGTTTGACGCAGGCAAAGCGCTTGTGTGCCCTGGCATAGTTGCCGCTTTGGAACGGCACCGGAGCCGTGCCAGCCAGTTCTTGAACGCTCTGTGCATCAGCATAGCGCGTCCGATCGTCTCCCCATTCGGCCAGCAGACGTGGAGCCAGGCGCTTGCCAGCACGCGGCAAGGAACTCCAGATCTCATGATCTGGATGGGTCAGAAAAAGGGCCTGAATCTCCTTCTCATAGCTGGCAATGTCCTCGATCACGACCAGCAGTTGTTTGACCAGCGACAGCATCAGGCGCGATTTGGTCCGCACCGTGACGGTGGAGGCTTCCAACTGAGGACGATGCACTTCCTCAACGATCGCAGCAGCGGCCTGAGTGGGGTTGGGAAACTTTCCTTGACGCAAGGTGGCCGTGATCTCTTCCACCGACGCGCCTGCTGCGGCCTCTGGAGTCGGGTAGGCTTGCAAAAACCGCAACGTGGCAGGCTGGTGCAATTGGGAGAACAACGAAAGCGCGACCGGATAGTATTGCTTGAGGCAAGCGGTCAATTGATTGACCAGGCGCGTTTGCATCTGGACCAGGGCGTCCTGATCGCGGGTCAGGGTTTTCAATTCCTGAACCGTTGGGCTATCAGGCTCCAACCGATGCAGGTCGGAAAGCCGGAAATATCCCGCTTTCGCCAACAACTGAGCGTCAATGCGATCCGTCTTGGCTCCTGCCACGTTACGCAACCCATTGATCGTTTTCGGGTTCACCGGGTAGACGGGAATGCCAGCCGACAACAGGAAAGCGATGAGCAACCCATGATTTGTTTCCACGATGCAGGCCAGTTCTTCTGGGTGAGAGGCAAAGCTCCACAAAAACTGCTTCAAGTCATTCAAGCCTCGCGGGCTGTGAGAAAAGCGACGTGCTCCAACAGGCTTGCCGCTTTCATCCAGGACAGCGACGTCATGATGCGTGTCTGCCCAATCCAAACCAACATACCACATTGTTCCATCTCCTTTGTGAGAACTATTCCTGGGAGGATCGGGTCCTTATATAATCAGTGCTCGAAGCAACGACCCTCTAATCATCGATGTACCCAGGAAAGCTGCCAGGGGAAGGTCGATCTGGTTTTATCGGTCGAGCCGTGTGAAGGGGGGAGCCTTTCCCCAGCAGTCCTCTTGAGCAGGGGTGAGCCTGCTCAGCCCTTGTTTGAGAGAGCCTATCAAAATCTTAACATATAAGGAAGGGATCGAGGGAACGGACTCGGAAGGAGTCTGGATGATGACTGATCCATCGGCCATACTGGTCATATGTACCTCCTTGAGGGAATAGGGTTGATTTTCCCTCTCAAAGAGGCACATTTTTATCTTTGCTCGCTACGGGTTAGGGCAACTCGTTGCGCATCGCGTGGGACTTGCAACCTCTCCTGTTCCATTGAGACGCATTGCTCGTGTTCGACCAAATCCCCCCAATCGATGAGGGGATGAGCGAAGGTCGTAGGGTCCATTGTACAAGGGGAGAACCTCTTGAACCACTAAGACCCACGAACTCACTCGATAGGCCCAGGCTAGCCGCTGGATGTAACTGGTAAGGCACTCAATCTCGACGGTTCCCACCCCCAAAGGGGCCAGGCAGTACAGTTTGCTGCGAGGTGGCATCTCGATCATTCCCGAGGCTGGCGAACTTTCCATCCGGGTTGTGTATTGGTGGTCAATGGGTCAATATTCATCCTGCCACCTGCTCTCTGTGCGAATCTTGATCGAACCCTTCGCCAATGTCATCACGACCTGGATTCCGATCTCCCGGTTTGTGGCCATGAGGTCCTGGTGCTGGCTGATCCTGTATGTTCCCAGGCGTCGTGGACCTGGTGGTGGCCTTTTCTCTCAATCCAAGTAATTCTAGAAGCCGTTCATCAGCTCCTTCCGGTTCTGTCAGATCCTCTTCACCAGTGAGCGCGGCACTCAACATCTCTTTGACTCGATCTTCTGATGGAGCCGTCGCTCTCAGATGCGTTTCGGTGATCGTTTGACCATGTTCCGTCAGTGCCAGGGCAAGCGCTCGGATGAGGTGCAGCTTGAGCAATCCGATACAGCCCAGGCTCCGAGCATACAACATTTCCCAGTGCTGCGAAACTGGCAGTGGCTCGATTTCGAGCGGAAGGTGCCTTTGGAGTGCCCACAAGACACTGCGAAATTCTTCGCGATCTTCCTTTTTGGTCGCATCGTAGCGACGAAAATGGACATCCACACTCCTGCCTGCCAACTGAGGAGTGACGGTGCGAAAGCGTCGCATTTCGTAAGTACCCACAAGCACATGACACACACCAGTACGGTTTTCCAGATCTTTCAGATGATCGAGTTGGTCCTGGAGCGTCCGGCCGCTTGCAGCTTTGGCGAGATGATGGGCTTCATCGACGATCACCGCGTAGGGGCGATGCTGGATGAGGGCTTCTTCCATCGCCTCGCGCATATCGCGCACACGAATGGCTGACGGCTTCCGATTCAGAAATGGATTGTTGACCTGACGAAGGACTGCCGTGTAGTAATCAACCCAATCAAAGCGGCCAGATCCTGGGCCAGTGGCACTGATACTCACAAAGGGGCGATGGGCAGGCTCTTGGAGCAGGCGCTCGCCTGCTCGCGCGATCAACTCCTGCTCCAGAAGCCTGATGAGCGTCGTTTTGCCGACCCGGCTCGGACCGATCACGAGGACCATGGTCCCTAGCCGATTCGAACTCGGCCCCTCTCCAGGCGAACAAATGGTTTGGAGGATGGCATCGCGTGCTTGTATTAACGCCGATGTAGAATTGGGTCTTCCAACTTTTTGGTGAAGCCAACGTAATGATGGTTAAGGAAGATCCTCGAATGTCCGTTCTAGTCAGCAAAGAAAGCATTTCTCAAGAGAGTTTATGTCCTCATCCCTATTGTTTCCCTTACCAGAAGGTCTCGAAATGACCTCTGTAAGCCAGACGGCAGACGAAGTCGTTGTGTGTGTGACCTCGCAGCGCGAAAGTTCGCCCTGTCCGCAGTGCTCGATGTCGTCATCTGCCATTCATAGCTTTTATCGCAGGCATCCTCAGGATCTGCCATGCATTGGTCGCCCCATCCGCCTGGTCTTGACAGTCCGCAAGTTCTTTTGCCGAAACCTTGACTGTTCTCGTAAAGTGTTCACAGAACGACTTCCGGATTTCATTGAAGTCTCTTCCCGCCTGACCAAGCGATTGCGTGCAGCAGTGCAAGAGATCGGTTTCGAGACCTGCGGCAAAGGCGGAGAGCGACTCGGCGGCAAGCTTGGAATACCCGTTTCAGATGTCACTCTGCTCTCGTCTCTCTTTCTGGTTCCCCTGCCTGAGATTGGGCAAGTGCATGTGGTCGGGGTTGACGATTGGAGCTGGCGACGTGGCAAGCGCTTCGGCACCATCCTTGTGAAGCTGGAGACGCACAAGATTGTTGGTTTGCTTGAGGATCGAGAGGCTGAGAGTGTTCGCCAGTGGTTGGCGGAGCATCCAGAAGTGGATATTGTGAGTCGAGATCGTGGACTCGTCTATCTCGATGCAGCCACGTCGGGAGCACCGCAGGCGACCCAGGTTGTTGATGGTTGGCACATTATTGCTAACTTGGGAGATGCGGTAGAAGACTTCTTGATCCGTGCTCATATTCGATTGGAAGATGGGAAAGCCTCGCCGCAGAAGGAGCAGGCGGAAGATACACCGCTCTCATCTTTTTCTGCCACCCCCTCCAGCCAGCGCAAGTCGCAGGCACGCCTCTTACGTAAATGGAAGCTCTATAAGCGGGTGCAGGAACTGCATGCAACTGGGATGAGCCGACGCAAGATAGGGGAAGAACTAGGCTTAGCTCGCAATACCGTGCGCAAGTACTTGCGACAAGCACCGGAGCCGCCGCGCCCTACACCACGTCCGTTGCGTGAAAGTCGGCTTGATCCGTATGAAGACTACCTGCTCCAGCGTTGGAGCCAGGGGCAACGCAACGCTGCCCAGCTTCACCGTGAGATCCGTGAGCGTGGATATCCAGGCAGTGCATCAATGCTGCGGGCCTATGTGGCCCATCTGCGTACCACCACAGCGGATGGCACTCCCCCTAGCTCACGCAAAGAACGTGCACAGGCCCTCTCCCCACGTGCCTTGCGCTGGCTGCTCTCGCGCAAACGGGAGGACCTCAAACGGGAAGAGCAAACTAGACTCGATCAGTTGCTGGGCCTCTCACCACAGGTGGAGACTCTCTATACCTTGCTGCAAGCCTTTCTCAAGATGGTGCGTGAGCGCAAGCACCAGGATTTGCGTTCTTGGATGGTGCAAGCAGAGAGATCCGGCATTCCTGAACTCAGGAGCTTCGTCAATGGGATTGAGCGAGACTACGATGCCGTTCACGCGGCTCTGCGCCTGCCCTGGAGCCAAGGCATTACTGAGGGAAAGGTCAACAAATTGAAGACACTCAAAAGAGTCATGTATGGCCGTGCTGGTTTTCCTCTCTTGCGGCACCGGCTCTTACACGCCCCCTGATACCAACTTGGCACTAATCTTACGCGAGCGGTAAAGCTTCCGCTCCTTCGTTCCCCTCGGATGAGAAAGAGCACTGAGACCGTGTTTGAAGCGGGTCGACGCACAGGTGGGAAGCGAGAAGAGCACCGTCATGGGAGACTCTGTCACCTCAATGATGAGTTTCTCTAGTTCCTATGCAGCTCAATCATTTTTGCTACGGAAATTGAGTTGAGGCACAGCGGTTTATCGGTGTTCAAACCTTCCTGAGAACACCTGTTGGTCTCATATCGAGGGTCTCATGCACAAGAAAGAAAAGGATGACGTTTTCTAGCGGCTTCACCAAAAAGTTGGAAGACCCAAAAGTACGCAGGCGTTGACACTTGCAGCAGGTTTGTATGTTCAAGGGTACATTCCTTTTCAAACCAGGCCAGACGCTCCGCTTTCGGCTGCGTGAGAAGCACCGGGTCAAACCGCTCCGGCCCGCAGTCCTGCTGTTTGTCTTCTTCCATCAGCGCAGTCGCCTCAATACCCGCAAGGTATCGCCGTCGGAAGTGGCATGCCGAGTGGTGAATTTCAATGGCTCACGCCCCTCGTCTGGAGTTGGTTCTTCGGGAACGGTGGAATGGAGTGCAAGTGGTGTCCTACGTTCCCCCTCCAGAACGGATAGAGCCGCTTTCGTTTCCCGATCATGGCGCTGCTGACGTAAGATCACTTCTTTGGCTGCATTCTTGCGCCGGAAGTCAGCTAGCTGTTTCTGTGTAATCTCTACCTGTTCTTTTCCATACAACAGGCGATTCTGTTGGCGCACTTCCGCTGCTAAAAGCTGAAGCTCGCGTTCTGAGCACCCCGCGAGTTCATCAACGGGGCAAATGCATTTTCTCCACTGTTTGTTGATCCACGCGAACCCGACAGTCACATCAAAAGGATCGTAGCGCACCGCCACACTGGTACGCTCGACAGCTCGGTCGCGCATTTCGTCACACCAGTAATCCAGGTAGTTCATGCGTGCGCCCTTCCCTGGCTGCACCAATGCTTTCCCTTTCTGAGTCGTCGGCAAGGTGGCTTTTTTGAAGCGGTCATCATATGGGATACGTTTGTGATCTCGCTCGCCGTCTCGCTCCATACTCTGGGTGTAGGCGTCACGTGGGGTCATGTGGAGTGCCGGATGCACAATGGTATCATATTCTGCGTCAGCCCATTGTTGCACTTGTTCTGCGAGATCAGGTAAGGTCCAGACAGCGTGACGCAGAGGATCAGTCGCTTTGGTCATGCTACGGGGGTGCCGACTCGCCTGAGTGTTGCCGAGCAGGTGGTAGATGAAGGAGGTGTCCATTGTTCCGAACAGTCTTTCCAAAGGAGACCCGAATCGTGGCTCCGAAGAGGGACGTTGGTGCTTGCGCACGCGATACAGCGCAAGAAGTTGTTCAAAGTACACGCTCCTGAACTCTGGCCCACCATCAACGGTAATGGCCGTGGGGAGCCTTCCATACCGCTTGACACACAACCTCATTACCATCATGGCAGAACGGTAAGAAGGAGGGTCAAAGGTCAAGAAAAACGCAACAATGCGCCGGGGATACGAAAGGATCATGAGCGTGAGCCAACATTTGCCCAGGAGCTGGTTTGTTTTGGAATCACAAAGCTCTAGATCGACTTCCAGATGGTCGATATGCGCCATCGACCAGGTGTAATTCCCGTGCCGATGGATGGTTTTTTCGGACCCATGGTGGTACTCCTTGAAAGGGTAAGCGGCTCGTGCCCCTTCACGTGCTAATATTTGCTCGTACACGCTTTTGTGACGCTTTGCTCGCACGTAAAAGGTTCGCTCTGAGACGGTTGCAGATGTTTCTCCTTGGACTGCGTGACGTACTCGCCGTAGGCTCCCCGCTTGGGTTTGCGGGTAAGTGTATCGTAGTGCGTCGTGAGTACCTCTTCAATGAGATCGTTCACCTCCGTTTTCACCTTTCGGATGCCTCCCCGGCTGGTAAAGTGGGGCAACAGGCCAATGTACCCACTTCCGTAGGTGATTTCTGCTTCCCGGTACAATTGCCGCCACAGGCGTTTTGTTCGGGCAGGAATGGTTGCAGCACGAACGGCTATCTCTTCTTGTTCGTCATCATGATACTGCTCAGGGTGAATGACACGGTCGCGGAAGGTTGCGGTCGCCAGATCCACTTCCCGCGCCAGATCCAGCAAGGTTTCTCCCTCAGCCGTGATGCTAGAGTGCGTTTCTGTCTGGGTGCCGACAATTTTGCCTTCCTTGACCAGGCTCTCAAAAGCCACACGCGAAAGGGGGATGGGCTTTCCTTCAGCACAGACCAGCGTTAACTCCGTTTGCCCTACAGCGATGCGCCACGGCTTGCCGTCCCACAGAATTTGACTTCCTTGCTCGATCACAACAGGATACGCCTCGATACCCAGATCATCTGCTCTCTGGTTAGAGGAGTGATGGGCAAGCGCTGCTTTCCGGTTGAGGAAAAGGGGAGTGTGCTCTGGCTCTGTCAGCCGGTGGGTTTTCAGGTCAACGTAAAGGGCATGACTGGCAATGGCAATATTGATGTGTTCAGAACGAATGGGAGAAGCAGCCTTGCGAAGGTCAGCAAGCGTGATACCAGGGTGAGCGTCCACAATCTGGAAGAGGGTGGAGAGTTCCGTTTCAGGAATCGCTAAGTGCTCCAGATCCTGGTAGTAGTCGTCAAGATAGAGCCAGTTGTCCTGAGCTGCCCAGTTAATCTGGTCTGAGGCTCTCACGCGGTAAGTCAGCCCGAGCCTTTCGGCAAATGCCTCTCCTGGAGGACACCGCCATTGTCCCTGCTCATCAAGCACGTATCGTTTCGAATGTTGCTGGGCAAACTGGATCAGCTTTTCAACAGGTTTGCACTCCTCCCAGCCCACCGATTCGTAGCGAAAGACGAAGTAATCAGCAGTGTGGAGCGGTTGTTGGAGATGCCCTCGTCGGTCATGATATGAAAGCTCAATGGCCGGAGGCTGATCCCAAAACTCTACCACGTCATCGTCGTGTTCGGCTTCGAGCAGAAAGGCAAATTCCACCTTGGCACTTTCCGCTTTCATGATGCATTGCATCTTTTTGGACGGATACCAGACAGGCATATTGCCTGCACGACTATCTGGCAGTCGGCTTGGTGGAGAGGAACGAACGGCTATCAACTGGTCCTGCGCATCTTTTTGCAGATGGAGACGCCGAACGTAGGTCTGAAGGGCAATGCCATCAAGGGGTCTGGTCATGAATGGCTCCTGTCTCATTGATACATCCCAATGGGATGCAGGCAGGGTAACATATTTCTCAAAATGGTGGCAAGTATTTCTTCTTCATGAGGAATTACGGCAAGTATTTCTTCAGGTTAAGTGATCGAGAGGGCTATTTTTCTCACAATATGGGCCCAAAAACGGCACGTATTTCTTCCTAATACGGCAACTTTCTCCTTCTATTTGCACGGAGGCATATTCTCCTCCACGATCACGACTGATCACCGCCAAGTCAGGCTGCTTTCGCATCCACCTTGCTGCGGTTTCCGCCTGACTGTCAGGTAAGAGATCGACAACGCGGTGGCTTTCCAGGTCCACCAGGATGGTGCCGAAGCGATACCCCCGTCGAAAGCTGAAATCGTCGATGCCCAGATACACGACCGAGCCGGTAGAAACATTTGGCAGCTCCATGATGCGACGCAGGATCGTTGGCCTCGTTGTTGGTATTCCCAGACGATCAGCGAGTCGGGCTCCTCCTTTGCCGCTGGTCGCCAACCCAAGAGCCGTAATGTGCTGGCAACAACGGATGGTCATTCTGGCCCACGGTTCAACAAAGGTGGGAAGCCGCTCCGTAAACACTTTTCGTGCGCAGTACGGATTCCGACAGTAAAATTTGCGCACCGTCAGCAGCAATTGAACCTGCCGCCCTGCACACGGCGCGTCGCGCAACACGCGGCGATAGTGCGTCTTGATGGAATCCGAGGGCTGAGTACACAGCGGACAGCATGATGTGGGTTGCACTGCCACGACTTCAATGACAAAGCCCCGTTCGGTGAGCTGGATATCTTCGACACGCATCCCCTCTGGCAGAGAAAGCAGCGCTGTTCCGTCCATCAGAGCCTCCTGCTTGCACGAACAACAACTTTTTCGATGAGAATATATCACTCTTTTTCAACACACGCCAAGCAAGCGAGGAGAAAACTCCAGGAGTGGACAAGAGCCGTATCTTGGCGTTGGGTCAAAAAAGCATGCAAAATAGATGAGCTATGAATGGCACGACACAAGAAAATGTTGTCACGCCAAATTATACGAGAAAGCTGATCCGCTAAAAGCGCTTGGCAGCGTGGCAAGTTTTTTGAGAAACAGGATTTTTACCTTGATAAATGACATAAGACCAAGTGCGTTTGTGATGAGCTTATTCTATGATTGGCGTAGATGTTTGGAAACCTCCCTGCGTACTTTTTCTACGCTAAAAATAGAATTCACGTGAATTCCACGATAAAGTTAGACCGCACAAAATATAATACAAAAAATCATGCATCATTTCTTACTTTTTTCGGAGTTAGCATGGAATCTCATTTCATTTCGGAGTTACACTGGAATTCTCACTCACATCTCAAATAATATTGGCAGAGGCGTATGGGAGTCGAACCCACCAGGGACCGCGCCGAGCGACCCCTCAGCCGTTTTGAAGACGGTGAGACCCACCGGGGCCCCTACACCTCCATGTTTCGC
>WNGK01013399.1_pt1 | contig 12039 bp, 11 predicted proteins | sample 5400601 | NCBI WGS metagenome assembly WNGK01 (sample SAMN13153376, study PRJNA577476) | soil metagenome | isolation source: 60 cm soil or saprolite under Garry oak tree replicate 1 | place: USA:California | collected 2016-06-15
GGCCGAGTACGGAGAAGCGCCCGAAGGCAGTCCGTTCCTCGTGCTCGGCCACGAGAGCTTCGGCGTGGTGGAGGAGGTCGGCGCGCGGGTGACGGAGGTCATGGCGGGCGACTACGTGGTCGCGACGGTGCGCCGGCCCGGGATGAGCATCTACGACCGCATCGGCACGTCCGACATGACGACCGACGACGTGTACTTCGAGCGGGGGATCAGCCGGCGGCACGGGTTCCTCACGGAGCATTACGTCGAGGACCCCGAGTTCCTGGTCAAGGTGCCGCAGGGCCTGGGCGATGTGGGCGTGCTGCTCGAGCCCACGACGGTCGTGGAGAAGGGTATCGCCCAGGCGTTCGAGATCCAGCGCCGGCTGCGGGTGTGGCGGCCCCGCAAGGCGGCGGTGATCGGCGCGGGCACGATTGGGCTGCTCGCGACGCTGGCGCTCCGGCTCCGGGGCGTCGAGGTGACGACGTTCGCCAAGCAACCACGCCCGTACTTGAATTCGGATCTCGTCGAGACGCTCCGCGCCCGCTATGTGTCCGCCGCCGAGGGCTCTTTCCTCGACGTCGCGGCAAAGTACGGGCCGTTCGACCTGATCTTCGAGGCGTCCGGGTTCGCGCCGCTGGTGTTCGACGCGATGCAGGCCCTGGCGAAGAACGGGGTGCTGGTGCTGTCGAGCGTCACGGGGAGTGACCACAAGGTCGAGGTGCCCGCCGACCGGATCAACCTCTCGTTCGTGCTCGGCAACAAGGTCATGGTGGGGACGGTGAACGCGAACCGCGAGTATTTCGAGACGGGTGTGAAGGATCTGTCGCAGGCGGCCCTCGAGTATCCGGGATGGCTCAATCGGCTGCTGACGCACCCGGTGAAGGGGCTCGAGAACTACCGGCAGTTGTTCGACTACCTCGAGCACGGCCAGGGCGTGATCAAGGTGTTCTGCCAGGTGGCACAGGACTGACGCGAACGGGAGGAGTACGACCATGTCGACATGGAAGACACTGACGCTGGCCGCCGTGATGCTGACCGTGGCCGCGGGGCGCGCCCGAGGCCAGGGGGGCCAGGGGGGCCAGGTGACCGACAAGAAGACGATCAGCCTCGAGGGCGCCAAGGCCGTTGCGGCCGCCGCCGCAGCCGACGCGCGCCGCAACAACGAGGGCGGCTCGATCGCCGTCGTGGACGACGGCGGCAACCTGATCTACGTCGAGCGCGTGGAGCCTACGTTCCCGGCGTCGGCCGAGATCGCGATCCACAAAGCCCGCACGGCCGCGCTGTTCCAGCGGCCCAGCAAAGTCCTGGAGGACGCGATCTCGAGCGGGCGGACCTCGCTCCTCAAGGTGGCGGAGGCGCCGCTCCAGGGCGGCGAGCCGATCCGCCTCAACGGCGTGATCGTCGGCGCGATCGGCGTGAGCGGCGCCACCAGCGCCGCGCGCGACGAAGCGATCGCCCTGGTGGGCGCCGCCGCCCTCGCCGCCACAACCAGCAACCGCTGATCGGAAGGGAGCGAAAGTCATGCGGTCCGTGTACCGGCTCTTGTTGGTGAGCGGTTTCGCCCTGCCGCTCGGCAGCGCGCGCGCCCAGAGCGCCATGGCCCCGGCGGCGAACATCACGTTTTTCGACAGCAGCACCGTGGCGGCCGCGTTCGCCAAGGGAAAGCCGCTGCTCGAAGTCGAGTCGTACAAGATCCACGCCAGCCGGCGAGAGACCCCGGGCCAGACCGAGGTGCACACCCGGGACACCGACGTCATTTACGTGCTCCAGGGACACGCGCTGTTCATCACGGGCGGCACGGCCAAAGCGCTCCACACCGTGGCTCCTGACGAGCTGCGCGGGCCGGGGATCGAGGGTGGCGAGACCCATCACCTGCGAGCCGGTGACGTGATCGTGGTACCGAACGGCATTCCCCACTGGTTCAAGTCGGTGGACGGACCGTTTCTGTACTACACGGTGAAGGTCACGAAGGGAGGGATGTGACGATGCGCGCGCTCCCCGCGTTGCTCCTGCTCACTGCGGGGTTCACGCCGGCCCGGGCGCAGACGACGGGAGACGCCCCGGCGGGCTGGCGGCCGGAAGCGATCGTCGATCTCCGCACGCCGGAGGGCGTGCGACTCGTCCATGGCGAGTGGCGCTACCGCGACGCCGAGATCGTGCCGGTGGAGTTTCGCGCCCCGGGGGCCGATCTGAAGCCGACGGGCGCGGTCAACCGCACCTACGATATCCGCCCCCGCGCGGGCGCCGCCGGCTTCGACGATTCCGCCTGGCCCGTGATCGAGCCCACGACGCTCGAGGCGCGCCGCACGCGCGGTCGACTCTCGTTCGGCTGGTACCGCCTCAAGGTCACGATCCCTCGCCGGGTCGGCGCGTTCGACCCCACGGGGTCGACGGCGATCTTCGAGGTCGTCGTGGACGACTACGCCGAGATCTGGGCCAACGGCAAGCTGCCGCTCGTCCTGGGTCAGGCGGGCGGCCAGCTCATCAAGGGTTGGAACGCGCCGAACCGGGTCCCGCTCGGGCGCGACGTTCGGCCGGGCCAACAGTTCCAGCTCGCCGTCTTTGCGATCAACGGGCCCCTGTCCGACCCACCGGCGAATTACATCTGGATCCGCTCGGCGACGCTGTCGTTCCATCGACCGGACCAGGCGGGCGGGGTGCAGACGGTGATGGACGAGATCGTCCGGCTCGACCCGGCGCTCGACGTCATCGTCGCTGCCGACGCGAAGATCGAAAAGATCGCCGGCGGCTTCCAGTTCACCGAGGGACCGGTGTGGGTGCGCGACGGGGCTGGGGGCTATCTGCTGTTCAGCGATCCCAATGCCAACACGATCTACCGCTGGACCCCGGACGGCCAGGTCTCCGCGTTCCGGACGAAGAGCGGGTACACCGGCCTGGACATCGGGGAGTACAACCAGCCGGGCTCGAACGGGCTCACCCTCGATCGGGACGGACGCCTGACGATCGACGAGCACGGCAACCGGCGCGTCACGCGGCTCGAAAAGAACGGCGTGCTCACGGTCCTGGCGGATCGCTACCAGGGGAAGCGGCTGAACAGCCCCAACGATCTCGTTTACCGGTCGGACGGCGCGCTCTATTTCACCGATCCGCCGTTCGGGTTGCCGAAGTTCTACGACGACCCGCGCAAGGAGCTGCCGTTCAGCGCCGTCTTCTTGCTCAAGGACGGCGGGCTGAAGGCGGTGAGCACCGAGCTGCTCGGGCCCAACGGGCTCGCGTTCTCGCCCGACGAGAAGTACTTGTACGTGGACAACTGGGACGTGAAGAAGAAGGTCATCATGCGCTACGAGGTACGGCCCGACGGCACGCTCGCGAACGGGATCGTGTTCCTCGACGCCACCGCCGAGCCGGGCGAGCAGGCGTGGGACGGGCTCAAGGTGGATCAGCGCGGGAACGTGTACGCCGCGGGACCGGGTGGCGTGTGGATCATCTCGCCCGCCGGCAAGCACCTCGGCACGATCAAGGCTCCCGAGCTCGCGGCCAACATGGCGTGGGGCGATGACGACGGGAGGGAGCTGTACATCGCGGCGCGCACCAGCGTGTATCGCGTGCGGCTGAAGGTCGCGGGCGTCAGGCCTTGAGCGCGGTGACGGACGCGCACGCCGCGGAGCGCGCCCGGCTGCGGGCGGTCGTGAGAGAGCGACCGCAGCACATCGTCGTGCCGGGGCCCGGCCAGGTGTCCGTGTGGGACTTCCCGCGTCCGCCGCGCATCGAGCCCGTCGCCCCGCGGGTCCGGGTCGAATACGGGGGCCGGGTGATCGCGGAGACTACCGCCGCTTTGCGCGTCTGCGAGACCTCGAGCCCGCCAACTTACTACATTCCGCCTGCCGACATCGTGCCCGGCTCGCTCGAGCCGAGCGAGCGGGCCTCGTTCTGCGAGTGGAAGGGCGTCGCGAGCTACTGGACCGTCACGGCCGGCGGCCGGTGGGCGAAGGACGCAGGGTGGCGCTACCGCGCGCCCGACCCCGGCTATGAGACGCTCAAGGACTACGTCGCCTTCTACCCGCGCCGGATGGACGCCTGCTGGGTGGGGGATCACCGCGTCGAGCCGCAGCCCGGCTTCTACTACGGCGGGTGGATCACGCCCGAGATGGTCGGGCCGTTCAAGGGCGCTCCGGGCACCGAGGCCTGGTAGCGCCATGATCGAGGGATCCCGCCGGTGAGCGCTGGTTTCGATGCGTTCGCGCGCTTCGAGCACGAGGGCTGGGAGCGCGTGGCCCCACGCTACGAGGAGCTGTGGACGTCGCTCTCGGCGCAGTTCGCAGGGCCGCTGCTCGCGGCGGCGGACGTGCGCCGGGCGCAACGCGTCCTCGATCTGTGCTGCGGCCCCGGTGTCGTGACCGCCGCAGCGCACCGCATCGGGGCGACAGTGACGGGACTCGACTTCGCCCCGGCGATGGTGGAGCGGGCCCGCGCGCTGCACCCGGGGATCGAGTTCCGCGAGGGCGATGCCCAGGCTCTCCCCTTCGAGGACGCGAGCTTCGACCGGGTGGTGATGAACTTCGGCGTGCTGCATCTGCCGTACCCCGAGCGCGCCTTTGCCGAGGCGCGGCGCGTGCTGGCAGCGGGCGGGTGCTTCGGGTTCACGGTCTGGGCGGCGCCCACCGAAGACACTGGCTGGAAGATCCTGGATGAGGCGGTCACGGCGCACGCCATCCGGCCCCCCGACCTCCCCCCAGGGCCCGACCGCAATCTGTTCGCGAGCGCATCGACGTGCCGGCGCGCCCTCGCAGCGGCCGGCTTCGAGGAGAGGTCCGTGACGTTCGCAACCGAGCGGGTGACGTGGACGGTGCCCACACCCGGGTATCTGTTCGAGGCAGCCCGCGACGGCGGGGTCCGCACGGGCGGTGTGCTGGCGCGCCAGTCACCGGAGCGGCTGGCGCGGATCCGCGAGGCGGTCGAGCGGGCCGTGGCGCGGTACCGCACGCCGGCCGGGTACGCGATTCCCATGGGGGCGCACGTGGTGACGGCGGCCCGACCGTAAGGTGGTTCCCCGCGTCGACCATAAGGTCGTTGCGTTGACGTAACGTCCCTGATTTGCCCCCTCGACCGCCGACCGCTATATCCCTCCGACGTTCGCGACCAAGCTCGGCGGTCTCTCCCACTGAAAGGACGCGCCTGTGTTCTTCGGCCTGACGACGTTCACGTTGATCCACGTCCTGTTGAGTCTGGTCGGGATCTTTGCGGGGCTGGTGGTCGCAGGGGGCTTCATTGCCGGCAAACAGGTGAACCGCTGGACCGGCGTCTTTCTCGTGACCACGACCCTCACGAGCGTCACGGGATTCGGCTTTCCCTTCACGGCCTTCCTCCCGTCCCACGCCGTCGGGATCATCTCGCTCGCCGTGCTGGCCGTCGTGCTGTTTGCGCGGTACGTCAAACACCTCGCCGGCGGCTGGCGCGCGATCTACGTGGCCGGCGCCGTGGTGGCGCTCTACCTGAACGTCTTCGTCCTGTTCGTTCAGCTGTTCCGGCGCGTCCCGGCCCTCCTCGTCGCCGCGCCGACCCAAACCGAGCCTCCCTACTTGATCACGCAGCTCCTCGTACTGGCGCTGTTCGTCTGGCTCGGCGTGGCCGCGGTGAAGGGGTCCCGCGCCGAGCTCGCCCCAGCCATGTGAGGGGGCATGCCGGTCACACTGCCTCGCCTCCTTCTTCTATCCAGCGTAGTCGTCCCGGGCAGTGTTCTCGGCCAATCCGACGATACGATCCGCAGCTTACTCCGAACAGTGGAGATTCGATCCGGACGCGTCGAGACGGTCTATCGCGACGATCGCCACTTCGAAGCACCGAACTGGTCGCCTGACGGGCGCTTCTTTGTCGTGAACAGCAAGGGCCGGCTCTATCGCCTGCCCGCCCGCGGAGACAAGCACCTCGAGGAGATTCCCACCGGGTTCGCCACCCGAGTGAACAACGATCACGGTATCTCACCTGATGGCAGGTACCTCGTCCTGAGTCATCACGCCGACGAGCACATCGCTGACCCGGCTCAGGACTGGCTCGCGTCCAGCATCTACATCCTCCCGATCCAGGGCAGCCCGACACCGGTGAAGGTCACGGCGAAGGCGCCGAGCTTCTGGCATGGATGGTCTCCTGACGGAAAGACGCTGGCATTCGTTGGGCGCCGCGACGGCGAATGGGACATCTATACCATCCCGGTGGGCGGTGGAGAGGAGCGACGCCTCACCACCTGCCCCGGCCTCGATGACGGCCCCGACTACGCACCCGACGGAGAGTTCATCTACTACAACTCATTCTGCAGTGGGAAGATGGAGATCTGGCGCATGCGCTCGGACGGCAGTGGGGCCGAACAGCTCACTCGCGACGCCCACTCCAACTGGTTCCCGCACCCGTCACCCGACGGGCGGTGGGTGGTGTTCCTCGCTTACCTCGAAGACCAAGGCCAGGACCATCCGTTCGGCAAGCAGGTAAAGCTTCGTCTCATGGACTTGCGCGATGGTTCGGCGCGCGATCTGACGCCGCCCTTCCTAGGCGGTCAGGGCACCATCAACGTTCCTTCATGGTCGCCTGATAGTCGCCGCGTGGCCTTCGTGGCGTTCGAGAAGCGTTAGGAGAGCAGTACCGGCAACGCTCCAAGGCTGCCCGACTCCGCCTCGATCGACAGCTCCCCTCTCGCGCTCGTGCAGATTCAGCGCTAACCTATCCAAAGAGCGTTGGCCTCGCGGTTTGAGTTCGGGAGTGACCATGGAACGACGCGCGTTCATTCACACACTCGGTGCGGCTGCGGCTGGTGGGCTGCTCGCGCCGCCTCTCCGGGGTTCGGCCGGGCACCTCGAGCGCATCGGGCTCGAGCTGTACGCGGTGCGCCACGCGATGTCTCGTGATCCCGAGCGCACGCTCGCCGCCATCCGCGCGATCGGCTACACCGACGTCGAGCTCCTCTGGTCGTTCGGCAACTTTGGCCGCACGCCCGCGCAGGTCGCCGCCGCGCTGAAGACCGAGGGGCTCCGCGCGCCGTCGGCGCACGTCTCGCCCGCGGTCATTCTGGTTGGGTGGGAGCGAAGCCTCGAGACGGCGAAGCTCCTGGGGCACGAGTATCTCATCGTCCCGAGCTTTACGCCGGACACGCAGCGCACGCTCGACGACTGGCGCGAATGGGCCGATCGCTTCAACGCGGCGGGAGCCATCGCCCGGCGCGCGGGGGTCTGGCTCGCGTTCCACAACGAGGCCGATCACATGAAGCCGATCGACGGCGCGGTGCCCTATGACGTCTTCGTCGGGCGTCTCGATCCGTCGCTGGTACGACTGCAGCTCGATGTCGGCAACATGGTGATGGGCGGTGGAGACCCGATGCGATATCTCGAGAAGCATCGCGATCGCTACTGGAGCTTCCATCTCAAGGACGTTGTCGCCGACCGCTCGAGCGACGTGGAGCTGGGGCGCGGCGTCGTCGACTTTAAGCGCTTTCTGGCCGCGGTGCCGGCGATCAACGACAAACCGTGCTACGTGGAGCAGGAAGGCGCGGCCGACGAGTTGGCGGCCGCGCGCAGCAACTTTCAGTATCTCCGCCGGCTGGACTTCTGACCCATGTCCTGATCGAGTGATCAGGGTTGCGCGTTCACGAGGTCCGTGACCGCCGTCGCGAGCATCCGCACCTTGGCTTGATCCGCCGCGCCCTGCGCGTCGGCGTCCAGCTCCTTCGCGACCTGGGTCAGCGCGTCCCGGCGCGCCTGGCCGGAGAGCTTCTCGGCGCGCTCCAGCGCGTGCCGCAGCGCCGCCACGCGCGGGGCGGCCAGGCCGTTCGACCGCGCCAGCTGGTCCAGGTACGCGCGCGCCACCGGGAAGCTCGCGGGCCAGACGAGCTTCGGCTGGTCCTGCGTATTGAAGAAGTCCAGGTGCACGAGCTTCGCGGCGTCGATCTCGTTCTGCGAGACCAATGGGCCGGCCTTGAGCTCGAAGACGTCGAGCCCGCGGGCGATCTCGGAGCTGTAGATGTATCCGTTGTACCAGTACGCCGACCACGATCCGCCGCTCGCCAGCTTGGTCGAGTCCACCGGACCCCGGTCGAAGAACGCGATTTCCTTCGGGTGCGCCGGATCTGTCCAGTCGAAGACGGAGATGCCGCCCTGATACCAGCCCTGCACCATGACGTCGCGCCCCGGGATCGGGATGAGCGAGCCGTTGTGGGCCACGCAGTTCTCGAACGGGGTCTGCGGCGCCGGCATCTTGTAGTAGCTCTGGAACGTCATCCGGTTGTCGACCAGCGTGAAGATCGCGTCCGCGCCCCACTCGGGCTTGTCGGTCGCGCGGCATTTGGGCGCTCCGCCGCCGCCCCACTCGTCGGAGAAGAGAAGCTTGGCGGGGCGGGCGCCGTTTTTCGTCCCGGGCGGGGTGGCGCCGACCAGCGCGTCCACGATCCCCTGGATGGCCGCCCGCAGCGCGGTGCTGTCGGCGCCCGTCGGCGCGCCCGTCCCCTGCCGAGCCCTGACGACGCTGTCGAGCATCGGACCGATGAATTGTGGCGGCAGGACGTATTCCAGGCCGCTCACGCTCGCCGTGAACCCACCCCTCGCTCGCGCCGCCGCGGCGGCCTGGGCGGCGGCGGCGATGTCCTCCGGCGCCTCCGCGTGTCGGGGTGCCTCGGTCAGCGAATCGAAGATCCGCGGTGAGCTCACGATCGCGGCCTGCTGCGGAGCCGCGAGCGGCACTTTGATGACCTCGATCCGGAAGAGGGCGCTGCTCGGGTTCGAGTCCGGCGGCGCCTTCACGCATCCCGGCAGCTCGTTGGGCGAGCGCACCGGAGCCGAGCCGGAGACGTAGATGTACACGTTCGCCGTGTCGTGCGGATCGATCACCACGGTGTGGGTGTGCGAGCCCCGGCAGGTCTGCACGTTCGCGAGGTACTTCGGATTGGCGATGTCGCTGACGTCGAAGATCCGGATGCCCCGCAATCGCTCCGCGCTGACCGAGTCGTGCACGCCCTGTGTGCCGCAGTCGAGGCGGCCGCCCGTGCCCTCTCCCGAGACGAAGAGCAGGTTCCTGTAGACGGAGACGTCGCTCTGCGACGCCGGGCAGAGGTACCCGATCTTCAGGGTCGGCCGGGCGGGGTTCGAAATGTCCCAGACCTCAAAGCCGTTGTAATTGCCCTGAATGACGTAGTTAGCAATAAACGACAGGTCGGAGTTGGTGACGCCCACGAACTTCTCGGACGGGGGCGTGTTCGACACCAGCCGCAGATTCCAGGCCGCCTGGCCGGCGTCCATGAGTCCCGCACGGAGTCCGACGCGCGGGTCCTTGCCGGGCGCCGGAGTCGACAGGCGCTCCACGCCACTGCTCGACGACGAGGCACACGCCGCGAGGGAGAACACCGCGATTGCGAGTGAGAGAGAACGCAGTGGACCGCGGACCGTGATGGCAGATTCCATGGCCGATTCCTGTGAGGGGACGCGAGCGAGTGGACGGCTGCGGGACGACGGGCTCCTCATGGGTTGCGCTCTTGAAGCACGAGGACGGCGAGCATCCGCTGCATGCGGCCGATTTCGGTGACCTGATCGGCGTATATGTTCGAGGCCAACCGGAAGACGCTCTCTTCCTCCCCCGCGCCCTGGGAGCCGAAGAGCTGATTGACCATGGTGATCGCGCCCTGGTGGTGCTGGATCATGAACCGCAGAAACAGCCGGTCGAACTCGGTCCCCCGGGCGTGGTCCAGCTCCGCCAGCTGCTCGGGCGTCAGCATCCCCGGCATCATCATCGAGGGATCCATCCACGGCATCATGGTGTGCGATGCGTCCGCTTCGGGAACTGCTTCACGCCGTTCCTCGAGCCAACGCTGCATGAGCGCGATCTCGTCGCGCTGGCCCACGACGATGCGCTCGCACAGCGCGCGCATCGACTGACTCGCGCCGTGCGTCGGGGCCCAGCCGGCCATCAGCACGGCCTGCGCGTGGTGCAGGATCATGCCGGACATGAAATGCACGTCCGCTGCCGTGTAGGGCGGCCGGGGGGGACGCGGGGGCCGGGGGGGCCCGCCGCTGTCGGTCTGAGCCTGAGCGGCGGGCGAGAACGCCGTGGTGACGATGATCGCGAGCACGGCCCGCAAGCCCACTCGCGGCAATGCCTTCTTCACGCGCCCGATCTCCTGGTGGCTCTGATGCAGCATAGTACAGCATACGGATAGGGTGGGGAAGCGGTTGCGGCTCACGACCACGACGGGACGATCCGGCGGTTGCGATCCCGAGCCAAGTGGGCGAACGTCATGGCGTATGAGCGACTTCACCCGCCTCACCCGCACCGACTGGCTCGGCCTCGCCGACCGGTTTTACGTGCGCCTCGACAGAACGCTGGCAAGCCTCAACGGACCGGATTGGGAGCGCGTCACCCCCTACCTCGGCTTTCGGGCCCGGGACGTGCTCGCGCACATGGCGAGCACCATCCCGGTGAACTTCCGCGAGGTGCTCGACCGCGCCCTTGCGGGCAACCCCGCCGCTCCCGCCGAATTCGATACTTTCGCCCGCAACACGCGCGAGGTCGCGCGTCGCCGGGCCACGCCGCCGGCCGCGTTGCTGACCGAGTTTCGCCGCGAGCTCGACGCCATCATGGGAATGTATCGCCGGATGAGCGACGCCGATTGGCAAAAGCCGGCGTGGTTCTTCGTCGGCCGCGTCCGCGTACGCTCGCTGTTTCTGGTCCAGTTCGCGGACAACGTGTTCCACGAGCGCGACCTGCTGATGGCGAACCGGCGCTGGACCGGCGGTCTCGACCCGGAGCACGCCGCGCCGCTCGTGGATTGGTTCCTGCGCGACTTCCGGCCCGCCCTGTTCCGGCCCGATCGCGCGGCGGGCCTGCGCGCGACGATGCGCTACCGGCTCGGCGGCCCGGCGGGCGGCGAATGGACGCTCACGGTTGCCGACGGCGCCTGCCGGGCGGAGCTCGGAGCACCGGCTCGCGTGGACGTGACGCTCGAGGCCGACGCCGAGGAGCTGGTCGCCGCGGGACAGGCCCGGGCGGGGCCCTGGGTCGGCCGGCTCGCGTGCGGCCTGGGCGCCATCGGACGCCTCGGTCGCAGCGAGGACGTCGTCGCCCGGATCACGGGTATGGCGAGCCTCGGCCAGGCCCTCGCGTTCCGGCGGATCCGCGTGACCGGCAACCGGGCCCTCGCCGCGCACCTGAACCGCGCGTTCTGGCACTTCTGGGAGCGGACGGAGATGACGAGGGCGAATATCGCTAAAGGCTGAAAGGCGTCACACGACCCACGACGCACGTTGCAGCGAACAGGGAATGGATTCGTGGAACGTGCGTCGTGCGTCGTGTGACGCCTTTAGTACTTCATCCCCGCCTTCTCTGCAAACGCCCGCGCCGCCGCCTCCTGCTCCGGCGTGAGACGTTCGGGGATTTCGAGCTTCACCTCGACATACTGGTCCCCTCGCCGGCCGTTCTTCTCGATCCCCTGCCCCGTGAGGCGGAACCTCTGGCCGTGCTGCGTGCCGGAAGGCACCCTGAGCATCACGCGCCGGCCGTCGAGCGTCTTCACCTTGATCCTCGTGCCCAGCATCGCCTGGGCGAGGTTGATCGGCACCGTGCAGATGACGTCCAGGCCCTCGCGCCGAAAGAACCGATCGGGCTCGACCTGGATCACGACCACCACGTCTCCCCGGCCCTTGGTACCCTGTCCCTTCAGGCGGAGCCTCGTTCCATCCTCCGTGCCCGGCGGCACGGTGATCATCAGGCGCTTCTCAACGCGGACTTCCCCGCTCCCGCCGCACGTCGGGCACCGCTCCGAGGGGACCTTGCCCTTGCCGCGGCAGACGGGGCAGGGACGATTCACCGCAAAGCCGCCCTGTCCGAACGAGATGAAGCCCCGACCCCGGCATTCGGGGCAGGTGGAGAACGACGCCCCGGGCGCCGCGCCGCTGCCGCTGCAGGTGGGACAGACCTCGGTCATCGGCAGCGTCACCGGCACCCTGCCCCCGAGGGCTGCAACGCGGAACGGGATCGAGATCGTCGTCTCGATCTCGTCCTCGTCGTCCGCGCGCCCCGCCGCGCTGCCCGTCCCTGCTCCCCCCCCCCCCCCCCCCCCCCCCCCCC
>WNGK01006766.1_pt1 | contig 12038 bp, 13 predicted proteins | sample 5400601 | NCBI WGS metagenome assembly WNGK01 (sample SAMN13153376, study PRJNA577476) | soil metagenome | isolation source: 60 cm soil or saprolite under Garry oak tree replicate 1 | place: USA:California | collected 2016-06-15
TGGCTCCCAGGTCAAGCCCATGCAAGCGCTCGGCCATCAGATGCCGTGCTTGCTCGTAGAAGGAGATGGCATCGCGCACGGCTACCACCCGCATCGCCTCATCGCCTGCCGCGAGACTCCAGTGGAAGGCCGGTTCCGCCAGCCCCGCAGCCAGGGCATGGTATGCCAGTTCCGCCGAAGGTGCAGCCGCCGCTTGCAAGGCTTCCAACGCACGGCGGTGAAAGATGGACCGCCGCGCCTCACCCGCCTCAGCATAGACCACCGCACGTATCTTCGCATGCGCGAACACGTAGCGCCCCTCAGTCACTGGCCCTCCCTGGCGCTCCGACTCAAGCAGCAGACCGCTGTGCAGCACCTCGTCCAGAGCAGGAAGTCCGTCACGTTCTGCGAGATCGGCCACCTGACACAGGCGCTCAAAGGTGATTCCCTGGCCGAGGACGGTTCCTGCCACCAGCAGCGCAAAGGCATTCGGCGTGAGTCGATACAACCGGGCGCAGATGACTTCGCGCACACTGGGCGGGAAGAACCCACGTACCACCATCTCATGCTCCATAGCTGCCGTAAAGTCAATGGTCCATCCTCCATCTTCGTTTGGGTGAGAGGCGAGCACGCCACGCTCGAGCAAAACCTTGAGCGTTTCCATCAAATAGAACGGTTGCCCCTCCGTTTCAGCAAACAGCCACTGTCCAAAGCGTTCCAGGCCCGCCGCTCGCCTCCCGTCTTTGCCTGTTGCCCTTCCTAATGCCTGGAGCAGGCGTACGATGTCTTCCATGGCGAGGGGACCGAGCGGCAGGCGGGTCAGCGGTACGGCGCGTTCCATACCAGTTCGCCACTCGGCAAGCCCTGGCGGCATCTCTCTCTCCCCCATGCGCAGCGTCAGGAGCAGGAACGCCGGAGTCTGGCTCTCTGCGAAGCGTCGCGCAAGGTAATGCAAGACGTCGAGTGAGGCGGCATCGGCCCACTGCACATCATCGATGAACACAACCAGCGGCGTCCGTGCCGCCAGGGCCTGTCCCAGGCGTGCCACTGCTTCGAACAACCGATTGCGGGCCACCGACTTATCCCCGACAGGGGCGGGCAGATCGGGATAGCGATCCCACAATTCGGGGAGCAGGCGCGCGAGTTCCGCCAGCCACGTGTCTGAAAGCAGGTCGTCTGGGGCATTCTCCCGCTCGATGCGCGGGCGCAAGGCCTCGATCACGGGCCGATAGGGCAGCTGACCACCGGTTTCAAAGGCCTGTCCCTGCAGCACGTCTGCTCCCTCTACCTCCGCCCAGGCCAGAAACTCGGTCGCCAGCCGCGTCTTGCCAATGCCAACCTCCCCCTCCAGGAACACCACCTGCGTCTGACCACGTTGGGCGGTATGGTAGACCTTGATCAACGTACTCAACTCCGTCGTTCGCCCGAGGAGCGGGCTGTCGAGGAACGTTGCCGGGGAGAGCGCGGGCGTGGGTGCCTCCTTGCGTCGTGGAGGGGCAACGGCACGCATACGGTTGGCCAAGGCCATGGTTTCCAGGGTTGGCTCAGTCTGCATGCCTGTGGCCAGCAGAGCCCGGCACGTGTCATAGGCCTGCAAGGCCGCGACCCGGTCACCGGCCGCGAAGTGCAAACGCATCAGACGCCGGTAGGCGTCCTCGTGCAGAGGGTCGAGGACGAGCCAGCGGCTGACCGTTTCAATGGCGGCCTCAAGCTCTCCTGCTTCGAATTGTATCTGGGAGAGCCGCTCGAAGATCTCACTCGTGTGCAGGTGCCAGTATTCGCGTTGGAAGCGCACCCAATCGTCGAAGGCCGGGGCATCGCGCAGCGAGAAGCCCTCCAGGAACTCACCACGAGGGAGGCTGGCCGCGCGTTGGAGCTGGGCGAGCAGAGTGCGACGAGTGTCTTCTGGCATGGTCAGCGCCGTGCCAGAAGACGCACGCGCCAACGTCCAGGCTTCGTGGAGGGGATGCAGGTCGAGTTCGAGAGCGCAGGTGAGATCCAGGCCGAGGGTGTCGTGTGTGATGAGCAGGTGAGGCACAGGATCAACGCCAGTGCCCTCACTCAGCATGTGACGGAGATGAAGCAGGGCAATGCGCAGGGCTGCCCGGCCATGCCTCGCATCCCCTTCTGGCCAGAACAGTTCGGAGAGGGTCTTGCGCAAATGGACGCGGCCTTCCACCGCCAGATAGATCAGCAGCGCGAGTTCCTTGCGCGTGGAGAACAGCAGCACCTGATCGTCATGGCGCACTTCGGGTGGGCCCAGTAATGTCAAGCATAAGTCACCCATTTAACGGTCCTTATAACGCTCTACTGCTATCATGTGAGAAGAGAAGATAGAGATATGAGAACTGACTCCACAGAAAGGCACAAAAGGATGTCAGAGAGTTTCAATTTAACTATCACAATTCACCTGTCCATTATCGCACAAAACACGACTTGAGTGAAAGGAGTGCTCCCATGCCCAAGAAAAATACTGTCCTGCACGAGGAGCAGCAAGCCAAACTGATCGAGCTGTTGAACCGCCGCTTAGCCGACGCCATCGATCTGCAGTTGCAAAGCAGGCAGGCCTACTGGAACGTCAAAGGGCCGCATTTCATGGCCCTGCGCGAGCTGTTCGACAAGGTCGCGCAGGGAGTGGAGGAGTACGCGAGCCTGATTGCCGAGCGCATCGTGCAGCTTGGTGGCAAGGCCGAAGGAACGGTGCAGGCGGTCGCCGGTCGGTCTTCGCTCGACAGATATTGGCTTTCGACTGCCGAGCGGAACGGCCACATCGATGCGCTTTCGACGACGCTCACCGACTTCGGCAGACATGCTCGCTACACCAGCGCGCAGACGAGCGAACTGAAGGACGCCGATACCGCCGCTATCTTCACCGAGATCGCCCGAGGCATCGACAAATGGCTCTGGTTCGTCGAAACGAGCCAGCAAGCAGGCAGTTGAGCAGCGAACTTCATTTAACGCTTGTTATAACGCTCTGTAGGTACACTTAAAAGCAGAGAATGGCTTTCCTTGCAGGCCCAGCAGGCCCAAAGGAGAGACAGAAAGAATGTAGAGCGATACATTTGTACCTCGGAGTTTGCGTACTACTGAGGTAAGGAGAGGCCATGAAAGAGCTTCCTGTTTCACCAAGAAAGGCGCTACCCATGTCAACATATCAACAGACACTTCCGCTCGTGGATAAGACGAGCGAGGCAGGACCCAATGAGCAGGTGGCAGGAAGGGTGACCGTCCAGGATGCAACTGCTGAACTTACGACAGGACGGAATGAGATCACAGACGGCTCCGCCGAGACCATGATGCCACCCAGGCAAGCTCATCGCCAGTTCGCCTACCCAGCCTGGCCGACGTCTACGCCTGGACCAGAAGTGACCTTTCCACCGCTGGGGCAAAAGCCGCACCCAACACGCACCGATCAGATGATATATGAGGAGCCCTATGACCAAGAACGGGGCAGGCCGGGCGTCAGCCTGCCAGCACCGATTATACCAGAACAGGCGGCACCGGAAAGCAGAGGGCTCACGAAGCGGGCTGGTCGGCTTGATCCTTTTGGGCGCCTGGGACACGCATGAACGCGCCCACAACGCTCCTGGCCTCTCCAGTTTTTCAAGCCGTAAGGAGGCTTGCAAGGAAGCTCGTTGATGGTTCCTCCTGTTTCACCAAGAAAGGCTCTAGCTATGACCATCTCTCAACAGACAACGTCGCTCTCGGATCAAGCGAGAGAAGCAGATGGGGTCCTTGAGGTATCTTGCGACATTCATGCAGAGGCGATGAGAATATCTATCTCTTCTGTCAGCCTTTCTCTCCTCATCAGTGTTTTCATAGCAGTGATTTCTATAAGCAACTCTAGTCTCAAGAAACGAACCAGCCTGTTGAAAAATGAAACTGCTGAGTTTTGAAGGGTGCAAAATAGCACAGTTTACCGCCAAGAAATCCACGCATCTCCCATAAATGAGAGCGGAATTTGATGTTTTTCTTCGTCAATTAACTCTACAATAGACTTTTTCAACAGACTGGAACGATTGTGAGAGCCTGTAAAAAAATGGAGCACCGAGCCACGAAGCACGAGAGGGAGAAGCGAACACACCTCAAGACGCTCCTTGTTGTGTGTGCCAACGTGTGAACAGGAGCGATCATGGAATACGCAGCAGTATCGATGAGAGGGGAGCAGGTGTATGTCCTCAAACACTCATCCACGCACGACCCGAGACGTTGACTCCGTAGCAGTGATCGCCAAATGGATGCGGCGAGTCGGCCTCCCGTTGGCCATTCTCGCCTGGACGGGAGTCGCGCTGCTCATCCTGTGGCTGGCAGGGCACGTGATTCAAGCCCTGCTCTTGCTCACGTTTGCAGCCCTGCTCGCGTATGCTCTCGCGCCTGCCGTCAAGCTCCTGGAGCGGGTGATGCCGCGGTTCCTGGCCATCCTCCTGGTCTACCTCGTCGTCCTGGGTGCCCTGGGTGCCCTGCTCTATCTGATTGTGAGCACGGCGATCGTGCAGGTGATCTCGCTCTCCGACTATGTGCGGTTTTTGCTGACGCCGGGCAAGAGTGGTCAGCTCACGCCCCTGGAACAGACCTTGCGGTCACTTGGCCTCTCGCAGAGTCAGATTGCGTCGGCCCGCGATCAGGTCATAGCCGGCATCGAAGGTTTCGCGGGCAGCATCATCCCGCTGCTCACGGGTCTGGTCGGTGCTGTCCTGGATGTGGTCCTGGTGGCGGTGATCAGTATCTACCTCCTCGCCGGTGGCGCACGGGTGTCCGATTGGTTACATCGGAACATGCCACAGCAGCAGCAAGGACGCATGAAGTTGTTGCTGGATACTTTGCAGCGGGTCGTGGGCGGCTACATTCGCGGCCAGTTGCTCCTGTGCGCGTTAATTGGTGTCCTCGTCGGAGTCGGAATGCAAGTCATCGGCGTGCCGTATGCCCTCTTACTGGGTGTGCTGGCGTTCGTGTTAGAGTTCATTCCCGTCCTGGGAACGCTCGTCTCTGGTGCAATCTGTGTGCTGCTCGCTCTGACCAAGGGGTGGGTCATCGCACTCATCGTGCTGGTCTACTTCGTCGTTGTGCATGTGATCGAGGGCGATGTGGTGGGACCGCGCATCGTCGGGAAGGCCATTGGCCTGCACCCCGTGGTCTCTCTCGCCGCGCTGATCGCCGGGGCCGAACTCTTTGGGATCGCGGGAGCACTCTTGGCGTCGCCTGTTGCAGGGGTACTTCAGGCCCTGCTGATTGCCATCTGGATGGAATGGCGTGTAGCTCATCCCAAAGATTTTCAGCGAGCGAAAGACAACATTAGTGAAAAGGTAGGGGAAACCGTCGCGGGTATGCCAAGTGATCCAAAACCACCCCCAACGTTGCTTTCACAGGTCGAAGGCACACCACCTGGGGTAGAATCGGATGCCTAAAAAAGCGCATGTGGCGGAATGAGGTGTTGTTTTCAGACATCGGATTCTACCCCGTTATGGTCTCCTTTATGGTATACTATAAGTTGCTGTTAACAGGGATAGGTGCAGCTCCTTGGGCGAGGACTCAAGGAAAGATATCCGCATGGGAGAGTGAGTCATGAGCAGAAAAGATTATGAACGCCTATGCTCGGAACTAGAGAACACGAGGCAGAAAGACCATCCTCACGCGTATGACGCGCTCTCTCAAGAAGAGAGAGAGGCCCTACAGTACTGGATAGAGCGTGCCATTCAGCCTGCTCTTAAAGCTGACGAGCACCATAGCAGCTACGGACTCAAACACGAGTATGAGCGTGAAACGAAATTATATGTCTCGCACGCACAATTTAAGGGAGCAATGCTCGTTGCAGGATACCTGCCAACAGAGAAAGGCGAGCAGAACTGGCACTTTAAGATCAAGCCGACACGCGATGAAAAAAGCTTATCGCATGACGTCGCGAGTCAAAACACAAGATTACGCTTGCCAGCATACAGAAGTACCCCTCAAGGTGAGCAGGACCCGGAATTAAACGCCCTCGTTCAAAAGGTCCTCGCTTCACCCAGGGGTGATGATACATACGCTGTCATGATTTAGGAACCTGTTACGGCTTCTCCTCAGCAGCTATTGGGCGGGACCATCCCTTGCATGCTCTCCTTTCCTAGTTCATGACAAGGGGTAAACCAAGTTGCGCTATATCGCGTCTGAGTTCCTCCAGATCGATGGGGGTGCTCAGGAGTACGAGTCGCTGCGTCTTGATGACAGCAAGAGCCTGTTTGGGCAACGGGACACCGAAGATGATGGCAGGAATGCTTGCGAGTCCTCTGGTCTCATGCAGCAGATCGTAGAGTGCCAGGCCATCCATATCGGGGAGATGATACTCCAGGAGAAACAGGTTGGGCTTGATGTGTTTGACGAAGTTCAACGCTGCCGCAGCACTGGTCACCAGTTTCGCATAATGATGAGGCTTGGATGAAAAGTGCTGGGTGACCGACTCGCCCTGGGAGGGGTCATGCTCTACGACCAGAATAGTCCTGACGAGGGAAGCCATTGTGAGAAAGCCTTCTTCTCTTGGGGTTGATACGCTTACCGTGACCATCAATACACCTCCTGAGAGTTCCTAGCAGTTGTCATATTCTTCTGTTCATAGTACTGGCAGAGCATGAGAAAATGCGTGAGAAGGACCGTTAGTCGCTTGGGCCAGAAGAGTAGCTCGTGCAATCCTGTTTGAACGCAGGTCGCCAGATGGCCAGCGTTGCCTTTGTGTTCCCCGTGGGGAGGAAGGCAAAGGCATCCTGGTTCCCATGTTGACTGGCTTTCACGAGTTGAGCGTCGTCCTGCTCGGCTTGCGAAGAGACGACGCCTGGGAGAGATATCTCCAGAGAGTGTGTCAATTGCATTAGATATTCGTTCCTAAAACGCGGTCTTGCTTGCCTCTGCTCGGCAGGGGCTTTCTAAAACATGTGCTGCCAGGTCTGTTTTTTTATGAACTGATCATGAATCTTCTGCGTGATCAGCGCCATAATTTGTACTATCTACTGGCATACTAACCGCGCAGCGTTAAATAAAGCGTTAAAAAAATGTTAATAAGGAGCAGAGGATGGTCATTGACGCAGAATTGGAGGAACGGTGACAGCGCGTGCAGCGAGTCTCTGCCAGGAGCAGCAGGTCACCGCTCACTGGAGAACAGCAGCACCTGATCGCCATGGCGCACTTCCGGTGGGCCCAGTAATGTCAAGCATAAGTCGCCCATTTAACGGTCCTTATAACGCTCTACTGCTATCATGTGAGAAGAGAAGATAGAGATATGAGAACTGACTTCACAGAAAGGCACAAAAGGATGTCAGAGAGTTTCAAGTTAACTACTACATATAGCCTCTCTATTATCGCACAAAACACGACTTGAGTGAAAGGAGCGCTCCCATGTCCAGGAAAAACACTGTCCTGCCCGCAGAGCAGCAGGCCAAACTGATCGAGCTGTTGAACCGCCGCTTAGCCGACGCCATCGATCTGCAGTTGCAAAGCAGGCAGGCCTACTGGAACGTCAAAGGGCCGCATTTCATGGCCCTGCGCGAGCTGTTCGACAAGGTCGCCCAGGGAGTGGAGGAGTATACGAACCTGATTGCCGAGCACATCGTGCAGTTGGGTGGTATGGCTGAGGGAACGGTGCAGGCGGTCGCCAGGCGTTCTTCGCTCGACGGGTACCGGCTGGCGAGGGCAAATGGGAACGGCCACATCGATGCGCTTTCGACGACGCTCACCGACTTCGGCAGACATGCACGCTACACCAGCGTGCAGGCGAGCGAACTGAAGGACGCCGATACCGCCGCTATCTTCACCGAGATCGCCCGAGGCATCGACAAATGGCTCTGGTTCGTCGAGACGAGCCAGCAAGCAGGCAGTTGAGCAGGGAGGAACGCTACTCGGCAGAAGCGGAAAGGTCGGACACCGATGGTTCATGTAACGCTTATGTAACGCTTTTTTTAGCGTTCGGTAGCTACACTTAAGAGCAGAATGTATGACGTGTAGAGTAGTTACATCGATACATCTGTATCAAGGAAAGGACTCGGTCATGACACTTGCAACACTTATGCTTGCTGATATTAATCTTAGTCTGACAAATGTGCTTTGGTGGCTGGTTGTTGGGTTGATCGCTGGCTTTCTCGCGAGCCGGGTGATGCGCGGGGGAGGCTATGGGCTGATCGGCGATATTGTTGTGGGCATTATCGGAGCTTTCTTAGGAGGATGGTTAGCCGGTCTCCTGGGGCTCGGCTCCTTTGGCCTGATCGGGACGATTGTGGTTGCCTTTATTGGAGCCTGTATTCTCATTGCCATCTTACACGCCGTCTCACGCGGAGGTGCAGGCAGGTCGAGAGGATGGGGACGGCGATGAAGGAGAAATTGATGTTTAGGCAAATGGCCTGAGTGAGTACTACTCCGATATGCTGTCTTTCAGCAGGGAGGTATCAATGCCATGCTAATCTCGTTCACGGTGACTTGTCACTTCTCACCATACGGTGACACATCCACTTTGACATCACTTCCTTGAGAAAGAAGGAGGACAAAATGCTTGCTCTACAGTTTATCCTGGCAGATGGTGTCACCATTAAACTGGGTGACAATGTATGGACGTTCGGTCTCAACTTTATCATTTACCTGATCGTCGCGGCGGTCGTCGGCTTAGTCGCAGAGTCTCTTGTTGGCAGGCGGCTTCCATTCGGCTTCGTCGGCGCCATCATCGCGGCGCTCGTTGGTATCTGGTTACTCACAAAAGTTATCGTCATCACTGGGATTAGTGATATCAACTTCTTTGGTGTCCCTATTCTCAGGGCACTGGTCGGCGCGATCATCCTGGTGGCATTATGGCAACTCCTGGCGTTCGGTCTGTCGCGTGGCCGCAGCCGTAATGCCTATCGCCAGGGGTAGTGAGATGGCGGATGCGCCCCCTCAGTGGCTCACCGTTTGAAATGTGACTGATGAAACGATCATATTTCAAACGCAGATTCATCACAAGGAGAAACAAGATGCAAGACGCAACGGTGCTGAGCGATCTGGACTCCCCTCACATCGGTGGAGATCTCCCAACCATCACCAGCGAGCCAACAGGACCACCCGGCAACAACGAACCGACAGTACACGATGTACCAACTGGGCCGCTCATAGATACACCTCCGGTAGCAGGAGCACAATCTCCGTTACCACTCAGTGGCCCACGTGCTCAGCAACGCACTTTCCTTCCTCAAAGGGGGGTGTACTATGCAGTGATTGCAGGTGTCATTGCAGGTGTGTTCAATGCCCTGCTGACGATTGTAGTCATCCTCGTGAATGCAGGGACCTTTCATGCAGCAAGCCAGCAAATTGCTGTGGATAGGTTGACCGTCAAAACGGCTCTTGCCCTGGCAGCATGGGAACTCCTCAATTTCACGCTGAGCCTGCTCGTTGGCTTTGTTGTCGGTTATATTGTGGGCAGAATAGCCGTTCGTCGCCGACTCGGCTTCCTGGCAGGCGCTCTTGCAGGAGCCATCTTCTACATCATTACATTCTTGGTGAGCCTCATCTCCAGCTATCCAGGCAACCTCGCAGTAAACGGGACGACCCTGACGACTGGGAGTCTCGTGATCGCAGGCTTGCTGCTCTGTCTCTGGAGCATCGGTGGGGGACTCGTGAGCCTGTTCGGAACATGGATAGCGACCGTGAGGCATCCTCATTATATGAGGCTCGGAGAGTAGCCTGGATTGGAGACGATGCCAGGCGCTGTGTATCGACAACGAGGCTCTCACCGAGCAGAAGGGATGTGCTTTATGCAAACGCACCTCGCGTCAAACAGGCAGCCTTCAGACCTGACCGATGACGTCCTGGTCCAACAAGCGCAGGTCGGCGATCAAGGCGCGTTTGAAATCCTGGTCGACCGGTACAGCGCCTTGCTCCTTCTCCTGATCTCCCGCCTGGTGCGGGACGAACACCTCGCTCACGATGTCTTGCAACACGTCTTCCTCCAATTGTACCGCTCGTTACCCACACTACGAACGGGGGGGACGCTCAAAGCATGGTTATACCAAGTAGCACATCACCGCTGTATCGATGAACTGCGTCGCAAGCGACCGGTTTCCTTTTCTGAGATCGGGGTGGTTCCAGATGGGGACGAATGTTCACCCCTTATCACGCTTCCCGACCCAGATCTGCAGCCGGAGGAGCAGGTCGAACGGCACGAGCTACGCGAGCTGCTCCTTGAGGCGATTGAGACGTTGCCACCGCACTTTCGCACGGTCGTGCTGCTCCGCTATGCCACCCAACTGAGCTTCCGCGAGATTGGGCAGGTGCTCAGCATCCCAGAAGCAACGGCCAAAACGTACTTTAACCGGGCGAGAAAGCCGCTGCGTACCTTGTTGGAGCCGGAGTTTGCGAGCTACAGAGGCATGGAGAAGCATTGAGTGATGGAACACGATGAGCATAGCTTTACAGCAAAGGAACCTCGTGAACAGATAGCCCTGGGCGCAGCACACCAGCGAAGAAAGACAGAAAGAACCATGGAGACACATGCAGATGGCACCTCCTTTCAGGAAGGTGATTACGTGCATATCAAGCGCACACGCGAGACAAGGAGAATCAATACCACCGCCGGGGGAGTCGTGTATGTGCTTATGGATGATAGGATCGAGAGCAAACTCTTTGCGGACTACTTTGATAAGGATGCCTACTATATCGAGCTAGTCACTACCGATGACAATTACAGCCCCATTTTCAGAGCATCTTAGCGTAAAATGGCTTGTGCTGGCTACCTGGACATTCGTGCAAAAAATACATACGACAAGAATGATCTCCTCTTCTTCTTCACCAGCTTTTCAGGAGGTGAGCAACCCTGCCATCTGGTGTCACCTCATAGCGGATGCGGTCCGGGTTGATCTCCCCAAAGAGTGAAGTATTTTCAGGCGAGATGACGATATCATGCGGATGGACGACCAGCCAAATGCGCTCAAGAGCCTGAGGCTCTTGCAGCCTATACACATAGCGGCGAGCAATCTTCGCCTTCTGTGCTAGGTATTCAGCTTTGCCAAATGTCCTTCTGGCCTGCTGATCGTCGTAGTACGGGTCATGGTATTCAAACAGACGCGGTGCCTGGTAGGTTGTCGCGTGGCCGAGGTACAAAAACGTCACTGGCTGCCCCTGCGCGTTCTGAATGGCAGAGCGTATAACCGCTTCGTTGTGCGTATTATCGGCCACCAACACAGCCAGGATAGACCCGGGGAGATGTTCTTCAACGTGGGTGATAGGCACCGGTACATGCCCCTGCTGCTTTTTGCGTGCATAGGTGAAGTACGCTATCCCCATCCCAAGCAGGGTCACAGAGCCACCAAAGATGGTTGCCAGCGGCTTTGCGACGAGATTTGTCGTCCAGGCCAGGACCACCAGAGCCGTGGTCAGCAACCCGAGATAGAATTTGCAGGTGTGCCAGAGATTGAGGACCATCCTCCCTGTGTAAGGGGAGGGAGTGGGTACGTCTGCTGATACCCTGCCTACACCTGTCCCTTCGAGTGAGGCGGCAGATGCTTGAGTCGTTGTCGTTGTGCCTTGCAGCGCTTCGTTCGCAGTCGCTGAAGCGTCACTCCTGAGAAGACCCCGGGTCGCAGACTGAGAGGAAACGCGTTCGGTACGCGCCGCCTTGCGTTCGCGGCGTCGCACAATATCCAGGCCCACGCATGTGAGCGTAAAGGCTCCCAACAGCCCGAAGGCATATAGGTCTCCCAGAACCGTTATATTGCCCTGCACCACGATGAGCACGCAGATGGGAATAGCAATGGCGAGGAGAATAGAGAAATGCGGCGTTCCCCGCAGCGTATTGCGTCGCTGGATAAACTGCGGGAAGAACTCCATGCGTGAAAGCGCCAGGAAGACATGATAGGAGCCAATAATGGCCGTGTTCCCGGCAAAGATCAGTAGCGCACTGGCGCTGATGGCCACCTCGATCTGCAAGACGATATTGCCCCAATGCCCACCAAGCAGCGAGATGACCTGCCCAGAGAGTACCCGGTCCCCCACCACCTGCGCTGGGAGCAAGAGTGTCGCGAACATGGTCAGCAGCGGACTGGTCAAACCGATCGTTAACACAACCAGCAACAAGG
>WNGK01010485.1_pt1 | contig 12038 bp, 8 predicted proteins | sample 5400601 | NCBI WGS metagenome assembly WNGK01 (sample SAMN13153376, study PRJNA577476) | soil metagenome | isolation source: 60 cm soil or saprolite under Garry oak tree replicate 1 | place: USA:California | collected 2016-06-15
GCCAAGGACGCCGCGAAAGAGCTGGTCAACAATTACGGTTTCAAGAAGCTGTCGGTGCGTGATCCCTACAATGCCCCGGTCGGATCGGTGCTGGTTTACAATGCGAACAAAGGCGCAGGTCACGTGGAGATAAGGACCAAGAGCGGTTTCGCGAGCGACTTTCGTTCCAAAACTCCTTCGCCGCGCCCGCTGATCGGCGTTTATTCGAAGTTGTAGCCCGCTGATGTCGATCTTCGCGTAAGATCAACAAGATCAACAAAGACGTTAGCGGCCGAGTCGGCCAAGAGGATTTCTGATAATGCCCCCGGTAGGGCTGGCGGCCGCTGCTTTGGTCGTCGCCGACGCGGCAATGGCTCCGGTAGAGCTACGAGCCGCCACATTGGTCGTCGCCGTCGCTGGATTCAAAGCGATCGGTTGGGAGTTCGTAATGTTTGGCTTTGCCACCGTTGCAACATTTGGCGGAACCACCTTCACGTTGATGAATGGCGGATTGGAGTTCGCCCACGCCAGAGCCTGGCCTTTGGTCTCAAAAAATTTGTCGATAACGATCGCGTTGCGTTCGTAATTGGTGCGGCCCGATCGCCGCGCCGCTTTGCGGTTCCGCACAGCGCTCCCGGTGTCGATGGCGGACAAAGCGGTTCCGTCAGGAAGAACGACCCGGCTGCCGTAAGGAATTCTTCTCGGGTCGACGGCGCAATGGCCTTGCCGCAATCGCAGCCCGGTAGCGGATTTGTGTTGTCGCGTGTAATGATCTGCGCCGTGTCCGCCGCCGGCCCAGTAAACCGTGACCCGCGCGAGCAGCGAATTGTCCCGGGCGAACCCCTGCGGGAGCCATCCAAGCCCAACCAGAAGTATAAAGATCGATCGCTTCACGAGGGTGCTCACGTTTTGCGTCGCGCTGGTCGCAGGAAGGAATCAAGCGGCAGATGAAGCTCGACCTTGGCTGAATCAAATTTTGGCAGGGGCGACCCGGGTGCGGCTTGTTTCGGAATCGCCTTGATCGGCATGAATGCAGAAACATCTTCGACGCCATTTAACTTAGCAACCGTCTCGGTTGATTCGTGGCGAGACCCGGGCGGCGCGACGCGCACGGTCATGAAATGTGGATGCCTGCTTTCCCAGGAAAGCGCTGCTTCTTTCGACTCAAAGAATCGATCGATCACGATAGCGTTTCGCTGCGAAATCGTCCGGCCGGTCACACGGGCGGCCTTGCGACTGACGACCGCAGGTCCGCTATCGACGGCAATGCAGGTCGCGTCCGGAAATAATACATGACTTCCGTACGGAATTCGTTTTGGGTCGACAGCGCAATGTCCCGCGCGTAAACGCGCACCGTTGGAACATGCACGCAACTGGCCTTCGCCCGGCCAGTAGACCGTGATTCGCGCGAGGAACGAATCTTCGCCGGCATAAACCGAAGCCGCGAACAAAAAAGCAAAGCCAATCGTTGTTAGTAAAAATTTCGTATCCATTCTTTTGACGAATTCGCCCTAACGAGCATTCGACATAAACCCTGCAGAACAGACAGGGTTTTTATTAAGATTCGAAGTAGATCACTAAACTGGTTCCCACTCGGGCGCAAAATTTTTTATGAATTATTTACGATTCAACCGGGAGAAGCCGGCGACGAGCTAATGCGCAGTTATGTCACGTTGAGATCCGAACCAAGGATGGGTTCGTGAGTGATTATCGCAGCAAGTATCGCTCTTTTTATCCGCTCATTGCGGTTTACGGAAAATTCGGGTCCTGAGAATCTCGACTCAGGCGTAAACCAGAAGATCGATCTCCTCCGGAAGCGAATTGGAAACTTCGCGGATCACGTTGCCGCGAAGAAGATTGATCAACGCATTGCGCTGCGGCGCGCCGAGAATGAGCCGGGACGCTCCCAGCGTGGCGGCAAGATCGACAATCGTCTCGGCGGCGGAAGAACTGACGGCGTAGGCGAATAACGGCGGTTGATCGCCTGCCTTTTGCTTGGCCTCGTTAAAGATCCGGCTCGCTTCTTCGTCATCCTGCCATTTACGTCTGGCGTCTTGATCAGTCATGAACGCCTGCTCCCGGACAAAAAGCAGATAGAGACGCGATCCGGTTTCGCGTGCCTCGCGCAAAGCAAAGTCGAGCGTTCGCCCCGTGCCGCGGATCGCACACAAGATTGCTTCGCCGCCAATTGATGGGACCGCCACAGCTTCGCGCGCTGCCGCAGCAAAATCGACATCCATCCGTTCTGGCACGACCGCGGCTTCAGCTTCCTTTTTCATTCGGCGTTCCAGAACCAGCCCGCGCAGGATCAACCCAATAACAAGAATCGTGATTGCAAAGTAGCGCGCGTTCGGTTTGTCGATCAGCAACGAGATTTCAATCGCAGCCATGACGATGAAGGTGGCGAACATCAGCGTCCGCTCCCACAATTTGATCGAGAGTCTTCGATCCGTCGCGGTTGCGCCGAGATTGGTGGCGATCGCCCCGACGACACCAACCGCATACAGATCGGCCAGGCCGGACATGTCCTTCACAGCGACCACGAGCAACATCGGCACCAACGTGGCCAGCAACGTCGCCGCGTTGGGCACGCCCCAGTTATTCAGTTTTTGGAAAATCTTTGGCAGCTCGCGGTCGCGCGACATGAGGAATTGGATCGCGATAAGATCGACAATCGCGGTGTTTGCGGCGGAGAGAAGTAACAGACCAAAAACAATACTAACGAGGACGGCGAAAAAGTGGCCGAGTCCCAGGATTCTCGTCAGTCGTTCCCGGATCGAGTTTCATTACGCCAGTCGCATTCGCGATCGCTTCGACACCGGAAAGCGCGAGCACGATTCCAACAAAGGCGAACCAGTTCTGCCCGAACGTTCCGTGCAACGGTTGGAGATGCCCAAACGCTTCACTTATGTGCGGCAGACAGAAGAGTCCGAGCGTGATAACAATGATGACGGTCGGGATGGAAATGAGTAACGCGAGCCCGCCGGTTTGTTTCGGACCGAGCAGGTTGAGCAATCCAATCGCGAGGATCGCGGCAGCCGCGAATTTCTCCGGATGCGGGACGCCGAGGTATTGAAACGCGGACAAGGCGCTGATTGCGGCCGTCACCAAATAATCGGCGATTAACAAGAACGCGCCGACGATCGAAATCACTTCGCTGCGATGACGCACGCTCGCGTAAACGCCGCCGCCGTCCGGATACAGCCGGCAAATTATCATGTAGTTGATCCCGACCAGCGCGGTCAGAACGCACATCGCCGCGATCAGCCAGAATGAAGCGTAACCGGCGACGGCAAAGGCGAGACCGATGACGTAGGCCTTGCTCGTGCCCCAGTCGCCGTACAAAATCGCAGCCGCGCGCTTCCAATCGACATTGCGCGGTCGCTTAACGTTGGTTGGTATCAATTAATTCGACTCAAACGAGGCGGGCTCGCGCGACGAGGCGCCTCACTTCAAGCGGAGTCGGATTTACGACATCCCTTGCACTTTAATGATGCCGACGAGGTTAGCTGTCGGGCTGGAGCCATTAAATGCTCTCGATGCCGCGCATCGTTCGCCCCGATCCGTCTTCCATTCGGAATTGGTTCCCCCGCTGACTCGATCCAGTCGAATCATTAAGCGAAACAAAGAACTGGCGGAAATTTGAAATCGGTGGCGGGTTCCGTCAAATCGGACAAAGCCGGACGCGATACTACATTGTCGACCTAAGCATATTTATACAGAGCTCCAAAAAGATGAACAATTTCCGACGGTGCGCCGGATTTCTGAACAAAGCGCTTGTCAGGCGCGACCGCCTATGAACAGTCACCCCACGCCAAATGGCTGATTTGATCATCACTGAGAGCGGGGCGGTCCATCGCCCGCGTAACGTCGATTGGAAACGGGCCGCCGCGCTCCTTTACGGCGATTGGGGCACGAGCAAAGCCTACGTGATCGGCCTGGCTTTTCTGGCCGCAGGTTTTTCTTCACTGCCGATCATTCTCGCGGTCTGCGCGCTAACCGGTCTGGTCGGCATCAACTACATAGTGATCTGCCGCCATTTTCCCGATGGCGGCGGCGTTTATTCGGCGGCGCGTTCGCAAGGGCGATTGCTCGCGGTGGTCGGCGCATTGCTTTTGCTGGCCGATTTAACTGTGACCGCCGCACTCAGCGGCTGGTCCGCTTTGACCTACATCACTTCTGGCGCGGAGCACATCTCCTGGATCAAATTTCTCCGCGACCATATCGCGCTCACCACCATCGCGGTGATTTTGATCATGGGCATGATCAATTATTTCGGCCCAAAACATTCCGGCAGTCTCGCCGTCGCGCTCGCTGTCCCAACATCAATCGTCGTCGTCGTCCTGATTGTGATCAGCGCGCCGCATCTGACCACACACTTCCTTCAACCGCGCCAGGAAAGTCTGGGCACGCTTTGGGTCCAATTTGTTGGCGTTATTCTCGCGCTCTCCGGGGCCGAATCGATCGCCAACGTCACCGGGGTAATGAAACTGGATCCAGGGTCGACAATGGATCGACCGAGCGTCGGGCGCGAATCACTCAAGGCGATCGTTCCCGTGGCAATCGAAGTTGTTGCCGGCACGGCGTTGCTCGGCTGGGCGATGTTGTCGTTGCCAACGGTGCTCGGAAAAACTCTGCACTTGTCCGATCCATCATCGGTCGCTTCCGTCCTGCAACTACGGAGCGAAGACATGCTCCGCTTCATTGGTGAGCAATTCGCGAGTGCGACATTTTCACCAGCCGTCGGTAATTTCTTTGGCTGGATCGTCGGAATTGTTTTCTTCCTCTTGCTGCTCAGCGCCGCCAACACCGCTATCGTCGCAATGATTGGGTTGCTTTACATGATGTCGCGCGATCGCGAGATGCCGCGGCAATTCAGGAAGTTGAACCGCCACGGCGTGCCGATTTATCCGCTGCTCATTGCGCTCGGTTTGCCGGCGGTTGTCCTGCTTGTGGTCGCAAACTTCACCTCTCTCGCCGGCCTTTACGCTATCGGCGTCGTCGGCGCGATCACGGTCAACGTCGGCTCGTGCGCGTTTAACCGCACGGTGGGCTTCACTTGGTACGATCGCATCCTTTTTGGCGTCACCTTTTCCATTCTGTTCTTTGTCGAGCTGACGCTCGCGCACACGAAACTCGATGCCCTCCAGTTCGTAGTCGCAATTCTGGTCGCTGGATTAGCGCTTCGCGCTTACACCCAGAAGCGACAAGGTCTGACTACGCTCACAGTCACACGCGAAGTGGCGGAAATGGTCGCGCCGGATCTGGAAGCTCGCATGCAACCGCGCTTGCAGGAAGGTCAAAAGATCATGGTCGCGGCGCGCGGAATCACGCCCGTCCTGCGGTTCGCTCTTGATGAAGCGCAATTGCGCAAAGCCACTCTTTGCGTGCTCTACGTCAAAGAGGTTGCTGTTTATTATTCGGGCGGACCGGCAAGCCTCGGCCGCGCAAAATGGCACGATGATCCGGAAGCGAACGCGATCATGTCTTTAATGATGAAGCTCGGGGCCGAGCGAGATGTTTGCGTCATTCCGGTTTATGCCGTGAGCCAGGATGCCGCCGCTACGATTGTGGATCTTTCCGCCACCATGGGCGTCGATTATCTCGTCATCGGCGCGACCCAGCGAACCGCGCTGGCGAACCTTCTTCGCGGCAGCGTGGTGACGAACGTCGCCCAGCATCTGCCCGACTCGATTCAGCTTCTCATCTTCGGCTAACCGTGACTTCCTCCTTCGTTCGCATCGCGATGTGGTCGGGGCCGCGCAATATTTCGACAGCGATGATGCGAGCTTGGGGCAATCGCGCCGACACTTCGGTGATCGACGAGCCGTTTTACGCCTACTATTTAGACAGGACCGGCAAAAAGCACCCCGGCTCGGCCGAAGTTATCGCGCAGGGTGAAACGGATTGGCGGAATGTCGTTAAGCAGCTGACCGGCCCGGTCCCTTCCGGCAGGCGTGTCTTCTTTCAGAAACAAATGACGCACCATTTGCTGCCGGAGATCGGCCGCGACTGGATTGTCGATCTTACAAATTGTTTTCTCATCCGCGAACCGCGCGAAGTGATTCTCTCCTACATCAAGAAAACTCCCGAGCCGACGCTGGAAGATCTTGGTTACGTTCAGCAGCAGAAAATCTTCGATTTTGTCCGCGAACGAACCCAGTCGTACCGCCACACCGGCTCGGTGCCGCCAGTGGTCGATGCAAAAGATGTTCTGCAAAATCCCGAGCGCATCTTGCGGCTTCTCTGCGACACAGTTGGCGTGGAATTCGACAAGTCGATGCTATCCTGGCCGCCAGGGTTGCGCGTCACCGACGGCATCTGGGCAAAACATTGGTACGATGAGGTGGCAAGATCGACATCGTTCCAGCCTTACACACCACGAGAAGGCGATCTCCCGGAGCGCCTCCGCGAAATTTATGAGCAATGCCGTGAATGTTATGAGCAGCTTTTTGAGTACCGACTGCGCTAACGCGCGCTGTCATCCCGAACCAACGTGAGGGATCTCACAATGCGACACGCGCGCTTCCTTCAATCGGAATAGTCGCCAACGTCGAGAAGATAATGCAACCGCTAGGAAGGCTTGCGTAACCGCACGTGCAGATGGGAGATTCCTCGCTCCGCTCGGAATGACAGAAAGAAAGAATGCTCCAGAAATTTAATCCGAAAAACAAGGACCTGATCGTTAACATCAACGGTCAACTGGTCCATCGCGACAAAGCTGGAATCAGCCCTTTCGACTCGGCGGTCCAAGGCGGCGACGCGGTTTGGGAAGGACTTCGACTCTACAACGGCCGCATCTTCAAATTGCACGAACATCTTGATCGGCTGGAGCGTTCGGCGCACGCATTGTCGATTGTCGATCTTCCGCCAGGCGAAAAAATCATCGAAGAACTCAAGCGCACGCTCGTCGCCAACAAAATGCGCGATGGTGTCCATATTCGTCTAACGCTCACGCGCGGCGTGAAGATCACATCAGGGATGGACCCGCGGCTGAACCAAAGTGGAGCGACGCTAATCATTCTCGCCGAACACAAGGCGCCGGTTTATTCCAAAGATGGGTTGAAGCTAATCACCGCATCGATCCGGCGGCCGCCGCCCGAAGTTTTGAATGCGCGGATCCATCACGCGAATTTGCTGAACTCGATTCTGGCCAAGATCGAGGCGAACAACGCGGGCGCGGACGACGCGCTCATGCTCGATGTTAACGGATTCGTCGCCGAAACCAACGCGACCAACGTTTTCATTGTGCGCAACTCCGATAAATCGCGAGGAACAGGCGATCTGGCCACGAGCAAAGTTGTCGCCTGTCCGGAAGGAATTACTCGCGCAACGGTGATCGAGATCGCCGCCTCCGAAAAAATCCGCTGCGTTGAAGCCGATTTATCGCCGGTCGACGTTTACAGCGCCGACGAAATATTTTGCACCGGCACCATGGGCGAACTCGCCGGGGTTGTTAAGATCGACAACCGCGACATCGGCGACGGCAAAGTTGGTCCGATGACAAAGCGGTTAAGCGAACTTTACGCGAAGCGGACGGCAACCGAAGGCGTTTCGTTGGTTGATTAACTACCGAGAGCGCGTTGCAGCTACTCGTAGCGCAACGCGACAAGCGGATCGACCTTGGCGGCGCGACGCGCGGGAATGAGGCAGGCGATCAACGACACGACGCTCATCACGAGCGCAACGCCCAGGAGAGTGGCGACGGGAAGCGCGGGCACATCGAAGAGAACGCTCTGCATCGCTCTTCCGGCCAGCCACGCGCCGATCAAACCGAGGACGGTTCCCGCGGCGAGGAGGCGCAGGCCTAACGAGAGGAATTGGGCGCCGATCTGTTCGCGCTGTGCGCCAAGCGCCATCCGAATGCCGATCTCGCGCCGACGTTGCGCGACGGCGTAACTCAACACGCCATAAGTTCCAATCGCCGCCAAGAGCAAAGCGACACCGGCAAAAATTCCGGCGAGCAGTGCCGGCGAGCGGCGCGCGATCAGACTCTCCGCGATGCGAGTCTCCATGGAGCGGAGGTTATCGATCGCCAAGTCAGGATTGGCCGCGCGCACCAGTCTCCGCAGCGTCTCAGCAAACGCTTCCGGGCGCTGGCTCGTGCGGGTGACGACGAAGATGTTGATGCCGTCGGAATCCATGAACGGCAGGTAGACCGCGCCCTGCCCCTGCGGTTCCGTGAGCTCCGCTTGTTTTACCGCGCCGACCACACCGACAATGGTGAACAGCTTTGCGTCGTCCGAGTCGTTGCCTTGAAATACGCGTTGACCAAGTGCGCCGCCCCCGCGGCCGCGGGGCCAGTAGCGCCGGGCGAAATCTTCGTCCACCACGCAGACCCGCTCCGCGCGATGAGAGTCCGCCGAAGTTAGGAATCGGCCTTCGCGTAAAGGAATGCCGAGCGCGGTGAAGTAATCACCCGTGACCTGATAGAGATAATGACCGTGCAATGATTCGCCCGCCGGCGGCACGTAACCTTTCGGTGTAACTGCACTCTTCCCGCTCTCTCCGCTTAGGGGCACGTTTGTGATCGCTCCCGCCGCCGCGACTCCGGGTTGCCGACCAATTGCTTCCAACAGGCGATCGAGGAAAGGGCGGGCGTTATAACTAAACGGCACCGTGACTTCCCCGGTGAGAACATGATCGGCCCGGAAACCGGGAGAAACCGCCATCACTTTTTTCAGGCTCAACCCGAGCAGCGCCGCACCCGCGAGCAAAACGAAAGCGAGCGCGATCTGCGCGACGATAAATCCGTGGCGGAGGCGTTGCGCGGCGCGACTAACCGTGCCGGTGCGTGATTCCGATTGGAGCGCATGCGCCAGATGAGTGCTCAGGTTGAACCAGGCGATCGGCACCGCGATGACGATTCCGAGAACCACGGCGCCCGCGAGACCGATCAACGCGAGCCAGCCATCGAACGCAATGTGCGCGCCGAGCGGCAAACGATCCGCGCCGAGAACTTCGAGCAGCCGAATCCCCCAGGTTCCCACAACGAGCCCGAGCAATCCGCCGACGAAAGTCAGGAGAACGGTTTCGATCATTACCTGTCTCACAACATGCGCGCGACTCGCGCCCATCGATCGGCGGATCGCCATTTCTTTCGCGCGGCCACTCGCGCGGATCAGAAGGAGGTTGACCAGATTAACCGCTCCGATGAGCAAAAGAAAAAACACGCCAGCCTGCATCAGCAAAAGGGTTGGACGAATGGATCGGACATGCTCAGCATGCAATGGCCTAACGAGTGATCGAAAGCCGGCCTCGGCCATCATCTTCGCTTCGGGACCATCCTGCTCGACGGCGGCGTTGTGCGCGTCGATTTGCGATTGCGCCTCGGCGATTGTCGCGCCCGGTTTCAATCGCGCGATCATGTGCGTGCCGCCGCCGCCCGAATGGCGCTGCTGCGGCGTGCGTTCCTCCAACCTGGATCTTATCGGCAGAATGAGACGCGCTTCCGCGGAAAGGAATCGAAAATCAGGACGCAACACGCCGACAATCTTTCTCGGCATGGTGTTCACGCGGACGTCCCGGCCGAGGACGTTGGGATCGGAATTAAGACGCTGCCGCCAGTAGGCGTCGGTCACGATGGCCACTCCGGCGCCTTTGCCTTTCGCGATTTCAGCTTCGTCTTCGGCGAAGGTACGACCCATCGCAAGATTGACACCGAGTGTCGCGAAAAAATCGGGCGAGACGCGCATGATTTCTGTCTGCTCGGCCGCACCGGTTTCGCCGACGACTTCGCTGAAGTCACGAAAGATGGAAAGACTCGAGAAGGCCGGAATGTTGCCGCGCCGCTCGTAGTAATTCGTCAGCGACGACCCGTCGTTCTCGACTCCGGCTTTTGGATAAGTGTTGAAGATCGTCACCAACCGATCGGATTGCGGAAACGGAAGCGACCGCAACAAAACAGAATTGATCACCGCGAAAATCGCGAGATTCGCTCCGAGACAGATCGCGACCGTGGCGACAGCGGTGATGGTAAACGCCGGAGCATTGCGCAATTGGCGAAGCGCAAAGCGAAGATTGTTCATGTCATTCCGTGCGCAAAGCCTGGACGGGATCGACAAGTGTTGCGCGGCGCGCCGGCAACAGGCATGCGATCAACGCAGTCGTGGCAAGTAAAAATGTGGCGCCGCCAAGCAGCGCCGGATTATGGGCGGACGTTTGATAAAGTTGCGAGGAAATCACACGACCGAGCGCGAGCGCCGCAGCCAATCCGGCCGCCAAGCCGAAAATCACCGGACGCATTCCCTGGCTGACGACGAGGCGTAAGATGTCACTCGTTTGGGCACCGAGCGCCATTCGCACGCCGATTTCGCCTGCGCGCTGCTCAACTGTGTAAGCAACAGCCCCATAAATTCCAATGCTTGCGAGAAGAAGCGCGACGCCGGCAAAAATGCCGAGCAACCACATCATGAGCCGGGTTTGTCCCAGCGCCTGGGCAACAATGCTGTCCATCGATTGCGGAATCGCGATCGCCAATCCGGGATCGACCGTGGCGAGCGCTGATTGAACCAACTTGGTCACAGCGTCTTCTCTTAAACCGCTCCGCACTGCAATCACTGCGAATGGGAAATTCTCCTGCGCCCAGGGACGGTAGATTTCCACTTCGTCGGATTTGGCGACCTGCCGCGTCCGCACATCACCCACCACTCCGATAATTTGCACCGGCACGCTCGCGCTTGAAACGAGCAGAGTCTTACCAATCGGGTTCTCGTTACCAAAAACCTTCTTCGCGCCGGCCTGACTGATCAGCATTACGTTTTGATGATCGGCCACGTCGTGCTCATCGAATTCGCGTCCGGCCAGGACGGGAATGCCGAAAGTCTTAAAATAATCTGGAGCGATATCGTGGCCGGCAGCCGCGGCCCGTCTATCAACCGGCAAGATGTCGCCGTCCGGACGAGAGTAAAGCATGTTACTGGCGGCGGCGGGGATCAATGGGATATCGCCGCTGATCGTGGCGCTTTGGATACTTGGAACCGCGCGCAACGCAGCCAGAGTTTGTTCCACGAAACGTTGGCGCGTGGGCAAATCGGGATATTGAGCCTGTGGCAGCGTAACCAGGCCGGTCCAGAGATTTTCGGGGCGAAATCCAATGCTTTGCCGGTTCAACTGGATGAAACTGGCAATGAGCAAGCTCGCACCGGCGAGGAGGGTGACTGACAATGCCACCTGCGCGCCAACGAGGATTTTGCGAAACCGGTGCTGATTCGCGCTGCCGCTCGTTCCGCGGCCGCCTTCTTTCAATCCATCAACCAAATCGGCCCGCGAACTTTGCAGCGCCGGATAAATTCCCATGGCTACGCCCGTTAAGATCGACAAGGCAATGCTGAACCCGAGCACTGGGAGCGAAAGATTGATGGTCGTCTCGGGATCAAACGGCAGAAAGTTGGCCGCCATTTTCGGGACTAGCGGAACTAACTGCCAGGCCAGCACTGCGCCGGCCAGGCCGGCGAACACACTGACGAGCAAACTTTCGAAAATAAAAAGTCGTAGCACGCCCACGCGTGAAGCGCCCAGTGCCATGCGCAGCGCGATCTCTCGCCGGCGGCCACTGAAGCGCACCAGCAAAAGATTTGCGACGTTGCTGCACGCGATCAGTAAGACGAACGCCACCGCCGCGAGTAAAGTCGCAAAAGCCGGCCGCAGATTTCCAGTCACATCCTCAGGTAACGTTTTGAGCGTCATCACCGATGAACTGTCGATCTTATCCGGAAATTGCTTCCGATAACTTTGTTCAAGCGGTGGCAGCGCAGCCCGCGCTTGTTCGATCGTCATTCCCGGTTTCAATCGCCCAACCACGCGCAGAAAACCGCTGCCGCGCATTATTCGTTCGTAGGATAATCCGGGAACCACGAACGGTTTCGTCGTCCAGATCTCGGCGTTCGGTCCAGTCCAGGAAAAAGGCAGGTTCGGCAACACGCCGACGATGGTGTGCGGCACGCCGTCGAGGATGATGCTGCGACCAATCACATTCGGATCGCCGCCCATCCGTTTCTGCCAAAAGTTTTCGGTCACCATCGCGACGTCGGCGCCTTCCTCTTCGTTAGGCAAAAAAT
>WNGK01023328.1_pt1 | contig 12038 bp, 10 predicted proteins | sample 5400601 | NCBI WGS metagenome assembly WNGK01 (sample SAMN13153376, study PRJNA577476) | soil metagenome | isolation source: 60 cm soil or saprolite under Garry oak tree replicate 1 | place: USA:California | collected 2016-06-15
AGATCCTGAACAGCCCGCTCACCGAAGAGGCGGCGCTCGGGTTCGAATACGGCTATAGCATGCAGGAGCCGAGCCGCCTGGTCCTTTGGGAAGCGCAGTATGGAGATTTCATCAACGAAGCGCAGGTGATCGTGGATGAGTTCATCGTCTCCGCGCGCGCGAAGTGGGGGCAAACGCCTTCGCTCGTGCTGCTGCTTCCGCACGGCATGGAAGGTCAGGGACCGGACCATTCGAGCGGGCGACTGGAGCGCTTCCTCGCGCTGGCCGCGGAAACCAACGTTCGCATCGCCAACCCGACGACCGCGGCGCAATATTTTCACCTCCTGCGCTTGCAGGCGACGCTGCTCGCGACCGATCCCTTGCCGCTGATCGTCATGACGCCAAAAAGCCTGCTGCGCCATCCGCTCGTCAACTCTTCTCTCAGCGAGCTCTCTGAAGGCGCATGGCAGCGGGTGATCCCGGAGGGTGACGCCCGTCGGGAAGCTTCGCGCGTCCGCCGGCTGATTCTTTGCAGCGGAAAAATATATGTGGACCTGGCAACGAACGACCTGCCAGAGAAGAATCCGGACGTGGCCATCGTCCGTGTGGAGCAACTTTACCCCTTCCCCGCCCAAGACCTGGCCCCGGTTCTCGATAGGTATAGCGGGCTCGAAGAAGTCGCCTGGGTGCAGGAAGAGACGGAAAATATGGGCGCTTGGGAGTTCGTCCGCCCGGAACTCGAGCGGTTGGTGCGCGAGGGCGTCCGCTTGCTCTATATCGGCCGGCCGCGCAATTCCAGCCCCGCCGAGGGCTCTCTCGCCCGGCACAAATTGAATCAGGAAGCGATTGTACGGCGCGCCCTCAGCCCCCAAGTGGGCGCAGGGGAAGTGAAGCAGGTTCTCGTCAAACAGACTTGATCTTGAAGTGCCGGTCTGCGACCGTCGTCCTTCGCCACCCTTCGGCGGGCGAGGCAGGCGCCGAGCGGCGCTACAGCTAATGAACGTCGCTATATTTTGCGGCCCTCGATAGCGGGATTTACAGCAGCTTTCGAACGCCGAGAAGGTTAATCATGCCAGTCAAAGTCGTCGTCCCGGAATTAGGCGAATCACTGGTCGAGGCAACCATCGGCCGCTGGCTTAAGAAGGAAGGCGAGCGGGTGGCGGTGGGCGATGTGCTGGTCGAACTCGAAACTGAAAAGGTGAACATCGAGGTCGGCGCCGAGCGCGACGGCGTGCTGGCTCGCATTGAGAGAAAAGAAGGAGAAAACGTACGGATCGGCGAGGCACTGGCTTGGATTGAGGATGCTCCTCTCGAGGGCCAACCGTCCGCACGATCCGTCGGCTTGGAAGCAAAGGCCACGGCCCTGGAGGAAGCGAGCAGTCCGGCCGCGGGCGCGCCAGCCGCAATCGCAGATCCCAGATCTCAGACTTCAGACGCCGTGGCGCCATCTGCAACCTCAGATTTCAAATCTCAGATCTCAGATGCCGTCGCTCCCGCCCTATCTCCCCGACCATCGCCCCCTGGCAAACCCGCGGCGACGCCGCTCGCCCGCCGCGCCGCCGAACTCCATGGCGTGGATATCGCCAAGGTCCCGACCAAAGACGATTCCGGCCGCATTCGGCAAAGAGATGTGGAATTCTACTTGAAAACGCAATCATCGGAAGCCGCGGCTCTACCAAGCAAGGGCACCGTAGCCGCCCACTCGGAGCGGCCCGCGGAGCCCAGGCCGGCTTTCGCCGCCGAGAAAGAGGCACTTCCTTTGACGGCAGCCGAAGGAGCGCGGCCCGAGGCCTCGGCGACGCTCCCTTCGACTCCGCTCAGGGACGGTGAGCGAAGCCGAACCGTCAGCCTCCCTCCCTTCGAGTCCCTCAGGGACGCTGAGAGAGAGTCGAAGCGTGAGCGAAGTCGAAGGGAAGAGCGCATCCGCATGTCGCGGCGGCGGCAGACCATCGCGCGCCGTTTGGTGGAGGCGCAGCGAACCGCCGCCATGCTCACCACTTTCAATGAGATTGACATGACGGCCGTCACCGAAGTCCGCGAACGGCGCAAGGCAGCCTTCCAAGAGCGCCACGGCGTCAGCCTTGGCGTGACGTCGTTCTTTGTGAAAGCAGTGGTTCCGGCGTTGCGTCATTTCCCGCGCTTGAATGCGGAAATCCAGGGCGACGAGATGGTCATCAAGCATTATTACGACGTCGGCGTTGCCGTGGGCCTCACGGAGGGACTCGTCGTCCCGGTCCTCCGCGACGCGGACCGGATGTCGTTCGCTCAAATCGAGATTGCCATCAAGACGTTCGCGAAAAAAGCCCAGGAAGGAACGCTGACGCTCGACGATTTGCGGGGCGGCACTTTTACGATCACCAACGGCGGAGTTTACGGGTCACTAATGAGCACGCCAATTCTCAATCCTCCTCAGGTCGGCATCCTCGGCTTGCACAAGATCGAGCCGCGGCCCGTCTCGGTCGGCAGTCAAATTATAAGCCGCCCCATGATGTACGTCGCCCTGAGTTACGATCACCGCATCGTGGACGGGATGGAGGCGGTGCAATTCCTCGTCCGCGTCAAAGAGCTGGTCGAGCACCCGGAAGACCTGCTGCTCGAAGACTGACTCTCGGTCCCCCGCACCACCATGTTCTCTTGCGCGGTGTTTTATGAGGCGCGAGGGAACCCCACAACTCTCCGAAGCTCCGGTTCTCAGCGTTTGCGTCCCAGCTTTTTTGACAATCATTTGAGCGTGAACTATACTCCCTGCCTTTCAGGGCAGTCCGTTTCAATAGTTCAATTCGTGGCGCCATGCATTCATGCGGCATTGCGTGCCGCAAGCAGGCTCGCCGCTTGCTCCTGGTCTTAACCCAGGGAAGAAATCGGGTCAGGCGTTTCGATGGCTCAGGTCTTCCATCGCAGCACGAATACCCTCTCACGGCTGAGCATTTTTGGGGCTGTTTTTCTATTTGCCGCCCTTGCCGCCCTCGCTTATCTGATGAACCAGTCCGCCTATTTTACCGAGGTCAATTTGGCGCGCGAGCAGCCCGTCCCGTTCAGTCACAAGCACCACGTAACGGAAGACGGCATTGACTGCCGTTACTGCCACACGACAGTCGAGAAATCGTCGTTCGCCGGCATGCCCTCGACCTACACTTGCATGAGCTGCCACTCCAAAATTTGGGTGACGAGCCCGATGCTCGAGCCGGTGCGCGCGAGCCTGGCGACCGACGCATCGCTCCAATGGACGCGCGTCAACGCCCTGCCGGGCTTCGTCTATTTCGACCACAGCATCCACGTCGCGAAAGGCATCGGATGCACCTCCTGCCACGGCCCCATCGGCGACATGCCGATCACTTACCGCGCCAACACGCTCTACATGCGCTGGTGCATCGAATGCCACAATCATCCGGAACAGGATATTCGGCCGCGCGAGGAAGTGTTCAGCACGATCTACCGGCCGCCGAGCGAACTTGCGCCATTGGTCTACGAGGGCAGGAGCTATCCCACCCAATTAATGTTGGGGAGATACCTGGTCATGAAATATCGAATTAAGTCTCCGAAAGATTTGACGGACTGTTATACATGCCACCGGTGAATTATGATTACAAACAGGGAAAAAAGGGAAACGGCGGCGCGCAGTTCCAGTTCAACTGCTTCCGGGGGCGTCATTCCCGCGAAAGCGGGAATCCAAACAGGAAGGGATCCCCGCTTTCGCGGGGATGACAGCTTCCGAATGGGTGTGGACGAGGATAGAGGAGGCGTGGCAGCGGCAGGGTTCTGGCGGTCGCTCGGCGAAGTGACAGGGTCGCGCGAGTTCCAGGCCTTTGCGGCGCACGAATTTCCTCACGGGGCGAGCCGCGAACCCGAAACCTTGAGCCGGCGCGACGTTTTACGGCTGGGAGCAGCCTCCGCCGCGCTCGCGGGACTTACGGCCTGCACGAAGCTGCCCACCGAAAGGATCGTGCCCTACGCCGGGCAGGAGCCGGAAGAATTCATCCCCGGCAAGCCGCTCTTTTATGCCACGTCCATGACCCTCGGAGGTATCGCCAAAGGCGTGCTCGCCGAGAGCCACATGGGGCGGCCGACGAAGATCGAAGGCAATCCCGACCATCCCGCGAGCCTCGGCGCGACTGACGTTTTCGGTCTAGCCTCGGTGCTCGACCTTTATGACCCCGACCGCTCCCAGGTCGTTATCCACAACGGACACATCAGCGACTGGAGCGATCTTCTGGTGGCGATCGCCGAAATACGCGCCGAGTGGGCAGCGTCGAAAGGCGCGGGGCTTTACATCCTCACGGAGACGGTGACCTCACCGACATTCGCCGACCAGATGCGCGACCTGCTCGTGCAATTCCCATTGGCACGGTGGCACCAGTACGAGCCCTGCGGGGGCGATCGGGTCCTGGAAGGCGCGCGCCTGGCCTTTGGTGAGTATGTCAACACCGTCTATAAATTCGCCCGGGCGGACGTCATCCTCTCTCTCGACGCCGACTTCCTCTGCTCGGGTCCGGGCTGCCTCCGCTATGCGCGCGACTTTGCAGACCGGCGGCGCGTCACGGGGCCGGACTCGACCATGAACCGGCTGTATATGATCGAGGGCTCGGTTTCCGGCACAGGCTCCATCGCGGACCACCGTTGGCCGCTTCGCCCCGGTGCGATTGAAAGTGTCGCGCGCGCGGTGGCCGCGGGGCTCGGATTGAAGCACGGTGCAGCCTCTTCGCTCCCGGGAATTCTTTCGGAGTGGATAGCGGCTATGATGGGAGATCTCGAAAATCATCGCGGGGCCTCGATCGTTATCGCGGGAGACGGGCAGCCACCCATCGTTCATGCGCTGGCTCACGCCATGAACCAGGCGCTTGGCAACATCGGGCGGACGGTCGTTTACACCGCCCCCGTCGAAGCATCTCCCATGAACCAGATGAAGTCTCTGGTCGACTTGGTCCGAGAGATCGAAGCGCGTCGCGTCCAAACATTAATTATTCTTGGCGGGAACCCGGTATATACGGCCCCTGCTGATTTGGATTTCGGCGGCTCCCTCCAGAGAGTCCCTCTTCGTATTCATCTGGGGCTTTACGAAGACGAAACGGCGGAATTGTGCCAATGGCACATCCCCGAGGCGCATTATCTGGAGGCCTGGGCCGACGCGCGCGCATACGACGGGACAGCAAGCATCGTTCAGCCGCTAATCGCCCCTCTTTACAACGGCAAATCCGCGCACGAAGTGATGGCGGTGCTGCTCGGCCAGCCGGGACGAGTGGGCCATGACATCGTGCGCGACTATTGGAGCCGCCAGAATCTGGCCGCGGACTTCGAGCAGCTCTGGGAAAAATCACTCAACGACGGGTTCATCGCCGGCACGACGCTCAAGCCAAAAGTGGTGACGGTCAAGCCCGAGTTCCTGGCGGCCCCTCCCGCGGCCACCGAGCTGACAGATCTGGATGTTACTTTCCGGCCCGACCCGGCCGTCTGGGACGGCCGCTTCGCGAACAATAGCTGGCTTCAGGAGCTTCCGAAGCCTTTCGCAAAACTGACTTGGGGCAATGCCATCCTCATGAGCCCGGCCCTTGGGAAGAGGCTGGGAGTTAGGTCATCAAACGACGAAACCACCGACGTATTGGAGTTGGCTTACGAAGGTGGAAAGGTACAAGGGCTGGGATTGATCGTCCCGGGCCACCCGGAAGATTGCGTCACCGTTCATTTCGGGTACGGGCGCGCTCGAGCCGGGCGCGTGGGAACCGGGCACGGCTTTGACGCTTATTCCATCTGGAGGTCGGGGACGGGCGGCTTCGGCACGCATGCCGTACTCGCGAGAACCGGCGGGCGCGCGCGCCCCGCGACCACTCAGCAACACCACGCCATCGAGCAGGAAAGCGAGACAGGTTTCAAGCGCCACATCATCCAGAGTGCGACGCTTGCGGAATTTAAGAAGAACCCGAATTTTGCGAGTGAGGGAGAGGCGACGCGGATGAATCCCCCGCCGTTTTCGCTCTATCCAGAGGTCCGCTACCCGGGCCACGCTTGGGGCATGTCCGTGGACTTGAACTGTTGCGTCGGGTGTAATGCCTGCGTCACGGCCTGCCGCAGTGAAAATAACGTTGGCTTCGCGTGGACACCTATTACCAAGGCCCGCCCGAGAACCCGCGCGTTTACAATCAGCCGGTCTTCTGCATGCACTGCGAAAACGCGCCGTGTGAAGTTGTTTGTCCCGTGGCAGCGACCGTGCACAGCCCGGAAGGATTGAACGAGATGGTCTACAACCGCTGCGTCGGGACGCGCTATTGCTCGAACAACTGCCCGTACAAAGTCCGGCGGTTCAATTTCAAGCTTTATGCGGACTTCACGACGCCGAGCCTGTTCGCGATGCGGAATCCGAACGTCACGGTGCGGAGCCGTGGCGTAATGGAAAAATGCACGTATTGCGTCCAGCGCATCAACGCCGCGAAGATCCAGGCGGAAGAGGAAAACCGAGAGGTGAAAGACGGCGAAATTCTGACCGCCTGCCAGCAGGCCTGCCCGACCCAGGCCATCGTTTTCGGCGACATCCATGACCCGGAGAGCCGCGTTTCGAAGCTCAAGCGGCAGTCCCGGAATTACGGATTGCTGACCGACTTGAACACGCGGCCGCGCACGACTTATCTGGCGCGCCTGCGGAACCCGAATCCGGAGATAAAGGAATAATCGGTGGACCCCGAGACTCCTCGAACACAGCCCGTGCCCGCCAGCAGCGGGCCGTTGCTCGCGCGCGGGCACACGTACGGCTCGGTCACGGACAAAATCTCCGCCATTGTCTTGACGCGCGGGACGCGCAAGGGCTGGTGGTTCGGCTTCCTCATCGCGTTTTCGCTGCTCATGATGTTGAACTACGCCCTCGCCTCCGTCGTCATCCGCGGCGTGGGGTTGTTCGGCATCAACATCCCGGTTGGCTGGGGCTTCGACATCGTGAATTTCGTCTGGTGGATCGGGATCGGGCACGCCGGGACGCTCATTTCGGCCTTCCTGCTGCTGATGCGGCAGACGTGGCGAACCTCCATCAACCGTTTCGCCGAAGCAATGACAATTTTCGCCGTCTCATGCGCGGGGCTTTTCCCCCTGATTCACCTCGGCCGGCCGTGGCTGTTTTATTGGCTGCTTCCTTATCCCGACACGATGGGCGTATGGCCGCAGTTCCGCAGCCCACTAGTGTGGGACGTCTTCGCGGTGTCCACTTACGCCACGGTTTCGGTGCTCTTCTGGTTTGTAGGGCTGATTCCCGACCTCGCCACGCTGCGCGACCGCGCCCGAAACCGCCTGGCTCAAATCGGCTACGGGATCCTGGCCATGGGTTGGCGCGGCTCGGCGGTGCACTGGTCGCGATACGAGATGGCGTCGCTGCTGCTTGCGGGGCTGGCGACGCCGCTGGTGGTCTCCGTTCACACGGTCGTCAGCTTCGACTTCACGATCGCCATCATCCCGGGGTGGCACAGCACCATCTTCCCTCCCTACTTCGTTGCCGGAGCCATCTACTCCGGATTTGCCATGGTGATGACGCTCGCGATTCCACTGCGGAAATATTACGGGCTAGAAGATTTCGTCACCATGCGGCACCTCGACAACATGGCGAAAATGCTGCTCGCGACGGGCTTGATCGTGGCTTACGGCTATATGATGGAAACCTTCATGGCCTTTTACAGCGGCAACGCTTACGACCGCAGCATGATCGTGAACCGCATGACCGGCCCGTATTGGCCGCTGTACTGGCTTTTGATCCTCTGCAATATCGTCATCCCTCTAACGTTTTTATGGTCGCCGCGCATTCGAAGGAGCGTGAGCGCGCTTTTCGTAATCTCACTGGTGGTTCAGGTCGGCATGTGGCTGGAGCGGTTCATCATCATCGTGACCAGCCTGCACCGCGACTTTCTTCCCTCCTCCTGGCGCATGTACTACCCGACCGGATGGGATTGGATGACCTTCATTGGCTCGATTGGACTGTTCTTGACGCTGTTCTATCTCTTCATTCGCTATTTGCCTGTGATTTCGATATTCGAGATGCGCGAACTTGTCCATAAGACAGCGGAGGGGGCAGCGGAGTCGTAGATCGCGGCGGCAGTAAGTGTAGCGCGGGCGTCCCGCCCGCATGCGGGCCAGAGGCCCACGCTATAGGAGTAGGCGGGGAAGGCGTGGCAACTGAATCGTAAGATTGAAGGTCAAGCAATGGTGAAGCAACACCCCCTCTACGGCGTTCTCGCCGAGTTCGAAAACACGGAGGACTTGATTACCGCGGTGCGCCGCGTGCGCGAGGCAGGCTACGAGAAGATTGACGCTTTCACGCCGTTCCCCGTCGAGGGACTGGCGGACGCGGTGGGGTTCAGCGCCTCGCGTGTCCCGGTGATCACTTTCATCGGCGGGCTCATCGGCTGCTGCGGTGGCTTCTTCCTCCAGTATTATCCGAACGTGTTAGGGTACCCTTTGAACATCGGCGGGCGGCCCGAGAATAGCTGGCCGGCCTTCATTCCCATCACCTTCGAGCTGACGATTCTTTCGGCGGCGTTGGCCACGGTTTTCGGCATGCTCGCGCTGAACGGCCTGCCGACTCCTTATCATCCGGTCTTTAACGCGCCGCGTTTCCAGCTCGCCAGCCGCAACCGCTTCTTTCTCTGCATCAAGGCGCGCGATCCGAAGTTCAACCTGGAAGCCGTCAAAAAGCTCTTGGCGGGCCTAAGAGCCACAGATGTTACGGAAATCGCTTCTTGAGATGACGAGAAACCACCCCTTCGGCAGAGATCGAATCGCGGCGCTGGTCGCCGGCACGTCGCTGCTTCTCACGGTCTCGTGCCGAGTGGACATGCACGTTCAGCCCCGCTACAGCCCTTACGATCCGAGCACGTTCTTCGAGGACGGCCGTTCGGAGCGCCCTCCCGTGCCCGGAACCATCGCACGCGAACATTTACGCACGAACGAGCTACTCTACACCGGCCGGATCGGCGGCCAACTCACTAGCCAGTTCCCTTTCCCGATTACGGCTCAGGACGTCGAACGCGGCCGGGAGCGCTTCAATATTTTCTGCGCGCCTTGCCACGACCAGACGGGCAGCGGGCACGGAATGGTCGTCGAGCGCGGCTTCCCCGCCCCGCCCTCGTATCACATGGACCGCCTGCGCCAGGCACCAGTGGGGCACTTCTTCGAGGTCATCACCAAGGGGCAAAGCACGATGTCGAGCTACGCGTCGCGCGTTGGGGTCGAAGACCGCTGGCGAATCGCGGCTTACATTCGCGCTTTGCAATTGAGCCAGCACGCGACCGTCGCGGAACTTCCCCAGCAGGACCGGGACAAGCTAATGAAGATCAAGCCATGAACTCCGATTCGCTTGGAACCAAACTCGACAGCTACCGGCGAGCCGCTCTCGCCGTGGGCGCCCTGGCGCTGGCCGCATGCCTGGTGGCCGGTCTTGCCTCGGATCGAGGCCCAGCACTCCATTCCTACCTATTTGCTTTCGTGTTCTGGACCGGCGTGGGCCTGGGCGGCATGGCCATTCTCATGCTCCATCATATGGTGGGAGGGACCTGGGGGTTCGCCCTGAGGCGGCCGCTCGAAGCCGCCGCTCGCAACAACCGCTGGATGGCGGTGTTGGCGATTCCCCTGGGGTTCTTCTATTTTCCCTACCTCGGCCGGCTGGCGAGCGAGGGCGTTGACGGGCAGCCCCTGTCGCCGTTCAAGCACGCATACCTCAACCCGACATTCTTCGGCGCGCGAACCGTGGTCTATTTTGCAGCCTGGGTGGCGCTCGCAGCGTTCCTCGAGAAGTGGTCGGCGGAGCAGGACCGCACGGGAAGCCCGGATTGCATTCGCCGGCTGCAGCACCTGAGCGGTCCGGGCCTGGTGATTTACGGGCTGACGGTCACTTACGCTTCCGTGGATTGGATTATGTCGCTCGAGCCGACTTGGTTTTCGACCATCTACGGCATGATCATCATGGTCACACAGGCGCTGGCCGCCATGGCCGTGGTCACGGTCACGGTGGCTCTGCTCCACCGCCAGAAGCTCTTGTCGAAAATTCTTTCCTCGCGTCTCTTCAATGATTTCGGGAATCTCCTGTTTACATTTACGATGCTTTGGGCTTACCTGTCTTTCTCACAATACCTCATCATCTGGGCGGGAAACCTGCGGGACGAGACACAGTGGTACAGGAGCCGTGCCAGTGGTGGCTGGGCGTTGATGGCGGTGTTGCTGATGGTTTTCCACTTTGCCGTCCCTTTCCTGCTGCTTCTGAATCGTTTCGTCAAGCGGAGCGTGCCGGTGCTCGCCTCGATTGCAGTCGGATTAGTCGTGATGAGCGCCATTGACATCTATTGGTTGACGGTTCCGGCGTTCGACTCCGACCGCAGCGGCCCGAATTTCCATTGGACGGATTTCGCCGCCTGGATCGGCATCGGCGGGCTCTGGGTCTGGAGCTTCATGACGAATCTCGAAGCTCGGTCCCTGGTCCCTCTCCGCGATGCGCGGCTCGAAGGGGTTGTGTTGAATGAGTGAGGCGAAGGAACATTTCGCGGAAGGCCGTCCGGGCCACGAAACGCGCGACGTGAGCGTCCGAAACCTCGCGGCGTTTGGGCTGATCCTCGCGGGTCTGATTGTTCTGGGGCTCCTTATCAGTTGGGCGGCGAGGAATTATTTTTACGCGCGGCAGAGCCTGGGCCCGCCCGCGACGCCGTTCGAGAACGTCCGCCAGCGGCCACCCGCAAATCTGCCCATGCTCGAGACCCGCCCGGCGGCGGATTGGGTTCAACTCCAGGCGAGGCAGAGACAGGCGCTCGCGAGTTACGGCTGGGTGGACGAGAAAGCCGGCGTGGCGCGAATTCCGATCGACCGTGCCATGGAGATTCTGGTCGAGCGGGGTTTCCCTGCCTCGGCTGCGGCCTCTTTGCATGGAAACGCGACTGTGGCCGCCGCCAATAAGACCGGGAGAAAGCGTTGAAGGATATGAGCGGCGCGAAGGAAATCAAAGGAACTTTTGCCATCGTGAGTCCGAGGGTAGCGCGTGCGGGCGGGGGGGCACGATTTTGCCGCTCGGCCGCCGGTCTCGCCTTGTTGCTTCTCGTCGTTCCCGCCCTGGCACGCGCGCAGGCGTCCGACGCGCGGCCGAACATCCTAAAAGATGTCGGCATTGACCAGAAGCTCGGCCACGAGATCCCTCTCGACCTGGTATTTCGCGACGAAGCCGGGCGGACGGTCCGCCTCGCGGATTATTTCGGCTCGAAGCCCGTCATTCTTTCGCTGGTCTATTTCAATTGCCCTATGCTCTGCACCGTGGTCGAAAACGGTCTGCTCGAATCGCTCAAGACCTTGAAGTTTAACGTGGGAGAACAATTCGAGGTGCTGACCGTCAGCTTCAACCCTGAAGACACACCGCGCCTGGCCGCCGCGAAGAAGGAAATGTATGTGGGTGTCTACGGCCGCCCGGACGCGGCCGCGGGCTGGCATTTCCTGACCGGCGAAGAAAGCTCCATCCGGCGGCTCGCGGCGGCGGTGGGATTTCGTTACCGCTACGATCCCAGCTCCGGCCAGTACGCGCATGCCACGGCGATCATGGTTCTGACCCCGGACGGAAAACTGTCGCGCTACTTTTACGGGATTCGCTACCCGGCGGGTGATTTGCGGTTGAGCCTGGTCGAGGCGTCGGCTCGCAAGATCGGAAATCCCGTGGACGCCGTGCTGCTTTATTGCTGCCAATACAATCCCGCGACGGGAAAGTATGGTGTCGTCATTTCACACATCCTTCAGCTTGCGGGGTTCGCGACCATTCTGACCATCGGCACCTTGATCCTGATGCTGTCTCGCGCTGAAAGACCCCGAGGAGCTTAGCACGTTCATATGTGGCAAGGTTTCCCCATCCGGCCCGACCAGGCCTCCACCATCGCGCGGGGGGTGGACCACCTCTATTATTTCCTGACGGCCGTGGACCTGTTCTTTACGTTCCTCATCTTCCTGACGATCTTTTATTTCGCGGTGCGGTACCGAAGGCGCTCGAAAGATGAGAAGCCCGCGCAAATCGAGACCTATCTTCCGCTGGAGATACTCTGGACCGCCGTTCCGCTGGCCCTGTG
>WNGK01006768.1_pt1 | contig 12037 bp, 12 predicted proteins | sample 5400601 | NCBI WGS metagenome assembly WNGK01 (sample SAMN13153376, study PRJNA577476) | soil metagenome | isolation source: 60 cm soil or saprolite under Garry oak tree replicate 1 | place: USA:California | collected 2016-06-15
TCGAGACACGTGCCCGAGCCGGGGCCCAAGAGATCACGCAGAACACGGCCCACCCGCGGGAAATAATCGCCCGCGCGACGCGTGACGTAGTCCTCGTACCAATCGGCGTGTGCGTCGTAGGCGGCTGTACTGGTCATGATCCCGACGGTACCGAGATGATCTTACGGATGCCCGGGATTGCGCTGAGCGCGTAACCGGTCGTCCAGTTCGGCGTGGTCGGCCACGAACCAGATGTCGTTGCCCTGGTTGGCTTCGTGTACGATCCACCGGCAGCACGACCAGCTTTGCCTTGTGTGACCAGGCAAGCGCGATCAGGTCGACGGCATCGCGGTCGTCGCGCACGCCGGCGCCGTCCGGCGCGCACTCCAGCACGCGGACACCATGCCGCTCCGACACCTGCTCGCCCGCCATATCTCGATCTTACGGCGACGGGGCAACGGATTTAGGACGCGCCGAGCATGCGCAGGGCCAGGTCGGTGTACTGGGCACCGAGTTCGGCCGGGGTGGTCCTGGTGGTCGGGCCGTACCAGCGGGCCACGTCGATGCCCAGCGACAGCACCGCGCGCGCCGCCGTGCGGACGTCCGGCACGTCGAACACGCCGGCCGCGACGCCGTCCGCGATCAGGTCCCGGAACTGCCGCTCGATCCGGTGCCGCAGCTCGGCGACCACCGCGAACTCCCGCTCGGGCAACGCGTGCAGCTCGTACTGCACCACCCTGGCCACGGTGTGCCACTCGGCGTGCCACGCCACGAAGTCGGCCACCAGGTGCCGCATGCCGGCCACCGGATCGGCGCCCTTCGCGATCGCGGCCGTCACCATCGCCAGGGTGTGCTCGTGTCCACTGTGGCTGATCGCGAACAGCAGGCCCACCTTGGACGGGAAGTACACGTACAGCGCGGCCGGGCTCATGCCGGCGCCGGTGGCGATGTCCCGGGTCGTGGTGGCGTGGAAACCGCGCTCGGCGAACGATCGCAGGCCCGACAGCATCAGCCGGCGGGCGGCATCCGGCCGTACGTCCGGCCACAGGTCCGCGTGTGCCGCCGCTGTCATGACTCCGCCTCAGATGGGACACGCACGTCGGCGGTCACTCCACCGGCCCCGGCAGGTCGACCAGGCCCGCCAGCCGCGCGCGATGTCGGCCGGGCGTGCCAAGCGCGATCTCGGAACTCTTGGCGCGCTTGAGGAACAGGTGCGCCGGGTGCTCCCAGGTCATGCCGATTCCGCCGTGCAACTGCACCGCTTCCTCGGCCGCGTGCACGGCCACGACGGAGCAGTGCGCCTGCGCGACCGACACCGCGACGGGCGCGTCGGCATCGCCGCGCGCCAGCGTGTCGGCGGCGTACCGGGCGGCGGCGCGGGCGGTGACCAGTTCCAGCCACACGTCGGCCAGCCGGTGCTTGAGCGCCTGGAACGAGCCGACCGGACGGCCGAACTGGTGGCGTCCCTTGAGATAGCGGACGGTCGTGTCCAGGCACCACTGCGCGACGCCGAGCTGTTCGGACGCCAGCACGCCGGCGCCGACGGTCAGTGCCTGATCGAGCGCGGCCGGGGCCAGGTCGGGGCCGGCCAGCAGGGTGCCGGGCGTGTCGGCGAGCGTGACGTCGGCGATACCCCGGGTGCGGTCCAGCGCGGTCACCGGGGTGACGGTAACGCCGTCCACCGAGTACAGCGCCGGTCCGTCCGGGCCGATCGCCGGCACCACCAGCAGGTGCGCCACGGCCGCGTCCGCGACGGTGCGCACGGTGCCGGTCAGCCGGCCGGCACCGTCGGCCCGCACCGCGTCCGGGAACGGGTCGCCGGGCATGGTGGCCAGGGACACGGCCAGGCTCCCGGTCGACTCGCCGCCGGCCAGTGCGGCGAGCGGGTCGGCCGCTTCGCAGGCCACCAGGGCGGTCGTGGCCAGGATCGCGCTGCCCAGGAACGGCACCGGTGCCACGCCGTGGCCGAGCGCCTCGGCAACGACGGCCGCCTCCCGCGTGGAAGCGCCGACGCCGCCGAACTTCTCCGGCACCAGCAGGCCCGCGACGCCGAGCTGGCCGGCCAGCGTGTCCCACAGGGCCAGGTCACACGGCTTGTCCGACTCGACGGTGGCCAGCACGACGGCCGGCGCGGACCGGTCGGCCAGCAGGTCGGTGACGCTGGCGCGCAGGGCGTCCTCGATATCCGTGTACAGCAGGTCGACACTCATCGCGGGATGTCCTTCCACGGCACGTCCTTGTCCACCCTCGGTTCCGACGGCAGGCCGAGCACCCGTTCCGCGATGATGTTGCGCAGGATCTCCGATGTGCCGCCCTCGATCGAGTTGCCCTTCGCCCGCAGGTACCGGTAACCGGCCTCGCGCCCCGTGAAGTCGACGAGTTCGGGGCGGCGCATGGTCCAGTCGTCGTAGCGCAGGCCGTCGTCGCCGAGCAGTTCCACTTCCAGGCCCGTCAACGCCTGGCTCAGCCGGGCGAACGACAGTTTCATGGCGGAGCCCTCCGGGCCGGGACTGCCGACCGCGAGCTGTTGCCGCAGCCGTTCGCCGGCCAGCCGGGTGGCCTCGGCGTCCACCCACAGCTTCAGCAGCCGGTCGTGCAGCTCGTGCGTGCGGCGGTTCGGGTTGGTGCGCCACGTGTTCGCGACCACGCCGAGCATGCCGCTCTCCCGCGCCGCGCCGCCGCCGATGGCCATCCGCTCGTTCATCAGCGTGGTCTGCGCGACCTGCCAGCCCTGGCCGACCGCGCCGAGCCGGTGTTCGTCCGGGATGCGCACGTCGGTCAGGAAGACCTCGTTGAACTCGGCCTCACCGGTGATCTGCCGCAGCGGCCGGACCTCGACGCCGGGTGCCTTCATGTCGCACACGAAGTAGCTCAGGCCCTGGTGTTTCGGCACGTCCGGGTCGGTGCGGGCGAGCAGGATCGCCCATTTCGCGGCGTGCGCGCCGGACGTCCAGACCTTCTGGCCGTTGAGTACCCAGTCGTCACCGTCCGGCACCGCCCGGGTGCCGGCGGCGGCCAGGTCGGAACCGGCGCCGGGCTCGCTGAAAAGCTGGCACCACACCTCCTCACCGATCCACAGTGGACGTAGGAAGCGGGTTTTCTGTTCGTCCGTACCGAACCGCAGGATGGTCGGCGCGGCCATGCCGAGGCCGATGCCGATCCGGCGTGGATCGTTCGTCGGTGCGCCGGCCGCGTCCAGTTCGGCGTCCGCGACGGCCTGGAGTGACCGTGGCGCGGCGAGACCGCCGAGGCCGACCGGAAAGTGCACCCAGGCCAGGCCGGCGTCGAACCGGGCGCGCAGGAAGTCCATGCGGTCGGTCGCGGCAGGATCGTGTTCGTCGAGCAGATCACGGACCCGACGTCGAATGTCGTCCGCGTCCGGGGCTTCGGTAGTAGTCATCGCGCTCCCCACCCGGTGTTGACTGAGCGCTCAGAAAGTAGCACGTTCACCCGCCGGCTACGGACGTCTCCGCGACGACTTTCGTCAGTCGGTCCAGCAGTGGGAGGACGGTGTCCGCGCCGGCGTCCGGTAGGGCGAACAGGCAGCGGGTGATGCCGACGTCGGCGTAGGCCTCGATGCTGGCCGGGTCGGGTTGGGCGGCGTACAGGGTGATCGGGACGGGACCACGGCCCAGCTCGGCCGCCCTGCGTTGCAGTGCGGCGGCGCGCCGGCCGAACTCGCCGACGTTGGCGAGCGTGACGCGCTGCGGCAGCCATTCGTCGCCGAAGTCCAGGACTCGGTCTTCGACGCTGGAGCCGTTGCCGCCCACCAGGATCGGCGGGTACGGCCGGGTGACCGGCTTGGGCCAGCTCCAGATCGGCCCGAAGTCGACGTATCGGCCGTGGTAGGCGGCGATGTCGTGGGTCCAGATCTGCCGCATCGCGTGCATGCGCTCGGCGAACACGGCCATGCGCCGGGCGGGATCGGTGCCGTGGTTGGTCATTTCGGCGGCGTTCCAACCCGCGCCGACGCCGAACAGGAACCGTCCGCCGGAGAGCTGGTCGATGCTGGCGACCTCCTTCGCCGTGGTGATCGGATCTCGTTGCACCACAAGGCAGACACCGGTGCCGATTTTCAGGTTCGTCGTGGTGGCCGCGACGGCGGACAGCGCGACGAACGGGTCGTACGCGCGGGCGTAGCCGGCCAGCGTGTCGGCAGGGGGTCCTTCGGTGCCGGGGCGGCGGCTGGCGACCGGGATATGGGTGTGCTCGGGAAAGAACAGCGACTCGAATCCGCGGTCCTCAGCGGCGCCTCCCAGGCTCACCGGGTCGATGGTGTAGTCCGTGGCGTACATGAGCAGGCCGAACCGCATGCCAATCCACGCTACCCCGGCAGCATGGCAACCGGTTGGTTACGCAGCGTCACTCGGCGGAACGCCGGTGGCCGCACGGACTGCTTCGACGGTGTTCGCGGTGTGGTTCTCGCGGTTCTGCCGTTGCCGGACGAAGTCCCTGTCCAGCCAGTTGCCGAACGCGACCGCCGCCTGGCCGATGTCGTGCTTGAGTTTCGTCCACCCCTTGGCCTCGACGGCGAGTGCCTCGACGACGTCGGCGGATGCCGTGTTGGTCTGCACGCGCAGCCAGTCGGCGAAGTGGTGTAGGCCGTCGGCGTTCGCGTTGGTCGCGTCGCGCTCGACCCGGGCGTTGTCGGGGATCAGGGACGCGCCCGGCACCCGGACGAACGCCGGCGTGTCCTCGATCCTCGGCTCGCCGGTGGTGCGGATCGCGGCGGCGATGCTGTTCGCGGTGCGGGCGCGTTCGCCGAGCGGTGGCATGTCCCATTTGTCGCACAGGTACTTCAGCAGGCTGGTGTGGTCGAACTGGGTGTGGTGGGCGGTCGCGTCGCACCACGGCGACACCAGCAGTGCCGGCACCCGCACGCCGAGTTGCGTGAAGCCGAACGCCTCGGTGTGCGCGTCGGGCGCGGCGACCCCGGTCGGCGGCGGGACGTGGTCGTAGAAGCCGCCGTGCTCGTCGTAGACGACCACGAGCAGGGTCTTGGCCCACAGTTCCGCATTCGACCGCAACGCGTTGTACGTGTCGGCGATCAGCTTCTGCGCCTTCATCGTGTTGTGTGGCGGATGGTCGTCGTTCTGGCCCTCGCCGAAATAGCGTGGCTCGATGAACGCGAACGCCGGGAAATCCGCCTCGGCACCGGCCGCGTCGTCGAAGAACTTGTCCACGAACTCGTAGCGGGCCAGATTCTCGGCCCTGCGCTGGTGCATGAGCAGCAGCGAGGACGGGAAATCGTAGTAGTACACCTGCCACGGTTTGCCGGCTGCGTCCAGCCGGTCGAAAATCGTGTCCTGATCCTGTTCGGTGTACCATTTCGGGTTCAGCCCCTGGATGCCGGCGGGCATCGCCACCTCGCCCATACACGTGCCGGACAGCGCGAAGAACCGGTTCGGCCAGGTCGGGCCGGGCAGCGCCGAGAACCATTTGTCGCACACGGTGAAATGCTCGCCGAGCGTGTGCAGCGCGGGTAGGAAACCGCGCCTGTAGTAACCCATCACATATTGGCGATCGTCGTGCGTGCTCTGCGGATAGGTGTCGGTGAACACGCGGACGAAATCGCCGTTGTCATCGGCGATCTGCCGCATGACGCTGACATGGTCGTGGTCCGGATCGAGCAGGACCTGCTTTTCCGTGGTCTCCTGGAGCCGGAAGACCGTGCCGTGACCGTCGTCGTTGGTCTTGTCGGCCGCGTTGCGGATGCCGTCCAGGTCGGCGTGCACCTCGTCCAGGCAGCCCAACATCTGGTCGAACGAATGGTTCTCCATCATCAGCAGAACGACATGCTCAATGCGGTCCGCGCCGCCCCCCGGTTGACTCATAACCGTTAACGGTACAACAAGAACCTCAGCGCACGCGGCGTGCGAACAGGCGTGTCGCCCAGACGACCGCGAGGAAGGCGAGGACCACCAGAATCAGACTGCCCTCCCACACCGCCGGATCGCCGGCGTTACCGGTGAACAGCGAGCGGGTGCCGTTGGTGGCCCAGTAGAACGGGTTCCAGTTGGCGATCGCGCGCAGCCAGGCCGGGGCCAGCGCCAGCGGCAGCAGCACGCCGGACAGCAGCGCGAGCGGCTGGGACACCGTGTTGATGATCGGCCCGAGCGCGGCCGGGCTGCGGATCTTCAGCGCGACACCGTAGGACACCGACGACGCGAAGATGCCCATCAGGATCAGCATCAGGTAGGCCAGCAGGATGTCGCCCAGCGGCACGGTCAGTCCGAACGGGATCGCGATCAGCGTGATGATCAGTGCCTGCACCAGCAGCGTGGCCACCTCGGACAGCGACCGGCCCAGCAGCAACGCGAACCGGCTGATCGGCGTCACCCGGGATCGTTCGATCACGCCGGACGCGAGCTCGGCCATCAGGCCGAAACCGGTGAACGCGCCGCCCAGCAGCACCATGATCACCAGCAGCCCCGGGACATACACCCGGTACGCCTGTGCGTACGTCGTCGCGCCCAGCGCCGACTTCAGCAGTGGCGCGAACAGCAGCAGATAGGAGATCGGCTGGGCGAAACCGATCACCAGCCGGATCGGCGTGCGGACCACCAATATCATCTGCCGCTGGAAGACCAGCCACGTGTCGCGGAGCAGTTTCACGGGTTTCCCTCCGGGAAGCGAAGCACAACGGATCGGGGGTCAGCGTTCCCGCAGGGAGCGGCCGGTCTTGGTGAGGAACACGTCGTCGAGGCTGGGCCGGGTGAGTTCCATCCCGCCGAACGAGATGCCCTCGCCGTCCAGGATCCGCAGGATCTGCGGAATCGCGGTCGCCCCGTCGTCGACGTAGAGCCGAAGGCCCTTGTCCTCCTCGATTTCCAGCTTCCGGACATACGGCCGGCCGGTGAGCAGTTCGGCCGCATTGGGCGCCGTGCCGTTCAGGCCGACGTGCACCACGTCGCCGGCGATCTCGCGCTTGAGGTCGTCCGGCGTGCCCTCGGCGACGATCTCGCCGTTGTCGATGATCGCGATCCGGTCGCACAACGCGTCCGCCTCGTCCAGGTAGTGCGTTGTGATGAACACCGTCATGCCGTCGTGCCGCAGCCTGCGGACCTCGTCCCACATCCGGGCGCGGCTCTGCGAGTCGAGGCCGACGGTCGGCTCGTCCAGGAACAGCACCTTCGGCCGGTGGATCACGCCCAGCGCGATGTCCACCCGCCTGCGCTGCCCGCCGGAATACGTGCGGCAGCGGCGATCGGCGAACTCGGTGAGGTCGAACGCGGCCAGCGCGGCCGTGGCCCGCTGCTGCGCCTCGACCTTGTCGATGCCGTACATCCTGGCCTGCAACACGAGTTCCTCGCGGCCGGTCGCGTCGTCGACGGTGCCGCCGCCCTGCGCGACATAACCGGACAGCCGGCGCACCTCGTGCGGTTTGGTACGCAGGTCGGCGCCGGCGATGGTGGCCTCACCGCCGTCGGGTTCCAGCAATGTGGTCAACATTCGCAGCGTCGTGGTTTTGCCGGCGCCGTTCGGGCCGAGAAATCCGAATATCTCCGCCTCGCCGACCTTCAGGTCGACACCTCGCACCGCTTCGACCGTCGCGGCCTTACGGCCCTTGCCGACCTGGAAGGATTTGAGCAGTCCCTTGGTCTCGATCATCGTTTCTCCGGTTGCCGGTAAGGCCGGCCGTTTGCCAGCGGCGGACTGCTGGGCGTCAGGCTAGAGCGTTGGACGAGTGCTGGACAACGAACGACGTGCGGTCGGACATGGTTTGCTGCAATCGTTCGAGCAACCGGACCGCTTCTTTCGCGCCGCCGGCCGCACGGAATGATTCGGCCACCCGGGCCGCATTGGCCCGATAGGACGGATCGGCCACGACGCCGGTCACCGCCGCGGCCAGTTCGGCCGGCCGGACCCGGCCGAAGCTCACCCGCACCCCGGCGCCCGCGCCGGCGACCCAACTCGCCACCACCGGCTGGTCGTGCCGGATCGGCGCGATCACCATCGGCACGCCGGTGGACAGCGCCTCGGCGACGGTGTTGATGCCGCCGTGGCTGACCACCGCGTCCAGTCGCGGCATGAGTTGGAGCAGCGGCACCAGCTTGGTGATCATGATGTGGTCCGGCGGTGTCGGCAGTTCCTCTTGGGGCGCCACGATGATCGCCTGCAGCCGGTCGGCGAGCGGTGTCATGGCGTCGATCGCGCGCAGGTAGAAGTCGTCGGACACTCCGTCGGACAGCGTGCCCATGGTGATCAGCACGTGCTTGCGGTCGGGGTCCAGCCAGTCGTACGGGAAGTCCGGCAGGCCGGGGCGCGCGGTCAACATCGGGCCGACCAGCCGGACGCGCTCGGGAAACTCGATCGGCCCGGTGAGTTCCGGGGTGGTATAGGCCAATGTCAGATAAGGGGAGTCGCGCACGTCGAGGAACTCGTCGGCGGGCAGGCCGGCGTTCGTCCACATCGTGCGCAGCAGTTCGGTCATCCAGCCGGTGACCCTCGGCAGCGACCGGTAGGGCCCGGTCAGTTCCATCGCCGACACCGCGAGCGTGACCCACGGCAGGCCGTGCCGGTGCGCCACGATGGCGCCGGCCACCGCGTGCTGGTCCACCAGCAGCATGTCCGGTTCGTACTCGCGGACCGCCTTGTCAACGCCGGGCAGCACGAACTTGCCGTACGGCACGATGAAACGCGTCCACAGCGTCTTGATCGCGGCCATTCCGGCGCCGCCCTGCTCCCTGGCCAGCCGGGAACCGGTCTGGAACACGGTCGCGTCCGGCCCGACCAGCGGGCGCAGCACGTTCTCCGAACCCGCCCACGCCACCTCGTGCCCGTGCGCGGCGAGTTCCCTAGCCAACCCGAGCGCCGGATACACGTGGCCGGCCAACGGCAGCGTGACGAGCAGAAAACGGGTCACCGCAGGCCTTCCACGTAGGTCACCAGGTCGGCGACGGTGAGCCCGATCAACTGGTCGATGTCCAGTTCGGCGACGTACGCGGCCAGGTCGATCCGCTCGCCGAACGCCGCGCGCAGTCGCTCGTCCAGGTCGGCCAGTTCCATGCTCGCCAGTCCGAGATCGCCCTCGAGGGCGGAATCCGGCGCAATTCGGGCGGCCCACTCGGTATCCTCGCCGGTGACGTCCCGGAGTATCCCGGCAATCTCGGCGAACAATTCCGATGTCTGGGTGTGCGCAGTTTCCCCCGCCATCGCGCGATCCTCCTCGGCATGGTTGCCCGCAGACTACCGCGAACGCCAACGGCCGGCACTGCACATTTTCCGGCAAACGTCCGGCGCCGGGCCGGGTCCGACGCGGGGCCGCTGACCAGCACACGATGTCATCAAAGGCGGCATCGGTAGCGTATTGACAGGATTACGAACGCTACCAAGAATGCGACCGATACCAATTGACGAACTGGTGTGGCGGCGGTGTTCGGCGTAGCCGCGGGGAGAACCGAGATGGCGAATCAGATCCTGGTCCAATTTCACGGGGAGGGGTCCGGCGTCGGTCCTCTCACCTGGGGCCAACGGGGGGTCTGGCGGTCGATCCTGCGCCGTGGCGCGTCGGAATTCGTGAGTGGGGTCGTGCGGGTTCCGGTAGGCACGACGGTCAGCGACATGGCCGGCACGCTGGAGTTCATCATGAGCCGCCACCAGTCGCTGCGCACCAGGCTGGAGTTCGACGCGGACGGCGATCCGTCGCAGCGGGTGTTCGAGTCCGGCGAGGTCGCGCTGGACGTGATCGAGGCGGGCGACCGCGACCCCGGCGAGCTCGCCGAGGAGATCCGCGCCGGCTACGAGAGCCACGATTTCGACTACGTCGAGGACTGGCCGGTCCGGATGGCCGCGGTGCGTCAGGGCGATATCACCGTCTACATGGTCGCCGTCTACAACCATCTCGCGGTGGACGCGCACTCACTGCTGGCCCTGCTGGACGACCTGATGTCCCGCGACCCGGAAACCGGTGCCGCGGCCGGCCCGGTCACCGCGATCCAACCGCTGGAACTGGCGCGACAGCAGCAGAAGCCGTCCGCGCAACGGATCACCGACGCCGCACTGCGGCACTGGGGCCGGATTCTGCGGACCGTGACACCGGAGCGGTTCGAGGAGTCCGGCGACGAGCGCACGCCGAGGTTCTGGGACCTGCTGTACCGGTCGAAGGCCGCGGAACTGGCCATGCGCGCGATCGCCGCCCGCAACGGCACCGACACCTCGCCGGTGCTGCTCGCCGCGTACGCGGTGGCGTTGGCGCGCACCGTGGGCCGCAACCCGGTGGTGTTGCAGTTGGCCGTGTCCAACCGGTTCCGGCCCGGGTTCGCCGGTGCCGTCACCCCGCTCGCCCAGTCGGCGCCGTGCCTGGTCGACGTCGCGGACATCACGTTCGACGAGGCCATCGGCCGGGCGTGGCACGCAGCCATGGCGACCTACCTGAACACCTACTACGAGCCGAACCAGCGGGCCGCCCTGGTCGAGTCGGTCAACGCCGAACGCGGTGCGGAGATCGACCTCCAGTGCTACTTCAACGACCGCAGGGACCCGGCCAAACCATCGTCGGCCGGTGTGCCGACGATGGCCGAGATCAGTACGGCACTGCCGGCCAGCACGCTGAGCTGGGGGCCGTATTCCGATGCGCCGCAGGCGAAGTTCTATCTCGACGTCGACGACGTGGTCAACGGTGACGGCGTGGAGTTCAGCCTCACCGCCGACACCCGCTACGCCGCACCGCCGGACATGGAACGGTTCGTCCGCACGATGGAGGAGGTCGTCGTCCAGGCAGCCCAGGACACCACCATGACCACCGGCATCCAGGCCGCGCGGGAAACCGTATGACTGCGCTGGACGCCGTCGCCTCCTACGTGCCGGGGCAGCGCTTCCCGATCGAGGACCTCGCCGAGCCGCTGGAGCTGACCGACCGGCAGGTGAAGCTGTTCCGCCGCTTCCACGGCCTGGCCAAGGTGTGCCGGGAACCGGACCGGTCGCTCGCTGACCTGCTCACCGCGGTGGCCGGGCAACTCACCGAACTGAGTGGCCAGGAACACCTGGTGCGCTACGTGCTGTACGCCCGCAGCATCGCCGTCGCGGTGCCGTTCCCGTTGAACCCGCTGCACGACCTGTGCCGGGAACTCGGCCTCGGCCACGCGATCGCCTTCACGGTCACGCATCACGCCTGCGCCAGCGGCCTGCTCGCGGTCGACGTCGCCGGCCGGCTGCTCGCGTCGGACGGCGAGCCCGGTGCGCTGGCCCTGGTGCTGGCGGGGGAGAAGACGTTCACCGAGGACGCCCAGTACGTGCCGGAGACGACATTCTTCGGTGAGGGCGCGTCGGCCTGCCTGGTGTCCGCCGACGGGCAGCGCGACCGGATGCTGTCCTACGCCACCATCATCAGGGGCGATTTCGACGGCCGGCTCGGCGATGACGCGGAGCTGTTGTCCCGCTACCAGAAGGTGTATCCGGACTCGCTGGCCGAAGTGATCCACCAAGCCACCGAACTGGCGGGGATCAAGCTCGACGAGCTGAGCCTGATCCTGCCGCACAACGTGAACGTCGTGTCATGGCGGCGACTGTGCCGTCGGCTGGACTTCCCGATCGAACGGGTCGTACTGGACAACGTCCCGGTGACCGGGCACAACTTCGCCGCGGATCCGTTCATCAACTACCGCACGGCCGCCGACCGGGGGCTGTTCAACCCGGGCGACCGGTACCTGGTCGCGGCGGCGGGGCTCGGCGCGACCTTCTCGGCCATGGTTTTCGAGCACTAGCGATGCTGGGATCGCAGATGGGATCGGTAATGGAGCAAGCGACCGCACAGCAGGACACCGAGCTGCGACCGAGGGTCGTCGACGCGATCGGCATGCTGTTGCCGAAGGTGCTCAAGCGCGAGGTGCCGACGATGCCGGAGGACACCAGGCTGTTCGACGAACTCGGCCTCGGGTCGGCCAGCACCCTGGAACTGCTGCTGGAACTGGAAGAACAGCTTGACATCCAGATCGACGTCGAGGAGATCGACCAGGGCGACCTGGCGTCGATCGGCACGCTGGCCACCTTCGTCGCCGCGCACGCGTTGACGGACGAGTGAGCCGGTGTACGCCGCCGGGCCCCGGACCGAAGACAC